>Ga0213863_10000928_pt1 | contig 21961 bp, 26 predicted proteins | sample PICome_8_FD_160128 | JGI IMG/M metagenome (GOLD analysis project Ga0213863, IMG submission 160128) | Coastal seawater microbial communities near Pivers Island, North Carolina, United States - PICO497 | ecosystem: Environmental > Aquatic > Marine > Coastal | place: USA: North Carolina... | reverse complement strand
GTAGTCAGCACAAATGACCAAGGCATCAAGTCAGTTAAATACGGAAACATGGTGGCCCTCTTGATTGAAGCCATGAAGGAACAACAGGCTCAGATTGACGAGCTTAAAGCTAAACTAGGAGAGTAATCATGGCTATCACATACACATGGACTATCGCAGAACTTGAACGCAACACAGCAGACGGTGGTGTCACAGTGGCACACTGGCGGTGCGAGGGTGTTGATGGGGAAACTACTGCTTCCTCATACGGGACAACCTCATGGACACCGGACGCATCTGCTTCTGACTTCATTGCATTTGCTGACTTAACTCAAGCCAACGTGCTTGCTTGGGTCTGGAACACTGTCGTGAAGGCTGACGTTGAGACAGCAATTGCTGACAAGATCAACGCTGAGTTGAACCCAACGACTACCGCTGGGCTTCCTTGGTAATCTAAACGCTAATAGTGGAAGGACACGAAGATGGCGATTAAAATTAATGGTACTACGGTTATTAATGACAGCAGGGCGCTGAGTAACATTGCGTCTGTGGATGCGACTACAGTGGCGGCTATGGGGGCTGCGGGTGTAGGTGGTGGCTTAAAGTTGCTTCAAAATTATACAACTACATCGAATGCAACTTACTTCGACATTGATTTTCCTACAGGCTATGATTGGTTTAAAATTATTGTGTCGGAACTCCGTGTAACCGACAGTCAATATAGCGGAACTTTTCAAGCAAGGTTAAAGGACAGCGGTGGAAACTTAATAACAAGTTCTAGTTATATGTACCACTATATGCACCTTTCTGATCCTTCCGGCAGTAATTCTAATCGTATAACACTTGAACTTAGGGCTTTTATTTCCGGATCAACTAACGGTGCGCAGCTGGTTATGGACGTGTATAAGCCACGGGACAGTAATTATACTACTCGTGTGGAAGCAGCAAGTCATTGCTATGGAGACTTTCAAACAGGCTATGGTCCCTACGCATTTGGAAAGAATATAACACACCAGTTGACGTACAAAACAGCAAACACAGGAATAAGAATTTATGATGATGGCGCATATACTGCAAAAGCTGGAACTAAAATAATGGTATGGGGAGCGGTAAATGCCTAATGCGTATATAAACGGTGTTCTTACAGAAGTAACAGATGAAGATGTTGCTGCAACACGCTATAATCCTCCAGCGACAGAGGGCCAAATCCGGGACCAACGTGACCGACTTCTCACAGAAACAGACGTATGGGCGCTATCTGACCGTATCATGACCGCAGAGCAAACAGCATACCGCCAAGCCCTGCGTGACATCCCAGATCAAGCTGGCTTTCCAATCGACATCACATGGCCGACTAAGCCTGAGTAACTAATGGCAACCCTAGAACAAATTAAACAGGCGGCAGAAACTGACTTGGTAACCTTCATCAAGTTGGTTGCCCCTGAGCAAGTTCTAGGACAATGCCATGAGGATGTCTGTAACTGGTGGACACGGGAAGATCATAAGTCTCATCAGCTTCTTCTATTTCCACGGGACCACGGCAAGTCAAGACTAATAGCATTTCGTGTTGCTTGGGAGTTGACAAAGAATCCGACATTGCGTATACTATACATATCTGCTACCGCTAACCTAGCGGAGAAACAACTAGGGTTTATCAAAGGTATCCTTACCTCAGAGATATACCGTAGGTACTGGCCTGAACACGTTCATGCAGACGAAGGAAAACGAACTAGGTGGACTAACTCAGAGATTATGTTAGACCACCCCTTGCGGAGGAAAGAAAATGTTAGAGACCCTTCGGTCTTCACTGGTGGTCTTACTACGTCACTTACAGGACTTCATTGCGACATTGCTGTCTTGGACGATGTCGTTGTGTACGAAAATGCTTACACAGGCGAAGGACGTAATAAAGTTAAAAGTCAATACTCTCTTCTCTCGTCTATTGAAGGGGCTGAAGCAAAAGAATGGGTCGTAGGTACTCGCTACCACCCAGCTGATCTGTATAACGATTTGCTTCAAATGGTAGAAGACCAGTACGACGACAAGGGTGAAAAGATAGGTGAAGACAACATCTATGAAGTTTTTGAAAAACCTGTAGAAGATTGCGGAGACGGTACAGGCGAGTTTCTTTGGCCCCGTAGCCAACGCAAGGACGGTAAGTGGTTTGGATTCGATCTAAAAATTCTAGCTAAAAAACGTGGGCAGTATCTCGACAAAGGCCAGTTCAGAGCGCAGTACTATAACGACCCCTCTGATCCAGACAACGTGCCTGTCAGCCCAGACAAGTTCCAGTACTATGACCGTAAACATATCAAAGAGGATAACGGCTACCTTTACTACAGGGACAATCGCCTCAACGTATTTGCAGCTGTAGACTTTGCTTTCAGCTTAAGTAAACGGGCAGACTATACTGCAATTGTTGTCGTAGGAATTGACTCCGATAATAACGTATACGTCTTAGACATCGACAGGTTTAAAACAGATAGGATTTCTGAGTACTTCGAACACATCCTTCAACTATCTACTAAGTGGTCTTTCAGAAAACTACGAGCAGAAACAACTGTTGCTCAGATGGCAATCGTCAGACAGTTAAAAGAATTAATCAAACAGCATGGTCTGTCGATTAGCATTGATGAGTTCAGACCCAACAAAAGCCAAGGTAACAAGCAAGAGCGTATATCCTCTATCTTAGAACCTAGGTACGACAACATGAGTATCTGGCATTACCGTGGTGGTAACTCTCAAATACTAGAAGAAGAACTATCGTCACGTAACCCTGCACACGACGACGTGATAGATGCCCTCGCCTCAGTAGTAGACATGGCTGTAAAACCTGCACGATCAGTACGTCGGCATAAAAGTAATGTAGTGCAATTTAACTCAAGATTTGGTGGAGTTTCCTTCTAATGGCTGGAACAACTATTGACATAGATCAGCTGATTGAGCCTCATGCTCTTGCATCAGATATTTCTGATCGGTGGACAAACTGGAATAACGCTCGTCAGACTAAGATTGAAGAGTGGAAAGAAGTCCGTAATTATATTTACGCAACAGATACTCGAACAACATCTAATAATAAACTGCCTTGGACTAACAGCACGACAACTCCTAAGTTAACTCAGATAGCAGACAACCTCCACGCTAACTATTTCTCTGCGTTATTTCCTCAACAAAAATGGTTTAAGTTTGAGGCGCATGACGATGACGGCAATGTAAAACGTAAGCGTGATGCTATTCAATCTTACATGGACAACAAAGTACGTCAGTCAGACTTTGAAAACACTGTGAGTAAATTAATCAATGACTATATTCAGTACGGAAACTGTTTTGCAACCGTTGACTTCTCCCGTGATTATACTGAGTACGAAGACGGAGAACGTATTGTCAACTATATTGGACCTAAGCTTGTCCGTATCAGCCCCTTTGACATCTGTTTCAATCCTCTCTCCCCAAGTTTCGGAGATAGCCCTAAAGTTATCCGTTCAATTCTAACCCTAGGGGAAGTTGCCCGTAAGGTAGAAGAGACAGTAGATAACAACTACATGAAAGAAATTCTCGACAAGATGCTTGCCAATCGGTCAGCCATGTCAGGTCAAGATGTAGATACTAACAAATCTCAAGCCTACACAGCTGATGGTTTCTCCACTCTTCAGGAGTACTACGAGTCTAACTATGTAGAACTTCTTACATTCTACGGAGACATCCATGACGCAGAATCTGGCAAGTTCCATAAGAACCGTGTCATCACAGTTGTTGATCGTTCCTACGTGTTGCTTAACGAACAGAACCCCAGTTGGCTAGGTAAAGCATCTATCTTCCACGCAGGTTGGCGTGAACGTCCAGACAACCTGTATGCCATGGGTCCACTAGATAATCTTGTCGGTATGCAGTACCGTATTGACCACCTAGAGAACCTCAAGGCAGATGTCTTTGACCAGATTGCTTACCCAATTATTAAGATCAGAGGTGACGTAGAAGACTTCGACTTCGAACCAGCTGCCCGTATATACATGGGTGAAGAGGGTGATGTAGCTTACTTGGCTCCAGACGCTACGGCACTTAACGCTGACTTCCAAATCCAGACTTTAGAAAATAAAATGGAGATGCTTGCAGGTGCGCCTCGTGAAGCTATGGGTATCCGTAGTGCAGGTGAGAAGACAGCCTTCGAAGTTCAGCAGTTGATGACAGCGGCTGGGCGTATCTTCCAACATAAGACTGCACACTTTGAGCGGGTCTTCCTAGAACCAATCCTTAACGCGATGCTTGAGGCAGCACGGCGAAACATGGACTATGCAGATACAATTCGTGTTCTTAACGATGACTCAGGTTTGTTTTTCTTTGAACAAATATCTAAGGAAGATATTATTGCTAACGGTAAGCTAGTCCCTATGGGTGCTCGTCACTATGCGGAACGTGCTAACCGTGTACAGAACTTAACACAACTTTATCAACTAAAGCTGTCCGACCCTACAATGGCAGCGCACTTGTCAGGTAAAGAGTTTGCACGTCTTCTCGCTGAGGAACTTGGTGAACCTAAATTGTTCTCAGAAAACATAAGCGTTACAGAACAAATGCAGACACAACGTATGGCTACTGAAGCACAAGTTCAATTCGAGGAAGAACAACAAATCGCAATGGAACAAGGATTGTAAGATGCCCTATCAAAACGGAACAAAGACAGCCTACGGCAAAGGGGCTAAGAAAAAGGAACCTACGACTACTAAAACATCTGTGGTTGTAAAAAATAAAGTTAAATGTATGTGTGGATGTGGAGGTTAATATGGGTTACGGAATGAAGAAACCAACCAAAAAGAAACCAATTAAAAAGAAATAAATGAAATCCCACTGGTTCAAACAATGTAAGACTAAAGAAGAAAAGACTAAGGTTAAACAGGTTATTCTTTCAAATCAAGAAAGCCTCATTCGTCTTGAACATATTCTTGAGTCATTACTAAAAGATACCCCTTCGACAGCTGACTATGATAGTCCGTCATGGGCGTATAAGGAAGCTGATCGTATCGGCTATAACAGAGCACTAAACCTAGTGCTTGATATAATCAACTTAGATAAGGATTAACAATGGTATTTTCTGACAGTGCTGCAACCGCACAGACTGAACAGGTAACAGAGCAAACGCAAGCTGAAACCCCACCACAGGAATCTTTTTTGCAGAAACTCGTTGAGGCAAAGGGAGAGAATTGGAGAGACCCTGAAACTTTAGCTAAAGGTAAACTTGAAGCAGACGGTTATATAAAGACCCTAGAGGATCAATTAAACCAAATGCGAGAGGACATCAAGAAGCAAGACTATCAGGCCCAAATTCTTGAACAATTGCAGAACAAGGCTACTGACTCTACCACAGTAGAAACTGCAATGCCTAATAATAATGGTAGCACAGAGACACAGAACACCACTGCGAGTCTTAGTGAGAACGATCTTGAAAGCCTTGTTGAGAAGACACTGGTTAAACGTGAGAAGGACTCTGTTGTAAAACAGAACCTTTCACAAGTAGATCAAGAGTTAGTTAATTCTTTCGGAACCGAAGCGGAAGCTAAGGTACGGGAGAAGGCCCAAGAGTTAGGTATGTCTATGGAACGCTTGCGTGACATTGCAGCTGAGTCTCCCACAGCTTTCTTTTCTCTTATCGGTCAACCCCAGAAAACCTTTAACCCTATGGTTCAAGGCTCTGTCCGTACCGAAGGTGTCAACATGCAAGCCTCGAATGTACGCAATTGGCAGTATTACCAAAGCTTACGTCGGGAAAACCCAAATCAATACTATACGCCCAAAGTCCAACAACAGCTTATGCAGGACAGAGTAAAAATGGGCGACAAGTTCGGAAACACTTAGAAAGGACTAGCAAATGGCTGGTATGATTTCCTCCAACACGGATATGCAACGCTTAATCCGTGCTGAGGTTTACTCCTCAGAACTTAAAGAAATCCTTCGTGACGAAATGATGGCACAGTCTGTCGTTCGTATGTTGGATGGATTCCCAGATGGTGACACATTCACTATCCCAACCATCGGTGAAACAACTGTAGCAGACTACACTGAAGATGCTGCTGTTTCATACGTTCCAATGGATACAGCTGAGTTCCAATTCAGCATTGACAAGTATCTGCAATCTGCTTCTTACATCACCAAGAAGGCCGCACAGGATTCGTTCTATGCAGCACAGCTTGAAGCACGTTTTGTTCCAGAACAAGCCCGTGCTATTATGGAGCATTTTGAATCGACCACTATGGCTGCACCAGAAGTCGGCGTGTCTGCAAACTCCGCAGAAACACTTGACGGGGCAGCGCACCGTATCTCCGGTGGTAATGCTGGTAAGTTGGAACTTTCTGACTTCGCATATGCACGTTACGCATTGAAGAAGTCTAAAGTTGCTGACCGTGGTTTGGTTGCTATTGTGGACCCATCCGTAGAGTACCAACTCAACACATTGACTAACTTGACCAACGTGTCAAACAACCCAATGTTTGAAGGTATTGTACGTGACGGTATTGCAACAGGTATGCGTTTCGTAGCTAACGTCTATGGCTTCGATGTATACACATCCAACTACTTGAAGAAAACTGTTGCTGATGCTGCACTCTTGGAAAAAGATGGCACAACAGCTAACGACTTCTCTTCAAGTAACGGTGTTGCAAACTTGTTCTTCTCAGCTGACGCAGGTTCTAACCCATTCGTGGGTGCGTGGCGTCAAATGCCTGAGGTAGACTACGAGTACAACAAAGACTACCAACGTCACGAGTATGTAACTACTTCTCGTTATGGTGTCAAGAAGTACCGTCCAGAAGGTATCGTTACAATCGTATCTGATCCTGACGTATAAAATGTAAAGGGTGGCCCTTCGGGGCCATCTTTTCTCTTGACAAAAGTTATTATGTACCTTATAATAGCTTTAACACTGGCAGAGGTTCCTAATGGCTAACGTAAATCATTCTACTCTAACTGATCCTTACTTACACGAACCTAAGGGTATCGCAAGTGCAGGGGCAGGTAACGTATATATTTCTAATGGTGCGGGTTCTGGAACATGGACTAAAGACCATGCTCATATTAATGGGTACATACCTTTTGACGCTACCACTCCTGCGTATACACACAGTGTGACAACAAGTTTTACAGCTTTTAATCCAACTTTTACTTCGAATAATGTCGATGGATTTACTGCCGCGAGTTCACCTAATGCTCGTTTAATTTATTCGGACACTAATAATTTAACTGGTTTCTGTACTTTTACTATTAACTTTAAAAACGCTTCCGGTTCGGCAGAAGACCTTGAAATGGTTTTCTACAAAAACGGTATAGCTACACCATCTCATACTATTAATACAGCTGCGTCAGGTGAGTGGCGTACATCGGTTTTGACAGATGTTCTGTCATTAGCACAGAACGACTACATAGAAATTTTTGTAAAAGGTAGTTCTGCTTTTTCTCTTGAAATAGCATCTGCTTCGTTAACTATACGAGGAGTACCAGTTTAATGAAAACTACTCTTCTTCAGATAGTGCAGTCTATTCTTTCTGATATGGACTCAGAGGATGTCAACAGTCTTTCAGATACAATTGAAGCACAGCAAGTAGCTTCTGTTGTTGAGGATACCTATTACAATATTGTATCCGCAAGGTACATCCCTGAGCATAACGCTCTTCTCAGAATTACTTCTTTAAATGACTCGTCTAAACCAACTCACTTTAGGTACCCTACTAATGTTAAAAGCCTAGAGAGACTCGAATACAACATAGGCACGGCTGCTAACAGCAACTATAAAGAAATATTCTTTCTTGAGCCAGCTGAATTTCTTGACCGTATGAATGAGAATGGTCTTAAAGTTTACTCCGTAGTTAACGGGGTGGACTTGTTTGTTTCTACTGACAGACCTCCAACTTACTACACTTCCTTTGATGACAACAACATTATCATGGACGCATACGATAGTTCCGTAGAGGCTACCTTAGGTGAGTATAAGGTAAGAGCCTACGGACAAAGTATGCCATCTTTCAGTCAGACAGATTCCTTTGAACCTGATCTGGATAATACACTTATGCCGTTACTCCTCGCTGAGGCTAAGTCAACTTGTTTCTCATTGTTCAAGGGTGGTTCAGACCCTAAGGTAGAACAAGCAGCACGACGGTTAAAGTCCTACATCCAGAACGATCAATTTAAAATTCGCAAATCAAACAAGCGGAATAGCTACGGAAGAACCTAATGATTAAATATGACCACGACACAGCCAACCAATACTGTGTCTGTAAGTCAGATAAATTACTTACAGATGTTATTATTGAAAAAGAAGCAGGTGGCTACAGGTTCTTTACTTTAAGATACACAAAAGGTAAGACACCTCAAGAACTATCTGGACGTTACTCAACTATATCCTCTGCCCAAAGCCACTTAGAAAAGTACTTGCGGAAGCAACCAGTATCTAAAATTAAGAGGGTACGGGAACACGCAGACGAAAGAAAGAAACAACGTAATGCCGCAAAGTCTGAATCAGAAAGCAGTTAATACATTTGTCAGAGGTTTAATTACTGAAGCAGGTGAATTAACATTTCCTGAGGGTGCCTCTGTAGATGAACTTAACTGCGACCTACGTAGGGATGGTTCTCGACGTAGACGGTTAGGTGCGTCTTATGAGGAAAGCCACGTACTTTCTACATTTACTGTATCTGACACTGACTTAATATCTACAGGTAGTTGGATAAACGTGGGTGGTTCGGGAGACCTAGAGTTCCTTGTTATTCAAAAGGGGACTACTCTTTACTTCTATAACAAAGGTGAACTACCTTATTCAGGACAGCAAGAGGCTAATTCAATTGACTTATCTTCTTACGAGTACGCAGGTTCATCAGGGGCAGAAACTGAAAAGTGCCAGTTCACCAGCCTTAAAGGAAACCTTATAGTTTCTTCTAAAGCTATCAATACAATAGCTGTCGCGTACAATGCAGGAACCTTAACAGTTTCTCAGATTGAGTTTAAGGTTAGAGACTTTGAGTGGCAAGGAGACACCTCAACTTACTACGAGGACGATTCAAACCCAAGTCAGGACCGTAAGTACGATGCTCAAAATTCCGGTTGGAACACCGGAAGTCCCGCACCCTCGGATTTAAATAAACGTCTTACTCACCCGTGGTACTCAGGTAAAGACTCAAGTGGTAACTACAGTGAAAGTGAGTTTAACAAGGTATACCAAGGTACAACCTTAACAGGTCACGGACACTACATTTTAGATTTCTTTGAGAAGGCCCGTGGCACAGTTTCAGGTCTAACAGGTCTAACTAAAATGACTGAGCCTGAAACAAGTCGCTTCCGTTGCGTAGCTTCCTTCTCTGGTCGTGTGTTCTATGCTGGTTTAGATAGTAGCCGTAACGCAGGTACAATCCTCTTCTCAAAACTAGCAGACACTATCGGTGACCTAGGTACCTGTCACCAACAGAACGACCCTACAGGTGAGGATATTTCCGATCTCCTCGCTACTGATGGTGGTGAAATCCGTATACCCGACGCAGTTAAAATCCAAAAACTATATGCCTTCCAAAACTCTCTCTTTGTATTCGCTGAGAACGGTGTCTGGCAGATTACAGGACTAGACGGGGTCTTTACAGCTGACGCCTTCTCAGTCAACAGGGTGTCTCGTGTAGGTATCTTGTCACCAGAAACTTTTGTTGAAGCAGAGGGTACTCCTTTCTGGTGGTCCTCCTATGGTATACACACTTTACAGACTGACCCAGTTTCAGGACAAGGTCAAGAACAAAACCTCAGCCTACCTACAATCCAAAGTTTGTGGGACAAAATCGGTAGCGACGAGAAGCTTAAGGTTACAGCTGCGTATGATAACATTAACAGACGTATCTACTGGGCCTATCCTGACGCAGACGAAACTGTTACATCCAAGTTAAATAACTTTTTAATCCTTGACATTCCGCTCCAAGCATTTTACCCGTGGAAGATCAGCGATCAGACAACGAACAGTGACTGTGTTATAGGTATGTCTTTCTACACAGGATTCGGTGCAACCGATCTTGCGTTAGACGTTACAGCAAACAATGGAGTAGATGATGTCGTCCTATCAAACGGTGACGATGTTGTCAATACACGTATATCTTCTTTCACCACAGGTGACCCAGCCATCATTTTAATCTGCCGTGATGGAGATACAAACAAGGTAACTATGGGTGGGTTCACAGGACTAAGTTTCTTAGACTGGGGTTCAACGGACTACGTTTCTTTTGCAGAAACTGGGTACGACTTTATCGGAGACCTTATCACCAAGAAGTCAGCGCCTTACATTGTAACAAGTTGCCGATTAACTGAGACAGGCTTTACAGGTACAGAACTAGCTGGCTATGAAGCTATAAGACCATCATCACTTACGGTATCCGTTGCGTGGGACTTTAACAAAACCTTTAGTACAGCCCAGCAAGTATACCGTCATAAATTTCCTATCGTAGTTGACCCAAACAACATCAACAGCTTCCCCTACCCTGAGGAAGTAATCACAACCCGATTGAAGATGCGTGGGACAGGTCGGTCTATGAGACTACGTTACGAAAGTCAAACAGGTAAGGACTTTAATCTTTTGGGTTGGGGTATTGTCCAAGGCCGTAACCCAAGGTTCTAATGCAAGCACAGTCCAAAAGCTTAAATGGTATCAGAGGTTCTTGCTTTGATATTCGTTTAGAGTACAACAAAGAGTACGTCATCGTACACCTACCTGTTGTAGAAAAGATGACTAAAGAGACTTTTATAGAGATGTCCTATCTACTAGAAGACTGGACAGGTTTCTTTAAAACAGCTGGTTACAAAGGTTTGTACGCTGTAGTGTCTCCTGAAAGTAAAGCTAAGAAACTAGCGTCTATGTTGAAGTTTGTTTATCTTGGCGAGTACGAAAAAAATCATATCATGGTATATAAGGATTAAGTTATGGGTCCAGCTTTACAAGTAATAGGGTTAGTCATAGGCTTCGCTGGCTATCAGGCACAACAAGACGCTATGGCACGGGCTGAAGAAGCGTCACTAAAGGCAGCTGACTCTCAGAAGCAAGCTATAGCAGCCCAACAAGAGCAACAAGACTTAGCTGCCCGACGTGAACGGCGACAAGCTATTCGTCAAAGTATAGTACTTAGACAAAGACAGGCGGCTCAGATGCAAGGCGCTGGGGTCGGTGAAACTTCCGCCGCAGGGGGCGTTAGATCAAGCGTAAGTTCACAGGTCGGAAGTAACTTAGGTTTTGGTACTCAAATGTCAGGTCTAGGTCAAAGGTTCTCCCAAGCTTCTATGAGTGCTGCTACCTATAATGCACAGGCAGGTATCTTCCAGCAACAAGCGGCCTCAGCAGGTCAACTCTCAGGAGGGGGCTTCAGTATGTTTAGTGCCTTCGGCGGGACTAATTTTGGTAGTACAGGAACCCCCTCTATTTTCAAAGGCGCGTTTAGTTAGAACTGGAAAAATAAATATGAGATCACCTCTACTAACACTAAGCGATCAGGTCTTCAACGAATCTTTCTTGAGGGATACCTCAGCTGCACAGCTGGAGGAGAAGCCATTCAATCCTCTCAGCGAGGTCGAGCGTAATAAATCTCAAGAAATATCTATCACAACTGGTGAAGCCTTGGACGAAGTAGAGACCAAGCGTGAACTAGGGGACGGTAGTGCTGAGGCACAAGCTAAGGTCAACCACCTCAAGACAGACTTCTCTGCCGATATTGACGCAGCATATAATGAGGGTATGACTTCAGACGATGTCGCTACAATAATCCAAGAGAAGGCTGAAAAAGGTAAGGACATGACGGTAAGTGAATACCTGATGATCCAAAACCTTATGCTAGGTGATCGTGATGTAAACCCATACGCAGCCAGAACTTTGTCAAACATGACAATCTGGAACAACCTCATGGTCAAGGCCATCGAAGAGAATGACCAGTCAGGTTTTTCTAAGTTCTTGACGTTCCTTGACGTAAACGTCCTACGGGAAATTACATTAGGTGCCTTTGAGAATGTCACCTTTCGTTCTAACCGTGAAGGCTCTGAGATACGTGAAGCCTTTAACGGTAAAACCCCCGCTGAGTTTGAAGAGTGGGCTAAAGAGTATATCGTTGAACGTCGGGACGAAGGTTTCTTTTCTAGGGACAGTATCTGGAACCTCTATAAACAAGCTAACGACGCAACCTACCTAGGGTCTGACCCTATGGCTGGGCTTAATGCTTTGTTCGGTGTTGCTGATATTGCTACCCTAGGCTCTACGAAGATTGCTAGGGGTGCTGTTAGGGGTGCGGTTACTGGAACCAAAGCAACAATATCCTCAGCCCCTGAGATTGCAAGTAAGTTAACAAGTCTTGCCAAGTCACGTAAACCTATCGACACTGTAGCTGTTATGTCAGACGAGGTTAACGCAGCCAATGTCTTAACTAAGATTGTAGACGACACAGGGGTACAGACAGATAAGGTAAATGCTGGACGTAGCTTACCTGAAGACCTAGACCCAGTTAAAGGTCCGATTGAAAGACCTAGTCTAGCTGCTGTTCGAGAGAACACAAACAAGAATAACATTATCGAAGAATTAGAGACAGCTAACCGGAACGGTTCTTTCGGTGAGTACCTTCCCCGTGCTGTTATTGAACAGGTGGCTGAAGAAACAGCTAAGAAAGTCGCTAGTAGAACAAACAACGTCGTTGTTAAGACAAGTACATTGGTCGATGAAGGCTCAGAAGATTTTAAAGTTGTTGTCCGTATGGGTAAGGACGGATCAGGTACAGCCTTCCGTCGCAAGATGGATGCTGAAGCTATTGCAGCTAAAGACCCATCTCTTCGTGTTGTCAAGAAAGAACAAGGACGTGGTTGGTGGATTGAAACTGAGCAACGTTTAAACCTAGCTGATAAATCCCCTCAAGCAGAGATACTTGCAAAAAATAACATCGTTTCAGATGCAATAAATAAAGTTATCGGAGCCGCAACAGTACGCTTAGGTGACAGGTTAGGTGCTAAGTTCCTTCAAGCTGAGGCTGGACAGGCTCTTATTGGAAATATAGTTAAGCCTTATGAAAAAACTATCCGGGCTGTTAAAGGTAAAGAACTAGAAAACCTGTCTGACTTCTTCACACAGCTTCGTGATGGTAAATACTCTCACGAAAGGAAGACCCCTACAAGAGCAGCATTTGAAGCAAGGTACCAGAAGGATTACGGGATGGTACCTAGTAAAAAAGTAGGGGACGCATATGAGGCCCTTGTAGACATCAATGATGCGTCTTGGCACATCCAGTCATCCGCTAGGCTTAAACGTGCTGTAGAGGGTGGAGGTGTCTTCGCACAGCTAACTGACGGTCTTTCATCTATAGCTTACCGTGTTCGGGCAAGTAGCGTAGACGATCAGGTCTTAGACTTAGTTACTGGTCGGCCTATTCTTAAAGAAAAACTTGACGGTGATTTGATTATCTTTAGGCTAGAAGAACCCCTAATGGATCATGTCTATGTTACTAACGTAAAGTCAACTCGTGTACTTGAACGTGTTGATGTCATGCCTTACAACGTAGGTGGCCCAAGAACAAACGCTGAGTTCCGTTGGTTTGTAGGTACGATTAAAGAACAAGCTATTCGTGGTAAGACTATTTCTACCGGACTCAAAACAATGTTGGGTTCTTTCGGTAAGAAACAAGCTGAAACTGCACAGTTCCAACTGAACACCATAGCGATTAAGATCGACGAGTTAATGAAGAACGCAGGTGTAACAAAGCTTGAAGATTTAACTCTGAGTAAAGCTGACTACGAAGAATTAGGTGATCTTATACGGGCTAACAACGACTGGAATAAACACGTAACTGACCTAGAAGACCTACAGAAATTAGGTAGAGAATACAATTTTAACTTCAATGAAAAGTTTGTCCTTAAAGCAAGGGATGAAAAAGTTACAGTCGATATGGCTGGTCAAAATCCCACTCGTATAGGTCTTACTGTTGGAGAAGACGTTTCCACAACTCTTAACGGGCAGGGTATGAAGCGTCGAGACACTCCTTTGATGGAGTACGGAGGTAAGAAGGCTACTAACGATAGTCCTCTGGCGGCTATTGCAGACCAGTTCGGTAGTGAAGTCTACGGGTACGCAAACCGTGCAGCCACTAAGGATGCAATCGAGGGCTGGGGTCTCCTAGCTGAAGCCAACAACGGCTTAATTAAAAACTGGGACGACATCAAAGGGCTTGACCCTATGCAGAGGTTCCTTCAGGCTGAAGTAACAACCACAGGAAAGTTTAATGACATAGCCACACAGCTACGTGAGCAACAGGCTGTCATAAAACGTAGATTAAACCAACCTACTTTAGCCTCTAAAGCTTGGGAAGTTTTCACTACGCAAGCTACCGAAGCAATCTTTGAAAAAACAGGCAAGAAGAGTATCGCAGGTTTTAGCCTCGACCTAACTAAGACTGACCCTGCCTCTCGTTTACTCCAAGTAGGCTTCTACTCTAAGTTCGGCTTCTTCAACCCTGACCAGTTTATGCTTCAGGCTCTACACAGTATTGTAATTGTAGGTATTTCTCCTAAGTATGGTGCTAAAGCTATGGGCCTTACTGCACCAATGCTTGCTATAATGCACCCTAACCTTAGCAAACCTGCACGTGACCTTGCAATACAACGCCTGTCTAATTATACCAAGTTATCTGTAGACCAATTAAACGACTTGGTTCGTTATATAGATGAGAGTGGACGTAATATTATTGACAATCAGGTTATAGAACTTCAAGGTCCACAGAAGTTCGGTGCGTCAAGCACTTTGTTGGGTAAGAGCCAAGAAGGTGTCGGTAAATTCCTAGACTTCTCTACGCTGTTCTTCAAGGAAGGTGAACGATCTTCTCGTTTGACAGGTCTGGTGACAGCTTTTCTGGAGCACCAAGCCAAACGTCCAGATATTAGCCCCTTCTCCCCTGAAGGTAAACGATGGATCACTAACCGTGAGCAAGACCTCACCTTCCGTATGACCACTGGCTCCCGTAGTTTTGCTCAGTCTGGTCCAATGCGAGTACCAACTCAATGGCTATCATATTCTTTAAGGAGTTTAGAGAACATTGCCGTAGGTCGAAACTTTACCGCTGGTGAACGCTTAGGTATGTTCGTCACTCTTGGTCCTATATGGGGTCTTACAGGTTTAGGTTTAGGTCAAACAGCGGGTTACGTTACAGAAAAACTTGGGTACTCTGCCGAAGACCCTGAATCAGTTAAGATGTTTAACAGAGTTAAGTATGGTTTGTTTGACCAGCTACTTGGGTGGACCCTTGGAACTGAGACAGCTTACGCTACCCGTGTAGCCCCAGCTGAACAGGTTAAGGACACCTACCGTAAGCTATTTGAAGACCCTCTGTTATCAACTTTGTTTGGACCTTCGGGTCAAATCGCAAACGATATGTACAAGGTAGGCTCTAACGCTGTTAAATCAATGGTCTCTGGTAGAACCTCAATGGTCAGAGAAGACTTAACCCAGCTGCTTCGTAACCTTTCCACTGTAGATAAGGGGTACAAAATTGCTGAGTTGATTGAGACAGGTAACTACCGCAGTAAGACCTACAAACTGTCTGTCAGCGGCCTAGCCCCTAATGATGCGGCAGCTGTTTTAGTCGGCGCTACCCCTGCGCCTGTCCAGAATTACTACGATTACAGAGAAATGGTTTACAAAAAGAACCAAGATTTTAAAGAAATCTCCACGAAGTTAAAATCAAAAGCTACACTAGCAATGGACCTCTTGACAAATGGGGACAAAGATGATATGATTAGGGGTGATAGCCTTTGGACAGAAATCACAGATGAACTATGGGCGTCGCGTCTTTCAAACGAACTAAAAATGTCCCTTCAGAATAGCCTAATTAATGTAGGTCAGATTCCAGACATTTTTAGAAATGCACATAGGCTAGAATTAGAACGTGAGTCAAGTTTCTTGTCTCATCAGATGCAGTAAGGAAAAGAAATGGCAGGTTTTGCGGTAGATATTGGCGATGCAGGAACAGCTGCGAATCGTGGCGTTGCAACCCCAAGCTACAGAATTTACGATAGTGCTTCAAACCAGACAGCGGCTATAGGTAAAGGGCTGTTCAGTGTTTTAGATAGCTACGCTAAAGATGTGGCTAGTAGCGTACCCTCAGCTTCCGCTATTCAGGATGCAAAGTATGCTGCGTATGCTACTGAACTAAACAATCTAAAAGGTACTGACCCAACACTGTTACGCAGTAAAGTGGACACTCTTTTCGCTCAAGCTGCCGCAAATGGTTTGAAAGCAAACCAACAAGTCTTTGACGCAACAATGGCTATAACAGGGGTTGACCTCAAACATATTAATTCTAACCCTTTAATAGCTGTACAAAACAAAGTTGCCTCTGTTATCGCAGAGAATCCTGCATGGAATTTCATAGCTATAGACGAATTAAACGCATCAGGTAATGCTAACCCCACCCAAGAAGAGATAACGCAGAAGACAATGAGTCTTATCATGCAGACTGAGGCAGCTAGTCTTATTTCTGCAAACGCTGCAACTATGTCACAAGCCCAGTGGGATCGTACAGGTAACAATACAGCTATCCTAGCCCTTGATACCATCCGTACAGTAGGTCTTAAACAGCTTGAGATCGAGATTGGTGGCGGTAATGTTAGCCCAGAAAGTTTAGAACGACTTAAGGCAGAGATAGTAAAAGTTAGAGCAAGCTTTCCAAAACCTACCTATGTTTCAACCGAATCTTACTCAGGTGTGCAAACACGGCTAGACGCATTAGATGCTCTGGTTGAATCAATTGAGAAGTACGACACAAATGTAATAGCCAATACTAAACAAGGCATACTTAATAAAGTTGATGCAGCAATTATCCAACAAATTGAAGCTAACGAAGATGCTGATCCACTTCTAGCAAGGGCCATGTTACAAAACCTCGATAAACTCACAGAGGTTTTTGGTAACAAACAGTTCCAAGAGATTGCATCTATCCTTAGTAATGTAAAGATGGATGATGTACCGTATACATCTGTTGACTTTTCTAGTATGTTAGAGCCTGAACTTAACGCAGCTACGGAGAATGGACCTGAAGCTGGGGCCTTACTCCATGACCAAGATGAATTTGATAAGGCAACTACAAGGACAGCCTCTGAACGACTGGCTGTTATCCAACACTCTTTGTTCCTTAACGTAAACTCTTTTAAACCTGAGGCTATGAACCAAGAGGACGCACGTAAGGCTTTTCTTGAGGGTATTGATAAGGTGTCCTTGAACGTCACCACAGCTACTCAGCTGATGGATGGTGCGACAATGTTCCACCCCCGTACTGGCATCTTCGGTGAAAACACTTTCGCTCTGCTCAAGAAAGTAGAACAGTTAGACCCAGCCGCAGCAAAAGGCGCTAGGGCGCAGCTGACACAAGCTATACAAGCACAGGCTACAATCTTCTCAACAAGTCAATCTGGGGTGGTGGCAGACACTGTCTTTGAACTTCAGGGGGTAGGTAAAATAGGACTTAAAGTACCTCTCGAAAATCTTGCAGGGGGTCTTGCTAAAGATTTCGCTGACAAACACTACGGCGGTAACGTCTTTAACATGCTTAAGGACAAAGGTGCCGCCTTGAGTACAGAAGAAAAAACAAGGCTTCGTGGAAAGGGTTTCCCAGTAGCTGCTTTGTCAATGCAGTATGCAGAGATTACCCGTATTAACGATGTGAACAAGAAGTTCGCAAACGCACTGAAAAAATTAGGCGTTGATACAACTCAGTTTGAAAACCTAATACTCAATAGGCAGGAGACAGAACTACCTGCACCTGAATTTGAAGGGCCTAAAACTGCAAACCAAGAGTCTCTCGCTCTAATCGAAGAAGGTGAGACATACATTGACCCTCAAGGAAACTCCCAAGTAAAACCATATATTATCAAAGGAGATACAGATGAGGCGCAACAAACTTTCTTTGATTCCCTACCTGTTGGTGCTCCTTTTATTAACCCAGCTGACGGTAGAGTTCTTTACAAAAAAGCAGCTGAGTAGGGAGGTAGTAAATATGTTAGACTTCTCAAGTCAGGCTACTGAGACACCGCCTGAGAAAACTACACCTAAGGCACCTTCTTCTACAAGCCTTGACCCCTCCTCTGTTACCCAGAGTACCTTGTCTGCGGTAGAAGCTAGAGGATACGACACACTCTTTAATAATTACGAGTCCAGCGATACGCCTTTCAAGGGTTACGCTGTCTCAACTAAAACAGTAGGTGAGTTGATAGACTTTTCTAATCCATCAGGGGACTATGGGCGTTACGTTAAACCTCGACTACCTAAAAACACAGAGGCTTATAAGAAAGGTCTAACCTCTACCCCTATGGGTAAGTACCAGATTGTAGGTGGAACACTTCGTGATTTAGTAAATCGTATGAAACTACCTAAAGATACTGTGTTCAACAAGGCTACACAGGACCGGATGTTTCTTTTCTTAGCTAAAGAAAACATAGCTAAGGGTAAAACACAGGCGCAAAAGCGCAACAACCTCCGTAGTATCTGGGAAGGTTTTAAAAAGGTAGACAACGCTACTCTTGACGCCCTAATTGAAGAGGTAAGCAACTGATGGACTTCTCAAGTCAAGCCTCAGAAACATTAGGTGATGCAACATCAAAACCTTCTGCACCTAAAGTAACACCTAGACCTGTGGCTCAAGGGGGCGACTTTGAGTTGCCTCCCCTGTGGCAAAAGGTAGTAGAAGGCGCTGCAAATGCTATGGAAACAGGCACAGAGTTTGTTTCTGACATTGCTTCTGAGGTTGTAGAGACTGCACCTGAGGTTGTAGAGAACCTTAAGGAACGTGCTGGTATTGTGTCAGATGCAGCTTCTGATTTTGGAACGTCTGAGTATAGATTCTTCGCCGCTAATCTTTTTAATTCGGGGGGTAATCTAACTCAAGATGATCTTAACGAAAAGGACTTAGCTACTTTAGCTAAGGCTGTAGCGAAGGCTAAGGCAGAAGGCAGGGCATCACTAGACTACGAAGACTTTGGAACTTCTGAAAGTGAGGTTCTAAAGTCTGGACCTTTGGCTGGTTTGTTCAACCCAGACCTAAGATTAGCACGTACTTTAGGTGGCCTAAACTTCACAGAGGAGGACGGGGACACTGTCATCAGAAACACGTACAATTTTAATAAAGGTCCAAAACGAGTAGCCTATTACGAAGCTAAGAAGAACGGCGATAACCTTAAAGCACTGGAGATACTTTCTCAGGCAGTGACTAACCCCGTTGAAGCAGCCTCTATAATCGGTTACGCAAGGCAGGAAGAGTTGAAAGAAAAAGGAGAACCTTTTGAATCAGAGATGGTTATTAACTTAGGTAAACTGTAATGTTCGGACTTCCTTTAGAATTACTAACTATGCTTTTCTCTACGATCCTTGGTGGTGTCATGTCCATCTGGGGTCAGAGCAACAAGAACAAGGCTGAACAACAGGCCATGCTCATTGGAGCAACTAACACAGCCAGAGAGTACGGATCAAAGGACAAGCATTTTGCTTGGACTCGTAGGATCATAGCACTCTCAGCTGTCATTTCAATCATCGTACTACCCAAGCTAGTAGCTGTGTGGTATCCAGAAGTACCCGTGTTTGTAGGGTACACAGAAGTACAAGGGGGTTTCTGGAACTTCCTGTTCGGACCTGACAAGCAGATTGTATGGCAGTCAGCACAAGGGTTCGTTATCACACCACTGGACACACACATCGTGTCTGCTATCGTTGGACTATACTTTGGTGCGGGGTTTTCTAAGTAAGATGAAAGACAAAAGTGTATCAATCTCTTTTCTTGTTGGTATTCTGTTCCAGACGGGTGCTTTGGTGTGGTATGTGTCTAGCCTAGCTAGTGCTATTGACCTGAACGCTCGTGACATTGGGAGGCACGAAGCTAGGATTACCAACCTAACAACTATTATCCAGTCTCAGGCAGTTACCTTAGGACGTATGGATGAAAACATAAAGTCCATTCGTGAAATGATGGAATCAAGTAGGGGTGTTGATTAATGGACAACATCAAACTCCCTATTGCCCTTGTCTTAGCAATGGCAGCACAGCTTGCTGCTGGTGTGTGGTGGGTGTCACAACAAGCATCTACAATAGCTGACCTTGAGGAGACAGTAAGCCAGCTAGGTTCTCGTATGGCTATTGAGGATAATGTAAATCTAAAGCGTGATGTTCTGGATAACTCAATGGAACTTGATTATACATGGAACGAGTTAGAGGAAATCTGGGACGAACTTGCGAGTATGGCTATGACCATCAACGAGATCAACAAGATCAAACAACGTGTAGCCATTATTGAGAATGACATTAAGTATATTGGGAGAGACCACATGGATATTAAGGGTGGTATGAAGTAGTGGACCCTCTTACTTGCATAGCTGCTGCCAGCACAGCCTACAAGGCCATCAAGAAAGGCTTTGAGGTAGGCAAGGAAATATCCTCCATGGGTAGCCAGCTACAGCAATGGTCTAAGGCTATCTCTGATTTAGATTATGCCCATGAGAAGGCATCTAAACCGCCTATGTACAAGATGTTCTCTGACACACAGAGTCAGGCTCTTGAGGCTTGGTCATGTAAGAAACAAGCACAAGAGATGCGAGAGGAACTGCGAAGCTATATCAGTTTCGTACATGGGCCATCAGCATGGGATGAGATAGTACGGACAGAGGCAAAGATGCGTAAACAACAAAGAGAACAAGTGTACAAGAAACAAGAGTTCATAGATAACTGTATAAACTGGGGTGTAGGTATAACTGTAGCTCTGGCTGGTATGGCAGGTTTAGCTTTCGTCATATACTTGTTAGGTAAATCACAAGGAAAATGGTAGATGGCTAAGAAAGACCCAAGACTAGAACGAGCAGGTGTATCAGGTTACAATAAGCCTAAGGCTACACCTAGCCATAAGACTAAATCTCATGTTGTTGTTGCTAAAGAGGGTGACAAGATTAAGACTATCCGCTTTGGGCAGAAGGGTGTCAAGGGTAGTCCTGATGGGACAGCTAGGAACAAAGCCTTCAAGGCTCGTCATGCTAAGAACATTGCCAAGGGTAAGATGTCAGCTGCCTATTGGGCTAACAAGGTGAAGTGGTAATGTGGTTAGCTGTTGTCATGGCTTGTCAGACCTTAGAGGCTTCATCTTGTATTGTTATGGGTAACGAGAAGAACCTATGGTACACACGTTTAGAGTGTGAGCAGGATGCAGTTAACATGGCTGCTACCCTCATAAGTAATGGTATCTATGCTAAACCAAATTGTTTTAAAGTAGGGGAGAGTGCCTAATGCCTGTGATGAAGTGCAAAGGCGGATGGAAATGGGGTAAGTCTGGTAAATGCTACCCAACGAAGGCCCAAGCTAAGAAGCAAGGGAAGGCCATAAAAGCCTCAGGCTATAAAGGTAAGTAAAATTATTAAATGAGTAAGCCCCAAGGAGAAATCCAAGGGGCTTTACTTTTGTTATAGATTCTCTTTCATGAAGACCTTGACCCACTGAGCACATATGTCACTCCTGACAATATCCTCTACGCCAAACTCAATGATAGGCACAGGTAGCATATGTTTCTTAGCTAGGTGTATGACCTTTGAGAGGCCATCAGCCTCCTTCAGGTCGGACTGTTGGACATCTCCGTTAAGAACGATAGTTGAACCCTCCCCCACCCGTGTGAGCAACATTTTTAACTCATGAGTGGTGATGTTCTGTGTCTCGTCCACGATTATGAAGGCATTATCGAAGCTACGCCCACGCATAAGTGCAAGAGGTGCCATCTCAATGTTACCATTCTTGATCCCTGTCTCCACTGTTCCTTTACCAAGGTGCTTCTCCAATACGTCTAATACAGGCAAGGCCCAAGGCATAGTCTTCTCTGTAAGGTCACCCTTAAGAAAGCCTAGCTCCTTACCTACGGCTACATGAGGACGAGTAATGACTATTCGATCAATCGCTTTAGTCGTATATAAATCCGATGCCACCGTTGCCGTA
>Ga0213863_10000926_pt1 | contig 21976 bp, 14 predicted proteins | sample PICome_8_FD_160128 | JGI IMG/M metagenome (GOLD analysis project Ga0213863, IMG submission 160128) | Coastal seawater microbial communities near Pivers Island, North Carolina, United States - PICO497 | ecosystem: Environmental > Aquatic > Marine > Coastal | place: USA: North Carolina... | reverse complement strand
ACGAATATAGTAAAGAGTCTGATGTACCTTTAAGAATAGGTCAAGTTGATAACTACTTTGGAAACTGGTCTAGATTTATCTCTATCATGAAAAATGATTATCCAGATGCGTGGAGCGAACTTCACGATCTAAAAGAGGAGCCAGCCCCCGAGCCAGCTCCTGAACCTGCTCCCATTGCTGATCCTCTTTCAGCATTGAGCAAGGCTGCAAAAGCAGAAAGTAGTGAAGACTAATGGAAAAAATTTTTAATCTTACTTCTACGTTTAAATCAATGCCTGCTGAAGACGGTAGTGTAATGATTCGTGGAATGGCAAGCACCTCTGATTTTGACCGTGCTGGAGATTCAATCTCCGGAGAAGCATGGGCAAAAGGTGGCTTAAAGAACTTTGAAAAGAATCCTATTATTCTTTTTAATCATGATTACGACCGTCCTATCGGTCGAGCTACAGGCCTAAAAGTAACAGAAAATGGTCTGGAGTTAGAAGCAAAAATTAGCAAGTCTGCACCCGCTAATGTTTGCGAGCTAGTTAAAGAAGGTATCCTTGGAGCATTTTCTGTTGGTTTCCGAGTCAAGGATGCTGATTACCTATCGGAAACTGACGGACTAAAGATAAAGGACGCTGAATTGTTTGAAGTATCGGTTGTATCCGTTCCTTGCAATCAAGAGGCTACTTTCTCACTAGCGAAATCTTTTGACTCTATAGCTGAGTATGAAGAATTCAAGAAAACTTTCACAAATCGTGTAGATCTAGCCGGTCAGACTCTGGCTAAAGACGAAGTTAATACTTCTAGCGTAGCTAGTGATACACCGGACGGAACCGAAGAGGTTCAAAAGGAGATCCAAATGTCTGAAGTTAATACTCCAGAAATCGACTTGGAAGCATTTGCTAAGAAAGTAGCAGAAGAAACTGCTGCAAAGATTGCAATGAAGCAAGCCGAACAAAAAGCCGCGGATGAAACCGCAGCACAAGAAGCTATTGAACAAGCTAAAGCAGAAGCTGAAACGAAAGCTCAGCAGCAGCAAGAAGTCAAGACTGCAATCGCAACTGGTATCGAATCAGGTACTGAGCGTTTGTTGGCTGATGTTCAAGAAGATCTTACCAAGCGTAACGCCGATATGGAAGAAACGCTTAATAAGTATAAGTCAGAGCTTGAAGAGAAAGCACAAGAAATCGCAGCAATGCGTGACTCTAAGCGTGTATTCGCTGACCGTGCTGAAAAGTCTGACATCACGAAGTGGGGCCAAGACTTTATGGCAGCTCACATGTTGGGTGTAATGACTCGCAAAGGTTGGGATACCGATTTTGCTCGTGATATCCAAGAAAAAGCTGGCGTCAACTACGCTGCTAATGCTGCTGACATCGATCAAGAAGTATCTTCTCAAATCGAAAAGGAAATCATGCATGAGCTTAAAGTAGCTCGATTGTTCCGTGAGCTTCCTGTCAACGGCGGTGCAACTGTACTGCCAATTCAAACAGATGCTGGTAAGGCTGCTTTCGCAACCGCTGCTGCTTCTGGTAACTTGGAAAACCGTGTAGAAATCACGAACAATCAGTACAATGCAAAGCAAGTAACCTTGAATGCATATCGTCTGGTTTCTAGCACGTTTATGGATAACGATGTAGATGAGCAGGTACTTATTAACTTGATGCCTATGCTTGTTGAGTCAGTAGCCCGTGCACACGGTCGTGCTGTAGAAGATGCAATTATCAATGGTTCCGGTTCAATTACTGGTCTTGACGGATATGCAGCTGCTCATGGCACTACGCTTGATATCTCAGATGGCACTCGTTTGACCGCAGCTCTATTGTTGGCTGCTCGTGAGCAAATGGGCAAGTATGGCTTGATGCCTTCTGATGTTGCATACATCGTAAGTCAGAATAGCTACTTCGATCTGTTGAATGATGCTAACTTCCAGACTCTGGATGAAGTAGGATCAGATTTGGCAGCGCGAGTTGTTGGTACTATCGGTGCAGTATTCGGTTCACCCGTAATTGTATCTGAAGAGTTCCCAGCAGAAGCCGCTGGCATTCCTGCAGCAATCGCAGTTAACACTCGTAACTACGTTGTACCACGTCTCCGTGGTGTATCAGTAGAGCAAGACTATGAAGTAATGAACCAGCGTCGTGTACTGGTTGCTTCACAGTCACTCGGTTTTGAAGAAATCGTTGCCGGTGCTACCGGTGCCGAGCCTTCAGTCAAGATCGACTTTATTGCTTAATACTAATTAAGCTCTATAACCTGGGGCGGTTCGCCGCCCCAAGTTTTTACTAATATACTTATGGCAAATTTAATAACATTAACGGAATATAAAGAAGCAGAAGGCATCTCTAGTCCTAAAGAGGATGAGAGATTAAGTGTGCTTCTTCCTTCTGTAAGTCAATTAGTAAAAACTTATTGTGGTAATAGCTTTGTAGATTTTTTCTCTACAAATAAGACAGAAACTTTTAACATTAACTGGGACACTAATATTGTACAGTTGACAGAAAGTCCTGTAAATACAATTGTATCAGTGGAGGAGCGCACTTCATACGCTGCTTCCTATACTGCTCTTACAACAGGAGCTTATGAGTATTTTTTAGATGAAGCTACTGACAGTGTTCTAAGAACTAATAGTAGTGGCAGATCAAAAAACTGGCCTAAAGGTTTTGGTAGTGTAAAAGTTGTTTATACGGCAGGGTACGGTTCTCTGCCTTCCGACCTAAAGCTAGCTGTATTTGATCTGATTACGTACTACTTAAAAGACGAGCATAAAGAGCGTAGAACCTTAGGAGCTGCAAGTATTCAGAATCAAAGCTCTACAAGTCAGCGCAATAATGTTGCATTTCCTGACCATATCAAAAGAGTTTTGGACTTATATAAGAACTTCTAATGAGTAGTAAAAAGTTAAAAAGTTTTTTACTGAAAGTTCAAGCAGATTTAGAGAAAAATTCAGAAGAATATAGAAAAGCGGTATCTGATGTAAGGGTACATACATTCTACCTTTCTTTAGACGGACTAAAGAATCAAGTAAAGTTTCAGATGAATATAGATGGTGTTGCCATCTCAAAAAGAGATTTAAATAAAATATGTAGTACTTTTTTTGAATCACTTAAAAAAAGCTTTATGGGAAATTTAAAGGGTATAGAGATATTTGATAGAGGAGCAACTTCAACAGACTTTTTTATAACATTTAGGTCCAAAAGTAAAACTAAGGGTCCTATAGTCTCTCTAGATGCTAGAAAGACTTTTGACTCTATAAAATACATATATTTAACACCTAGATTTGATTTTTTAAATGTTGTTCAAACTTACTATAAAAAGTCAAAACAACAGCTAAATAGAAGCCAATTCTTAGATTTAGGACACTCAAATGATTCTTCGGTAATTAAGAGGAGAGTGTCAGATTTATTACAATACGGTGAGATACCTGCTAAGCTGGCAAAAGTTCCAGAAGTTAGCCAAATTTTAAAGTTACAAAAAATTGATGCTAAAGATACAGTAGTAGTAACTCTGGAATCTTCTTATGCTAATAGAAGAACAGGTAGAGACGAAGAAAGAAGTTTTAAGGTTCAAGTACAAAAAGATTTAGAAAAAGCGATAAGCAAACTAGATGTGTTGAATCAAGATGGCTCTGATAGCGCTGTTACTAGAACCAGAAAGAAGGCAGTAAAAAGAGTAACAGACCCTTTTAAAAAAGTGAAAGGTGCTATAGTAGTAACTGAGAACACAAAAGTAAATAAGTCTAGCACGGTTCCAACATCTGTTAGTCAAAAGCAAAAAGTTACTCACGAAAAGAGTAGAGGTAAAACTAAGCTAACAGCTATACCGATGGGGGCCCGAACAAGAGCTAAGCAATCGACTCTTAATGTTAAAAATTTAATAGGAATAATTAACTCTAGGCTACAAGATACCGTAGCAAAAAATATGAGAGAGCCCCGACTAGTTAATAGGTCGGGTAGATTTGTTGGAAGTGTTCGCGTAACAGATATAAATGAAACTAAGGAAGGATTTCCTAGTATTGGTTATACATATGCTAAGCAGCCGTACCAAGTATACGAAAGAACAAGTGGAACCAGATTTGCTAGCGCAGACAGAGACCCTAGAGCACTAATCGATATGTCAATTAGAGAAATCGCAGCTCAGTTTGCACTAGGTAGAATATTTACTAGGAGAGTATAATGACAAGTACAGCTAGAACTTATACCTCCAGAAGAGCAAATATTGTAAATGCGCTCGCAACTAAGTTTAAAACTATAAATGGGTCGGGAAGAATGTTATCGGATGTAGAGGATAATGTTTTTCCTTTTTTAAAGTTCTGGGATGAAGTAGAAGAATTTCCAGCAATTCATTTAAATGCCGGCAGCGAGACACGCGAATACCAGGGAGGTGGTTATAAAGACCGATTTTTGGCTATAACTGTTCGTTGCTATGTAAATGAAGAAAATGCACAAGATGCATTAAATGCACTAATGGAAGACGTCGAGACTGTAGTAGAAGAGAATTCAAATCTGCAGTATTTCGACGCCCAAAACAATGAATTTAGTGTTCAACAAATCACAGTCGTTAGTATAGATACTGATGAAGGTGTACTCGAACCTTTAGGCGTAGGTGAACTCGTCATAGAAGTTCGTTATTAGAAAATACTGGCACGAACAGATGTTCACGTCCAAGTCTTTTCAAGTTTCATAGGAGAAAACTATGGCACAACAGCTATACTTTAGTCGCGACTCGAAAATGTTCATCGAGTTTGATAGTGCAGTATGGGAAGTTCCTGTACTCGACGGATTTACTTTTTCACAAGCTACAAATAGCTCTGAAATTACTTTGAACGAGATGGAGTCTGCTGGGGGCGTATCTCGTCGTGGTCGAAGAGCTTTTAATGACTCTTTGGCTCCTGGCGATTGGTCGTTTTCGACATATGTACGTCCATTTCAGTCTTCAGGATCAGGAACGGGCAAAGCAGACGATGCCGCAGAGGTGCACGCAGTAGAAGAAGTTCTTTGGGCTTTATTTGCTGGAGCTAAAAACTACGATACAAGTACTTTTGATTTTGATACTAGTGGTACTAATGTAATTACTCCTGCTGGATCTCAGAGTGTAATTACTCTAGGCTCATCAAACTCATCTACCTTGGGTACTGCTAATATTTATTTTGTACTAGGCGATGCTAACCGTACTGTTATGAAGCTAGACGGTGTAACCGTTAATGAGGCTGCTATTGACTTTGATATTGATGGTATTGCTACAATTAATTGGTCAGGAAATGCCAGTAATGTAACAGACTTTACTGGTAGTGTTAATACTGGTGCATCAACACCTGCTGTTACTGCCACAACTGCCGACTCCTCTACTATTGCAGTAGGCGATGTCTGGTTAGAAAGTGATGATAGTCACAGACTGCACGTTGTAGCTACTGTACCAGGCAGCGGAAATGTAACAACCCATCCATATATTAAAGAGGGTGTATTAGACACGGATAACTTTATTCGTAATCGTCTGACCGTACTTACAATTGCACCAACAAGTCAGGATCCTGATTCTGATGGTAGTAATGAGCTAGAATCTTCTTATGACCTCACGCTTACTGGTGGTAGTGTAACTATGACTAATAATAATACATACATTACTCCAGAAGAGATTGGTATTGTAAACGTGCCAATTGGTCATGTTACAGGTACTCGTAATATTGGTGGATCTTTCACCTGTTACTTAACCCTGCAAACTGATGCTACGAATGTATCAGCAGACTTCTTTGAAGATCTGAGAAGTATTACTAATGTAGTAACAAACTCATTTAATCTTACGTTTAAGATTGGTGGAGCTTCCGGTACTCCTCGCTTGCAGATTGCAATGCCTACCTGTCACGTTGAAATCCCTACTCATAGTATTGAGGATGTAATTTCTTTGGAAACAAGTTTTATGGCACTTCCTTCTACAATTGCAGATGCAGACGAAGCAACTCTTACTTATTTCGGCGCGTAATAACTAGAGTACTTACAGATAAAGGGACTTCGGTCCCTTTTTCTTTGACCAAACAAAAATAATTCTTGACATTTTTCCTCCCCTCCATTATACTATAGGTTAATTAAAAGTGAGAGTACGTTATTCTCTTAGAGTTAAAAAGAAATGCCTAGCTACAATTTTAAGAAAGAAGTACAAGTATATGTAGTACAAGGCAACTCTAGGCACAGAATAGATGTCAGTGATGTTTCCTTCAGCCAAACATTTGCAGAAGAAAGCTATACTGTTAAAACTTTACATGCTCTAACAGACTATTTTGAAGGCAGTGTTATTAATAAAGCTAACCCTGCTAATTTTTCTTTCACTATGGCGGCTATTCAAGAAGCCGACTTTAGTATTGTAGAAACTTTGTTAATAGATAATACTTCTTTTACCTTATTTGTTTCTACACCCACAGATGTTTTTAAACTTGAAACATGTGTCATTACAAATGGTAGTTTCGTAATTGAGAAATCACGACCCCTGAGTATTGAGATTCAAGGAGAAGCATCTAAGCTAACTACGGATAGTACTTTATCGGGTACTCTTCAAAGTAGGTCCACTACAAAGAATTTTTTAGTGAACCCTATTTTAGACGTAGTTATAGATTCTGCCACCCTAACAGATATTGTAGCATTAAAAGTTGAGCTTCAAAATGAGATAGATTGGACACCTTATTCCACTGTTCATGCTGCTCGAGATGTTACATCTGCCTCAAACTCAATGTACCCTTCTGGGTATACTGTGTCTAAGAAAATACTTGCCGGTTCAATTTCTCAGTATCTTACAGATACAAATACAAGTACTGCCCAATCCTGGAAATCCTCTATTACTTTAGAGATTAAAGCAGGTAACGGTCTTAGCGGCTCCTCTTTTAGAGGATTTCATATTGGAGCTGCCACAGGTACTTTTACAAATAGAATGAATACAGGTGCTGTATTTCTTCAAAACTATGACTGGAGAGTTACTGATAATAGTTCCTCTCTAGCGTCAATCTTTAAATATGTAACAAACTAGGAGTTTAGTTTAATGGATCTTAAAAAATTAATGGTCGACACTAAGTCTGTATGGATGGACTTTCCCGGCTTAGAAGGCTTCTCTGTAGAAGTAGCCAATCTTTCTAGAAAAGAATTAAATGCACTAAGAAAAAGGTGTACTACAACCAAATTTGACAGAAAAACAAGACAACCTGTTGAAAATCTAGATGAAGATAAGTTCGTAGTAGAGTTTGCTGACGCTAGCATCAAGGACTGGAAGGGTTTAACTGTAAATCATCTAGAAACTTTAATTCTTATAGATGCGGAAGGGCAGGATAAAAATGCAGAAGTAGAGTACACTAAAGATAACGCAGAAGTATTAGTAACAAATTCCTCTGAGTTTGATACATGGCTCAACGAGGTAGTCTTTGATCTAGAAAACTTTCGTGACAGAACAAAAGGAACAAGCCCTAGCAAGGCTAGAAAAGCTGTTTCAGAATAGCGATACCGGAATGACTCGTGATAAATATTTCACGATGATGGAGCAGCTGGGGCAAGAGCCCAAAGATAACGAAATTCCTCCTGATTGGGAGGATCTTCCAGAAATTATTGTTTATGCTGCTAATACTTTTAATATGTTAGGAGATAGAGTAGCTTCAGAAATAGGTTACATGGGAAAAGATTATACTAATCTACCTTATTATATAGAATTGTATGCGATTGAAGACATTGAATTCTTTTTAGAAATACTGTCTTTTCTCGACTCAAGAGCTATCAAAAAGTCTTCAGAGCAAATGAAGAAAGAGTATGATAAGCTAAAGAGAAAAAAATAGTGGCTAATACAGTAAAACTAAAGATAACTGTCGATGATGATGGCACTCTTAATATTATTGGTAAGAATGCAAAAAAAGCTGCTGCTGCTACAGAAAAGCTAACCGGCGCTACTGATAAAGCATCCCGATCAAAAAATAAATATAATAAGCTAGAAAAAGGCACTGCAGGCCTTACTAGTAATTCTACAAAAGGTTTTGCTAAGCAGGCCTCAGTAGTTGGGGGAGGATTAGTACCTGCTTATGCAGTTTTAGCTGCAAATGTTTTTGCTCTTAGCGCTGCGTTTCAATTTCTAAAAAATGCTGCAGATGTAACCATACTTCAGAAATCTCAAGTCGATTTTGCAACTAATACAGGAGTTGCACTACAGTCTGTTACGGCTAGACTGAGAGAAGCATCAGATGGTCTCTTAGGCTTCTCTGAGGCAGGACAGGCAGCCGCTATCGGTTTAGCCAAAGGATTCTCCCCTAAGCAGCTAGAAGATTTAGCTGACGGTGCCCGCAGAGCTTCTACTGCTTTGGGTAGAGACTTCTCGGATTCTTTTGATAGACTTGTACGAGGTGCATCTAAGGCAGAACCCGAACTGCTGGATGAATTAGGTATTACTTTACGACTCGAAGAAGCTACAAGAAGATATGCCGATGCCATAGGAGTAAATAGAGACGAATTAAATGCTACTCAACGAAGCCAGGCAGTACTTATAGAGACTCAAAGGCAATTAAATGATTTATTTGGAGATATAGAGGCACAATCCAATCCTTTTGTAAAATTAAGTAAAACTTTTGAAGATTTAGTTAAAGTTGCTACTCAAGCAGTACTCCCCGTGTTTTCTGGTATAGCAGATATTATTTCTAGAAGTTCATCGGCTGCTGTGGCAGCTTTTGGCCTACTCGCTATAAATATATTTAAAGCTGCTGTGCCTCTGGACACTATACAGCAAAAGTTTGAAGACTGGACATCATCATCCAGTGCTAATCTTAGTAAAGCAGAAGACGATTTGAAACGATATAGAAGCGAGTTAGATAAAACTGCAGCAAAAATAGCGGAGCAGCGAGGCTTGACCGCTTCTAAGGGTGCTTCCGATATAATAGACCAGAGTAAATCAAAAGCAGGTCCAAAAAGCCTGATATCTAAAGTAGCTCAAGGAATTACACTGAGTCCTGCTCAAAAAGGTCAGTTAAATAAAATGCTAAAAGAGGCCGAGCATCAGTATACTCGGCACGGTAGGATTGTCCGCGGACAATTCAAAGGACTCAACATAGATATTGTTAGAGGTTTTAATTCAGCATTTAACAGTATGGATCGATCTAGCACAACTTTTTTCCAAAAAGTACAAGTTCAATATAGAAAACTAGCTCTGACCAGTAAAGTAGTTATGGCAAAAGTAAGCAAGGAGGCTACTTCTGCATTTATAACTGCGGGTAAAGCTGCCACAGTAATGGGCAATGCTGTAGATAAGGCATTTAGATTCGCAGGAATACTTGGACTTATAATTATAGTAAAAGAGGCTATAACTAGCTTATATAATGCTCCTTTTACGGTTTTAAGTAATTTAGCTAAGGCGGCTGATGGAATACTAAATGGTATTATTATGCTATTTAATTTCTGGGCAAAAAGCGTACTTTCAATTGTAGATTTTATAGTTAATTCAATATCTATGGGATTCCAACTAGCAGGAAGAGGTGTTCGACTTGTATTTGTTGGACTTTTCTCAGCTATAGATTCTACTGTTAATGGGGCAGTAAGTGTGGTTAATGATCTTATTGATGCATCCAATTTACTCTTAAAAACTAACTTTAGTACATTAACACTTAAAAGTGAACTAGCTGATACTGTAGCTCCTGCAGATGAGCTAAATACCTCTGTTAGTAACTTAGCGGACTCTTTTACCCCTTTTGCCACAAATATTTCAATAGCAACAGCTGCGGTGGAAAAGTATGGGGGCGCTTTAAAAGAATTTGAGCAAGGTAGAAAGGCAGTTTTAGCTTCAGAAGAACAACTTGCAGCGCTAAATAAAGTCTCAGATGCAATGCAGAAAGACCTATTAGGAATCACCGCAGGAATAAATGCAGAGACTGACGCAGCAGAACGTGGCTTAGCAGTAGCAGAAGGTATAGCAAGTCTGGGCGTAACAGGGCAGAAGAAAAAAATCGAATCTAGTTTTGGTATACCAGAGAGCGCCACAGATTCGCAAAAAGAAGAAATTTTAAAGAATCAAGCAGCTGCAATTGATAATCTAAGAGATTCTCTTGCCGGAGCAAGCGGGGTTAGCGAAGCTTACGGCAGCTTGATAGAAAAGGCTTTTAGTTATTTCTCTACGTCTAAGGATATAAAGAATCTAGAAGACTATGAAATTGCTGCCAGTAATGCAGTAGCAATGTCAGCAGAGTTAAAAACACAAGTAAGTGATATAGCGCCTAAATTAGCAAATTCTCTCGGTTCGGGAGACGTTAGCTCCGCTATTCAATCTCTTATAGAGATGGAAAGATCAGCTGAAAGTGCAGCTGAAAGCTTTAGACTTTTAGGTGAAACAGAGTCTGCAGATGCTGCTTTAAATAGTTTTAAGAACTCTGTAAGTATAGCTGATGAGAATGCTAAAGAGTTAAGAACTACTTTAGAAAAATTAAGGAAGGGGATAAATGAAAATGCTGAGGCTCAACTCTTTGCTAATTCAATATCCGGTGCGGGAGGTAAAGCACGCGCGGCCTCACTAAAAACAGAGGCATTAGCGCTAGAAATAGCCGTAAAAGAAAAAGCTGTATTAACAGACATAGGTCCTGTCAAAAAAGCAATAATTCAAACTGAGATTGATTTAGCTAAAGCTAAACTAAAGGTTTTAGAGATAACAGAGCGCCAAATAGCTGCTGATGAGCTAGGACGAAGAAGTAATAATGCATCAATTGAAGCCCTTATAAAGGGCATAGATGACATGGAGACTAGGACTGCCTCCGGTATGTCCCCCTTCCAAAACATGCTGCTGGGACTCACAGATACCTTTGATGCTTTAGCAGAAGAATTTAAGAAGTTAGGTCCTGAAGGAGAGCTGATGTCTGCTCTTAGCTCAGGGATTGCTAATACTCTTGGGTCTATAAGTGCCGCCATGGATGTTTTTGCCACCGACAGCGCTACCACTGGTCAGAAGATTGCCGCTGCATTGGCACCAGTCTCAGCTATTATAAATACTATTGCTGAAGTTCAAAAAGCAGCAAGTGCTCAAAAGACAAGAGCACTAGAACAAGAAATAGAGGCAGAGAGAAACAGAGACGGAAAATCCCAGGAGTCTCTTAGTAAGATATCATCCTTAGAGAAAAAGAAAACAGCCGTTGCTAGAAAGGCTTTTGAGCAAGAGAAAAAGATGAAAATGGCTCAAGTTGCTATTTCTACGGCAGTGGGAGCACTTCAAGCTTATGCTTCTGCACAGGTGCTGGGGCCTCCTTTTGGGCAGATAGTGGGGGCGATGATGGCTGGTCTTGTTATTGCAATGGGAGCAAAGCAAATGGCAATGATAGCCTCTACCTCCTTCAATGGTGGTGCTAGTGTATCAGGTGCTGCGCCTTCAAGTGTTTCTATGGGCTCTAGGGGCAGTTCTGTTGATTTAGCAACATCTCGCTCTTCGAGTGGTGAAATTGCGTACATGAGGGGAGAGGAAGGGTCGGGAGGCGCAGAGAACTTCCGACCAGCTTTTGCAGGATATAAAAATAGAGAGGAAGGGACAGAAACCCCGCACCCAGCCTTCTCAGGATATAAAAATAGAGCAGAAGGTGGGACTACCGGATTAATTGTAGGAGAACAGGGGCCTGAACTCTTTGTTCCACAAATACCTGGTAGAGTAGTACCAAATGATGATATGATTGCAGGTGCTCCTACTAATGTAAGTTTTAATATTAACGCTATCGACGCTTCAGGAGTAGAGGATATGTTAGTTGCCCAGAGAGGTAATATTATAGGAATGATACGTCAGGCCGCAAATTCATATGGCCAAGACTTTGTAGAGGAAGTAGATACTTCAACATATACTCCCTCTGCAGGTGGTGTGAGTAGATACTAATGGCAGCTTTTTCTTCTTTTCAAAATATACTTCCTGATCCCAATAATTCTATTGGGCATGCAGGACAATCTGCAGGTACAGCAGGTCCTGGGTACTCGTCTGTTGTTCTAAAATCGGCACAGCCAACTATTAGAGATTTTACAAATTCTGGAAGACTACTCGCAAGATCAATTGCTTCCCATAAATGGACTATAGATATAAAGTATAATCCTATGACAAAAGAGCAGTTTGATCCTATCTATACTTTTTTGTTACAGAGACAGGGTGCAATGAATCCTTTTTTTGTCTCTCTTCCTCAGTATAGAGTCCCACAAAACTCTAATTTTGCTACTTATGCTGCAAGTAATAACCTAGAGGCAGATGTAACTGTGACAGCAGGATCTACCTCTGCGCTCATAGAGAAGTCTGGTTATAATAATAATGACGGCTCCAACAGCAAACCTTTGCCTGGAGACTTATTCACTATCAGTGGAACAAACTCAAACCATAAAAAAGCATATATGGTTACTAGAGTAGAAACTGATGCAGATTATTTAAGTGGTACAGTTGCGCCCAATAACTCTCAGGTTCGAATACATTTTATTCCTCCTATGTCAAAGCAAGTTGAAGCTGCGGATGATTTTATTTTTCATAATCCTTTAATTAAAGTAATCGCTACAGATACCCAGCAATATTCATTAAATACTAATAACTTATATGAATATTCCTTAAAATTGGAAGAAGTACAGTAATGGCAATTAGAAATATAGGTACCACTCTTAGAAATTCTTTATTGAAAGAAGACGCATTTTCATATGCTCATCTTGTAAAGTTTGAGAAACCGCTCGCCACTGATTTAGGTAAAAGCCCTCGTAGAGCAAAAGACTACTCATATATTACAGATGGTTCTATGGATATTATCTATGATGACTTAACTCAAGATGCTGCAGGTAATAATACTGGCTCCCAGACTTATATTGCAAATAAGTTAAAAAAAGTAGGCCCAGTATCTGAAACTATTCAAGCAAAAGCATCTTCTATGACAATAACCTTGTCTGCAGCTGCACTTAATACTTCTGTAACAGATCTTTTCACAACAACTGCTTCTTCTATAACTGGTACCAAAGATTTAGTGGAAGAAGGCTTTAGAGAAGGCGATTTAATTTCTATATCTGGAGGAACCAATAACGGCAAAGAAGCCAGAATTAATACTTTTTCAAACAATAATCTTACTGCAAATATTACTGCAATTACATCGTTGTCTAATGAAAGCTCAACTTCAATCACTATCTCCTTTTCCAGCCCTGAAATAGATGGGGTTATAACAGATAGATCTCTTACTGGTTATGCCAGATATATTAATAGAGATGTTTTTATCTATAAAGCCCACATGGATGCCACAGGAAGTATTATAGGAGATCCGTACTTATTATTTAAGGGAATTATTTCTGGCGGTAAAATGACCGAAGATCCAGAAAAGGAAGCAATTATTTCCTGGACACTTAGCAGCCACTGGGCTGATTTTTCAAGGGTGCAGGGAAGAATAACATCAGATGCCTCTCACAGAGCCCTTAATAGTTCCAATAAGCCAGATCCAGAAGCTACTATACGTCCTGCGTATGCGAAAGACTTAGGGTTTGAACACAGTGAACTCGCTGTAAATCTTATAGGAGTATATCAAGTACAAGAAACTCGATATAAAGAAAAGAGACGAGGTGGCTTAGCGGGCGCTTTTGGCGGCAAAAAGATGGTGGAGTACGAAGTAACAGTTGATAGAGAAACTGATCTTCGATTTAACTTAGAAGCAAAGTACCTACCTGTTGTATATGGGGTAAATAAAATTGATAGTATTCCATTTTTTGTCGATACTTTAAATAATGACGCAAGTACAGTTTACTGTGCCTATGCTCTATGTGAAGGGGAAATAGGCGGCTTATACGATGTATATTTTGATGATACTTCTTCTATCTGTATTGACTTACAAGATTCCGGGACTCGAGGCTCTCAATCTGATCAAGGAAGTGTAGATGTAGTTTGCTCCGGTAGAATGGATAGAGGAGACACTCTTGCACCTCGAGATATTAATAGTGGTTCAACTGCAACCGCCTCTCCTCACTCTGAATCAAATGGAGCCAGCTCACATAGTAGTTCGAGAACAGAAAATGAAACAGCTTATGCTTCTTACAGCTATAACACTCCTTCAACTACTTTTGCAGGTGGAGCAACCGAACAAGGAGCAGGAGTAACTCATGAAAAGGGTACTTCTTTTATTACTCCAATTGATACTAGATTAATTTTTCACTCTGGTAAAAGCGATCAAAAAGCCGATGCATTATTGCTAAGTCAAGCTGCAAATTTTAAATTAGGCAATGCATATTATTCTGGTACCTCTGACTACTGGGGAGCAAGCCACCGCGTATTAGACACAGCATATGCTGTTGCGGAATATAAGATTTCAGAAGGAGAAACAACAATTCCTTCTTTAGATTTTGTAGTTAGAGGAAAGGGTGTAAAGTGCTACAATTATGATTTTTCTTATGCACAACATCCTTCCTACACTTCTGGGGATGCTGCATATGACGTTTTTACACTTGGAGAAACAGTAACTGTAAAGAAAACTTCAGATGACAGTACTTTAGGCACCGCTGTAATTAAAGATACTTTTGAACGTTTAGAAGTTAATGGTACAAAAACTCCTAGAATTCAGTTTGTTGATCTTCCTCCTATAGGTACAACCACTTCTTTTTATATTGTTAGTGGTTCAAATACTTATCATTTACAAACTTATAATAATACTGAAAACACAGGAACAGTCGCAGAAACTCTAAAAACTCAAGTAAGTTCTGTCGCAGCTAATTCTAATGGTGTTTCAGCTGATCTTACTTTAAGCTCTCCTAGTACTGCAATGCAGGACGCTTTAGCTATATCTGATTTAGTAACCCTAGCTGAGACTGCAAGCGATGATTTTTCAAAAGCTTTATTAGATGAATATACTTTTTCTTATTCAGGAAGCGGAAATGTTATTACAGAGATAGGAAGCACTGCAACTGGAGTTGCAAATGTTGTAGGAAGCTATGTAACATTAAAAGATGCTGTTGTACTGGGCTCTGGAGCAAGCAGTACAGATAATGCTTATAATGGAATGATTATAGAGCTTACTAAAGTTAAATCTGATGGCAGCACTAAAGTTCAAGAAAGAAAAATAGTAGACTATGATGGAGGCTCAAGAGTTGCTGTAGTTGAAGCACCTTTTGAGGATGAGCTTCTGCCTACTTCTTCTGATACATATAAAATATTCTCTAAAGACAGCGATATTAGAGTGTCTATAAATCCTGTAATGCAACTACTTGATTATCTTACTAACAACAGATATGGTCGTGATTTAGATTTGTCTACTGACATTGATTTAGAGTCATTTTTAGCTAGTGCTAGAACTTGTGATACGGGGTCAGATGTTACATTACTAATTGCTTCAAATAATGTTCCTTCGGTAGGAGCTGTTTATAAATATACTTCTGGAACTAGATGCATATGGGAAGGAGAGGTAAAAAGTACTGTAGCTGTTACTGTTAATAATCAGAGCTATACTTCTATAACGTTCACAAATGTTCTTGGCAAGCTAGCAAAGAGATGGGAAGGTTGGAAATCTTTTTCTTCGGGAGATTTATATTATTATCTAGGAGGATTACATCAGAAGTCCGGCGACGGCACAGTAGGTAGCACTCCTTCTACTACAAGTAGTGTAACTTCTTTCAATATCACTAAAGTCAGTGGCACTGGTAATGCAAGCCTGCCTGTAGATGTCTCTTCTGCTAGAGCAACTTTTGAAGGTAATCCTGTCGTTAAGACCTTTATAAATGAAGATACTTATAACTCAGGATATAGCTTATATGATTCTGATGATGTTAAATATTGGCGATATCTTGGTTGGGAGGCCCAAAATCAAAGACATGTTACTAGACATCAAACTAATACAGTATTAAATACTTCGACTCCTATATTTGAAAATATCAATAGTATGTTGGGGCACTTTAACGGAATGCTGCGATATTCTAACGGTAAGTATTCTTTAGGCGTAAAAGGATCTTCCATTCCCCCCAGCACTATCACTGTCGATGGAGTCGATTATGTTGCGGAAGATATATCAGATGAGGATATTATTGGGTCTATTGCTATTGAGGATAAAGGTCAAAAAGGAACTTTTAATCAAGTAGACCTGAGCATAGTAGACCCTCAAAATAGATTTGAAAGTAGATCTATAAGCCTCTTCGACTCTAACTACTTAAAAGAAGACAGAATGGTTCCTAAGAAAGGAAGCATAAGAACTCCCTCTGTAACAAACTATTTTAATGCTAGGGTAAATGCAAAGCAGTATTTGCTGAACTCTCGCTCAAGCTTGAAAGTAAATTTTGAGATAGGTCCTAAAGGGCTACTTTTAGTTGCAGGTAATATAATTAGGATAACGTACCCAAGATTTGGATGGTCTAATAAATTATATAGAGTTACGAATTTAAATTATAACGAGGACTGTACTACTCAGGTAACTGCAGAAGAGCATGATGATAATGCCTACTTAGTTGAATCTCCTAGAGTAAAGGGTGTTATAAAAAATACAGACCCTACTCTTGCTATTGTAGGCGCTCCTAGCGTTATGAATATGAGTGGTAGTGGAGATGGTGTTTCCCAAAATGATAGGGGTGGTATTGAGCTACAATGGACTAATATACCGGCATTCAACTCCGCTACATATAGTGTAGAAATACACAGATCTAGCACTAATGATAGGGACGATGCAAAGTTAGTTGGTATATCTAAGAGTAACTTTTTTACTGATCCTATTGTTGGAGAGGGGCAGCAAACTTTTTATTACTGGTTAAGATATAACGTACTGTCTCCATCAAGACGAACAAGTTCTACAGCTCCCAGATCAATTGTTTCAGATTTCTTTCCCTCCAGCCCTTCTAACGGTAGAATAGGCATATCTGACGGCGCACAAGATGCAATAACTGTAAATATGACCAACGATAATGTTACAGTACCTTGTAATAGTGCCGGGACTCCAAGTAGCTTTGATAATACAGGAACTACCATTATTGTGTACATTGGAGGAACTTTAATTGCCTATGATGATTCTAGCCCGTATACTAAGCCTTCTTTCAGAGTTTCAAACGTAACTACTAGCAATGTTACTAGGGACTCTACCCCTGCAACAACCTCTAATAGCTATGCATTGGGTTCTATTACTGCTTTATCCCAGAACAGTGGAACAATAACATTTGAGATAACAGTAACGGACAGCCTAGGAAGAGAAACTGTACATACTAAAATTCAAACCTTTACAAAAGGTCGAGCAGGTATTGATGCAAGCCCCTCCACTAGTGTAGCACAAATAGCGGCATATAAGAGATCGTCGACGAGTTTGTTGAATACAACTGTAACTGGAGGCTCCTTTAATTTTAGTAATAATACACTTACTCCTCCTACTGGTTGGAGTGTTGCTCCCACATCTGGAACTGACCCTCAGTATGTGATACTTACAACAGCTTCAGTATCAGGAAGTACAACTACTGATAGTAGTTTAACGTGGTCAACTCCTGTACTGGCTTTAAATGACGGAGATACGGGGCTATCAACTTTTCAGGCTGTTGTTTTCAGAAGAGATAGTAGTGTTCCTAGCACTCCTACTGGAGGTTCCTTTAATTTTGGTACAAATACTTTAACAGCTCCTAGCGGCTGGAATGTTTCACCTCCTGGTGGGTCTAACATTATGTATGCCTCTCGAACACAGTTTCAGATTTCAGGAGATACAGGAACGGATAACTCTGTAACTTGGTCTACACCCGCGAAATTCGTAGAAGATGGGTCGGATGGATTATCTACTTTTGCTTTCTCTGTATTTAAAAGAAGTGCTTCTGCTCCAGCAACACCTACTGGAGGTTCTTATAATTTTGGAACTCAAGCAATAACTCCGCCGACAGGGTGGAGTGCAGCTGCTCCAGCTACAAATGGTAATCCTTTATATGAGTCAAGAACTCTTGCTAGTATACAGGGGACAACCGGAACAGACACTTCTTTAACATGGACATCCCCTCTTAAAACTCAAGAGGATGGAGCGACAGGAGCAAGAACTGCGAGTGGTTTCTTATACTATCAGAATTCTGCCACATTACAACCTAGTGCTCCTTCTGCTAGTAGCTATAACTTTGGAACCGGAGTTTTTGGTTCAAAGAGTAGTGGTTGGGATGAAGATGCACCTGAATTTGTGGCTGCTAACACCAATAGATATTGGTATGTTAGATTCACCGTGGAAGAGTCAACGTATCAAGGTAGTCAAAGTGTTGATATAGGAACTGTGCTTCCGGGAATAGGATTCTCAGGATTGGTAACTTTTCAGGCAGACGGAGACATTGATGACGGCACCAACACCTACAATCCTGCTGACAGAATTAATAACAACACAACTACGGTTAATGGAGGAAAGATAACTACAGGTAGTGTAGATGCAGCGCAGCTAACTATTTCAGCAAACTCTTCTACAGCTTCCAGCATGTTTTTTGACGGCACGAATAATAGAATAGATATCAAAGACTCTAGCGGAAATTTAAGGGTTAGAATAGGAAACTTATCGTAATAAGGTAGGATTGACCCTTAAAAAAATAATTCTTGACTACGTATGTCCCCTTTGTTATAATTTAATCATGGAGAATTTCAATGAGCGCAGCTAACTATGACCTAGTGATTGACCAAGGATCAACTTTTGCTATTGATCTTACAGTTAAAGAATCCGGATCCGCTAAAAATCTTACTGGCTATTCAGCCAGGGCACAAATGCGATCAACTAAAACAGATTCTGCCGTAGCAGGTACCTTTACTTGCACTGTTCTTACTCCTCCTACAAATGGACAAGTAAAAATGGAATTATCAGCCGCTACTTCTACCGCAATGACAGCTGGTTTATACTACTATGATCTAGAAATACATACAGGTAGCGATGCAATTGTTAAGCGCCTTCTTGAAGGAAAGGTAACCTTGAACCAAGAAGTAACGAGATAAGCATGGGCGTTGTAAATTCCATTACAATTACAGAAGAAGTAACAGATATAACTGTAAATAATACCAACGGTATTTCTATAGATCTTGTTACCGAAGACACCAGCGTAACGGTAAATAATGTGGCACTACCTTCAATAAGTGTAGACGCTACAAATGTTTCTTTTACTCCCTACAATACAATCAGTGCAACTACAGTTTATGATGCATTAAAACAACTTGCAGATCAAGATTTTCGTTCTGATAGCGCCCCCACGGGTGCAAACGTATCCGAAGGCGATACCTGGTATGATACAGACGATGATCAACTAAAAGTTTACCGTGAAACTAGTTCCGGAACATTTGAGTGGGTTCCTATAATGATAGGCAATATCTCAGATGACTCTGATACAGTGGATGCAGGAGCCTTTTAAGGCTATTTTGGAGTTTTAAATGGCTCAAACAATTAAAATCAAACGCAGTACTAGTACTTCGGCTCCCTCTTCCCTTGTAGCAGGTGAGCTAGCGTACTCTGATGCTAGTGATAAGTTATTTATTGGACAACCTTCTGATAACTCAGTAACTGCTATTGGTGGTAAAGTATATGTTGATATGCTCGATCACACCGCAGGTACTCTTACTGCTAGTAGTGCAATACTTGTTGATGCCTCTAGTAAAATCGATCAGCTTAAAACAGCAAATCTTACAATTGGAGCCAACTCTATTACATCAGGCTCTGGCGACGTAGATATCGTTGCTGCTGCAAACTTAGATATTGATGCAGGTACAATAAATTTAGAAACTCAAGCAACTGAGTTTAAGATTATAGATAACTCTGCCACCGCTCTTACAATCACTGAAGGTACTAATACCTTTATGACTTTTGTAACAACCAACTCTGCTGAGAAGATTGTTACAGGCAAGTCTATGATTATAGAAGGAGACGGTTCAACTGGTGGCGTTACTATCTCAGACGGCCTTATAGATATTAGAACAGGAACTGGAAATGTTTCCAAGATCAAGTTCTATTGTGAATCTTCTAATGCTCATTTTCAAACAATACAAGCTGCTCCTCATAGTGCTTCCGCCTCTAATGTTTTAGTACTTCCTGCAACAGGTAGTAATCTTATTTCTGATACTGCTACGCAGACGCTTACAAATAAGACTCTTACTTCACCTGATATTAATACTCCTGATATTGATGGAGGTGCTATTGATGGCGCTACAATAGGTGCTAATACTGCAGCTGCCGCAACTTTTACTACAATATCTGGAACTCAACTAGATGTAGATAATGTTAGAATTGATGCAAATACTATTTCTACTACTGATTCGAACGGCGCCTTAATTTTATCGCCGGATGGAACGGCAACAGTTACTGTTCCTTCTGGGTATAAGAATCGCGCTGGTTTTGGTACAAACTCTCTTGCAACAAAAGAATATGTAGATTCTATAGCTCAATCCCTAGATGTTAAAGCATCAGTAGTAGCAGCAACCACTGGAAATCTTCCAGGCACTTACAGTAACGGTGCAGGTACTATTACAGCATCTTCAAATGGTGCAATTGGTATTGATGGACAAAATCTATCGCTAAATGATCGACTTCTTGTTAAAAATCAAAGCAATGCATTTGAAAACGGCATCTATACTGTTACCACTGTAGGTTCGGGTGCAGCGCCTTTTGTAATTACCAGATCAACTGATACAGACACTGCTGCCGAGATAACTGGAGGTACGTTTGTATTTGTAGAGCAGGGCAGTGTTAATGCTGATAATGGTTTTGTATTTACACATAATGGAGAACCGACATTAGGTACTACTGCATTAGATGTATCTCAATTTTCTGGTGCTGGGCAAATTACAGCAGGAGACGGTCTTGCTAAATCTGGGAATACTCTTTCTGTAAATGATGACGATAAAACTTTAGAAATTAGCGGAGATGCGCTACGAATAAAGGGTATCACAGCAACAGCGGTAGGTGACTTACTAATAGGGGCAGCTGCAAATGCAGGATACACAAGATTAGTGAAGCCCTCTGGAAATGCTACTGCTTCAGATTATGTTCTTAGTATGAATACTTCGGGCGTCGCTTCATGGGCAAACACTTTGGACGGCGGCACTTTCTAACAAAAATCCTAGCGTATATACGCAATCTTAGGGGAGCCACATGGCACAGACAATTAAACTCAAACGGTCTTCCGTTTCGGGGAATACTCCTAGTACCTCAGATTTAGAGCTGGGTGAAGTTGCTATCAATACATATGATGGCAAAATGTTTATCAAGAAAAATGATGGTTCTGATGCCATTGTAGAGATAGGCGGCACATCTGGGACTGTAACCGAAACTTTTAAAACTATTTCTGTGTCGGGGCAAAGCGATGTAGTTGCGGATAGTGCTACAGATACGCTTACTCTTGTTGCTGGCAGTAATATGACTATTACTACGAACGCTTCTGGAGACAGTATAACTTTTGCTTCTTCTGGTGGAGGCGGCAGCCAAAATCTTTTTTCTACTTTTGCTGTATCTGGGCAAACTGATGTAGTTGCAGACTCTACTACAGATACCCTTACGTTCGCAGCGGGTTCTGGTATTGGTATAACTACTAATGCAAGTACCGATACAATTACTATAACCAATACAGCCACTGGGGCCAATGCTTTTGGTAATATTGCTGTATCTGGGCAAACTACTGTAGCTGCAGACAGCACAAATGACACTCTTACCCTTGTGGGCGGCAGTGGTATTAGCGTAACTACAGATGCTAGTACTGATACTGTAACTATTACTAACTCTGCTAGTGCAGGAAACTCATTTGGCACTATTGCTGTTTCTGGACAAGGAAGTGTTGTTGCAGATCAGGCAAATGATACGTTAACTCTTGTTGCAGGTAGCAATGTTACTCTTACTACAAGTGCCGCAGGCGATAGTGTAACTATTGCATCTTCTGGTGGCGGTGGTGGTGCAAGCGTTGATGCGGGTGCATCTATTACTGAGTTTAAGTACGATGTATCGTCTTCTACAACATCTTTCTCTGGCTCTGATGCCAACTCAAATACACTTGCGTACACTGCAGGGGCTCTTCAAGTTTATCTGAATGGTATTCTTCTTGATCCAGCTACTGACTATACC
>Ga0213863_10000921_pt1 | contig 22023 bp, 10 predicted proteins | sample PICome_8_FD_160128 | JGI IMG/M metagenome (GOLD analysis project Ga0213863, IMG submission 160128) | Coastal seawater microbial communities near Pivers Island, North Carolina, United States - PICO497 | ecosystem: Environmental > Aquatic > Marine > Coastal | place: USA: North Carolina... | reverse complement strand
CGTTGGCGGCGATTGGCCGCTTCCGTTCGATCACGGCGGAGAGCGCGGGACGGTTTTTACGTGTGTACGAAAAGTTGACGGAGATTCTGGAGTATGAAAACGACCACCAAGAAGGAAAGATGATGTTGAGTGATTGCGTGGAAAATACTAGGAGGAGCGGTGAATTGAAAAGGCAGAAGAAGCGAGAGCGATTCGGGAACTTGGCGAAGCACGTGTTGCAAGCGCTGGCGGATATGGAGAAACCGGATGAAGAAGAAGAGGAAAACGAGGAGGGAGAGGATGATGATGTCGAGGACGACGGCGAGGACGATGAAGTTGATGCTTTTATGACGAACGCACTCTCGGATGATTACGATGAAAGTGATGTAGAAACGAGCGATTCGGATGATACTGAAGAAAGAGACGGCGCCATCGCCGGTATCACAGAGAGTGACGAGGATGAAGACGACGACGACGACGACGACTTGGACGAGGATGAAGCGAGGAAGAAGAAATACTCAATGCTCGTCGTTTTGGCAAACATGGATGGTGATGACGACGATAATGCGGATATTAATGTACAATCAGAGAAACATAAAGAACATAGAATTGATCAGGGAGTCTTTGCCGGCTTCCGCGGCGTTGAGACACAATTGAAGCGCGAGAATATCCGAGCGCACTGTCTGCGACTCGCGACGAACTATTCTGTTTCGAACGATGGTGATAACGACGATGTGCGAGAATACTTCGCGTTGTTTCGCGAACGATTTGGCGGTTGTGCGGCTCGCGCAGACGCGGTAACGTCAGCAATTGCCAGCGTTCCATCGTGTTGGCTTTTGAATGATTTCTTACCGAGCGATACCATCGCGAACAAGAGCGATCCTTCGCCGTCGATGACGAAAAGGGAGACGAAGACGATGAGAACGGCTGAAATTTTCGTTCAATGCGGCGACGGTCGCGAAGTTTCTCTGAGTATGGCTTCATCTTCTTTCCAGAATTCTAACACCGGTGTGAAACAAATAATCATCAAAGCGTGTCTCGATCGTAACGCAGTATGTTTATCGAGTTTAGATTACGCGAAAACGACGATATTACACGTGAACGATGGAAACGGTGAAGGATTGCTCCTCGCGTTGGGCGTAAAGAACGCGTACGCCGCGTGTGAACTTATCGCAGATTCCAACGAAGAGTATGGCGATGTCGAGCAGGACGGAGAGCAAAGAATAGTAGCGGTTTTGAAACCGTTGACACGAACGTCGTTCAGTTTAACGCCTGCTCTCGCGGACGAGAGTGAAATCTTTCGAGAAATAACGGCAAGCGAAGAGGGCGAGCGAAACGCTCGAGAACAACAACATCAACAGTATCGTTACAGCTCAGAACATTTGAGGGATGCATTTTCTCTGCTCAGCGGAGGTATATTTAAGACGAAAAGGCTTCGAGCGTGCGAAGACGTTTCCAGACTTTTTCAACTGACCATTGGCGGATCAAAAAGAATATCGCCAACAACGCACACGGCGACAACGACGACAACGACAACGACAACGACAACGAGTTTGACCAAGTACTGCGAAGAAGACGAACCATCCTTGAACATCCCATCGTCACAACGCACGACTTCGACCACATTCGAAGAGGCGAAGGAACATTTCGACGACGTCGTGATGGAGGAAGGTGACTACGATTCGAAAGGAAAAGATGAGACGGCCAATTATGGGAGAGAAGAAGATACGACAGGGGAGTACTATTCTAGCGCGTTTGCAGCTTTGACGACGCGAATCACGCCAAGAGACGCATCTGCTTCGGTGCCAATCGTCGAGCGTCTCGAAAAATGGTACGGCGTTGAAATGGATGGTAAAAAACGCTCTTTTACTTCTTCGGGGACGGCTGCGACAGCGACGGCGACAGCGGGTATGCGACTGCTTGCATCCATTTCCCGTTCTGCGAAAAAGATCAGGGGAGTTCCACCATTAAATGATGCGACATCTTCGCTCCTTCACGCGCTTGACGCGCGCTTCGAGAACGAGTTTATATCGACAACGAAGAGAAGTTCGGATGCTGGATTTGACGGTATGGTTGACTACGAGGACCCTCGTTCGCCGGGAAAGTTTACGCGCGTGCGCGATCAATCCAACGCGTTCGATTTACCGAAAAGCCCGCCGCTGTCAGCGATGAAACGGAAAAAAAGAACTGTTGGTACTCCAAACGGTGGTCGCGGCCTTCTCTCGCCTGCAAGGCAAGGTAGAAAGAAACGGCAGCAAACTGCCGCGGTGAACTTTGAAGACGAAGACGACGTGGTGTTTTCGCCGAAGAAAACGTTCAAAAGTCCACGACGAAAAGTTGCAAAGAGCACGAACACCACGCCGGTAGAGAAAAAGAAAGATACGAAGATTGAACTTTGGACGGTCGGTCCGGAGCCGGATTGTTTTACCGCCGCAAAAGGGACGTACGACCAGTTTATCGAAACCAAATGCGCGAAACCGAACGACGAACGAGATCCAGATTTAGGAGCGTTTTCGAGAAATATCGTCAAAAGACTCGCGGTTTCGCTTGCAAAACGCCGATGTGTCGTAGACCAGGCGAGCAATAGCAAAGCATGGGGTGAAATTTTAAGAGAAACCAAGGAAACTTTGTGCTTGGATCGAAAGGAGTTGAAATCGAAATTCTCCGCCGGATCTATGAAGCTGCAAGAAAACAAAGGATTGAAGAGACGAGAATATCTCATTCAAATTCATTTAAAACTGACTTTGCATGCGATGCGTTCGATTAAAGGCGACGAGATACCGTTCATTGCGAATATGAAACCGGTGACCAACAGCGCATCTGGAGCGAAAAAGACCTCTCGGAAGCAGCAAGAAATCCAAGAAGATTCTGCTTCCGCCAAAGAGACGGCGAAAGCGGTCACAAAGCTCGTCAAGGAAATATTCTTCCTTCTTGGACTCGAGGAAGGCACAAAAACACTTCTTGAATCCGACGTGGAACCGTATTACGGCAAGTTCTGCCCAGAATGCATCGGGATGATAGCGCACGATCTCAACGTTTCGACAAAATTGACTTCTCGATACCAACTCGTCGTCGGAAAGAATAATCTCAACGTTAACGAAGATAAAAGCGCCGCTGCGAAAAAGAGCAGTCTCGTTCCGTTTTCTCCACCACCGGTGGCAAAAAATAAGAAAACTCTGACGCAACATCAACAGACGGTCGGTCTCCGTCGTTCGCCGAGAAAGTTGGGTGGTGGTGGTGGTCAAACGAATTTGAACAGCAGCACCGCTTTAGCGCTTTCGCATCATCACCAAAAGGCGCAACCGTCGACCTCATCCGCTTCCTCGGCGTTTCAACAACAAGCTCGAAAGAAAGTTCTCAACTCGGTTCGCTCGAATCAAACGCGCGTCATAGAGCATAAACCGCTCTCGCCGAGAACGAAAGCTGCCCAACAGAAGAGAGAGCGTCAAAACGAGGCGTCTCGTTTGCAAACTAGCAACAGACACGGTGCGAGTAACAGAAATGTATACATGCAACAGAACGCCATGATGGGAGGTTTGAACACCGTTTCTAAGAATAGGTTCGCGAAGAACACGAATGGTACCGTTATCGGCGCCTCTCGAAATGGCGGCATTAAGCCTCGACAGTTGACGCACGCGTTTTCTCAACAGCCTTTACAAACGCCTTTGCCTCCTTCGAAAAATGGCGGCATAGCTCGAGGTGACAGATTTGCCGTGCAGAGCACGCCTTTAACATCGCACTTTGGTGGAGGCATAGACGGTACCCCGAGAAGAGTTCCAGACACGTGCAATACCATCGCCGTCGTCGAAAGCACGCCAATGCAGACGAGCGGAGGAAGAGGAGGAGGAGGAGGAGGAACGGGCGGGTCGCGTCGAACGAACAACAACGAATCGTTCACCATCGAACAAACTCCTCTTCAAAGTAATCGTCGACCAAAGTTCACCCCGGCCTCCGGTAGTGGTCGCCGGAAACGAGAACTCGAAGAGGTCGTCGCCGAAACGCCGCCCGCCAAAACCGCGGCGGCGACGAGAAGCGGACGACTCGTCCAGGCAGCTTTGGACAACAACATTAACACTGTCAGCAATAAGAACAAAAAATAATAGACACAACAGATAGTACGTATAGAAAGAGTTTTAGAATGTTTAGAATATAACAGCGCGCGGGTAAGTGGCGGAGATTTATCATCGTTCGCAATAAAGAGACTTTAGTATTGTTTAGCATTTTTCGTCACTCCGAAACACCCGAAGAACTCGCACTTATTCATAAAGATGCCCCCCGAGGAGGAAAAGATGCAGTTGGCCAAAGCGCAACGAACGAAAAACCTCCTCTTATACCTCTACTGTTTCCTCACCACCTCCCTCGTCGGTGGCACCATCTACGGCTACCCGGCGTTGCGAAGACAACTCATCCATTTAGGCAGCACCATTCCCGAGAAAAAGCTCGGCGCCGCCTACACCGCCGGCGCCTGGTCCGTCCAAGGCGGCAGACTCGTCTTTGGCATTTTACGAGACAGATTCGGGACTCGCTTAATCGCGCAAGTTTCCTTCTCGTGCGTGATTTGCGGCGCGTTCGGCATCGCGTTTCAATCCGTCTCGAACGAGATTGCGTTGGGGGTCAACCTGTTCTTGCTTGGACTCGGGTCGGGCGCGCAGTTGTGCGTGCAACCGGTGGCGCAACTGTTTCCGAAAAATAGCGCGTTGTTCATGTCTGGATTGAGCGGCGCGTTTCAAGTGAGTGGGGTGGTGTACGCGGTATTGGTTGGGATTGCGAAAAAAACGAGCGAGGAAGGGGAGTTGACGGTGGCGTACGGCGGCGTCTTCGCCGGAGCGGTCGGGTTGATGCTCGCGTTGGCGTTTTGGACGTTGCCTAAATCGGCGAGTTTTATTCACGAGAAGGATTTGAAAGCGGCGGAGAGTGCGGAGGATGTGGTAGACCCGATCGATGGGACGTTTACGGTGCATTTAAGTGGGAAAGAGCAAATGTGGACGAAGGAGTACGTCGGATTGGTGTTATGGTTTACGGTCCTCGTGACGCCGTTTCAATATTACGTCGGGAGCATCGGGTGGCATTTAGAAAGATTAGGAGACGACGACGGGACCATGACGAACGCGTTTGCAATGGTGTACGGATTAGCGGCTTTTTTGGCGCCTGTTGGAGGGATGGTGGCGGATACGTTTGGATTAGGGGTGACCATGGCGTTCGCGTCGATTGCAGTCGGTTCAAGTTTTTTCGTGTTAGAGTTGGGAGGCGCGAGCATAGCGTTAGAAGTGCACAGCGTCGGGTTAGTGTTGTACGCGGTTGGTCGATTGATTGTTTTTGCGATGTTTTTTAGTTCCATTGGAAAGATGTTTGGGTATAAGTATTACGGTTTATTAGTCGGGTGGGGGATGTTCGTCAGCGCGGTGTTTTCGACGTTGCAGTATCCTTTGATTGCCATCGCTTTAGACGGAGATTACGCGATTTCGAATTACGCGTGCGGCGTCGGGTGCTTGTCGGCGGTTTCGTATTGCGCGGCGATGTACAGGTGGGAGAAAGAAGGGTCGACCGCGTTCGATCGATTGAAGCACAAGAAAGTTCTCGTTTAAATAATACAAAAGTAATATACATCATCAGCGCTATAGGTATCTCTACCCGTAACCTCACGGGAAATACTCTCTCGTCCGGAACTCCACCGCGCCGAGACTCATCGCTAACTCCCTCGCCAGATTCACGTCCACACCAGGCGCGACCGGCGTCGTCACTTCAACTTTCCTCCCGCTCTGCGCTAAAGCGTCCACGAACGCGCACCAATCAGAAAGCGAGAAAAAATCTGCATCGTCATTGACGTCGTCCCGCAGCGTCAACCGTTTCCACTGTTCCGGTTCTCCACTCGTCAAACTGACCGTGTACGTCTCCAATTTCAAATCCGCCGCGCGTCGTGCCGTCTGGACGTCGTACAGACCGTTCGTCATCACGCGTAAAACAACCCCGTGTCTTTTCTCTCGAATTTTATGGACGATATGTTCGAGCGCATCGAGTCGCGTCAAGGGGTCGCCGATGCCGGCGAAGGTGACGCCGCTGTCGTTTTCCCCCATGCCGACGATTTTCGCGCGCGAATAGTGCGCGTCGATCGCCACGCACACCTCCTCCACGGATGGGTTTCTCTCCAACTTTGGTAACGAGAATTTAAATTGAGGGCCGCGAGTTTCCATCAACGTCTTGACGAGGTTTTTCTGGCACTCGTTCGTGAGAGAGACGTACAGTTTATCCGCGATGGTATACGTCAAACCTTTCATTCGTCTCGAGTTCGTTAGAAGAAAAATGGAGAATGCGAACGCACGCGGACCGTATCGCGGGTGTATTAAGGAGTATGTATGTGTATATATTACGGACAAAAATATGTGCTTTAAAATGTATTCGTGTGTTTAACTGATGATGAGGATGATTAGGTTGGGAGAGGACAGTTGTTGTCGAAGAGGTATTGTACACATTCGGGGTGGTTTTTCTCGAGTGCGAAGAATACGCTCCAACCGTCCCACGGCGCTTTGGCTTCTTCGCGTAAGTATTTGAGTACCTCGAGATGACCGTTTCCGGCAGCTTCTGCACACGCCCACGCATCGATAGGACACTTCTTTGCAACGCAATACTTTACCATTTCCAGGTTGCCTTGGTTTGCGGCCACATGAATCGTCCCTGAATCCCATTCACACTTTTTCTCCTCTCGTATCCACTTGAGGAACTCGAGTTTATTCGTCCAAGCAACTCGAGAGCAGAATTTTGTTTCGCTCCAGTTACTCGGCCACAACGATTTGTTCTCCCACGCTACTTCCAAAGTCGATATCGACGACATCTCTTGGACTTCGAAACTCTTTTCCAAATCCCCCGCGCGAGATGATCTCTTAATCAACTTTCTCGTTTCACTGTTCACCTCGTACAAGAATTTCACATCATTCGAATTCAACCTCGGAAGAATGTGTTTGAAACAAATATCGTCGTTCTTCACGATCAAATCCCACACATCTCTCTGACCAACCTTCCTCTTCCGCAATCTCGTCAGCATCTCTCTTCTCTCTCAACAGGTTTCTCACGAATAGAAAGTAACAACAACAACAACAACAAGAAGAAGAGATGTGATCAAAAGTGAAATTGAATCTTTTTTTTTCCTCGAGAAACGAAAAGACGTTTCTCTTTCAACCGAAACCCTAAACACTTACGAATTCTCTCTCTCTCTCTCTTCTCTCGACGCCTCAAAACATATACGCACGCGTAGTAGTATTAAACAACACGCACACAAACAATAGCAAATGTCGTCTTCACTCACCGGCGGTGGTGGTGGCGGTAACGGCGGGTTCCTCGGCGGCATGCGAGGTTTGACCAAGTTCGTGGAGAAGATTCGGAACTGCGCGAATCAGGTATAATTCTATTCCGTTTTGGATCTCTCTTTTCTCTTTCTCTTTCTCTTTCTCTTCGTGTGAGAGCGTCTTTGCACGAGCACGAGCACCACTCGAAAGCAAAGAGCTGAGCGTTCTCTTTCTCTCGAGCTTTCTCTCTCTCTCTCTTTACGTGTTATGAACGCTGACACATCTTTACTTCCCTTTCAATTTTGCACTTCTTCTTCACAGGAGGAAGAGAAATCGATCGTGGTGGAAGAACTGGCGAAACTCCGCCGAAAGTTTAAAAAGATGGACCAACTGCACGCGTACGACCGAAAGAAATACATTTTGAAACTCTTATATGTGTTCATGCTCGGGTACGAGTGCGACGTCGGGCACGCGGAGGCGGTGTCGTTGATCAGTCAACCGAAATACGCGGAAAAGCAGGTTGGGTATATGGTCACGTCGGTGATTTTGAACGAGTCGAACGATTTTTTACGGATGGCGATTAACAGCGTGAGGAACGACGTGGTTTCGAAGAACGAGTCGTTTCAGTGTTTAGCGTTGGCGTGCATCGCGAACGTGGGCGGGGCGGAGTTTGCGGAGAGTTTAGCGGGGGACGTGGTGAATATTTTGTTGTCGACGACGATTCGGCCTTTGGTGAGGAAGAAGGCGGCGCTGTGTTTGTTGAGGTTGTTTAGGAAGATGCCGGAGATTTTGAATCCGGAGGAATTTTCGGCGAAGATGGCGTATTTGTTGGAGGAGAAGGATTTGGGGATTTGCTTGGCCGTGGTGACGTTGTTGGATGGGATCGTCTCGGTGGGGGATTATCGCGGGTACGAGAATTGCGTGTCGCCGTTGGTGAGTTTGTTGGAGAGAGTGGTGAAGAATCGAGACGTTTTGCCGGAATATTTGTATTACGGGATCCCCGCGCCGTGGTTACAAGCTAGGATTATGCGCGTGCTGAGGAAGTTTCCGACGCCGGAAGATGCGGAGACGTTGGGCGCGGAGCTGGCGATTTTGAAGAAAATCTTAACCGGCACGGAGAAGGTTGCCAACGTGAACAAAAATAACGCGTTGAATGCGGTTTTGTTTGAAGTGATCGCGTTGACGACGTCCTTGGAGTTTTCTAACGAGCTGTTGGATCAGTGCGCGACGCAACTGGGTGAGTTCGCGAGGAACACGAAGGAGCCGAACGTTAGGTATTTAGGTTTGTCCGCGTTGGTGAGGTTAGCGAGTAGTCCGGACACGCTAGAGGCGGTAAAGCCTTTGAGAGAAACCATCGTTGAAGCGTTACGAAGCGCAGATGTGAGCATTCGAAAGAGATCGTTGGGTTTGTTGTTTGCCATGTGCGACCACACGAACGCGAGGGAAATTGTCGGCGACTTGTTGCAATATGTGGAGGACCGCGACGACGATTACGAGATTCAAGAAGAGTTGGTGTTGAAGTGCATGATTTTAGCCGAACGGTTTAGCGAAAACGATCGTTTGTGGTACGCTTCGGTAGCCATGCAAATGATCGATAAACTCGGGGATGGCGATTACGACGTGATATCGGACGACGTTTGGTTTCGATTGGTCCAAGTCGTCACGAACGATCCGAGTTTACACGCGCCGGCGGCGAAATTGGCGTTGGGGAGATTGCTAGGTGGTGCAAAAGCAGCCGCGGAAAAGAATAAAGAAAATAACGGGATGAATGGATACGACAACGTTCTCGGGGATACCAACGGATCGAGTACTGCTGATGGCGGTGGTGCCGATGTCGTTGACTTTTTCGGCCTAGCGTCTGCGACGCAACGTCAACAACAAGCACCTCAATCGCAAGGCGTGCGAGTGCGCGAAACGCCGCCGCACGATATGTTATTGAAATCTGCCGGTTACATGCTCGGTGAGTTTGGCTACTTGATTACGAACGAGCAGCACTGTTCAGTGAATCGATACGTGCCCATACTCATTTCAGGCTTGCGACAATCGAACGATTGTCGCACGCGACAAATTTTAGCCTCGAGTTTGTGTAAAATATGCTGTCGCAAAGGGTGCGATGCCGCGTCAAAACAGCTCATCATGGATGGTTTTCAATCGTGTATGTCGGATATGGACGAAGAGTTGCAACAGAGATGTTCGGAGTATCTTGGGATCATCAAAAGTGGCGACGCGGCTATGTTCAAAGCGTTGGAGCCGATGCCGGAGTATCCGAAGAGAGATTCTTGGCTCGAGAAGATGGTGCAAACTGCAGACGCTGAAGACGATTCTATCTTCGCATCGGAACGAGCACCGGTTGAATACAAAAGCGTCGAGAAGAGAAGTGGCGCAAACAATAGCAACGTGTTAGATTTAGGAGCGATTGCGGAAGAAGAAGAAGAAGAAGAAGGGGAGGACGAACCGGCGACGACGGGCGGGACGATTGATTTGGACGAATTGTTGGGATTACCATCGTCGAAGCCGAAGAAGGTAAGTAGTGGAGGGGTTGGCGGCAAAACGTCGTTATCGTTACCTCCAACAACTGCGAGTGTTGGTTCCTCCGTCAACGCATCCACTTCAGCAGCTTTAGATGACTTGCTCGGAGGCTTGATGCTCGGCGGAGGAGATGCTTCAAACGCTTCAACAATAACGGCTACTACGAACAACAATAACGATCCGTTTGGACTGAACCTGGGCAATGGTGGTGCAGCTGCTGCTGCGTTACCACCGGCGCAGCAAAAGCATAAATCACCGCCTTTACAACAGCAAGATCTCGCCGCTTTAGTCGGCGGCTTTGACGATCCGTTCGGCATCGCTCCGGCGCAACAACAACAAAGAAAGAGGTTCCTCGAGCCGACGGTGAACGTCGAGGAGTGCGTACGAAAACTTCTCGCGCAAGATTCGGGCGTGTTATACGAAGACGCCGAACTTCAAATTGGCATTAAAAGTAAATGGCAAGGTTCTCGAGGTCGTTTGGCGTTATATCTGGGAAATAAAACCGAGAAGAATGTTCAATTTTCGCTCTCGGTGGACGACGTACCGGAAGTGAAAACACAACTCGCGCCGTTACCGCAAGATATCGGTTCTAAAATGCAAGCACAGTGCCAAATGCAGTGCGCGTGCTACGGGGTTTTTGTCAACACGCCGAAGTTGGTCGTCGCTTTCGATGGTCGAGACATCCCCCCCATCGAGCTTCCGATTCACGCGGCGAAATTTTACTCCGTCGCGCAACAGACGCAACCGCAAGATTTCTTTGCCAAGTGGCACCAGATGTCCGCAATCGCGCAAAAGCAAAAAGTTATCGACGTGAACGCGCAATGCGCCGGTCTTTCGAACGTGTGCAACGTCTTGCAAAACGCCAAGTGGACGATACACGAGAGCTTAGATCCCAATCCCGCCAATGCCGTTTTTGGCGCTCGGTTCTTCAGCGAGCAGAACGGCGAGTTGCCGTTATCGCTCCGTTTAGAATCTGATGCGACGAATAACGTGAGGTTTCGAGTAACCGTTGTGAGTGTCGATGCAAATCTTAGCAACGCGGCCATGCGCCTCGTGCAGCGAACTTTGGTCTATTAGTCTTATATATTAGCGGTTGAAAATTTCTCGAGTAGGAGGAATCTATTTGACCTGTTGTTAAATGTATGTTTTACAATTTTCATTCCTAAAAAGATACTACAGTATTTTATATTTACTCGTCGTACCACTCTCGTCTTCTATTTTCAGCAGCGCCCGCCGCTATTTCGCGTCTACGTAAGCTATTGTTCTCTCCTTCGTTGTTAATATCGTTGCTCTCGTCGTCCGCGGCGTTCTCCTCCCGCTCTTCGTCCTCATCCGAGTCGCTACTGCTCGCCCGGTTTTCTCTCCTCGCGCGCGGTTCGTCTCGTTGCTGACCGAACAAAACCCCGGCTCTTCTCAACACGCCTCTCTCGTCCCCTTCTTCGTCGTCTTCTCTTCCAAAACCTCCCCCGGCTAACCGAATGTTCACGTCGCTTCCTCCGTTGCCGGCGTTTTCCCGAAACAAAAACTTCACCACTTTCGGCGTCTTTACCACCCTCCTGCCCGTCATCTCCGGATACACGCTCCACAAAAAGAAATAAAGATGCCCAACAGCGCACCCCAACAAATCTACCACCGGACTCGATCCCAAAAACGTGCTAAACGCCAACAACACCCACGGCAAATACGGCGCCGTGAACGAAAACAACCCGAGAAAGGACATGTTCACGTTTTCGTTCTTCCTCCCCCACACGTACACCATCATAAACGTCAAACTGCTCCCTAAAAACTGCACGTTCACGAACGGTGCGATCATCGTTAATAAACTCGCCCCGAACGCGAGCATCCAGAAGAAATCCGCCGATTTCCCTCGAAACGTCCCTTCCTCGAGCATTCGGCAATACCGGGCGAGGAAGAACATGTGGAAGACGAAATCCAATCCCAAGGCGCCAAAGAAGAAAAAGTTTGTGATTAACCGCCAAAGTTGGTACTCGCGAAAGACCAAGTTCGAGTTGAAGTACACCGAGAATGGGGATATGACCTGTTTTTAACGTTTAAAGAAGGTGAGTAAACATAGATTTGATGCCAAAAATGCCCCCAAGATGATGACGACGCTTAAGAACAAAGAGAGAGAGAGAGAGAAAATAAAAGAACCTCTTCTAAAAACGTACCTCTAACGCGCACCCGGCGGTAATTAAAAACGACATGGTCAGGTAACACCTGGTCACGACGGGTGTTTGGAAGTACCACTCTTCCAGGTTCATTATAGTATTCCTCGTTCTTCTCGTCTGCTCCTTCGTTCGTCTTCTTTTTCTGTCGCGTGTTTTGGATGATTGGATGATTTTTTCCCGAAGGCAAGAAGCTAAAAATCGAGATTGAAACCCTAAGTGTAACCCTAAATGTTTTTTTTCTCTTCTTTCTCTCTCTGGGGGAAAAATGGAACGAAGCGAGACTCGCTTCATACTAAAGCGCTAAAGGATCTGCTCCTTTTCGAGGAGCAAAAGAAGGAGAGAAGAAGAATGGGCGGCGGCCGGGACAAGCGCAAAAAACACGACAAGAAGCTCGGGAAAGTGTCTCAATCGAAACTGTCCGGCATGGCGAAAACGGAACGGAAAACCGAACTGAATTTGCACAAGAAAAAAAGCAGAAGTTCGAAAGAGGAGGACGAAGAGAACGACATCGAGAGGATCTTGAGAGCGCTGAAACTCAAAGACGAGGAGAAGAAAGAGGTACGAGTGGAGGAGAATTGCGGACGACCGGAACCAGGGAGAGCGAGCTGCACGCTCACGACGAGTGTCGCGAAGAATGCGGCGTATCTTTTTGGCGGCGAATGTACGAGCGAGGAAAAGAAGAGCGAGAAAGAGGGGACGACCAAAACGACGACGACGAAAACGCGCGTGTTTAACGATATGTATAAGTTCGTGCCGCCGTCGTCGTCTGCTGCTGCTGGTGGGAAGCGTTGTGGGGTGCCGACGTGGACGAAAATTAACTCGGTAAACTCGCCGCCGCCGAGGAGCGGCCACTGCGCGTGTTACGCGAAAGGGTACGTCTACGTTTTCGGCGGCGAGTTTACCTCGCCGAACCAGGAGAAGTTTAAGCATTACTCGGATTTTTGGCGGTTTGATTGCGATTCGAACGCGTGGGAACAGTTAGAGAGTGGACCGAAGAATGGCGGTCCTTCGGCGAGGTCGGGGAGTCGGTGCGTGGCGACCAAGTCGGATTTCATCCTCTTTGGCGGATTTTACGACGCGGCGGAGGAGATTCGGTATTTTAACGATTGTTACGCGTTCGATTTCGATGCGAAAAAGTGGCGGGTGTTAGCAAAAGGAGGAACAGGGTCGAGTGCGCCGAGTGCGCGGTCAGCGTGTCACGTTTGCGTGAGTGCCGTCGGCGGTTCGAATAGTAGCGGTAGTAAGAAGAGGAATAGTAAAAGTAGTAAAAAAGGCGAAAAGGGAGAAGAAAACGACGGAGAAGAAAAAGAAGAAAGAAAAGAAGAAGGAGGAGAAGAGAGGACATACTTGTACGTCTACGGCGGGTATTGTAAACATGTCGAAGAGCCGGACGAGGATACCGACCCTCGAGATTTAGAAGACTTTGGCGCGATGGAAAGAGCGATTACTCGCGAAGATTGTTGGAAACTGGACGTTTACGGGAACAAGAAATGGCAAAAAGTGAAAAAAGCCGGACTCGCGCCACGCGCGCGCGCCGGCGCGTCCTCGGTCGTGCACCTCGCGAAGAAGCGATTGATCGTGTTCGGTGGCGTCGTCGACCACGAGATTAAAAAAGGCGACGTCATCGTCTCTGAGTTTCTCCAAGACGCGTTTACGTTCAACTACAACACGGAAAAATGGTTCCCGCTTACGCTCTTCGCGGAAAAGAACGAAAAAGTGAAAACCGAAGAAGAGTCGCGGGAAGAAGCGCGAAAAATAGCCGCGGGTGAACTCGACGGCAATGAAAACTTCAACGTGCGTTTATCGGATCGCGAAAAGGCTGCGGTGCGCATTCAAGCCACTTTTCGTGGACACCGCGTGAGAAAAGCGATGAAACTGTACCGAGTCGGCGGCGTCGTTTCTGAGTTGTTGTATTCTCCCGGAACTGGAGAAGAAGCGCCGAAGCCGACGGCAAAGCCGAGAGGCCGCATCAACGCGTCCGTGTGCGTCGTTGGAAACGACTTGTGGTTATACGGCGGCATCGTCGAAGTCGGCGACGTTGAGGTTGTTTTAGACGACGTGTGGAAGTTGGATTTAAGCGCAAAAAGTAAATGGATTCGGTCGGAAAAAGTTTCAGAACGCGTCGCGAATCAGCTGAGCGAACTTGAAATGGACGCAAATCAACCACAAAAAGAGAACAATAACGAGCAAGAAACTGACGACGATTCTGACGACGACGACAAGGAGGAGGAGGAATGATTTGTTCAGAAAGTGAATATAGATATCGTACATGATATACCTCGATTTGTAAGTGAGTAATATAACGCGATAGTCACGTCATCGTCGCCGCGACCGTCTATCAAACTGTTTCTTCTTCATCGTCGGAATAAACATCCGCCGGCAAACACGACTGCCTTTCGAGATATCGCACCATATGTTTCCCGTTTTTCACCTCCGCCAGCGCCCGTATCAAACTCTTCTTCCACGGACACGCTCTCTCTCTCAACCACCGAACGACGTCCCAGTGTCCCTCGAACGCTAAAAGTAAACACAAAAAGAAACGCGTCAGTGAAGTCAAAAAAGTATCAGAATGTACTTACCCGCTCTCGTCATCGCGTTATGCGTGAACAACTTCTCGTTTTCCTCCATCAGGAGCTCTAAAACCGTAATCCTCCCGAACCGCGCCGCTTGCGACGCCGACGTCGAATCGACTTGGCACTTACACTCCCTCAACAACATCTCGACAACACCATCGTTCCTATCGCCTTGTTCGATCGCTTTGTTGAACATTTTCACCGTCAGAGGCATCCCAAGTTTCACCGCTAACTTTAAGGACTCTTTATCGTTCACTTTAAAGTCTCGGGAGATGACTAACTTGGTTTGCAAAACATCTTCTCGCGTCCACTTCGAGCACAGACTGAAGCACTTCGCCGCGTTCGAGTCCAGTTTTGCAACGACGTGATGTCGGAACACGTCGTTGTGCTTTTTCGAGAGCTCGTACAGCGTCATCAAATGATGTGAAGCGTTATCGTCGTCGTAAATTTCGTTCTTTTCCGGCATTCTCTCGGTCGCGTCGCGCGTTCTTTCCGGTTTACGAGTTTATCAGCGCTTTGTCTCTTTTCCGCTTATTTTCGAGCCTTCAAATGCGGCACAAATTTGTGGGCATCCTCAACGCGAAGCGCGAGAGAGAGAGAGAACGCGCGCGCGCGCGCGAACGCAAAAAAGAAGAAAAGAGGACGAAAGAGAAACGACCCGTTCGAAAAGAAATCGACGAAAAGAGATTTAGCGACGTTCGCAAAACCGCGTCTGCTTTTGGTTTTCGCGCGTTCCCCTAAAGGCGTTACGTCACCAGAAGAAGTACGACGACGATGACGATGATATTGATGCTCTTTTCTTGTTTAATTGGCGCGTGTTATTTTAACGCAGTCCACGCGTACGGCGGCGGCGGGTTTTGGCAAGAGAACGATGTCTTACCGCTGGACGTTTTATCTCGCGCGCACTCGGTGTGTTCGACGAACAAAATCGATTCCAAGGCAACGGTTTCGCTCGAAGATTTTGATTTTCGCCAAAATGAAAACCAGCACAAATACGTGACCATTATCGGGACGTATTTTACCGGGTGCACGCCCGGGAGACTGGATTATCCAACCTTGACGACGTATTTGAAGAGTTTATACGAGACGTACGAAACGGAAGGGGCGACTGCTCACGTGGCCACGCTCGTTTCGCTGAAGAACGGCGTCAACGCGGGCGTCTGCGACGCTTGGATGACGCACGATGCGAATTCGGTGAATGTGAATGATATGGGAGGAAAGTTTCCTTTGATGATTGACGATAGAGATAGGAGTTTGACCTATTCGTTTTTTGATGCGGCAGTGCATCCGCAGTACACAGTTTTGGATCATTGCATGCGGGTGGCGAAATTTTTACCCGGGACGGCGGATTTTGAAGGCGAGGAAAGTTTGTTGAGCGTGGTGACGAGTTTGATGTTAAATATTTCCGCAAGTTGTGACGATGGCGAAGACAGGAGAGCGAGCGATGTTCTAAAGGAGAGGGTGAGAGCGAAAGATGCGTCGTTTGTAGCGGACGGGGTCGTGGTGACGAGCGCGAGCGCGGGAGACTACTGCGTGGACGCGTTTGGGCCGCGAACGAACCGAGGTTCCGTGAAAGTTGTCGAAACTGGATTGAACACTCCGAGAGCTCTTTCGTTCAACGGTGCGAACGAAATTTGGATCGCGACGGCTGGTGATGACTCGCTACGTTTGGTTACTCTAGATGACGCCACGAAAGCAACCGCGACGACGTCGAGATCAGTCACGGATAGGGCAAAGTACCATTATTTAGATAAAGTGAGTCAAATCGCGTTCGGTTTAGATGGCAATTTCGCCACGTGTCAAGAATCGTCGAATGATTACGATGGAATGAAAACGAGTAATTATTTCATGGGACCAACGCTTTACGATTCTGGGATCGTACCAACGTCAGAAGACATCAACATCGATCTAAACGGCGAAAAATGCGACGTGCGAACGTACGATCAATCGAGTAAGTCATGTTTTCTCACGCACGAGGATATGCTTCATGCGACGCCTTTGTGCATGGGCATCGCCCACGATGGTGAATCTCAAACAAGTTATGGCAACGTGTTTTGGGCGTTTGATGGATATCACGGGACTTTAGTTCGGTACGATTTCGAGAAGCCCCACGGGCCGAAAAGTTTAGACCACGATTTGGCGAACGTTCGTAGGTACGACGAAGTGCAATTGAAACGAGAGGCAGACGTACCGTCGCACATTGTCGTTGATAGTGCGACGAGAGCAGTCTATGTCGCGGACACGGGAAATAACCGAATAATTGTTTTAAACGCCGATTCGGGTAGATTCGCGTACAACGCTCGGAGCGATTTAGGCGGCGAATACACGTCTTGGTCGTCGCAAAAAGCAAGTTTCGAGTACTCTGTGTTTGGATGTGCGCAATTTAGAACGTTTATTGAAGGATTGAATAAACCATCCGGCATAGCCGTTCACGAAAACGTTTTATACGTCTCAGAGTATAGTTCTGGTAAAATCAAAGCGTTTCAGAAAACGTCCGGCGTATTACTCGATACGTTTGAAACCGGATCGATGGCGTTGGGTGGCATCGCGTTCCAACCTTCCTCGAATAAGTTATGGTACGTGTGTCGCTCTTCGAATTCGTTGCGATATATTGACGTGTCTATGACAGAGCAGAAGTGCAGTGGAAGCACGGGCACAATTCCGAGCGGCAATGCGATCGATTTCGGTACGGTGCCTGTGAGTGGCTCTACTGATTTATGTCCAGCACTGCCCACGTCCCTGGGTATCGCAGTACACGTCGAACACGACGACGGGTATTTGAACACAACAATGCTGAGTTATTCGTACGGCATGTCTGAGAGTTGCATGGCGTGCGACGACGACTGCGATAACGACATGTTACTCATGGCTGGATGGTTATGTCACAAATGTCTCCCGCAACCGTGCGAAAACGACGGAGTGTGTACTAATGTTCAAGGCAAAGGGTACAGCTGCGCCTGTAGTGAAGATTTTACGGGCGATCGATGTCAAAGCCCAGCTTCGCCACCACCATCTTCGTCGTCCTCGTCCGCGGGTGGTATTCATATGCGAAGAAGTCTGAGCGCATTTAGCGTTGCGATCGGGTTGATGTATTTATTAGAATTGTTTTGAAAAGGCGTTTACTCACCGTAGAATTGCATGATGTGTTGTACAAATTGTTCTTTTCTTACACTTTTAGGAAAGGTCAAACGCTTTCGCGTTTGATATGGCGTACACTAATTTCTTTTCCATCTCTTCGTCCGTATCGTACGGCGGCAGCTTCAAGAGATTCATGCACGTCGCCGCGCTGGGGAGTCTGGTTACATCCGCTACGGAGTTTGCGTCGCTTCCGGACGCCGCGCGGTGGATGCAAAAAGGCGGGTTTAACGCGCTAAAACCCAGTAAAGGAGTGTTTGCGCTGGAAGTGACAAACTTTAGAAGTTTTCTTTGATTCTCTTTGCTCATATTTCGTGTCACTCGCCAAAGTCTTTGTATGACTGCGTGATCTGCGTCGTATCCTCCCATGTAATGCGACGAACGCGCGAGATCGTCCACGTCCACGCCACCGCCAGAACCTGATATTAACAATCCTAACTCAGCCGGCGTAAAAAGTTTCAGGGTCGACGGACGCACCATCGCTCGAAAGCCTTCGACGAAGGCTGCTGACTGCACGCGAATCTGACCATCGAGTAAATACGCCGCCATTGCGTGTAAATACGAAGGATAATTCTTCTTGTTCACGCGAATGGTTGATCCATTCGGAACCAAATCTACGTATCTTGGACTGTCTGGATTCGCATTTGAGCGATCGAGCGCGACGAAATACAGCTCTAAATCATCAAAGTCGCTCTCGTTGAATCCTTTGAGCATGATGAGATTCCTGTAAACTTCTGGGTCAAACGTGGTCAAATCCGAAAGTGTCGGAGGTTTACCTCGTAATTTGGAGAGAAAGAAGCCCGCGAGCGGCGCATCTAAAAGAATACCTTCTCCACACGCTTTACCGAGAATGGCTCCTAAATAAAAATAGGAGTACACGAGCCACTTCTCTCTGTCGCTCTCTTCGTTGCTATCGCGCGTAATCATCACATCGTCGTCGTCATCATCATCATCATCGTTTCGATCATCGCCAAACTCTGAAAACTGCTTTTCCAACGTATTCGCGTATCTTGGGTTTGGATACAGGGTTCTATCTGGCGTCTCGCAAAAAAGAAAGTTCCCTTCTTTTGGGTCAAACGCCTCTTCTACCGTCGCGCTCAAGAAATCTTTGAACAAACCGCCGCCGTCGACGCCCGCTTCTTCCGCGCCGTGTTCGTTGATAAACTTCACTCGAACATTTCCTTGCAAAGCCTCCACGCATTTACGCATAGCATCTGCAGGATGACTCGAGGAAGCTTGATCGAGAAAGAGTTGCTTAAATCCTTGTCTTAAAACCTTTCCTCTTTCAACGGTGATGTGCATCTTACTGTGTTGCATTCCGTTGATGAACGACAACGCTTCTGAATTCCTCGCGTTCATCGCACTCGCACTCATTCCCAATTCCTGCCGGCGGAATTTCTCAGTCGCGGTGCCAAAAGCGCGGACTCTAACTTCAAACGGTGCCAAACACGAACATTTACTTAAAACATTCGACGCTCTCGATTTCCGCCCACCTTCGCCAAATTCTCGGAGGAAGGAATCTACCGCCGGCGTTAAAAAACCAGAATCCACTCCGCCGCACAGTTCGACGGCATAAAACAACTCCGGTGGAGCGAATTGACGTCGGCCATTGCGGTCGAACAAGTTTTGCAACACAGACGCAGTAGCTTCAATTTGACAATCTTCCGTTCGGACCGCTCGGTAGCTTTTACTGGCGTTCAAACTTCCATTGTTAGTGAACGGCTCTTCCCATAATTGAAACCATAACGTGTTCTTTGCGATTTCGACGAGAAACTTCGATTCATCAATCGTGAGCGGTTTCCCGATGACGTAAAACTCTTCATCGTCAGCCGTTTGGGCGTGCACGGCGTAGATTTCGGAAAAGGCACCCAACTGTTCGCGCCATTTCGGATCGCGAATCGTATCTTTCGGATTTTTAGCGTATTGCGAAGACACGCTGAGCCACAGGTTCCGCATGATATCTGCGCATTGAAACGCAAACGAGGCAAGAAAGAACACGCGATCTTTTCCTCTGAGAACACTTGAAATTCCGAGAATATATTTTGCAATTTTTGCGGTGTTCTGTTCGCTCCTGTCATCTTCTTCTTTGTCTGCGTCGACAGCGCACGCACTCGCCAGTTGCGCGGAAATGATCGATGAAGGCGGATTCCAAAGCGAGGCGAGTTGTCGCTTCAATAAAGGCGGCACTTTAACCGTGTCAAACACAGTACCACCTTTTTTCACCATCGATCCTTTTGCGCGAAGTGGTTTCTCCTCGAAATCCTCGTCGTCACTATCGAATAACGTACTCTTTCCGTTATCGTTTCTAGAAAAGCTCGACGAATACTGGTTTTCGTCTTCGTCCGGCAACGCGGACAGTGGCAACGCATCGACTAATGTGCCGCACGCGTTTGCAAACAGAAGAGCATTTTCACCGTAATATTCATTGTAAATATACTTTCCCTCTCTCCATCCGACACCGAATGTTGGCGATCGAGACCATTCGCAAAGATTTCCCAACATCCACGCGATTCGCGAATACCCCTCCTCTCCAACGTTCACATCGAGAAGAACGCTACTTGGTGTTGAGAGCGCACGAAGAAAGAGCGTCGCGGGTGCTGCGAAAAATTGTGCATTATCGGCAGAAAGAAGCGGCGGTGGCGAACCCTCCGACTCCGAATCCTCCGACTCCGAATCCCAATCGGGGGAGAACCCAGGGGCGAACCCAAGAACATCGAGATTGCCGAGTAACTTTTGAAAGACCAGAGGGCAAGAGAAAACTTGTACGGCGAACGATTCGCCCCAATTCTTCACCTCTGATGACACTCCAACATCCATTGCATCTCCTTCTTCTTTGCACCTTCCTGCATCTTGTAACGCGACGCGACCAATATCGGTTATTAGTGTGAGCAAACCTCGCGGAGCTGTGAAGATACCAGCGGCATTGATATCAGCCGCATTCCTCAATATATTTTTGACGATGTCGTCGTTGAATGAAACCGCCCCTTTGACGTTCCTCGCTTCGTCTCTCGCGACTTCCCTAATTAGCGCGTGCGACCCCCCCTCCCTGTCATCTCCCCCGTATCCAGTAAGGTATGTGAACGTCAGTGATGCTAATCCACGTTTGATCGCAATACTTTGTGCCGTTCCGTGCACATTGTCACCATTACTATGCGCCTTTCGTTCATCACCTACCGCCCCGCTGCCCAGTCGGAGCAAGCACCATCGCAGCGACCTCGCTAGTATTCTTCTGCGTACTCTCAATTGAGCGTCGTCAATGTTGGGTGACTCGCCGCCTTCTCCATACAACCAAGCTGGAAGCACCGCCTTCAGAACTTTACGCATCGTCTCCATATCCTGCAAGTAACAATTACTTCTGATGCCATCTCGAAGCTCATCTATCGTCCCATCTTCATCCATCCTCTCCTCGTCGTCGCCAGAATTGCTCGAAGGCGTCGACGAAGAAGCGTAAAAGGTCAATCGCCGCAAATACCCGAACGCGGCGCGCGAATACTTTTCATCCGCTTCCAAATACGAAAAATGCTCTTTGCACTCTTCGCAACCATACAGATGATCCGTCGACGCCGACGACGATAAACACTTCGCGCACATTTCACCGTACACTTTCCCACCTTCACCACCACCATTTTCTCTCTCTCTTTCCTCTTCCACTCTCATCCGTTGCTTCGCCACTCTCAGCGCCGTGACGCTCCTCCAGTGTTTCTGTACCACCAAAGCTGCTTTCATCTCCACTCGCGCGCGATGTCGCTGTTCTCGTTCCCGTTTCGCCCGCGTCAGCGTTTCTTCTTTCGTCAACGAATTCCTACTCCCAGAACTCGTCGTGGGACCACCACGATTTCCCCCGACTTTGCTCAAACCCATCGTCGTCTCCGACGGCGCATTTCTCGCGCTCCTCCTCGAGGGTGTTCCTCCGACACTTTTGCTTTCACCAAAACCACCACTTTTTTTCCCGGACAAATCAATCTTCTTCTGCCTCGTCGAGTTGCCATCGAACGAGTGCAACCCAGGGATAAACGACATGATGAGTATATTTTATTTGCGCGTTTGCTCTCTCTCTCTCTTTCTCTCTCTCTCTCTCGTTCGTTCTCTCTTTCTCTCGTCGTCCGTAAAGTGTGTGGTGCGCAGAAAGAAGTTTCGAAATTCAGATGCGTTTTTTTTTGCAAAGCGGCATATTTAGGGTTGCGTATACAGTTAGGGTTGAACGACAAAAGTCACACCTCACTCTTACGCGTTGTGGGAACAACTATCCTTTGAGACGAGGATGACGACGAGTGAGAAGACAACCAAGAAGGGAGAAAGCGAGCACACAGAGACAGACGACGATTCTTCTAAAGAAGACGAGGAGGTGAGAGAAAAAGA
>Ga0213863_10000920_pt1 | contig 22028 bp, 18 predicted proteins | sample PICome_8_FD_160128 | JGI IMG/M metagenome (GOLD analysis project Ga0213863, IMG submission 160128) | Coastal seawater microbial communities near Pivers Island, North Carolina, United States - PICO497 | ecosystem: Environmental > Aquatic > Marine > Coastal | place: USA: North Carolina... | reverse complement strand
AACCGTATGTGGCGGATTTTTCTTGTGGTGCTTGTGGTGTTCGCTGTTCTATTTCCGTTTAGCGAATCGCTCTATCTTTATATCTCAGAACCATTAAGAGATTTTTTACCTAGCACATCGACCATGATTGCTACCGAAATTACCTCGCCTTTTTTAACTCCGTTTAAACTGGCGCTAGTATCCGCAATGTTTTTAAGCATGCCCTATATTCTTTATCAGCTATGGGCCTTTGTAGCGCCAGCTCTGTACAAACAAGAAAAGAAAATCGCCCTGCCGCTATTCTGTGCCAGTGTGATTTTATTTTATACCGGCATGGCCTTTGCCTATTACCTGGTATTCCCACTGGTGTTCTTATTTTTTACCAGCGTAGCGCCGGAGGGCATCAGTGTGATGCCAGATATTCGCGCCTATTTGGATTTTGTTTTGAAATTGTTTATGGCCTTTGGTTTGAGCTTTCAAATACCCATTGCCGTGGTTATTCTATCTTGGCTCGGAACAGTCAACCCCGATAAGCTTGCCACAAAGAGACCCTATGTTTTTGTACTCTGTTTTGTTGTGGGCATGCTTCTCACGCCCCCAGATATTATTTCTCAGGCACTTTTAGCCATACCCATGTGGCTTTTATTTGAAGTGGGTATCTTATTCGGACGGCTGGTTAGCAACGAAACTTAAAGAAAGGGAATTCACACAGTGACGCGTATTCTTGGGGGTAAATTGTTCGCCCTCAAACACATGTCCTAGATGGCCATCACAGTTAGCACATAGAATCTCAACCCGCCGACCATCCGCATCAACTTCACGTCTTACCGCACCCGCAATCTCATCATCAAAACTCGGCCAACCACAGCCCGATGAAAACTTGCTGTCTGAGCGATATAACGGCGTATTACAGCGTTTACACAAATAGGTGCCATTGCCATGGTGATCATTATATTCGCCAGTAAATGGCATCTCAGTGCCCTTATACTGGATAATTCGCTGTTCTTCTGGGGTTAACTGATTATATTTATCTGCCACTGCACTAACCTTTTAAAAGAATTTTATTAAGCTTTGTCTCAAGATTCAGCTGTTTTACAGGATAACGTACAGCAAACCATAGCTCATCCAACACTGCCTGAAGTCTTTCTAAGTTTGGATTGGGCTCTATGCCCAGACTCAATCTCTGTTGCTTATTAAAAATACGCAGGTAATCAAATTGTGGGTGACCCAACCCGGCATATTCCCAATCAATTATGCTGATGCCCTGTTGGTTATGGATAATATTTTCAGGGATTAAATCATGATGACAGAGGACGGGTTGCCAATCTGCGCTATCAATTTGTTGAGCTAAATTTAAAAGCTGATGGACTGCCGACTGACCTAAATACTCGCCAGAAATCTGTGAACAGTAAATCTGACAATATTTTTTATAATTAAAGCGCTTTAAATTGGGCAGTTTTGTTGTCTGAATAGCTTTAATAGCCTGAAAAATTTGCTGTCTAATCACCGGCTGTGCAATGCCATCTTCATCTGTAGTTTTACCATCAATGTATTCACTGACTAAATACTGTGAATTGGCAAAGTAATAGTTTGGTGCAACAGCGATAGAGGCTATTTTTTGCAAGATAGTGATTTCGGTATCACGATTAATCCCTAGCTGAACGGCTTGGGGATTATTGATTCTAAGTACCGCACGCTCAGAGTCCGCTTCGATAAGATAACTGGTATTAGTCAGTCCGCCCTCAAGTTGCGAAACAATCTGAGGCTTAGATTGAAATGGCGCCTGCCACTGGCGCCATTCATTGATAATTTGCTCAGCTAGAGAGCTGTTGCTGCTCGAGATAGGCTTTTCTCCAGGCCAGATAACCAATCACCGCAAGCACCAAATAAAGGGCAAATAAGCCCGCTGTCTGATAGAGCTCGCGATCGATATACAAAAAGATGGAAACCGAATCTATAACAATCCAATACAACCAGTTTTCAATGACCTTGCGCGCCACCATATAGGTGGTTATTAGACTGCCCCAGGTGGTAAAGGAATCAATATAAGGCAATCTGGCATCGGTTTTTTGCGACAACAAATAGCCCGATACTGCCGATAAAACCAACACCAAGCCAATGGCGGATAGATGATTTTTTACTCCCCAACCCCTGAGCTTAATACCTTCTGAACTATTGCCACCGCGCTGCCACTGATACCAACCATAGACCGCCATCACCATATAATAAGCATTGAGCGCGGATTCCATATACAGGCTAACATCGCCAAATATCCATATGTAGATGCCAGTACTGATAAAGGCGCAGTACCAACAAAGACTATTTTCGCGCATGGCAAACAGTAAATACGCAATACCTAAGACCACCGCAATGGTTTCCAACCCTAGCCATTCAAACATTATTTAAGTGCCTCGTATCCGGGAATGACTTTCATCACATAGACCGCCATATTAAATTCTTTATAACAGTCGGCAATGGTTTTTTGCACCGCCTGCATAGCATGATCATACTCCCCCTGAATCACGGTACTAGTGGGGAATGTGGTTATTTTAAGCCGATCAAATTGGTTGATACGCTCAATAAACCCATCAATGGGAGGAATAAATTCCTCCCGATTGGGGTACATACTCACGTCTATGGTCACTTCCATATTTAGATACCTAAAAATTAAACCGGTTTAAAAATCCGCTCGAACCGATAGGCCAATAACTTTTGGCGCGCCCAGCTGTTGATAAGAATCATCCACTTCACCCTCTCGGGGATCAGCGTCCCAACCATAATAACCGCGAACGCCATAGTCTTTATCAGTAGCGTTATTGATATAAGCGGTTAATTGATAGCCATTGGCTTGATAGGCCAGTCTGGCATTAACGAGTTTATAGGCTTGGGATTGGAAGTTATGGGAATCGGAATAATAGAACTTATCCTTACCCTCAAGCTCTAGAGTCGCGGTTAAATTTTTAGTGAGGTCATATTGAACAGAAGTAGCGAAGCTATACTCAGGCGCATGAGCTACTTCACGATCTTTAAGGTTAAACGCACCTGGGTCGGAATTATCGTGCTTAGTAATTTTGGTTTTAAGCAGACCCAAGCTTGAAGCAAATCGCAAATTATCCTGTGGCTGCCAAGTCATTTCCCACTCAATACCATAGCTATATCCTTTACCGGCATTGGCAACAAAACCTATCCAAACTTCAGCATTCTCGTCTGCAGGGCTTGATGTGTTTAGTTGCATATTTTTACGATCAGCATAAAACGCGGTGATGCTGTTCGTAAGTACACCAGATGGGGAATAAAGTTTAGCGCCCGCTTCATAGTTCCACTGATACTCGGTATCAAATTGACGAAAATCCTCTGAAGGTAAATTTACTTCAGAATTAAAACCACCTGCCTTATAACCCCGAGTTAAGCTAGCAAATAGTAAGTTTTCAGTGTCGGTTGTTAATTCAAGCGCTAACTTACCACCAAATAAATTTTCATTGCTTTTACCATTAATTAAATTGCTATCCGAATAATCAGATTGCCACTTTTCAAAACGTATTCCAGAGGTTATGGCTAGATTATCTCGAAGCGGCGTTCTTGCTTGAGCAAATAAAGATGAGGAGGAGGTTTTATACAAACTAGTAAAAACCGGCTTGCCAGTATATTGCCGTGTTAAATTAATATCAGAGTTCTGGTGATATATTCCGAATAACCAGTCACTCCCAACAATTTGACCCTCGGGCCCTGAAATCCAGCGAATTTCAGCTGAGTCTCTCGCAATATCTCGAAGAAAACTATCAAATACTTGCCAACCCTGTAATCCGGGACCTGTCCAATCGTAATCATAACTATATTCAACATCAGATCGATTGGTTGTGAAAATTGAATTAATACTTAGGGCATCAGAGACAGTCCAATTCGAATTAACCGCAAAAGCTGTAGTATCTTGCCGATCATTACCAGGCTCATCAGACAGAGTATCGCGATTTTCATCTAATGAAAAAGCATCAAAGCCATTATCAACATCCAAATGCAGAGCTGTAAAATCAACGGTTAAGTTATCAGCCGCCAAGTAACGTAGCTTTAACCTAGAAGTCAATTCATCAATATTGTTGGTATCTTTTCGATCCAACGTGATGTTATTTATAAAACCGTCAGAAAGGGTTTTTCCGACTGCCACTCTATACAACCATTGGTCGTTCAGTGCACCACCAAATGCTGTTTCGAGGTTTCTGCCGCCATAGCTAGTCAACGAGGTTTTAGCATAGCCCTGTGATTCAGCGCTAGGGTCAGCAGTTTTAAGGTTAATAACACCGGCCAATGCGTTGGCACCAAATCTGGTACCCTGGGATCCGCGAAGAACCTCTACCTGCTCTATATCAAGCAAGGTCGCAGCACCGCCATAACCCGTAAAGTCGATGCCATCAACATAGGTGCCCACCGATGAGTTCATGGGAGCTTCAAATTGGCCACGTTCGCCAATCCCTCTAATTTGAAAATAGCGACCTCTAGATGCACCTGCTGAAAAATTAACATTGGGGGCTAGGGCTAATATTTGTTCTAAGTGGCTACTATTTCGTTGACCAATAACTTCAGCATCAATCACCGAAATACTGGTTGGAATGTTCTTTAACAGTCCTTCTCTAAAATCAGAAGTGACGATAATTTCTTGGATATTTTTATAAGCGTAAGAACTAGGCGAAAATACTGCAGAAAATAAAAATAATATGCATGTGTTTTGTAACAAAGATTTCATGGTTGAGCCTCAATAACAGTTGGTTAAGGAGACCCGGAATCAAAAGACGAGGTGGAGGGCTAACTAAATTCCTATTCCTACGCCGGCATAATCCGGATCAGGTTCAAAGGGTGCTTCTCAGGTTTTTTAAAACCGCCCCTTAGGCAAGATTGAGTCTAGCATTAGGTAAGTATAGCTTGCAATAGAATGCTGTTTTATTGGTTTTTTTTAGCAGATTTAGACTAATACTAAAGTATTAGTACTTATAGGTTATACAAATTGAGTATAAATTATACTAAATTAATGACATGTGGCATCTAAATCGTTTCAACTAATTATTTAGTTTGCTCAGATTGAAACCAATAATGTAAAAAGAAAAGGGATAAAGTATTGATACTTATATTAGCAATGGATCGCCATCTCAGTCAATAGTGAATAGAACTGAAGTTGGAGAAGACCCTATGATGGACCAAGCAGTCAATCAATTAGAAAAAGCATTTGAACTAGGACTAGCAGGTTTAAGAGATTACTTAAATCAACTAGCCCCAGAAGATAGAGAAAAGGTTATATCGACCATTAGCGATAATGTTAATCGCTCTCAAGGTCTTTCATAACCCATCCGATAACCTTTTTTTGCTGGTTGGGTCGGAGTGATTTAAATTGATCGTATACTCTTGCCACTGCATCGCTTTCTTCTCGAACCTCATTGGATTCTTGATAAAGCGATTCAGGGGTTACATTAAAGAAACCAGCAATTCTGATAACGGACTCACGACGTGGCTCCTTAGTTTTTTCATTTAGGATTCGGTTTATTGTTGGCTGCGGGACACAACAACCTCTCGATAATCCACTCTGGGATACACCGTGTTCGCGCATCAATCTCGCCAATCGCTGACTTATATCTGTTTTACTCATAGATCAATTCCCTTAACTTTCCATAATATTATATACATACGATTTAAAACACCACATTTGTGAGTGGCAATTTCCATTTAAATTTGTTAATGAATACCAGTAACCCACTGACTATTAATCCATTTTCGACTTAATGCCAGCAATCAAATCATCCACCACAAGGGGATCCGCTAGCGTTGATACGTCACCCAATTCATCTATATCACCAACAGCTAACTTTCTCAAAATACGTCGCATAATTTTCCCCGAACGTGTTTTAGGCAATGCTGCAGTCCAGTGAATTTCATCAGGCTTGGCGATAGGCCCAATTTCGGAGGCACAGAGATTCCTCAATTCCATTTTCAAATCATCCGTTGGGCTAATGTTACTCATCAATGTGACAAAGCAGAAAACGCCCTGCCCCTTAATTGAGTGAGGAAAGCCAACTACTGCTGCTTCAGCCACTGCTTCATGCAAAACTAGAGCGCTTTCAATTTCGGCGGTACCCAGTCGATGCCCGGATACATTTAACACATCATCTACACGACCGGTAATCCAAAAGTAACCATCCTTATCTCTTCTAGCCCCATCACCTGTAAGATAATAATTTGGGTAATCTTTAAAATAGGTGTCAATACAACGCTGGTGATTATTAAATACTGACCTTATTTGGCTGGGCCATGATCGCTTAATCATGAGTAAGCCTTCACCTTCACCCTGTATTTCATTGCCGTCGGTATCGAGTAGAACTGGTTCAACACCAAAGAAGGGAAGCGTCGCTGAGCCAGGCTTCATGGCCATAGCGCCAGGTAATGGCGTGAGCATGTGGGCACCGGTTTCAGTCTGCCACCAAGTGTCCACTATGGGACATTTTTGCTCACCTACAACACGGTAATACCATTCCCATGCCTCTGGGTTTATGGGCTCACCCACAGTACCTAATAACTTTAATGAACTGCGCGAGGTTTGCTTAACAAATTGATTGCCCGCTCCCATTAGGGCGCGAATGGCAGTTGGCGCTGTATAAAATTGATTAACCCTATGTTTATCAATTACCTGCCAGAATCTAGAAGCATCAGGATAGGTTGGCACACCCTCAAACATAAGAGTTGTCCCCCCATTACATAACGGCCCATAGAGTATATAACTATGTCCGGTAATCCAGCCTACGTCAGCTGTACACCAGTAAACATCGCCGGGCTTATAATCGAAGGTATACTTATGGGTCATGGCTGTCATCAGAAGATAGCCAGCAGTAGTATGCACAACACCCTTAGGTTTGCCCGTTGATCCAGAGGTATAAAGAATAAACAAAGGATCTTCGGAATCCATCCACTCAGGATCACAGTCAGCTGTAATCTTTTCTATCGCTTGATTGTAGTCAATATCTCGGGATTCGCTCCAATCAATAGACGCGCCTGTTCTTTTAACTACAACACAGTGGCGAACATCGGGGCAGTTCTCAATGGCCTTATCGGCATTCTGTTTTAGAGGTATTTTTTTTCCGCCGCGAACGCCCTCATCCGCCGTAATAACCACATGACAATCACAATCCAGAATTCGATCCTTGAGCGCTTCCGGCGAAAAGCCACCAAAGACTACCGAGTGAATTGCACCAATTCGGGCACAGGCCAACATGGCATAGGCAGCCTCAGGAATCATAGGCATGTAAATACAAACCCGATCTCCCTTATTTACTCCAAGGTCACGCAATAAATTGCCAAACTTAGAAACTTGCTTATGTAGCTCAGCATAGGTAATTTCAATATGATCAGTAGGGTCATCGGCTTCCCAAATAATAGCCGTTTGACCTGCATGACTTTCAAGGTGTCGATCGATACAGTTGACCGTGACATTTAACTTTCCGCCAACAAACCAAGCAGCTTCAGCTTTTGAAAAATCCGCAGAATTCAACGTTTCCCATGGCTTTTCCCAGGTTAGAAATTGGTCCGATTGTTGCGCCCAAAAATCATTTGGATTGTCCAATGATTGTTGATACAGCACCTGATAACGGTCCGCATCAATCCATGCATCACCAGACCATTTTTCAGGAACTGGGTAAACCGCTTCATTAGACATTAAATACACCTACCATTGAAAATACTCCATCTCTTGAGTTTATTTATTTTAATGACTCAGAACAACCAAATGCTTGATTTTTAACGAAAACTAAACAGAATTGAATCAAATACATTAGTATTAACTCCAATTAATTACCTATTAAATAACTTTATAGCATTCTTTAAAACAATCCTTATTTAAAATTCTAGCCGTTGTATTTTTTTGCACACTTATACCAGCCGCTAATATATCTAGCATAACCTGATAGGTGGCTTGGGACGAGAAACTTAACCGATCAAGGGAATTAACCCTTACTATCTGTAATTTCAATGTTGATAATCTAGACAGCCGACTCATTTCAGGTGCCAAACAGATGATGGGTGCATTATTCAATTTTGCCAATTCAGCAACTTCAATAATTTCCTTAGTTTCGCCCGTTTGAGAGATTAAAAAATAGAGATCCCCCACAGCGTAATTAGAGGCAACCATACGCTGCATAATTAGATCAACGGGATAGCAAGCAGATAAGCCCGACTGGAAGAACTTACATACTGCATCCCTGGCCGTTGCTGAGGACCCACCTAGCCCAACAATAAATATTCTTTTTGCGCGAATCAGCGCGTCTACTGCTAACTGTATTTGCTGATAGCTCACTGATTGTTTAAAAGCCATTAAATTGGCAATCGTATTGTTAATGATTTTTGTGGTGTATTTTCCGGTGTCGTCTTCAGGCTTTATCGGATGAACTGTTTCCCAAATACCACTGACCGCTGCCTTGGCTAACTTAAGCTTAAAATCTGGAAACCCTGTCGTATCAAAACGCTTACAAAAGCGATTGACACTGGGCTCACTGACACCTGAATTTTTAGCTAAAACAGCGATACTTTTTTGGGTTGCCGCCTCAGGATCAGCAAGAATATTTTGAGCGATTTTTTTTCAGTTTTGTTTAGATGGGATAGTGCTGAGCGCATCTCGCAAATGAGGTTTAATTCGCTTGACTAGTCTGCCACTTTATTCATTTGACTCATACTTATTCTTTTATGTGATATTGGACCCTGCTAGACTCGAGATCCAAAAAATACTGATAAGACCACATCCATTGGTTATCAATTTTTTGATGCAATTAACTCAAAAATTCCAAAAAGAGCCTCTAAATCAACTAAATCGGTACTCTTTTTGTAATTATAAGCAAAAAACACGCTTATCAATTGATTAAAATGCCCCGAAAAATTATAATTTTTGTAATTTTACTACAAAGCAAGGTTTCCCTCTTATGTTCAAAATAGCCATTAATGGTTTTGGCCGCATTGGTCGCAATATTGTCAGAGCTTATTACGAGCGTCCTGAACTTCATGACAAACTGCAAATTGTCGCAGTTAATGATTTAGGTAACGTAGATATCAGCGCCCATCTTCTTCAGTTCGATTCAGTGCATGGCCGTTTCAACCAGCAGGTTGAAATTGGTGATAATAAAATGACTGTAAATGGCGATGAAATTAAATGGTTCTGTGAACGCGATCCTGCCAACTTACCCTGGGGTGACCTTGGAGTTGATGTGGTTCTCGAATGTACTGGCGTGTTCACTAAAAGAGATAAGGCAGCGCTGCATATTGCTGGCGGTGCTAAGAAAGTCATTATCTCTGCACCGGGCTCAGGTGTTGATGCTACTGTTGTTCACGGTATTAATCACGATCAGCTTACGTCTGCTCATGAAATCATTTCTAATGCTTCATGTACGACAAACTGTCTAGCGCCGCTTGTGGCTCCTCTTCAGGCAGCTATGGGCATTGAGTCAGGTTACATGACTACTGTTCACGCATATACAAATGATCAACAACTGAGTGATGTTTATCATTCCGATGTGTATCGAGCGCGTTCGGCGACTCAATCGATGATTCCTACTAAAACAGGTGCTGCTGTTGCTATTGCGGATGTTATTCCTGAATTAGCCGGCAAGCTCGATGGAATGGCTGTTCGGGTACCAACAATTAATGTATCACTGGTTGATTTAGTGTTTAACGCAGGTCGTGAAACCTCGGTTGAAGAAGTCAATCAGGTACTTAAAACTGCAGCTGAAGGCGAACTGGGTAAAGTACTGAGCTACTGTGACCAGCCGCTCGTTTCTGCTGACTTTAATCATATCGCTTACTCTAGCAACTTTGATTCTCTGCAAACACGAGTGAATGGTTCTATGGTTAAGGTGATGGCTTGGTATGATAACGAATGGGGTTTCTCAAACCGCATGCTTGATAACAGCCTTGTACTCCTAAACGCGGAATAATTTATATATGCCAAGAAGAACCAAAATCCTTGCTACATTAGGGCCTGGAAGCAGTGATGATACTAACCTGACTAATCTTATTCAGGCGGGTGTTAATGTTTTCCGGTTAAACTTTTCTCATGGTAGTGCTGAAGAGCATACCGAGCGTGCACATACCATTAGACGTATTGCAAAGTCACTGAACACGCCTGTTGGCATCTTATGTGACATGCAGGGACCCAAGATCCGCATCGGCAGTTTTACTGGTGATGCGAAAATTGATCTTGCTGTAGGTGATATTTTTAGCCTTGATAGCAATATGGATAAAGAAGCAGGACATCAGGGTGCAGTCTATATCGAACAGGAACTACTGGAAGATATGGATGCTGGGGATGTTTTATTGCTAGACGATGGTCGAATGACCTTTGACATCCTAGAAAAAACATCCACTGTAGCACGCTGTAAGGTAGTTCAGGGTGGCGTATTATCTAGTAAAAAAGGGGTTAATAAGTTTGGTGGCGGTTTATCCGCTGATGCATTAACGCCCAAAGATAAAGCCGACATCAAAACTGCTGCTGCCTTAAATACTGATTATTTAGCCATCTCTTTTGTGCGTGCCGCAGCTGATGTTGAACTAACCAGAAAGCTTCTTAAGGACGCTGGCAGCTCGGCTCATATTATTGCTAAAGTCGAACGCGCGGAAGCTATCACTGATGAGTTTTTGCCAGGTATTATTGAAGCTTCTGATGGCGTAATGGTTGCACGTGGCGATTTGGGTGTAGAAATTGGTGATGCCAATCTAGTTGCTGTTCAAAAGCAATTGATTGAAGCTGCCATGGCCGCCAATAAGGTGGTTATAACGGCAACTCAGATGATGGAATCTATGATCAGTGCGCCAACACCCACTCGCGCTGAAGTATTTGATGTGGCCAATGCTGTTTTAGATGGTACTGACGCTGTGATGCTTTCTGCTGAAACAGCAGTGGGTAGTTATCCTGTTGAAACAGTATCTGCTATGGCTAGAGTGATTGAAGGCGCTGAAAAGCACCCTCTGACTCAGCGCTCTAAGCACAGAATTGATGAAACATTCGAAAGAATTGATGAATCTCTTGCTCTTTCAGCCATGTATGCTGCCAACCACCTTAAGGGTGTTAAAGCGGTCATCTGCATGACAGAAACTGGATTTACTCCTCTGTTAATGTCACGAATTACTTCGTCATTACCGATTTATGCCTTTGCTGAAAAAGCGGGTACCTGTGAAATTACTGCGCTCTATAAGGGTGTTGTTCCAGTGCCATTCGAAACATCAACGCTTAATCCTTCGGATATCAATCATCTAGCTGTTGAGAAGTTGCGTGAATATGATGCTATCTCTGATGGTGATCTAGTTCTTATCACTAAAGGTGATTTTGTAAATGTTCAAGGCGGTACTAATACGCTGAAGATTGTTCGCGTAGGCGACGAAATACGCTAAAAAAAAGCCCTCGGTTTTTCTGACCGAGGGCTTTATATTTCTGCTTTAACTTTTCCTGCTTTACTATTCTTTCTGCCTTTCTTTTGTATTTATATTGCCCAAAACACGGCGGCTGGCACCTGAGTCTGCTGAAGAATCGCTCTAATAGGCAATTCTTCTACATTATTACCTGCATTCGCCTGATCTAGCACCTTCTGCTTGTTTTGACCACTGATATGCACAATCAGGCGCTCAGTGTTTAAAAGGCGTGGTAGAGTCATGCTAATACGCTCATGAGGGGCTTCTGTTGGTGTTACGGCAATACAGCTTCTTCCAGAATTAAGTGCCAATCCAGCGGATAAGGCATCAGCGCCAGGAAACAATGATGCAGTATGGCCATCGTCACCCATACCCAAAATAACCACGGTAAACTGACCATACTTTGATAATTCTGCTTCAAGTTCGACTTCACCTGAGACTGCGGTTTCGGCTGAATTCTTTAGAGATAAGAATTTTGCACAATGGGCTTCATTGATTAATAAATTTTCTTTAACCAGCTTTTCGTTACTATCTTTGTGATCAGCGTTAACCCAACGCTCATCAGCCAATGTTACTGTGACCTTTGACCAATCCAAGACCTGCTGAGACAGCTGATGAAAGAAGCCCATTGGCGTTCTGCCACCTGACAAAACCAGGGAACCTTGCCCTTGCTTTTGAATGGACTGTCTAAGGCGATCACTGACTTCATCAGCAAGTGACATATCCAGTGCAGAGGTATTTTCGAATTGTTTTAGTTCCACAATATTTTCCTATTAAAATCTTTTTTATTGAAGTATTTTTCTATTAAACAAAAAGCTGTCTAAACCAAATACCAGCTGCGACCATCCTTTTCAATCAAGGACTCAGACTCGGAAGGACCCCATGATCCAGCACTATAAGATTTTGTTCCCACTTTTTTATCATCCCATGCCTGCAGAAGGTCATCACACCACTGCCATGAGGCTTCAACTTCATCACGACTAACAAATAACCACTGATCACCATTTAAAACTTCCAGCAGCAAACGTTCGTAGGCATCAACGATTCTGCCGTCATCATTTGGATCTAGAAAATCGAGATTTAACGTTCGTTTTTCTAAACTTGAACGCTCTTTCATACATTGCTTCTTAGACAGCATCTCTAGCTGAATACCCTCATTGGGTTGAAGACGGATAACCAAGCGGTTGTTAGCCTCAGAATCATCATCAGAAAAAATCGCATGAGGATTTTCTTTGTAGGTAATCACAATCTGAGTGACTTTTTCTTTCATACGCTTACCGGTTCGAAGATAGAACGGTACGCCGGCCCAGCGCCAATTATCAACAAAGACTTTAAGCGCAACAAAGGTTTCGGTATTACTGCTGTCTTCGGCAGCACCCTCTTCTTCCATGTAGCCAACCACCGGATCACCTGAGATAGAGCCCGCTGAGTACTGACCGCGGACCGCTTGATCGGCTACATTATCTTGATTAATCGGCGTCATAGCGCGCAAAAGTTTAACTTTTTCAGCGCGAATTTCATCAGCTTCGACTTTATTAGGTGGCTCCATAGCCACCATGCTAAGTAGCTGCAATAGGTGGTTTTGCACCATATCACGCAACTGACCCACACCATCATAGTAGGTCCAACGGCCTTCAATACCTACAGTTTCTGCCGCTGTTATTTGAATATGATCAATACAGCTATTATCCCACTGTGAATGGATAAGGCGGTTAGCAAAACGCAGCGCAAGAAGATTTTGCACGGTTTCTTTGCCTAGGTAGTGATCGATGCGGTAAATGCTGCTTTCAGAGAAAAATTCTCCAACCGTATCATTTACTTCTTTAGAGCTTTTTAGATCATGGCCAATAGGCTTCTCTAAAACAATACGCGACTTTGAGTCGATGCAATTTGCTTCATCTAAATGTTTGCAAATAATTCCGAACATGCTGGGCGGTGTTGCCATGTAGAAAATAAGCGTACGGCTGTCGTCCGACCATTCACGCAAGGCATTGAATTGCTCTTTCTCAGAAAATTCAATGCGGATATATTCGATGCGTTTTTTAAACCTAGACCAAATCTTGTCATCCCAGTCTTTGCCGAGATTAGTTTTAAGTGTTTCACCCATTTGCTCGACAAAATCCACAGTCTCTAGCTCTTGACGTGCAACTGCAGCGATGCGAGTGTCATCACTTAGAAGATCGGCTTTATCTAATTGATAGAGCGCAGGAAAGAGTTTTCGACGCGAAAGATCGCCTCGCGCCCCAAATAAAACTAAATCAATTTTGCTACTACTCATCATATACCTCGGTAATCTAGTACCACTTATATTCTTTTACTTATTACACCAATGCCGCTGCTTCTTTTGCTAACTTTTCAATCTCTGACCAGCGTTTTTCTCTAATGTCTTTTGGCTTAGCAATCCATGATCCGCCCACACATAATACATTGGGTAGAGTTAGGTAATCCATTGCATTACCGAGACCAATACCACCCGTAGGGCAGAATTTAATATTGGGGAACGGTCCAACCATGGCTTTCATCACTGGCGCACCACCGGCGGCCTCTGCGGGAAAGAATTTAAATTCTTTCAGACCGTATTCCATACCACGCATTAATTCGCTTACAGTAGAGATGCCCGGCAAAAAAGGAACTGATGACTTTGCACCAACATTGAGTAAATTGTCCGTAGCACCTGGCGAGATCATAAACTGACAGCCTAGGTCTTCGGATAACTTGATTTGCTCAACACTGCAAACCGTGCCGGTGCCAACAATAGCTTCAGGTACATGTTTAATAATCTGACGAATACCTTCTACGGCTGCTTCTGTGCGCAATGTAACCTCTAATACTTTTAGGCCACCTGCTACCAATGCTTCAGCTAATGGTACTGCGTCTTCTACTTGATCCAGTGTGATTACTGGGATAACTGGATTTCCCGCTAACATTTTTTGCACCTGTAACTCCTTAACTTTGTTTCAGTTTTTTGGCCGCACCCAGTAGTCCAAGATTTTCTCTAACTACAATATAAATGGGAATCGGCTTTAAATATCTTACGAAGCGACCTTTCTCTTCAAATTTGTGACGAAAATCGCTATTAATAAAAAAATCTATAAATTTTGGCACTACACCACCAGCAATATAAATACCGCCTTTGGCACCGTAGGTCAGCGCTAAATTACCTGATGCGCTGCCCATGCCCGAACAAAACATATTCAATGACTGGAGGGCTAATTCATCTTTTCCCTGTTCAGCTGCAGCGGCAACCTCTGCGGGTGTCTCGTAGGCTCGTTCAATATTGTTAATGGTACAAAGTGATCTGTAGATATTAAAAATACCCTTGCCTGAAAGCAGTCGTTCCAGAGACACTCGCCCGTACTCTTCTCGCAATACGCCGACTACTGCCGCCATTCTATCGGTGGTAGGCGGATAGTCCGCATGACCGCCCTCAGAATCAATGACCTTATAACCATTATCTAGAGGAACTAGACCGGCAACACCCAGCCCTGTGCCTGCGCCAATAATACCAATGGGCTTATCAGCCACTGGTTCACCGCCGCCTACCTGAACTACATCATTGCTAGCAAGCTCAGTAATACCGTGGGCTACAGCCTCAAAATCATTAATTACATGCAGGTTTTGACAACCTAGTAACTTTTTTAATTCTGCTTTTGTGAAGTGCCAATGACTATTAGTAAAGGCAATTTCTTCAACATCTGCTGGGCAGGCAACCGCAAAACAGGCACTGGCGGGGGGATTATCCCAACCCGTAGCCTCTGCAATTTCCACAACCAAATCTTTAAGCAGATCGGCAAATTCTGGATGCTCTTCTACCGAGTGGTGAAACTCATAGCTACTTTCCAACTCACCCACAGGGATGGCTGAAAAGCGTGCATTAGTGCCACCGATATCGGCAACTAGATTCCATTCGATGCTCATAATTAGTCCTCAGGGTATAGGAACGAAGCACCCTGCTCAGCATTGCTAATATTGCTGCGATTAATTGCGAATATTTCTCGCCCACAGCCTCTTTGACCTGCTGATGGCTGAGGTGCTGACTCACGCTGCTGAAGCTCTGCGAGATCACCAACAAAAGTTAATTCACCTGTTTCTGCATTCAAGCGAATCATATCGCCATCCTGTACCTTGGCTAGTAGACCACCCTCTAAGGCTTCAGGTACTATGTGAATAGCGGCTGGTACCTTACCTGATGCACCAGACATTCGACCGTCTGTGACTAGAGCAACACTAAAACCCTTGTCCTGAAGAGTACCCAAGAATGGGGTTAACTTATGTAATTCGGGCATACCCAAGGCTTTTGGCCCCTGATATCGCACAACAACAACACAGTCTTTTTCAAGTTTTCCTGCTTTAAATAGAGGCTCTAAATCGTCTTGGCTATCAATAACTACCGCTGGCGCCTCAACAATTTGATTCTCTTTGGCTACCGCTGACACTTTGATCACGCCGCGACCCAAATTACCTTCTAGGAGTCGCAAACCGCCTTCATTTGAGAATGGCTTATCCACTGTTGTTAATACTTCAGTGTCTAATGGTGTCTGGGGTGACTCATTCCACTCTAGGTTGCCATCATCGGTGAGCGTTGGCTCCTTAGTAAAGTCTGCGAAGTTCTTGCCCCATGCAGTATTAGCATCTGGATGCATATAACCCGCATCCAGTAGCTGTCTAAACATGCAGCTTGTACCGCCGGCAGCATGGAAATGATTAACGTCGGCATGACCATTTGGATAGACCTTAGCTAGCAATGGAACCGCCGCTGAGAGATCGGAAATATCATCCCAGTTAAGAATAATTCCCGCAGCGCGAGCAATAGCAACCAGGTGCATACTGTGATTAGTTGATCCACCTGAGGCTAAAAGTGCCACAGCACCATTCACAATGGCTTTCTCGTCAATGACCTTACCAATAGGACGGTAATCGTTACCCAGTGCGGTAATACGCGCAATTTGGTAAGAAACCTCTTTGGTAAGTCTTTCACGCAATGGATTATCCGGATTAACGAAGGAACTGCCCGGCAACTGCAAGCCCAGCGCTTCCAGTACCATTTGGTTACTGTTGGCTGTACCATAAAATGTACAGGTACCATGACTGTGATAGGAGTCTGATTCTGCTTGAAGTAACTCTTCGCGCCCGATTTTACCCTGGGCGTAGAGCTGACGAATTCTCTGTTTTTCTTTATTGGGTAGACCTGATTCCATTGGACCCGCTGGCACGAATAGCGTTGGCAAATAGCCAAAACTCAGTGCACCCATTAAAAGACCGGGAACAATTTTGTCGCAAATACCAAGGGCCAATACACCATCAAACATCTGGTGAGATAGACCAATAGCTGAACACTGAGCAATGATATCGCGACTCAATAGACTGAGCTCCATACCATCTTGACCCTGAGTCACACCATCGCACATTGCGGGAACTCCGCCAGCGACCTGAGCAGTACAACCCATTTCACGCATAGCCTGTTTAATCTTATCAGGATAGGTGGCATAGGGCTGATGCGCTGACAACATATCATTGTATGCGGTCAAAATACCGATATTACTGGCTTGCATCATGCGCAAACTATTCTTATCATCGTCGCCGCAGGCAGCAAAGCCATGGGCAAGGTTGCCACAGCTTAATTTGCCTCTTTCAGGGCGATTATTGAAGTCTTCTTCTAACCGTTGTAAATAATCTGAGCGTAATTTTTCACTTCTCTCTATAATACGGTTTGTTACTTTAGCAATTTGATTATTAAGATGACCCATGTTGGCTCCATAAAAATTGAGGCGCAATTGTAACAAAATTACAAAAGTTAACCATATATAATCAGTAGAACCGCTATTTTTTGTAATTTTATTACAAAATGCTTTAAACAAAATCAATATGAATAGATTATGTGTGCTCATTTGCTTAAGCACTCAAGGGAATATTTTTTTAAAATGAATAATGCGTCTTACAACCCAGCAAATACCGCTGCCTGGAATCGACTTTTAGAACTGGCATCTGAAACCTTATCTTCTGACAAAGGAATCGCTATTAATCAGTTGTTTCAGGAAGATAATCAGAGATTTGAAAAATACTCACTCAAGGCCGGAGAGCTTAAGTTAGATTTTTCGAAAAACTTGGTCAATGACGATATTTGGGAACAGCTGATTAATTTGGCGGAGCAGTCACCATTGGAAACCCACCGAGCAGCCATGTTTGCCGGCGAGAAAATTAACAATACCGAAGATCGTGCTGTTTTGCATGCCGCCCTGAGATCAACTGAATCGGATGCCTTGTCAGCGGAAGAAAAAGCCAGAGCTGAACAGGTGGAAAGACAGTTGCAGGCAGTAAAAGCTGTCAGTGAAGAAATAAGAAGTGGTAGCTGGACCGGTAGCACCGGAAAACCCATTACCGATATTATTAATATTGGCATTGGTGGTTCAGATCTAGGCCCAAAAATGGCCTGCAATGCACTTGAAGAATATGCCCATGAAAGAATCAATGTTCACTTTATTTCTAATGTGGACGGCGCGCAGATTCTAAGTACCCTAAAAAAACTGGATCCCGAGACAACCTTAGTTTCAATAGCCAGCAAGACCTCTACCACCCAAGAAACCATGCTCAATGCGAAGACAGCTATTCAATGGTTTAAAGATAAGCTAGGTCTTGAGAACCCTAAAAATAGCGCCCATTTTATTGGCTTAACCGCCAACCCTGAGGCGGCAATTAATTACGGCATTCCTGAGAATCAAATATTAGAATTTTCTGACTGGGTGGGTGGACGCTACTCACTTTGGTCGAGCATTGGTCTTTCTATTGCCATTAGCATTGGCTTTGAGAATTTTAAGCAGATGCTCGATGGTGCCAGAGAAATGGATTTGCATTTCCAACAGGCTCCCTTAGAAAAGAACATGCCGGTTATTCTTGCCTTGCTGGGCATTTGGTATAGCAACTTTTTGAATGCTCAATCCATTGCGATTATTCCTTACTGCGAAAGACTTTTGCTTTTACCCTCTTACCTTCAGCAACTTGATATGGAGAGCAATGGCAAATCTACTAGCCTTCAAGGTGAGTCGGTTAGCTATAACACAGGGCCGATCCTATGGGGACAAACTGGGACTAATGGTCAGCATGCATTTTTCCAGCTACTACATCAGGGCACTAGGCTCGCACCGATTGATTTTATTGCGGCAGTTAAGGATAACCTAAGCAACCCAGAGCACCATCAGGTTCTGCTGGGTAATATGCTTGCGCAGTCTTCGGCTTTAATGGAAGGTCAGGCTGCACCAGAAGGCGAACAGCACCGCTATTACCCAGGCAATAAGCCCTCAAATACATTACTATTAAACGAGTTGTCGCCGAAAAACTTTGGTGCTCTTATTGCGCTCTATGAAAATAAGGTATTTGTTCAGGGAAGTATTTGGAATATCAATTCCTTTGATCAGTGGGGCGTTGAGCTTGGCAAAAAGATGGCTAATAGCTTGCTTGACCAGGGGTCTAGCGCTTCTAACTTGGATGCATCAACTAAAGCTTTGTACGACTACATAGATCAGAATTCTTAAAGGTTTAGCTGCGCAACTCTCGAGGCAATGAAAAACTGATTGTCTCTTTTACCCCGTCTAGCTCTTTAGGCGGGTTTGCACCCATTGTCACCAGCTGGTCTATTACCCCAGAAACCAGAATCTCTGGCGCTGAAGCCCCCGCAGTTACACCGATGGCACCGGCTTTATCAAACCATTGTTTTTGAATATCCTCTGCACCATCAATTAAATAGGCATCACAGCCACAGCGCTCTGCTAGCTCGCGCAATCGATTTGAATTTGAACTTGAAGGCGAACCTACCACTAGAACCACATCGGCTTCTAATGCCAGTTGTTTTACCGCATCTTGGCGATTTTGAGTGGCATAACAGATGTCATCTTTGCGTGGACCTTCAATGGCAGGGAATTTTATGCGCAAGGCATCAATAACCCGAGAAGTATCATCCATAGACAGGGTGGTCTGTGTCACAAAAGCCAGACTCTGAGGATTTTTGACCTCTAGATTCTGAACATCCTGCTCATCTTCCACCAGATAGATTTCACCCCCTGCGGCATGATTGTATTGCCCCATGGTTCCTTCCACCTCTGGATGGCCAGCATGTCCAATGAGAACACATTCCTTACCTTCGGAGCTAAATTTACTGACTTCTAAATGAACCTTGGTCACTAGCGGACATGTGGCATCAAAAACCTTGAGTTGACGACTTTTTGCTTCTTTTTGAACCTTCTGTGACACACCATGGGCACTGAAGATTACCACCACATCATCGGGAATTTCATCGATTTCATCAACAAATACCGCACCGCGATCGCGCAACTCATCAACCACAAATTTGTTATGAACCACTTCGTGCCGCACATACACTGGGGCACCAAATTGATCGAGCGCCAGATTAACAATATCAATGGCACGATCTACGCCTGCACAGAAACCTCGGGGGTTAGCCAGTTTAATATCCATAGATAAGACCTCTGTTTAATCCTTAGTGAATTGAGCTTGGCTCAACATCCACAATATCCACTGTAAAAATAATACTTCGCCCAGCCAGAGGATGATTAAAATCAACATCTACATTCTCTGCATGAATTGCGGCAATCACACCAGGTAATTCGCCGTCACCATTTTGGAACGAAAATACATCACCGACCTTTAATGTCTCTTGATCAAAATTATCAACAGATAAGGGTTGAATATTTTCTGGATTAGGCTGACCAAAGGCATGCTCTGGCGCAATCAAAAATTCACCCTGAGCACCCGCCTCTAGACCTACTAAAGGTGCTTCAAAGCCAGGTAGTAAATTGCCATCCCCTAAAGTAAAGGTAGCGGGTTTTCCGTCAAAATTGGAATCCACTGTCTTACCATTTTCCAATTTCAGCGAAAAATACAGTGTTACCCGAATACCCTGTTCAATTTTAATACGCATGATCGATGTTATTCCTTGTCATCGTCTGTCGAAGGACGCTTAAACACTCCCTCTAAGAATAGTATAAAAGCACCTAGACAAATACCTGAATCGGCAATATTAAACGCAGGGAAGTGCCAACCAGACCAGTGGAAATCGAGAAAATCCACCACATAACCCAGAGTTACACGATCATAGAGGTTGCCCAGTGCACCCCCTAAAATTAGTGCCAGCGCTACACCTTCTAATTTTTGCTGGTTGGAGAGCCTAGCGATCCATACCAAAATAACTAGACTGACAATCGCGGCAAAAATCGTAAATCCCCAGCGCTGCCAACCACCCTCATTATTTAAAAAACTAAAGGCGGCACCAAAATTATGCACTCTGACTAGATTAAAAAAAGAGGTCACAGCCTCTGAGGCGCCATAGACAAAATGATTAACAATCCATAACTTTGTCAACTGATCAAACACAAACACTACTACAGCAATACCGAGTAATGTCAGTAACTGTTTAGTACTTGAGAGACCAAGATTAGGCATAGTGGCGTGTCTCTCCCTGACCCTCTATATTCTCAATACAGCGACCACAGACTGATGGGTGTTCTTCATTGCTACCCACATCATCAATATAGTGCCAACAACGAACACATTTATCGCCTGTAGATTTTTCCACCAGTACTTTAAGGCCCTCAAACTGTGAGTCTGCCGCTTCACTGGGGGCATCTGCCAAGCCAGCGAGTTCGGCTTTAGAGGTAATAGTCACAAAACGTAATTCTTGGCCTAGCTTGGCAAGGGAGTTGTGTAACTCAGAATCAGCGAAGATCTTAATATCCGCTTCTAATGAACCCTTGATACCACCCTGATTTCGCTGCTCTTCAATAACTTTGTTAATCGCTTCTTTGGCCAGCAAAATATTTGCCCAATCCTGCTGAGTAATTGACTCTTCTTCAGCCAGTGGCTGAAGGGGGTACCAATGGGATGTGAAGACATATTTTTCACGCTCACCGGGCAACTGATCCCAGATTTCTTGCGCAGTAAAGCTCAGAATAGGCGCGATCCAACGCGCAAAAGCCTCGGCTATATGATAGAGCGCCGTCTGTGCTGATCGACGAGGCAGGCTGTCTTCAGCGCAGGTATAGATGCGGTCTTTTATAATATCTAAGTAGAATCCACCCATATCTCTTACACAAAAATTATGTAATTTCTGATAAATCTGATGGAATTGGAAATTATTATAGTCATCAATTATTTGCTCTTGAAGCTGAGCAGCGCAGTCGATCGCCCAACGATCCAGAGCAAGCAAGTCTGAATTTTCCACTAGATGTTGCTGCGGATCAAAGCCATCAATATTGGATAGGAAATAACGCGCAGTATTGCGAACTCTTCGGTACGATTCACCCGCACGTTTTAGAATTTCATCAGACACTGTCATCTCGGCACTAAAGTCTGCGCTGGCAACCCATAGCCGCAGCACATCAGCACCTAGCTCATTGATCACCTTTTGTGGCGAGACCACATTACCAATGGATTTAGACATCTTGCGGCCATTCTCATCCACCGTAAAGCCATGGGTCAGCACCGCCTTGTAGGGTGCAGTTCCATTAATTGCAATTGCTGTTTTAAGCGAAGACTGAAACCAACCACGATGCTGATCTGAGCCTTCTAAGTATAAATCTGCTGGGTAAGTCAGCTCATCGCGGGCACCTATTACT
>Ga0213863_10000919_pt1 | contig 22029 bp, 17 predicted proteins | sample PICome_8_FD_160128 | JGI IMG/M metagenome (GOLD analysis project Ga0213863, IMG submission 160128) | Coastal seawater microbial communities near Pivers Island, North Carolina, United States - PICO497 | ecosystem: Environmental > Aquatic > Marine > Coastal | place: USA: North Carolina... | reverse complement strand
CCTAAAAGTTTTGAACGATCCAAAGACGCGGTATCTGAAGGAGTCAAATCTTCGGATACCAATACTTTGGGTTGTTCCAAAAAAGCGGTACCAGCAGCGGTCTCGCCAATTAAATTACGCAGTAACCTCTTGGAAATATCATTCAGATCAGCGGATCGCTCTCGCAGGTACTCATCTTCAAGTTTGTTGAAGAAATCCATGTATTTACGAGTCACACGATCCACGCATTGCTCAACATTCTGTCCACTTTTTTTAATCTCGTTTACGACATCGTCGAGCAATGCTTTATCTTCAAGAACCAATAAATGAGCATCGAAGATGGAGGCTTCCTTTTCACTCAGGTTTTTGGCTACATCGTCGCGGATTTGAAGAATTTGGGACTGAGTAATTTTGAGAGCCTCTTGGAATCTTTCAATTTCAGATTCATGGTCACTTTCCTCAACCTGATATTTCAAGACTTCGACATCATTATGTAAAAACCGAAAAGCGGGACCATGCACAACTCCGGGGGAAGCAGGCAAACCGTAGAAAATAACTTCTTCTTTGGGATCCTTTGTTTTTTTGGCTTTCATCAAAATAAATAGCCCCTCACTATGTATCATTCCTCCCAAAGGGAAAACAAAATCTTTCTTTCAAAATTCAGATAAAGCAAGCGGACTGAACAAAGGCTTCCTCCCCCCAGGCATCTCTGATTACTGTGATAATCTCATCCCATGAAGTGTTCTCACTAGCCAAACAAAAGCAACAGGAGCCACTGCCAGAAAGCATCGGTTGCAGATTAAACTTGTCGACAAGGATCCGAAATAATTCAGGGATGTAAGGATGTTTTAGAAAAACAGGTGCTTCCAAATCATTTGAAAGAAGTTGCTCGTTCATAATTTCTCCTGTTTCCCACGCATTAAGGTGGTCATGCACAAGATTTCTTTGTGAATATTTTTTCTTTTTGGCTAAATCTTCATATACAGTTTGCGTAGAAAAACCTACTGGTGGCTTGAACAACAATAGATTTCTACCTTTGATTTCTCTTATTCGAGCTGAAGTTGCGGTACGAATGTCCTCTCCCCTCCCAGTAGCAACACACAAGCCAGAAAGTAAAAAACTAGGACAATCTGAACCAATTTGAGCAGCAATATGAATCAAATCCTCTTGAGAAAGGGGAACTTTCATCATTGCATTTAGACCAAGTAGTGTAGCCACGGCATCTGAACTACCACCTCCAAGACCAGCTTCAAGAGGAACTTTTTTATTAATAACGATTCGAATCCCAGCTTTTTCTCCGGTAAATTTCCTCCAAATCATAACCGCATCCTCAGCAAGATTCCTGACACTTTTCAAACTTGGTGAGGACAAGCAATCACAACTTAAAAAATTTTCCTCTCCATATTGTTCAACGGTTACAATATCATAAAGATTTAATTTCGCTAAAACGGATACGATATCATGATAATCATCCTTTCGCTTACCCAGAACAGCAAGATATAAATTTACCTTTGCCGGTGCAGGTACGCTTACTTGCTGAATCGCATTTTGGAGAGACATTATTAAAGAAGTCCTTTGAAATTAGCTCCAAATTTTAAAAAGTAAGAATTGATTTGGCTCACCCTTCTAATCATACATTATCTGAACTCGTGACCAAATCAAAAACTGAAGTTATCCTTGCCTTAGATGTTGAAACACAAGATCAAGCCAATGTTATCCTGGATCAAGTGGGTGATCAATTAACTTGGGTAAAGATCGGCTTACAAAGCTACCTCCGCGATGGGTACAAAATCATAAAACAGTGCATTGAACGGGACAAGAAAGTCTTTCTTGATCTAAAGCTCCACGATATTCCAAACACGATGTCAAAAGCAATTGAAAGCCTATCCAGTTTGCCCATAAGCATGCTCACAATCCACACTTGCTCGGGACCTGAAGCTCTTGCCCTTTGTGCTAAAACAGCTGGAAAATGCATGCCCGAAACTACATTGCTTGGTGTGACTGTACTCACTTCCATGAATCAAGAAAATCTTCGTTCCATTGGGGTAATAAATACGACCGAGCAACAGGTTATTGCCCTTGCCGAATTGGCCCAGATTTCAGGTCTCGGAGGCGTTGTCTGTTCTCCCTTAGAACTTCCACTTTTACGCCCGAGACTTCCCCAAGAAATAAAATTGGTAACTCCTGGCATTCGACCCGTGGGTTCGGAAAAAGGGGATCAGAAAAGAATCATGACTCCCAAGGAAGCCCAAATTGCTGGGGCCAACTATCTTGTTATCGGTCGCCCTATCTTGGCAGCAATGAACCCAGCCGATTCTTTAGCGAAAATTCAATCCGAACTTTCTACTTAGTCTTTCACACACATGCATGGGATAATTTTACTAGCTGGAGGAAGTGGTGATCGAATGGGAAGCGATGTTAAAGATAAGCTCTTACATCCCATTTTAGAAACTAATGCCTTTCGCTTATGTTGTAATGCCTATGTCGGTATCAAAGAAATTTCTTCGCTTGTAATCGTTTATCGTGAAGAAGGTCAACAAAAGCTTCTAGAAAATGAATATGACGTTTCAAGAAAGACATTTCATGGGAGCCTTGACCCCATCTATATAGCTGGAGGGAGCAGGAGAGAGGATTCAGTCAGAAAAGGGTTGGAGGCGCTTCCCAAGGAATGTTCTTTTGTTCAAGTACATGATTGTGCGAGACCAATGATTCGTACTTCAACCATTACCCAAATGATTCATGAGGTTGAAGACAAAGGAGTTATTGTAGCCTGCAGACCTGCATCGGACACCATTCGCCAAACCCTTGAGACTGAGCTTTCCTCCGATCAACCACAAAAGACTCAAACTTTGAACCGACAATCCCTATGGCTTATGGAAACCCCCCAAGCCACCCATAAAAGTTGGCTTACTCAAGCATTAAACAGAGCTAAAGAAAGAAATATCTCGATTACAGATGAAGTTTCCGCACTTGAGTTAGACGATCGTAAAACTGCTTTTTTCTGTTTGGACTATCCTAATCCTAAAATCACCAATATAGACGATCTAAAGCTGGTCGAATATCTTTTAAAAAAAGAAAGGAATATACTATGAGAATTGGACATGGTTTTGACTTACATCGTTTAGTTGATGGAAGAAAGCTGATCTTAGGAGGTATCGAAATCGGGCACCCCAAAGGTTTACTCGGTCATTCAGATGCCGATTGCTTAATTCATGCCTTAGCGGATTCAATTCTCGGTGCCCTCGCACTCCCTGACATAGGATATTTCTTCCCAGATTCCGACCCCAAGAACAAGGATATCAATTCGAAAGAGATTCTAATTAAAGCACATCAAGAATGCCTTAAGGCTGGCTATATCATAGCCAACTCCGATCTTACCATTATAGCCGAAGAACCCAAAATGGCACCTCATGTCAATAAGATGAAAGATTGCATTGCTCAAATTCTTGGAATTTCAAATTCTCAAATCGGAATCAAAGCTACAACCAATGAGGGCCTTGGGTACATTGGTAGAGAAGAGGCAATTTCTTGCCATGCCGTGACTCTCCTTGAAAAAAATAATTAAATTTACCGTAAAATGCTTCTTATCCAAAAAACCTTTGGATCTCCGCAGCAGCAGAATCTTCACTATCTGATGCGTGAACAACATTTTTCATCCGGTCGGTTCCCAAGTCTCCACGAATGGTACCGGCAGGCGCAGTAGTCGAATCTGTTGGTCCAAGTAAGTCACGAACCCCTGAAATAACATCATCCCCTTCGAGTATAAGTGCCATTACGGGACGGGAGCTCATAAAAGAAGCAATTTCAGGAAAGAATGGGAGATGCGCCACGTGAGAATAATGTTCCTGAAGTAAAGAACTATCTAATTGGATCATTTTGCTGGCAGTGATCGAATATCCCTTAGCTTCAAAACGGGAAATGACCTCGCCTACAAGTTTCTTTTCTAAACAGTCAGGTTTTAATAAAATCAATGATTTTTGCATGAGTCAGATCATACTCAAAATGCAAATCAATGCGATAAAAGAAAATTCAGGTATCCTTGGGCGGCGACTTTTCTTTATCTGGAGAACTTGGAACCGCAACCTTATCTTTACCAGAAGATTGCTCAAAACATAACCCTACTTCTTCATTTTCAGAAATGAGGACTTTTATAGGTTTGTTCTTGCGAAGATTTCCAGAAAGAAGAGCTTCTGCGAGATTATCTTCTAAATACCTTTCAACTGCCCTGCGCAAGGGGCGAGCTCCAAACTTTTCATCATATCCTTTATCAATCAAGAATTCTTTGGCTTCGCTGGAAACATCTAAGAACAACTTCTTATCCTTGAGTCTTTCCGAAACTTTTTCCAGTTCAAGCTCAACGATTTCATACATACTCTCTTTGGCTAAAGGACGGAAGATTACAATTTCCGTGAGCCGGTTCAAAAACTCAGGCTTAAAAGATTTCTTTGCCTCATCCATGATCTTGTCTTTGGTGTTATCAAAGTCTTGATCTGCGTCTCTCATAGAAAATCCCATAGAGGTATTTTTCTGAAGAATATGAGCTCCGATGTTTGAAGTCATGATGAGAATGGTATTTCTGAAATCTACTTTCCTGCCGAGGCTGTCGGTAAGTCTACCATCTTCAAGAATCTGTAATAAGATTTGGGAAACATCGGGATGAGCTTTCTCAATCTCATCAAACAAGATAACAGCATAGGGCTTTCTCCGGATGGCTTCAGTAAGTTGACCGCCCTCTTCATATCCTACATAGCCTGGGGGAGAACCAATCATGCGCGAAACCGCGTGTTTCTCCATATATTCAGACATATCGATTTGAATCAAGGAATCTTGATCTCCAAAAATTCTTTCCGCTAAAACTTTTGCCAAATGTGTCTTACCAACCCCTGTTGGTCCAAGGAACATAAAGGAACCAATGGGCCTTTTAGGGTCTTTAAGATCTGCACGAGAGCGGCGTAAAGCTTTCGAGATTACTTCAGTGGCGAAATCTTGACCAACGACTTGGCCACGCAACTCGGACTCTAACTTGAGCAACCTCTTAGATTCTTTCGCCTCCATCCGGTTCAAAGGAATTCCAGTCCAATCCGCAACAACTTGAAGCATATCATCTTCATTTACCTCAGCGGTTGTTTCTTCTCGCGACTTTTTCCACTCTTCTAAGACCCGGTCGCGCTTGGCCCGTAACTTTTTCTCTTTATCCCTTGCCTCGGCTGCTTCCTCAAAATTCTGATCTGAAATTGCAGATTCTTTGAGGCTACAAATTTCCTTGATCTCCTCAGATAAATCTTCGATTTCCGGTGGTCTTTTAAGCGATTCCATTCTGGATCTTGCACCAGCTTCATCAATGGCATCTATTGCCTTATCGGGCAGGTGTTTGCCAGTGACATAACGATCCGTCAATTTGGCCGCCGCAATCAAAGATTTATCAGTGAACTTAACATTGTGATGTTCTTCGTACTTCGGTCTGATACCCTTGAGGATCAAAATAGTATCATCCACCGAAGGAGCCTCGACTTTAACTGACTGAAATCTTCGATCCAAGGCTGAATCCTTTTCAATATATTTTCGATATTCGGCAAGGGTTGTTGCACCGATACATTGTAACTCTCCCCTGCTCAAAGCTGGTTTAAAAATATTGGAAGCGTCCATTGCCCCTTCAGCAGCACCTGCTCCTACAATGGTATGCAATTCGTCGATAAAAATGATGATGTTCTTAGCCTTTTTTAACTCGTCCATCACCGCCTTAATTCTCTCTTCAAATTGACCGCGGTACTTGGTACCCGCAACCATCAGAGCAAGGTCCAGAGTTACTACTTTTTTATCGACTAAATTCTCAGGCACCATCCCACTTGCAATTTGTTGTGCCAAACCTTCAACGATAGCAGTTTTTCCGACACCAGCTTCACCGATAAGTACTGGGTTATTTTTAGTCCTTCGACATAGAACCTGTGTAACACGGCGTATCTCTTTCTCTCTTCCCACGACTGGGTCTAATTCTCCAGCTTTTGCAATCTCAGTAAGGTCACGACCAAAAGCTTTAAGAGCAGGCGTTTTAAGATCTTTGGATTTTTCTTCCCCTTCACCACCACCTACAACTGAAGATTCTGCTTCGTCAGAAGATGAAAAGTTTGGATCTAATTCAGAAAGGATTTCATTTCGGCAACGATCTGCGTCAACATCTAAAGACTTCAAGACCCTAGCGGCTACGCCTTCACCTTCACGAAGAAGACCTAGAAGGATGTGTTCCGTTCCGACATAACTGTGATTGAGACCTTTTGCCTCCTTACCAGCTAAGGCGAGAACTTTTTTGACTCTAGGAGTGTATGGAACATTTCCTGAAGGTTTTGCTTCTGGTCCAAGACCGACTTGCTCATCGACTGCTTGACGAACGGTGTCCAAATCCAGTCCCATTTTTTGAAGAACATTAACCGCAACTCCTTGGCCCAAATTGATCAAGCCAAGAAGAAGATGCTCGGTGCCTACATAATTATGATGAAATCGATCGGCCTCCTTGCGGGCAAGTGCGAGGACTTGTTGAGCGCGAGGGGTAAAGTTACTCATTGGTTCAGACATGATTATTTTATAATGGGTTATGAAAGCAAAGTCAACTTACCCATCAACTTTGATCATGGGAGTTTTAGTGAATTTTTGCCGAAGTAATTTGGCTCTGAGGTAATCCCGATCTCCAGGTTCAACTGGCTTTCCAGCAGATAACTGTACATGACCAGGCTGAATCTCGATAAACATGCGATCCGCAAGCGATCGGTAAGAGTCAGGAAGCATTTTGAAATCCGCTGCTAATCGAATCAAAGATAATAAATCCATCGCTTCTGAGCTTTGTATGAGATGGCAAGACTTTAATCCTCCGACTGCCCGACTCATTTTGTCGATTAATCTGCGACCATCGTCTTCAAGTAGCTTGCGGCGTGCAAATTCTTCCTGCCTGACCAGATTTTGCAAAGTCTTATCAAGTCGCTCGATGATAGCACCCTCTGATTCGCCCAAGGTTTGCTGATTTGAGATTTGAAAGATGCTTCCGCTTGCGTCCGAACCTTCCCCAAAAAGTCCCCTGACTGCAAACCCAAGTTGATTCACTGCATTGACGACTTTGTCCATGTTCTTGGACATCACCAAACCCGGCAGATGCATCATTGCAGAGGCTCGCATTCCAGTGCCTAAATTTGTCGGGCATGCTGTTAAAAATCCTAATTCTCCGTCATAAGCATAAGAGATTTCATTCTCTATGCTGGAGTCAAGTTTATCAACCCTCCGCCAAACTTTATTAAAATCAAGGCCAGGTTGTAAGACTTGTATGCGTAAATGATCTTCTTCGTTGATCATTATGCAACAATTCCGATCCTTGGACAAAATAATTCCGGAAGCTTCCTCGACATCCGATAGTTCCCGACTGATCAAATGTTTTTCAACCAATATTTGTCGTTCTAGTTCACTAAGATCATCTACTTCGACGGCGAATGAACTATCTAGATCCTTAATTTCGGTCATTGCATCGAGGCATCTGGTCAAAACGGCACGCCTTTGTGACGTTTCGGCTCGCCCGGGGAATGGAAATTCCCGGAGGTTTCGAGCCAATCGAATCCGAGTACTCAGGGTAACTGGTATTGACTTGGGACCTTTTTGTGGGGATGAATCTTCGTTCAAAATGTCATGAAACATCTCTACCACCTCATACTTTTGCCTTGGCTTTATTCTCGAGATCTTTCAATTGATCTCTGATTCGAGCCGCTTCTTCATAATCCTCTTGTTCAATGGAATCCTGCAATTTTGATTGCAACTGACTCATAGATTGTTCGAACTGTACACGAACCTTGGACCCGGCAGGAATTTTGCCAAGATGCTTAATTCCTGCGTGCATCCCATCCAGGAGAGGATCGAGAACAGGTCTGAATACATGGTAACAAGCTTCGCATCCTAATCTCCCCCCTTTTTTGAATTCATTGTGCGTGGTACCACAACTCTCACAGGTCATAGGAGATGCAGCGTCATCTGAAGAATCAGGCACATTTTCCATCAAACTGCCAATAGACAAATTTTCGGGATTGGTTACACCTTTAGCTTGGGCACAACTTTCACACAAATCCATTTTGTGCATTTGACCGTTTAAAATCTGAGTCAAGTGAACAGTAGCTTGTTTATCGCAGTGATGACATTTCATTATTAGTAATTAATAATATATTAAAGTAATAGTTGTAAATTCTCAACGCATATGACGCGCCAATCGAAAAAAATGGCAGACTGAGATCATTTTAACTCAATCTAAAAGAACTCCGTCCACTTTGACTTTTTCCCGAAACTTCTCGATCAGAGATTTACTGACCGGACCAGGCACTCCGTTCCCTACCGATCGATGATCGACTTCAACGCATGGAATGACCTCTGCAGCAGTTCCGGTAAGAAAGCATTCTTCTGCAGTCCAAAGGTCATACCTAGTCAAAGCTTGCTCCTTAACCTTAAAGCCTAATTCTTGTGCTAAATCCATAACCGCGGCTCGGGTAATCCCTCTCAGAGAACCAGCATCCAAGGGAGGAGTATATACGATCCCTTTGCTTAAAATGAAAACATTATCTCCAGTACACTCAGCAATTTCTCCTTTGTCATTAAGCATCAATGCTTCTTGAAACCCCACCCGCTTGGCTTCGATTTTAGCTAAAATATTATTTAAATAGTTAAGACTTTTTACAGCTGGCGGGAGTGCAGATGCGTTTATGCGTCTGGTTGGAACAGAGATAATTTTCAGTCCATTTTCATACAATTCTTCTGGATAAAGCTGGATTTCGTCAGCAATGATTATAACACTTGGGGGACCACAGCCATCTGGACTCAATCCAAGATGACCCGCTCCTCGTGTTACCACCAAGCGGATATACCCATTGGTCAATCCATTTTCCCGACAAGTATCACATACGGCTTGGGCAAACTCGCCTCTCTCCATTGGTAAGTCTAACAGAATTGCTTTTGCCGAGAACTCAAGGCGTTCAAGGTGATCATCGAGTTTGTAAACGCAACCGTCGTAAAGACGGATACCCTCGAAAACTCCATCTCCGTACAATAATCCATGATCGAAAACGGATATCTTGGCATCCGCCTTTTCGACAAACTCTCCATTCAAATAAATTTTCATACCCTGCTACAATCTATGCATGAATTTAAACAGGTTGGCGAGTGCCAAGAGAAACTTTTATTCACCTATTCGCAATTAGATGGTCGACGACTGCTGGATCCGCCAATGTGGAAGTGTCCCCGATCTGGTCTGCTTCATTCGTAGCAATCTTGCGCAATATTCTACGCATGATTTTCCCGGAGCGGGTTTTGGGCAAAGCTGGGGCCCAGTGAATTACATCAGGTGTGGCGATGGGACCGATTACGGACCGCACTTGTTGCCTTAATTCTCCCCGTAACTCTTCGGTATATTCAACTCCACTGTTTAGGGTTACATAGGCATAAATCCCTTCCCCTTTGACTTCATGTGGAAATCCAACGACTGCCGATTCCGCAACCGAATCATGAGCAACTAAAGCGCTTTCAACCTCTGCCGTACCCATTCGATGACCGGAAACATTAATGACATCATCTACCCGACCCGTTATCCAATAATAACCGTCCTCATCGCGCCTACATCCATCTCCCGTAAAATAATATCCTTGGTATTGATCGAAATAAGTCTCCTCAAACCTCTTATGATCTCCATAAATTGTTCGCATTTGCCCAGGCCAAGGTGCCTCCATGGCCAAAACCCCACTTACATCATTCCCTTGGATCACTTTTCCCGATTGGGGATCAAGAATGACTGGCTTGACCCCAAAAAAAGGAAAAGTAGCCGACCCTGGTTTCAAAGGAGTTGCTCCGGGCAAGGGAGTTATTAGGATGCCACCGGTTTCCGTTTGCCACCAAGTGTCCACAATGGGACAACGCTCCTTGCCCGTATTCTTGTAATACCACCGCCAAGCTTCTGGGTTGATGGGTTCGCCCACACTACCCAAAACTCGCAAGCTATCCATGTCATATTTAGAGGGCCATTCCTCGCCCGCCGAGGCAATCGCACGGATAGCAGTTGGAGCAGTGTAAAATTGATTTATTTTCCATTTTTCAATGACTTGCCAATATCGATCTGGATTTGGATAAGTTGGTACGCCCTCGAACATAGTGGTGGTTGCTCCATTCGCCAAGGGACCATAGACAATGTAGGAGTGCCCGGTAATCCAGCCGATATCAGCAGCACAAAAATAGATATCTTCTTCATGGTAATCGAAAACATACTTATGGGTGGTTGCGGTGTATACCAAGTAACCTGCAGTGGTGTGAAGAACACCCTTCGGCTTTCCAGTAGAGCCTGAGGTATAAAGCACGAAAAGTGGATCTTCCGCATCCATTTCCTCACATGGACAATCAGGGCTGGCATCATCCATGACTTGATCCCACCAGATGTCTCGCCCTGACTCCATAGTACATTCAATCCCTGAATCTTCCCCTACTCTTCGAACCACAATACAGGTCTCAACTTTTGCTTCCATTTCCTCTGAGGCTCTTGCCATGGCTCGATCCGCATTAGGTTTCATCGGTATTGCCTTCGCCCCTCTAAAAGTACCATTTGCGGTGATCAAAGTCTTACAATCAGAGTCTACAATTCGGTCCGCCAAAGCTTCGGCGGAAAATCCACCGAAAACAACGGAATGAACCGCTCCAATCCTTGCACAAGCCAGCATAGCAATCACCGCTTCTGGAACCATTGGCATGTATATCGAAACAGGATCGCCTTTCCCCACTCCCCTTCCCTTCAAAACATTGGCAAATTTGCATACCTTCTGGTGCAGATCGCGGTAAGAAATAGTATCATCCTCTCCAGGCTCATTTCCTTCCCAGATAATCGCTGTCTTGTCACCACGGATGTCAAGGTGACGATCTAAGCAATTGTAGCAAACATTGGTCTTGGCACCTTTGAACCATTCGATCGAAATCGCTCCCTCTCTCCGGTCATAATTATACCCGCAAACTTCTTTCCATCTTGAAAACCAGTGAAATTCAGTAGCGATTTTAGCCCAAAAAACCAGTGGATTTTCAATGCTTTCTTGGTACATCGCTTCATAGTCTGCGAAATTTTGAATGTGGGCATGTTGAGATGCAGAGGCTGGAGGCTGGATCAGATCTTTGGAATTATTCATAATACAAACATTGAGGTTATGATTTTAGGGATATTTGAAGTTAGGAAATTGCCCAACGCTTGTCGATGTGCTTTTAATGGATCCTTCCAATGCTAAGTTCCGAACTTGATTATCCATTACCAGCAGAATCTATCGCCCAGTCTCCGACTGAACGCCGCGATCAATCACGCCTGCTCCTCTTCGATCGAAAAACGCATCATGTTTCTCACCATTTTTTCCATGAACTCCCCGACCTCCTTCCATCCAAGTTATCTATATTACGAAATGATGTATCGGTATTGAAAGCTCGTCTGCCTGGACTGAGGCAAAGTGGCGGGAAGGTGGAATGCCTTCTCTTGCGTCCGTCCAAGCCTCCAGATACTACCTGGCGATGCTTACTTAAACCAGGAGGAAAAACCGCAAAGTCTGGAAAATTTGGAATTAAGGGAGAATATTCGGCCGAAGTCATCGAATCCCTCCCTTCGGGGGAATACCTTGTGAGGTTCGACCTTCCCCACGATCCAGATCCATCTGCCCTAGCCCAAAGGCTTGGTGCTATGCCTCTCCCCCCTTATGTTCGACGACCTGCAACCCCCCCGGATGAAGAACGGTATCAGACTGTATATGCAAAGGCGCAAAAAAGAAGTGCGGTAGCAGCTCCCACTGCGGGGCTCCATTTCACAGCTGAAATCTTGGACCGTCTCAAGAGAGAAGGTCATTTTATTCATGACCTTACCCTTTCCATCGGATTAGGCACATTTCGTCCAATCGAGACTGAAAAAGTTGAGGATCATCCCATGCACGGCGAGGAGTATTTTTTGGAACCATCTACAAAATCCGTTCTTCGAGATCGTACATGTAAAAAATTAGCGATCGGAACCACATGCGTCCGGGCGATCGAACACTATCTTGCTGAGAAAGATTCCGATCTAGAGAGGGTGACTCAGGCGGAAGCCAAATTATTTATTCGTCCACCATATCAATTTATTGGAGTGGATCACTTACTCACCAATTTCCATCTTCCAGGATCCACTCTTATTTGTCTTGTCGCTGCATTTCTTTCGCCGGGAGAATCAGACGGACTATCCATACTCAAGCAGATATATGCCGAAGCTGTAGCCAAAAATTATCGTTTCTTCTCCTACGGTGATGCAATGATGGTTGTATAAAGCCTATTTTTAACTTACGGGCTTAAGTGTGAAATGCCTTTTTTTGCCCGCCTCTATCTTGTTTGTTTCTTTTCTAAACGGAAATTCATTTACAATTTCAAACTCACTCCCAAGCGATTTACAGAGTGCAAGTAATGTCTTTACCAAATCAGTTGAAGTTTTCGGGCTCAGGGTGCTATCTACAAATACTGTAGCGGATGCAAAAGTTCTGCACACTGCAAATGTTCTGGCTGAATATCTGGACAATGATGAAAATGGTACGGTAGACCAGCCTTCAGTTCTTACTAAATTATTAGGAAATTCAAAGGCCGAGATTGCTACGATGGTATTGTTTGCATCTGAGAATGAGCAGGTATCCTTCGAGGACAGTCTGGGTGCACTCATGACTGTTTTAACCAGGACTCAAAACCTATTCGCAAATGAAATTTTTGAAAATGGTAGCTCTGGAAACAACCGGGACGCTACTTTAGAAGAAGTGCTTCACTTAGTAACCGACCTAGGCTGGGATACAGCCTTCCCTACAATATGGGGGGAGCAAGCAGGATCATCGATTGCAAATGCAATGGATTTAGCCCGAGGAGGATATTTTGAGACCGTACCGGGTCAGTATCCTGACCAAGCGTGGTACACTTATTATGACAATACTTCGGACTACCCGACTCAAATTACTGAATATGTATATTGGGCAACCACTACCTACCTCGGAGGACAAAACTGGGAAGGAAGGGACCATTCGAATTATACCAATGAATGGAAACCCTACACCAAAGAAATGCTTCAACAATCAGATCCTGCCGTCGTAAGAATCCTTACCTCGAATAATTACAATTTCCCGATTACCCAATTACCAGACGGAAATTATTCAGTCTCTACAAAAACTTCTTCAATAATTTTACCTGATGCTTCTTATTTGGGCTCAGCAAATTGGTACGAAAGTTCATGGTTTGGTACTTTTTTTGAATCAGCAAATTCATGGCTTTATCATACAAACCTTGGTTGGCTCTACATGCCATCATCAACCACCAATAACTTATGGATCTACAGTCCGGATTTGAAATGGCTTTGGACCACCGCACCTTTTTACCCTTGGCTATATGTAAGCGAATTGAAGGAGTGGAGATATTACTCAAATCAAAAAGGATTTTATGACCCTAATACGAAGCAATGGCTAAACAAGTCCGATTTAATTGCCCAGTTCACCACAAGTTTATACACCTCCGCTTCCTACTCCAGCGGAGATTTAGTTTCTAATAATAACCTATCTGCTTGGTTTGATCGTTCCCTTGAGATTAACGGATTGATGCTGGTGGTTGCCGGAGAAGTTGGTGGTCAGATTGCGGTGCCTGAGGAGTGGGCCAAGAAAATTGCTCAAACCGTAAAGCTACTAACTGATCCTAATTCAGATGGTATTGATATCTCTTCTCAGGAACAGATGATTAAGGTGCTCAAAGGAGAAACTGGAACTTGGCATGCGGGGTTTTCTTCCGTGCAAAGGATAGCTTACGGGGGTGGGACCGACTATAGTCCGAACCCACTCACTGATTCAGGAAGGCAGAGCTATCTAGGGTATGAGAATTTTCAGGATTCAAACATGATGAATGATATGATTTGGTACAAAAACAGTAGTGATGGAGCACCCAATTCCGTTGGAGATTACGATATTGCCGAGGTCCTTGAACATTTGATGCATACGATTCACTTGTATGGGGTACCGGGTGCAGTTCCAAATTCGTCTGATGCCCTACAGTGGGATCCAGATTTTCACGTCGGTTGGCAAACAAGCGAATTGTATTTTGCGGTGAAAGAAGCTGTAGATAATGGGGTATTCAATTTGGCAGACTATGGAGATGAAAATATTAATTCTCCCGAAACCTACAGGGTCATATGCAAAGAGTATCTTTATCTGCTTAATTTTGGCATGTGGGAATTTGGTCAGGAATTCTGGGAAAACGGCACGCTTGCACCAGAATGGAGTGACCAGGCAAGAACCCCAACTGGAGTTCAACAACTCAACCCCTTAGGATATTCTCTCTTTAACAGCTACATAAAACCAATACTTTCCAAGCCGAGTTTGAGTGCACTCCGCTCAATCTTTCAGGACAACGACTCAGGAGTCTCCGGGTACCAAGCCGATTAATCACAAGTAATAGTAGCGTTTAGATCGAGATATCTTTAAGTGGCTGATCTGAGGCGAGCGTACTATTTTTTAATTGAGTATATAAGTTTTCCAATTCAGGCATATGGACTCCCTTTGATCGACCTCGAAACAAAGCCTCTCCCCAAATTGCATCAACCTCGACCGGCTTACCAGCAAGAAAGTCGATCAGACTGGATGGTTTGTATGCTCCCATCGGTTCAGTAAGTTCGAATTGTCGGTCTAGAAAAGAAGTCTCAATATCAATTCCAAAAGCTTTTGCCCCAAACTGCACTTCAATCATCAAATTACGGGCCCTTTTTCTTAGTTGGGAATCAGCTAGTATTTGGTCGGTGGTTATGCCACCGGCTACAATGGCAAGTCCGTTGAAAGGAATATTCCAACAAAGTTTTCGCCAAAGTGCTTCATCCAGGAATTCTGCAACCCGAATCTTTACACCAGCAGTTTCAAAAGCCTGAATCATATTAGAAGCATCTTCGTTAATCCGCTGGTTGAATTGCCCAAACTGAACATATCCAGCTAGCAAGCTCTCAATTATATGGGGTGCCGTTCGATTGATACAGGTAAAGCAAAGACCGGCCAATATGGTTCGTTCTGCTCCAAAACAATCAGCAAGATTTTCAACATTGCCCATTCCATTTTGTAAGGTGAGCAAACGAGTTTCACTACCAATTAAGGGAGCTATGATCTCCGCAAGGTCTTGGTTCGCAGTTGTCTTACTTGCCACCACGACCCAATCACAAGGACCGATTTCATCAGCACGACAATGAGCGTGCAAAGAGTCGACCTTTTCCTTTCTTCCTTTCTCGTCATGATGTACCAACCACAAGCCTTCTCTCAGAATGTCTTGGTAGGAACTACGAAAGAGGAAATGGATCTCTTGCCCTGCTAAAGCTAGCCTACTACCATAATAACCACCCACCGCTCCTGGACCAACCATCGCGACTTTGCCAACCCCCTTCATGATTGCTTATCGTCGGAGAGGAGGAATCAGAGTATTTTCAGCCTCTTCAGCCAAATGCGGATAATCCAGAGTGTAATGCAGCCCTCGGCTCTCTTTTCTTTTGAGAGCTGAACGAACAATTAATTCAGCAACACAAACAAGGTTTCTTACCTCCAAGAGAGATAAATCTACCTTGGCATTCCAATAGTATTCGTTGATTTCTCTTTCGAGGTTTCGCAAACGAGAACGGGCACGCTCAAGCCGTTTAGTGGATCGTACAATGCCCACATAATCCCACATGGTGCGCTTAAGCTCATCTAAGTTGTGAGAAAGAACCACCCTCTCATCGGAGGCAGGTACATCACCATCCACCCACTCGGGTAAGGAAACCTTTTCTTTCTTTCGCTCATCGAGAAAGGAACAGACTGCCTCTGCACCACGATGTGCCATCACTACAGCTTCGAGCAGGGAATTACTTGCCAAACGGTTCGCCCCATGCAAACCGGTACAAGCGACTTCTCCACAAGCAAAAAGCCCCTTTAGTTTAGTAGAGCAATCAATTTCAGTTGGGATTCCGCCACAAGAATAATGAGCAGCTGGCACAACGGGAATGGGATCGATTACCGCATCCACTCCTCGTTTTAGACAATTCTCATAGACATTGGGAAATCGCTTTGGAAAGCTACCCTTCATTCTCGGCGTATCCAGTCTAACAAAAGGTGCACCCGAACGTTTCATTTCCCGGTCGATTGCACGGGCAACCACATCTCGGGGCGCAAGGTCAGCCAAAGGGTGGTATTTTTTAAGAAAGGGTTTACTTTTTGAGTCGATCAATTTTACTCCCTCCCCCCGGACAGCCTCGGTGATGAGAAAGCGGTCTCCACTCTGCGAGTGGAGTGTGGTTGGGTGAAATTGAATAAATTCCAAATTCATTGCCGGCAGCCCGGCTCTGGATGCCATCGCAACCCCATCTCCCGTAGCAATCGAAGGATTGGTAGTATACAAATAAGTTTGTCCGGCACCCCCAGTGGCAAGAAGAACAACCGGGGCAGCAACCGTAACCACTCGTTCCTTATTCGCATCATACAGGTATAGTCCCAAAACTCGGTCGCCACTTCTCTCCACTTTAACACCTAACTTACGAGCTTTTCGTGAGGTTATTAAATCGATTGCAAAAAAATGTTCAAATAATGTGACATCTTGCTTTGCTATATTGGCAAGCAAAGCCTCTTCAATCGCCTTACCAGTCACATCCTTGACATGCAAAACTCTTCTTTTGCTATGTCCACCTTCTTTTCCCAATGAAATACGACCATCATCTAGGCTAGAAAAGGATACCCCTAATTGTATCAAATCCTTAATCCGTTCAGGTCCATCTTTTAATATCTCACGAACGATTTGAGAATCACAAAGACCATCCCCTGCTTCCAAGGTATCCACCACATGTTTTTCCAAATCATCGCCAGCAGAAGTGACCGCAGCAATCCCTCCTTGGGCATAATTGGTGTTGGATTCAGCCTTATCTTTTTTGGTAAATATGGCAACACGGTAGCCTGCCTCCGCAACTTTAAGCGCAAAACTGAGACCTGCGATTCCACTTCCCACAATTACCAAATCATATTCTGACTTTATTCGCTTACTCATTGCACAAATTCATATTATCGATCAAACGTATCGAGTCCACCCATACCGCAACCACAAGTAAGGATTCTTCCGATATAATGCCCTCTTCTATCTCCATTGTATTTCGGTTAACCACCTCAGCATAATCAACTCTTACGGAGTTTCCCAGTTGCAAAATCCTCATAATCTCTTCCTTCATCCGATCTACCTTTCTGGTTTTTTCTTCATCTACTAATTTCTTTACTGTGATCAGTGCTTGAAAGATCAGCCGAGCATCCTCTCTTTGGGTATCGTTAAGATAAACATTTCTTGAACTCATTGCCAATCCATCAGATTCCCTCACAATTGGGCCTACGATTACTTCGATCGGAAAATGAAGATCTTCAATCATTCGTTTAAGAACCGAAACTTGTTGGGCATCCTTTTGCCCAAGTGCAACAAAAGTTGGCCTACAAAGATTAAAAAGCTTAGCACAAATGGTAGTAACTCCCTTGAAATGTGAGGGGCGGAATTGTCCGCAGAGTTTTTCACTAACACTTTTCTCTACAATGTAAGTACTGGCATTTTCCTTATAAATATCTTCCATTCTTGGTGTAAAAACGAAGTCAACTTCATGTTCCTTACAAAGCTGTAGATCGCGTTCCAGATCCCGAGGATATTTCTCCAGATCCTCTCCTTCGGCAAACTGTGTTGGGTTCACAAAGATTGAAAGAATAACTAAATCGGACTGATCCCGAACCAAATCGATCAAGGAAAGATGTCCCTGATGCAAAGAACCCATAGTGGGAACAAAACCAATTTTCTTTCCTTCCCGCTCCCATTGCAGCGAGCTTTTTTGCATTTCTGAAAGGCAGGAAATTACTTCCATTTTAAAGGGATTAAAAATTTGAATTAGTAAGACTTTGCCAACACTACCCTACCGGGACTTGGCTTACCGCTAAAAACGCAAATTCCTTCTTCACTCACTCCCTCTGGTATACAGCGAATGGTAACTTTTAGATCATTCTTTAAGCTCTCTTCCCATTTTGGGTCCCGGTCCCAATGCACCAAGGCAAACCCTCCATGAATTTCAGGCTTTGATTGATTCTCTGCAGTAAAGAAAGAATAAAGCTCTTCCTTATTATTAATTTCACAAGTGTTCTCCTCCCGAAATGAAAGTGCTCTGGAATATAGCGACTGCTGAATTTCCTCTAAGATCGAGACTATCTTTTCAACAAATTCGTTACGATCCATACTCTCGCGCTTCACCCCTAAATCTCGGCGACCAACAAAAACCGAAGACTTTTCTAAGTCTCTGGGACCCACTTCAATAGTGAGCGGAATTCCCTTCTTGACCCACTGCCAGTATTTTTCTCCTCCCCTAAGATCACGATCGTCAACATCGATCCGAAGCGAGCCACCGGCAAAAATTTTCTCCTTCAGTTTACTTGCCAATTCATTACAAGCTTCAAGGACTTGCTCCCTAGTTTCTTCTTTTGGGGTAACGGGTAAAATAACCGCATGAGTTGGAGCGACTTTGGGAGGCACGATCAGACCATCATCATCTGAATGTGTCATAATCATTCCTCCAATTAATCTAGTTGAAACGCCCCATGAGGTAGTCCAGCCCAGTTCCTCTTTGCCTTCAACCCCTTGGAATTTAATGCCACATGCCTTGGAAAAATTTTGGCCAAGAAAGTGAGAAGTTCCAGCTTGCAATGCCTTCCGGTCCTGCATCATTGCCTCTATGCACAAGGTTGACTCAGCACCAGGAAACCGTTCGGATTCAGTCTTTTCTCCTTGGAGTACCGGCATAGCTAGCCAATTCTCAGCAAAATCCGCATAAATCCGAAGCATTTTTTGAGTTTCTTCCATAGCCTCCTCTGCGGTCGAATGAACGGTATGGCCTTCTTGCCAGAGAAATTCGGCCGTCCGTAAAAAAAGCCTGGGCCTCATTTCCCATCGTACCACATTTGCCCACTGATTAATCAATAGAGGTAAATCCCGATAAGATTGAACCCACCGAGCAAATAATTCCCCAATAATAGTCTCAGAAGTAGGCCGTACAATTAAAGGTTCGTCTAATTTACCTGCTGGTTGGAGAATGCCATCCGCGTCCGCTTCGAGACGAGAGTGAGTTACGACTGCACACTCTTTGGCAAAACCATCAACATGCTCCGCTTCCCGTTGTAAGAAACTCTTCGGTATGAACAAAGGAAAATATGCATTTTTGTGTCCGGTCTCTTTAAACATTACATCCAGTGCGTCACGAATATTTTCCCAGATTCCATACCCCCATGGTTTGATTACCATACAACCGCGAACAGGTGTATTTTCAGCAAGATCGGCAGCCTTGACTACCTGCTGATACCACTCAGGATAATTTTCCTCACGAGTAGGAGAGATTGCATTTTTTGGCTTACCCATAGTTTTATAAAGAAGTAGTAATAAGGAATCGGCAGGAAAATTGCGAGTAACAAGCGAAGTAAACCAAAGAAGATTGATTCGAAGGATTTTGACAAAATTGTACTGAAAGACATGATGAGAAACTTCTTCTTTATTCCAGAAATTTATTTATTCCATTAAAAATCATGACGCACATCATTGAAGTACACGGCAGAGAAATCATCGACTCCCGAGGTAACCCCACGGTCGAAGTTGAAGTTGAACTAAGCGGAGGAGCTTTTGGTAGAGCCGCCGTTCCATCCGGAGCCAGCACCGGCGAACATGAAGCGATCGAGCTACGCGACGGGGATAGCAATCGTTATCTCGGCAAGGGAGTTGCCCAAGCAGTAGAAAATGTGAACACCAAGATCGCAGAGACCATCGTTGGGCTTGATGCCACCGACCAGACTGCAGTCGACAATGCCATGTTCGCCCTTGATGGAACTCCGAATAAATCCGTCCTTGGGGCCAATGCCATTCTTGGGGCATCCATGGCCACAGCACATGCCGCTGCTTCCGCTTCCGGTTTACCTCTCTTCAAATACTTAGGTGGGCCTAATTCAAAAGTCTTGCCCGTACCCATGATGAATGTCCTGAACGGCGGATCTCACTCAGATGCACCCATCGATGTGCAGGAGTTTATGATCATGCCTGTGGGAGCACCGACCTTTCGTGAAGCCCTACGCATGGGTTGCGAAATATTTCACGCTCTTAAGAAAGTCTTGAAAGATCAGGGACTTTCGACTGCAGTAGGAGATGAAGGTGGTTTTGCTCCGAATCTTGCTAGTAATGAAGCTGCACTTGAATCTCTCTGTACTGCGGTTGAAAAAGCTGGATATAAACTTGGGGATGAAATTGTATTCGCTCTCGATGTTGCATCTTCAGAGTTTTTTGACCGGGAAAAAGGAAAGTATATTTTTGGCAAAAGTGATGGATCCGAGAGGGATTCTGATGAAATCGTTGCCTTCTATGAAACCTTAGTGAATAAATTCCCCATTCGCTCCATCGAGGATGGATGTGACGAGAATGATTGGACTGGTTGGAAAAAATTGACAGATTCTATTGGTGACCGGGTGCAGTTGGTCGGTGATGACTTGTTCGTAACGAATGTAGATTTTCTTAAAAAAGGAATTGATCAAGGTGTCGCCAATTCAATCCTTGTTAAAGTCAACCAGATCGGATCATTGACCGAGACATTTGATGCGGTTGAAATGGCTAAGGAAGCTTCCTACACTTCTGTTATTTCTCATCGATCGGGCGAAACTGAAGATGTAACTATTGCCGACATTGCCGTTGCTACCAATGCTGGCCAAATAAAAACAGGATCTCTTTCTCGAACGGATCGTATCTGTAAGTATAACCAGTTGCTGAGAATCGAAGAACTTTTGGGCGACCAAGCGGTATACGGCGGAAAGCTGTAAAAAAGATACCTTCTTCATTCCCCAAGGTTCTAAAAGTACTGCTTTTAGAGATATTTCCAGTACTCCAATCATAGTTTGATCCTTTCGCACTCAAGGAAAGATTAGTTTTTTGTGAAACCCACCGTATTATTGCCGATATTCCCCAAGGAGATTGAAAATTGGTGGTGGTCAAGAGCGCAGGAAAAATGGCCGGAAATGGGAGAAGAAAAACGGTTAAATTTACTACGGCAAGAAATTGTCGAGCAAAGTGATCGGTTTAATAAATCAAGATCTTTTGATTCTTCATCCTATGGCAGTCGTGATTTATCAATCTTAGCCTATGGTAATTTTTACTTTTCAAGAACTTGGATGGCAGTACTGTTTGCAGTTGCAGAAACCCTCACCCGTTGCCAATGGACAATTCCAAAAAATGGGCCCATCCGGATTCTTGACTTAGGGAGTGGATCAGGAGCCAGCGGATTAGCATGTTTATCTTTGATTCGTTTCTTAGGTATCCAAAACCCAATAGAGCTTCACGCCTGGGATTATTCCAGCAAAAGCTTACATTTCCTAAAGGATCTTCATCGTGCTTGCTACAACCTTTGGCCTGACTCCAAAGTTTACCCCAAGCGAAGTGACCTACGATTCGAGATCCAGGAGAAGAAAAAGTACAGGTATGATCTTCTTTTACTTGGTTATTCCCTCAATGAAATCAGAGAGGAACAAGAACTACTGGAAAGCGTACAGTGGTTAAAACAAGCAAGCAAAGTTTTAAAAAGAAGTGGTTGTTTGATTATTACCGAGCCTGCAGAATCTCAGATTTGCCGTAATCTGCACGAAATAATGGATCATTTGGTCAAAGATGGGAAGAACCTCTTTCACTTCGCTCCTTACCTGAATGGCTTGCCTTGCCCGATGACAAGAAATGAATCGAAGTACTTCAGTCATGAGGTCAGGAGGTATCCCACCATTGAAACAGTTGAGAAAATCAACCGACCCTTACATTTAGAGATCAGGGAGGTCAAATTTGGGCTCTCCATCCTAGGCTTAGAGGAACCAGAATTAAAATCCCCACCCCTTCATTTTTTGCGAATTATAAGTCCCGTAAAAAAAAGAAAAGGCACCATCTCTTTTCTGGGACTAGCCGCCGATGGAGTTGAATATTACTATGAATTTCAAA
>Ga0213863_10000916_pt1 | contig 22062 bp, 16 predicted proteins | sample PICome_8_FD_160128 | JGI IMG/M metagenome (GOLD analysis project Ga0213863, IMG submission 160128) | Coastal seawater microbial communities near Pivers Island, North Carolina, United States - PICO497 | ecosystem: Environmental > Aquatic > Marine > Coastal | place: USA: North Carolina... | reverse complement strand
CCGCTTAATTTAGGTTGTCCCAGAGGGGACGGTGATCTTATAATCGCCGTCCTTGTTGTTGCGGGGTGGAGCAGTCTGGTAGCTCGACGGGCTCATAACCCGTAGGTCGCGGGTTCAAATCCTGCCCCCGCTACCACTTTAAGGAAAGCCCCTATTTTGGGGCTTTTTGTTTCAGGTGTCGTGCGTTTTGATGGTGGCGCTGGAAGCGAACATTACGTCGGTGATGGATCGGCAATTTAAAGTGGGCAATTTTGCCCATTTTTTTTAGGAGAATTTTGGTGGCATGGGGGAGAAGGGCCTAGAGACATTGATCGAGCCGGTGGTGCAGGCGTTGGGATGCCAATTGTGGGGTATTGAAACGGTGAACCAGGGGCGCAGAATGACTCTCAAAATCTACATCGAATCGGAGCAGGGTATCAATGTAGACGATTGTGCTGGGGTGAGTCGGCAGGTGAGCAGTCTTTTCGATGTCGAAGACCCTATACCAGGCGAGTATGTGCTTGAGGTTTCATCTCCAGGAATAGACCGACGGCTATTTAAAGCAGCACATTATGAGCAGTGCAAAGGCGCCAAAATCCAAGTGACCTTGCGGAGCGCGTTTGAAGGTCAGCGGAAGTTTAAGGGTATTTTAAGTGGTCTTGAAAACGAAGACGTTGTGCTGAGAGTTGACGACGCGCAAGAGATACTGCTGCCACTTGAAAGTATTGAGCGGGCGAGAGTAGTCGTTTAAGAGTAATGGCGAGTTGAATCTCGCATACAGATGAGATGGAGTCATGAGTAAAGAAATTCTTTTAGTCGTTGAATCAGTTTCTAATGAAAAAGGTGTTTCGGAAGAAATCATTTTTGATGCATTAGAGGTTGCCCTCGCGACGGCAACCAAAAAACGTTACTCCGAAGAATCAGACATAAGAGTAGCGATTGATCGGGAAACAGGTCTTTATGATTCATTTCGGCGTTGGACGGTGCTGGCCGAAGATGAGGAACTTGAATTTCCTGATGCTCAGATGACGGTAGAGCAAGCCTCAGAACATCAGGCAGATCTGGTTGCCGGTGCTGTCTATGAGATACCCATCGAATCGGTAGAATTCGGGCGAATTGCCGCCCAAACGGCAAAACAAGTGATTGTTCAAAAGGTTCGAGAAGCCGAGCGCGCTCAAGTGGTTGAGGCCTACCGGGATCGAATCGGTGAACTACTCAACGGCCAAGTTAAAAAAGTTACGCGAGAGGCCGTGATTGTTGATCTTGGCAACAATGCTGAAGCCATCCTACCGAGAGAAGAGTGGGTGCCGAGGGAAACATTCAGAATCGGTGATCGACTGCGGGCGCTGCTGAAAGAAGTGCGGCCAGAGGCGAGAGGTCCTCAGCTGGCAATGACTCGAACCTCATCGCTTGTACTCACTGAGCTATTTAAAATCGAAGTGCCGGAAGTTGCAGATGGAGTGATTGAAATTTTGGCTGCCGCCAGGGATCCTGGTTCGCGCGCAAAAATCGCCGTCAAAACCAATGACGGGCGGATTGATCCTGTAGGGGCATGCGTGGGAATGCGAGGATCTAGGGTGCAAGCAGTCTCTGGAGAGTTGGGGAACGAGCGAATCGACATTGTTCTTTGGGATGACAATATTGCGCAATTGGCGATCAATGCGATGGCGCCAGCGGAAGTGGTTTCGATCGTTGTCGATGAAGAAACCCATAGCATGGATATTGCAGTTTCTGAGGATAATTTGGCGCAAGCGATTGGGCGCGGCGGCCAAAATGTTAAATTGGCCAGCGAGCTCACTGGCTGGATTCTCAATATTATGACTGAGGAAGAAGCGGCCGAGAAGCAAGAGCAAGAGGCAGGCACAGTGGTGACCCAGTTTATGGAGCAGCTAGACGTTGATGAAGATGTTGCGGTCGTCTTACTCGAGGAAGGATTCACCAGTCTCGAGGAGATCGCCTACGTACCGATCGATGAGATGGTTGCAATCGAGGGGTTTGATTTAGAGATTGTTGAAGAATTGAGAAGCCGGGCGCGCAACACGCTGACGACGATGGAATTGGTCGGCGAAACTAACCGCTCGTCGCAAGAACCTGCAGAAGACTTGTTGACCATGGAAGGTATGAATAAGAAGTTGGCTTATGATCTCGCGGAGATTGGGATCATCACCATGGAAGATTTAGCAGAGCAGGCAATTGATGATCTGATGGATATTGAGTCAATGACTGAAGCACTCGCTGGTGAGATTATTATGACGGCTCGTGCGCCGTGGTTTGAGTAGATCAAAATCGGCGAAGGCAACAAGGGGAACTGAGTATGGCTGAGACAACGGTAAAGCAACTGGCAGAAGCAGTAGGGACGCCTGTTGACCGTTTGCTGCAGCAAATGCAGGAAGCAGGACTACCACAAACCGCTGAGTCCGATGCGGTTCAAGAGACGCAAAAGGAATCGTTGTTGGCTTTTTTGAAAAAGAGTCATGGCGAGGAGACCGATGGCCCTAAAAAGATAACGCTAAAGCGAAGAACCCTTAGCACCATCAAAGCTGGCGGCAGCGCAGGTCGAGGTCGCACGGTGAATGTTGAGGTTCGCAAAAAGCGAACTTATGTCCGACGAGACGAGGCTGCAGATACCTCTGAATCAGTTGAAGAAACTACGCCGCAGCAAGAAGAAATTGCGGCGCCTCAGATTGAAGCCGCTAAAGAGACACCTCAAGCAGCGCCGGCAGCTGCAAGCAAGACATTAGATCCAGAGGCAATTCGCCGGGCCGCACATTTGGCTGCAGAACAAGAGGCCGAAGAAAAGCGCATCGCGCAACAGGAACGAGAAGCAAAAGCTGCTGCAGAAGAAGCTGAAAAAGCCAAACAGGCTGCTGAAGCTCAGCGTGCAAAGGCGAATAAAGCAGATTCAACAAAAGACTCTGACGATAAATCGACATCGAGAAAAGATAAGCGTGATCGTAAAGAAATTGATATCGATGAAATTCAGCAGAAGAAAGCCAAGCATGGTAACCGAAAGAAACGCGTTGAGGAGCTGCTGGTCGAGGAAGTCGATGAGATACTGATTGCGCCTGAAACGGCTCTCGATGATGACCTTGCACCGACGACTTTAGGGTTGACCGGTGTTGCTCGTTCGAAACGTGCGGCTGTTCCAAAAGCTGGACCTCGCCATCAGTTTAAAGCACCAACATCAGATCAGGTCAGAGAAGTCGAGATTGGTGAATCGATTACGGTGTCTCAGTTGTCGCAACGGATGTCTATTAAGGCCAATGAAGTCATTAAATATTTGATGGGTCTTGGCATTATGGCCAATGTCAATGCGACGGTTGACCAAGAAACAGCAACGTTGGTGGTCGAGGAGTTTGGTCATTCCGTTAAAATCGTCGATGCGAACGAAATTGAGACGACCCTTGTTGAGGGGTTGGTCTACGAAGCCGAACCAGAGCCACGCTCTCCAGTGGTCACAGTGATGGGTCATGTTGACCATGGTAAGACTTCGCTTCTTGATTATATAAGAAATGCTCAAGTCGCCGATGGCGAAGCCGGTGGGATTACCCAGCATATTGGCGCATATCGAGTACAGACAGCTCAAGGAGAAATCTGCTTTATCGACACTCCCGGACACGCAGCGTTTACCGCTATGCGTGCACGGGGCGCAAGCGCTACCGACATAGTGATCTTGGTGGTGGCGGCGGACGATGGGGTTATGCCTCAAACCGAAGAAGCAGTATTACACGCGCGTAATGCGGGTGTGCCTTTGGTTGTTGCTGTGAATAAAATTGATAAGGAAGGCGCGGATCCTGAACGAGCCAAGAGCGAATTGGCCGCCAAAGAAGTGATTCCTGAGGATTGGGGCGGAGATACGCAGTTTGTTCCGGTTTCCGCATTGACCGGTGAAGGGGTCGACGCGCTGCTTGAGGCAGTTCTGCTCCAGGCTGAGTTACTTGAACTGAAGGCGGTCCAGGACGGCCCTGCGCAGGGCGTTGTGATCGAATCGAGGCTGGATAAAGGAAAAGGCTCCGTTGCGACGTTGCTGGTCCAAAACGGCACACTGAAGCGTGGGGACATCGTTGTTGCTGGAGAAAACTACGGCCGCGTGCGCGCAGTCACAAATGAGCAAGGGCAAACGCTTGACTCGGCTGGTCCTGCTACTCCGGTTTCAATTCTGGGCTTAGATGGAACTCCTGGCGCTGGAGACCCTTTTACGGTCACAAAAGACGAAAAAGGTGCGCGTGAAGTCGCCGAATTCAGGCGTGAGAAGCTTAAGACAGAGCGACTGGCGACGCCGACTGTATCGCTTGACAATTTGCTCGAAAACTTTGGAAACCAAAGCGTTCAATCTTTGAATATTGTTGTCAAAGCAGATGTTCGCGGATCTCTCGAAGCAATTGTGTCTGCTTTGACAGAGTTGGGCAATGATGAAGTCCAAGTTAATGTGGTTTCCTCCGGTGTGGGCGGCTTAACCGAGACTGATGTCAATTACGCGCTGACCTCCCAAGCCGTCATCTTTGGATTTAATGTACGTGCGGAAACTTCTGCGAAACGAATTGTTGAGGCGGAGTCCATCGATCTTAGATATTACAAGGTGATTTATGACTTGGTTGATGATGTCAAAGCAGCGTTAAGTGGGATGTTGGCGCCTGAAGTTCGAGAGGACATTGTGGGCATCGCGGAAGTAAGAGATGTCTTCGATAGTAAGAAATTTGGTTCCATTGCCGGTTGTATGGTGATTGAAGGAACGGTCTATCGCAGCAAAAATATTCGGGTACTACGAGATAACGTCGTGATCTATGAAGGTGAGCTCGAAAGCCTGAGGCATTTCAAAGACGAGGTTGAATCGGCCCGTAATGGTACGGAATGTGGTATAGGTGTCAAAAATTACAACGACGTGCGCGTCAATGATCAGATCGAAGTTTTTGATACTCGGGAGGTTGCACGGCAGCTTTAAGCTGCTGTCCATCATTCCATGCAAGCCCAATACAAGCGCACCGACCGGGTTGCTGAGCAGATCCAAAAAATTCTTGCCGTATTGATCCACAAGGAGCTCAAAGATCCTAGGTTGGGTATGTTGACGATCAATGAGGTCCGAGTGACCAAAGATCTCGCTTATGCAGACGTCTTTTTTTCGGTTTTCCCGGATGAACATGCAGAACAAACGCAGCTCCTTTTGAGTAATGCCAGTAGTTTTTTAAGGAAGCAGTTGGCTACAGGACTCAGCACCCGAATAACGCCAAAGCTGCGTTTTAGATTTGATTCAAGCCTTGTTGATGGTCAGAAAATTGATAGTGCCCTAGCCGATCATCGCGGGACGCGTGATGCTCCCACAGAAGCGCCTAATGAGCAGAAGTAGGCGAAAAGGGCGTCCAGTGGATGGGATATTGTTGCTGGACAAACCTGCAGGAATAACGTCAAATGGCGCGCTCCAACAGGTCAAACACTTGTTTGGGGCGGCGAAAGCTGGACACACTGGAAGCCTTGATCCGATTGCAACAGGCGTTCTACCCATCTGTTTTGGGGAAGCAACAAAGTTTTCACAATTTTTATTAGACGCTGATAAAAGTTACGTTGCGACGATTCGACTCGGTGAGCAAACCACGACTGGTGACAGTGAGGGTGATTGCGTCTCGTCAAGGCCCGTGCCTGAAATGAGTATTTCAGAAGCTGAGGAGTATCTAGAACCTTTTAGAGGACAGATCGAGCAAATCCCCTCCATGTATTCGGCGTTAAAAGTGGATGGTCAGCCATTGTACAAATTGGCGAGGCAGGGGATAGAAATTGAAAGGAAAGCCCGTTCGGTCACGATTTTTAGTTTGACGTTGCTTGAGAAAACCAGCGATACGTGGGTGATTGATTTGGTGTGTAGTAAGGGGACCTACGTGAGGACCCTTGCAGAAGATTTAGGTGCGAGCATTGGTTGCGGCGCGCACGTCATTGGCTTAAGGCGCCGGCAAGCGGGGCCTTTTCGGATTGATGAGAGCTATTCTTTAGAAAAGCTTAATGAGATCAAGACTGAAAATGCAGTGGAGGGGCTCGATGCAGCTTTGCTCCCAGTCGCTGCGGCAGTGGAGGATTATCCCGTCGTTGAGATGACGGATCTGACGGCCAGTTACTTTCAGCAAGGCCAAGCGGTGCAGATCGCTGGCATTTCTGGAGAAGGGATGGTCGCGGTGTATGCCGCGACGGATGAAGATAGAAATTTTGTTGGCGTCGGTAATATTCTCGACGATGGCAGAATCGCGCCGCGCCGGTTAGTCGCGACGCGTTAAACCCAGGATATCTGCAAATATGCGCGGATAAACCTGATCAAAAAAGTTGTCTAGGGACAACAGCATATTGATAAAAGGAGGCCTCATGGCTTTATCAAACGAAGAAAAAGCGGCAATCGTGAAAGATTTTGGTACTGGAGAGTCCGATACAGGATCGCCTGAAGTTCAGGTCGCGTTACTCACTGCCAATATAGAAAAATTGCAGGGACATTTTCAAAGTCACAAGCAGGATCATCACTCCCGAATTGGGTTGCTTAGGATGGTCAGTCAAAGAAGAAAACTCTTAAATTATTTAAAAAGTAAGAATACAAATCGATACGCCCAATTGATTAAGCGCTTAGGCCTACGTCGATAAATCAGTCCAGAATGAATGGAGAAAAATGTGAATCCAGTTAGAAAGAAATTTATGTATGGTGATCAAGAAGTCACCATAGAAACCGGCCGTGTTGCTCGCCAGGCCACGGCTTCAGTACTTGTTTCCGTTGGAGAAACAGCTGTCTTAGTGGCCGTTGTAGGACGCAAGGAAGCCAATCCGCATCAGAGCTTCTTTCCGTTAACCGTTAACTACGAAGAAAAAACCTACTCGGCGGGTAAGATCCCAGGCGGGTTCTTTAAGCGTGAGGGACGGCCCTCGGAAAAAGAAACGCTAACCTCAAGGTTGATCGATCGCCCGATTCGACCCTTGTTCCCTAAGGGGTTTATGAACGAGGTTCAAGTAACCTGCCAGGTCGTCTCAGCAGAAAAAGATATGGATTCAGACATTCCGGCCATGATTGGTGTTTCAGCGGCGCTGAGTTTGTCTGGAATTCCTTTCGCTGGCCCAATTGGTGCCGCACGGGTTGGCTTCACTCGAGATGGCTACTTGCTGAATCCCGGTTATGAAGCGCTTGCGGAGTCTCATCTAGACATGGTGGTTGCAGGTACGGAATCCGCAGTTTTGATGGTCGAGTCTGAAGCCAAGGAGCTTACCGAGGATCAAATGCTCGGCGCTGTGCTCTATGCGCATCAAGAAATGCAGGTCGTTGTAAAGGCGGTACAAGAGCTTTGTGAAGAAGTCGGTGTCACATACTGGGATTGGTCGCGCGCCGAAGCTGATGCCGAGTTGGTCGAAAAAATGTCGACTTTGAGTGCCGAGAAAATTGGTGAAGCGTATCGCATTACTGAAAAAATGAGTCGTCAAGACGCCTTGCAAGCTCTGCGAGAGGAAGCGATAGAGGCCTTCGTTCAGGAGGGTGGACCATCAGCGGATGAAGTCAGCGCGATTTTTGGCAGCATTGAGAAAAAGACAGTACGCCGTGCGATTATCGCCGGGGAACCCCGCATAGATGGCCGCGATACAAAAACGGTCAGAGCCATTGCGGTTGAAGTCGGCATGCTCGCTAAAACTCACGGCTCAGCATTGTTCACCCGTGGAGAGACGCAAGCGCTCGTAACAACCACTTTGGGCTCGTCTCGGGATGCCGCAATTATTGATGCGCTTCAGGGCTCATATCGTGATCATTTCATGCTGCACTATAACTTCCCGCATTACAGTGTAGGCGAAACTGGTTTCTCAGGGGGTCCAAAACGAAGAGAAATCGGGCACGGACGTCTGGCTCGTCGGGGAGTGGCTGCGGTGTTGCCAAGCTATGAGGATTGGCCCTATACAGTCCGGGTTGTTTCTGAAATAACGGAATCCAACGGCTCCTCTTCAATGGCCTCGGTGTGTGGCGCAAGTTTAGCACTGATGGATGCAGGCGTGCCTTTGAAAGCGCCTGTTGCTGGTGTAGCGATGGGCCTGGTTAAGGAAGACGATGGATTTGCAGTTTTAACAGACATATTAGGAGATGAAGATCATCTCGGTGATATGGACTTTAAAGTGGCGGGTACAGAAACCGGTGTCACAGCGCTTCAGATGGATATCAAGATCCAAGGAATTACCGAACAAATCATGGAAACCGCGTTGGAGCAAGCAAGGTCGGCAAGACTTCATATCCTTGGCGAGATGAACAAGGTGATTGGTCAATCCCGGGCTACCGTTTCAGATAACGCACCAGCAATGGTCACAATGAAAGTTGATTCCGATAAGATCCGAGACGTCATCGGTAAGGGCGGTGCGACGATTCGTGGTATTACCGAAGAAACAGGTGCTTCAGTCGATATCGAAGATGACGGTACGATCACTATTTTTGGTGAGGGCGTTGAATCTCGAGACGCTGCGGTGAAGATGATTGAAGGGATTGTCGCTGAGGCTGAGGTCGGTCAGATCTACGAAGGTAAGGTCGTAAAGATCGCTGATTTTGGGGCATTCGTAAATATCCTGCCAGGAAAAGATGGGCTCGTACATATTTCTCAGATCGCCAGTGAGCGCGTGGAAAAGGTTACCGACTATCTTTCCGAAGGACAGATGGTCAAAGTCATCGTTCTTGACGTGGAGCGTGGTCGAATCAAGTTGTCGATGAAGGAAGTTCCAGAAGACTCCGAAGATGAATCTGCAGAGGGTGAGAGCACTGAGGCGCAAGCGAGCGACGCAGCGCCCACAGAAACGCCAGTGGATGCCGAGGCCAGTGCAGAATCTGCTGAGACCACGACTGAAGGCCTGCAAGAGGGTGCCGCAGAACAACCCGCTGCAGAAGAGACCGCTACAGAGGCGACTGACAGTGGCGCAGATGATTCGAGCGACGCGGACGGCGCTTCAGATTCAGAGCAGGAGCCTGACAAAGCCTCGTAAAGAAGGACTCGAAACCCGAGCCGGTGTTTCAGAACCGGCTCGGGTTTTAGGATTTGATCTGAGGAGAATGGGCTATCAGGTCTGCAACGACGTTGGGATCAGCCAGGGTTGACGTGTCGCCGAGTTGATCGAGTTCATTCTCCGCAATCTTTCGCAAGATTCGGCGCATGATCTTGCCTGAGCGTGTCTTCGGCAAAGCAGGCGCCCACTGAAGGATGTCCGGTTTCGCAATTGCGCCAATTTCTGACCTGATCAGAGACTCGAGCGATTGCTTCAGCGCGTCTGTCCCCTCCACTCCCGCCATCAGCGTCACATAGGCATAGATGCCTTGACCTTTGATGGGATGAGGATAACCAACCACCGCAGCTTCAGCCACAGCCTCGTGTAATACAAGAGCACTTTCAACCTCGGCGGTTCCCATTCGATGACCGGAGACGTTGAGCACGTCGTCCACGCGACCCGTAATCCAAAAGTATCCCGCTTCGTCTCTGCGAGCACCATCCCCTGTGAAATAGTAGCCTGGATAGGTTGTGTAATAAGTCTCAATGCAGCGCTGGTGATCGCCAAAAACGGTTCTAATTTGGCTAGGCCACGAGCGTTTGATCGCAAGATTGCCCGACGCCGCGCCCTCCAAAACATTCCCATCTGGATCGAGTAACACGGGTTCTACTCCAAAAAAAGGTAGCGTCGCAGACCCTGGTTTCATGCCGATGGCGCCGGGTAATGGGGTGATCATGATTCCCCCTGTTTCTGTTTGCCACCAAGTGTCAACGATCGGGCAACGCGAGTCTCCGACGATTTGGTAGTACCATTCCCAGGCCTCAGGATTGATGGGTTCGCCAACCGAACCAAGGAGTCGAAGGCTGCTGCGATCGCATTGTTTAACATAGTCATCACCTTGCCCCATGAGAGAGCGAAGTGCCGTCGGCGCGGTATAGAAAATATTGACCTGGTGTTTATCAACAATCTGCCAGCAACGGGACGCATCAGGATAATTGGGAACCCCCTCAAACATGAGCGTCGTAGCGCCATTTGCGAGGGGACCGTAGACGATATAGGTGTGCCCGGTAACCCAGCCAACATCTGCAGTACACCAATAGATATCACCGTCATGGTAATCAAATACATAACGGTGGGTCATGGCTGCATGAAGTAGGTAGCCGCCCGTGGTATGTAAAACCCCCTTAGGCTTACCCGTCGACCCCGATGTGTAGAGAATAAACAGCGGGTCTTCACTATCCATCGGCGTTACCGGGCAATCTACAGGATAGTTTTTGACCGCATCGTTATACCAAACGTCCCGTTCAGGTTGCATGTTGACGCCAGAATTTGCGTGACGCACGACCAAGACCGTATGCACATTAGGACACCCCTCAAGCGCTTTATCGGTGTTTTCCTTGAGTGGGATTGGTTTGCCAGCTCGCACCCCTTCATCGGCGGTGATCACAGTCTGGCAATCCGAGTCGAGAATTCGATCTTGTAACGCCTGGGGTGAAAAACCACCAAAAACAACGCTGTGAATAGCGCCGATGCGTGCGCAGGCCAACATTGCGTACGCGGCCTCAGGAATCATAGGCATATACAGGCATACCCGGTCGCCTTTTTTGACGCCACGGTCTAGCAGTAAGTTGGCGAGACGACAGACCCGCTGGTGAAGCTCCAGAAAGCTAATGTGGTCTTGCTGTGTTGGGTCGTCACCCTCCCAAATGATTGCTGTTTGATCAGCTCGGTCGTTTAGATGGCGATCGACGCAGTTATAGCATGCGTTCAGCTGGCCCCCTATGAACCAAGCGGCGTCGCCCCGATTGAGATTGGATTCCGTTAGTGTGTGCCAGGGCTGAGACCAACTGATAAATTCGTTTGCCATTTTTGGCCAGAAAGTCTCTGGCGTCTTGATGGATTCTTCATAGAGCGTTGCGTACTGGTTTTGATCTAGATGCGCTCTCGTTTTTACGGAGTCTGATGGTGGGTAAATTTTCTCGTCGTTCATGGTCGTCCGCTGCTGAATTTAAAGCGTTAAGGGTGCCACAATGTACTGCTCGGTAAAACCTATGCGCCTAAAAACTGCGATAACCGCTCCTAGGGCCTGCGGTTGCCCCACCAGAAGGTTTAATCTGTGTTTGATTTGCGTCTTGGCTTTCGCTTTCGGTTCGGTCGCGTCGCTTGGATCATTGATGTTTGCTCAACCTCGTCCGCAGTTTGAAATTCAGTCCACCAATCGCATAGAGCTTCCAATGGCTCGCCACTATCCCGCCTTAGCAGTAAAAAATCGTAAGCGGCGCGAAACCGTTTGTGCGCGAGCAATCGAAAAGGCCTTTTACCCTGGCGTGCTTCAAAACGATCCTGCAGACACCAAATATCCTTTGCTGGACCGGAGAATCGTCTTGGAATCGAGAGTGTTGACTGCTGTTGGGCAACAATCTGGTCTCCGGCTGCGGCCCAACCATCAGCTCTAGAAAGGCCGTCGATATTCGTGAGCTTTGTATGCAGCTGTGCGACTGGGTCCCAGAGCAAAGCCGCGAACAAGAAAGCAGGCGTGACTGGCTGTCCATTTGCAATTCGTCGATCTGTCGACTCAAGTGCACGTTCAATCAAGTTCTGATTGATGCCTGCATCAGCAACTTTTGGGAAAAGCGTTTCGATCAGTTGATAGTGCTTTAAAGCCTGGTAGGTTTTCTTGGCCGCACCAGCCATGAGCAGCTTGAGGACTTCTTCAAACAAGCGGGCCGGAGGAATTTCGGCCATCAAGGAGGCATTCTCTTGAATGGTTCGCTCGAGTTTTTGACTGATAGAAAAGTCTAGCTTCGCCTTAAATCGAATGGCACGAAGCATACGGACTGGATCTTCACGAAATCTCGTTTCTGGGTCTCCAATTAGGACCAAACGTTTTTTCTGTAGATCATCGAGTCCCAGGCTTGTTGGATCGAGCACTTGGTCTTTGGTCGGGCAATAATAGAGCGCGTTAATCGTGAAGTCTCGGCGCACAGCATCGTCTTCGAAGCTTCCAAATACGTTGTCATTGAGAACGTGGCCAGCCTCGGAAGATTGCTTTTGGTCGTGTTGGGCCCGAAAGGTTGAGACCTCAATAATCTCTCGCCCGAATCGCACATGTACAATTTGAAATCTCCGGCCGATGATCCGAGAATTTCTGAACAGTCGATTTACCTGTTGAGGGGTCGCGTTGGTTGCGACGTCAAAATCTTTGGGTTGTCGACCGAGCAGAAGATCTCGAACGCAGCCGCCAACCAAGTAAGCGGTGAATCCGCCCTCAGACAGCCTTTGGGTCACCTTCAGTGCATTTTTATTGAGATCGCTTCGATTGAAACTGGTCGATTGTGTTGTTTGATTGCTCAAATCAAGCGCCTTTCAAGGAACGATGATGGGGTGACTAACACTGAGTGCGCGGACAACGGGTCTTCCAAGAAAAAGGGAAAACCGAAGTTTTCCCTTTAAACAAGCATATTCTGTTTATTATTATTTTTTGCGCTTTTGAAGATGGAACGTTTCAAAAGACGCAGATCTACTATCGCAGGAAGAATCAAAGAATGGAAGCCCGTATTTTAACCAGCGCTGTGCCATCAAAGCATGCAATCGGGATTTGGTGATGGCCGGAGCGCGCGCTCAAAGCAGAGGGCGTCGAAAGTCTCGATTTTGCCATCTGATCCGCTGACCTCGTGCTGTAAGCCGAAATAAGATGATTTCGAGTGTTAATTAGTCGTTTCTGACCGGCCCATGAGCGCCGGGATGCGTTCGGGCTGCCAATGGTCACAAGCATATTTAAGGAAGTTCTCCAGCGTATGCTGTGGTGGTTGTCGCTGGTTTAAAAAGGCAAGGGCGCGACGAAGATTATTCACGGGGTTTTCCGTATCCAAGGGTTTTGCCCTGGCTTGTTTGCTGAGTTTGCGCCCGTCATTTCCAAGAACAACGGGAATGTGCAGCTGTTTTGGGGGTGTTGCCTCGAGGGCAGTGAATAATGCCTCCTGAAGCGGGGCTGCGTGCAAGAGGTCTGCGCCTCGCACAACATGAGAGATTCGTTGATCGATATCGTCGATGACGACGGCGAGCTGATAAGCGTGCAGGCCATCCTTCCGCTGCACGACAAAATCAGACATAGACTCACCGTAATGCCACGTCAGCGCTCCATGGACTCGATCAACGAGCGTGTGCGGTGAGGATCCGACCCTGAAGCGCAGCGCGGTGCCACCCGGTTCTGGTTTTAGGTTTTGAGTTCGGCAGGTGCCTGGATAATGTGTTTGATAATCTCGTCGCGCGCAGCGACAGTGATAGACTAAGCCCTGCTGCTCAAGTTTTTTGACGGCAGCTGCGTATTGAGGCAGTCGCTGACTTTGATAGACAACGGGCTGGTCCGGGCGCAGGCCATGGGCCGCCAGCTGGGATAAAATCACGTGATCGGCGCCCGCTACGGCCCTAGGTGGATCTAAGTCTTCGATTCGTACAAGCCATTGGCCAGCACAGGATTTTGCATCGAGGAAACTGGCCACTGCCGCAACAAGAGAACCAAAGTGCAATGGCCCGCTAGGCGAAGGTGCAAAACGCCCGATGTAGATTGATGAGCGATCGCCGACTGCGGGATTCACAAATTCGGGCCTTAGCCGTGGAGTTGGCGCTCTTTGAGCTCATCGAGGGTTTTGCAGTCGATGCATTGTGTCGCAGTTGGCCTAGCCTCAAGGCGTCGAATACCAATTTCGATACCGCAGGTTTCACAATAGCCATACTCATCTTGGTCAATGAGATCGGTTGTTTTCTCGATTTTTCGGATCAGTTTTCGTTCTCGGTCGCGCGTTCTAAGTTCGAGGCTAAATTCCTCCTCTTGGCTAGCACGATCCGATGGATCTGGATAATTTGCGGCCTCATCCTTCATGTGGCTCACCGTTCGATCGACCTCTTCCATGAGTTGATTGCGCCAATTGAGAAGAATGCTCCTAAAATGTTCGCGTTGAGCCTCGTTCATATAGGATTCGTTGCGCTTGAGCTGATACGGCGTGAAGGCCGCGGTGCTTTCAGAACCGGTATTGCCTAAGGTCTGGACTGAACCAACTTTTTTGCCTGGTTTCGTGGATCTGCTGACTGGCTTCTTAGATGCCTTCGCGGCTGCGGGCTTTTTAGCCGGCGCCTTTTTGGGCGTTACTTTAGCCTTAACGGGCGCTTTGGTTTTTGTCGCCGCTTTTGCTTTCACTTTGGCTTTCGCAGGTGCCTTCGCTACGGCCTTCTTTGCCGATGCTTTGGGGGTTTTTGTCGATTTTACCGTGCTCTTTTTGGCGGTCGACTTACTGGCGGCGGATGTTTTTTTTGCTGCCGGTGCCTTCTTCGGAGCAGGGGCTTTCTTTACCGCAGCTTTTGAAGCGGCTTTTTTTGCCGGAGCCTTCGTTTTTGCGCCGTTCTTTGCTGTTTTTGCGGTCTTTGTGCTCGATTTTGGTGTGGCCAATGGTTTTTTCTCTTTAGCAGATTTTTGCTTGGGTTTTGGGCTTTTCGCCTTTGAGGTAGCGGTTCCCTTCTTGGTTGCCGCTCCCGAGATTGTTTTAGATGCGGCAGCGGATTTTTTAGCTGTCGAAACAGCTTTTTTCGATGACTTTTTAACTGCTGGAGAAGATTTGCGCTTGGCAATCATGGTGGCTCCTCGTTGTGTTAATCGCTCAATCTCAGAAAATCAGCGCCGAACATTAACAGAATGGTCCTTCCGGGCCAAGCGTAAATTTATGGCTTTACGACTTTCGATGCGCATTGACCGAGGTGCTACTATAACCCCCCGTCAATTTGGATATAGCGGTCTCATGAAAAAGCGTCTCTTTTCTAAGAGGAGCCAATCCATCCAAGCCTTTAAAGCGATGGCGGTGTTGGCTCAGGCGAATGAACTGGCAGCGCTCGGGCAAGACATCATTCATCTGGAGGTTGGGCAGCCAGATTTTCCGGTCCCAGAGCGTATCAAGGCTGCTGGCAGCGCCGCGATTCACAAAGACCAAACGGGATACACCAATGCCAATGGGTTGGAGGATTTGCGGAGAAAAATCAGCACCTTTTATGCGGATGCTTACGGTGTTGATGTTTCTCCTCGGCGCATCGTTTTAACATCGGGTGCATCAGGGGGGCTGTCACTTCTAATGACGCTGTTGCTTGATCCCGGCCAGGGCTGCCTGATCACAGACCCGGGTTATCCCTCAAATCGTCATTTTATTGAGGCCTTCTCTGGTGAGCCGCAGATCATACAAGTCGGCCCACAATCTCGGTTCCAGTTGACTGGCGATAAAGTGGCCGCCGCTTGGCGCAAAAACACCGCAGGACTCCTGACCGCATCTCCCTCAAACCCCACGGGCAACAGTTTGTCAGGTTCGGATCTCAGCGATATTTATAATGTAGTTCAGCAGCATCAAGGGTTCTTAATTTCCGATGAGATTTACCAAGGCTTGGAATATGGCGAGTCGCAGAGAGCTTCGGCACTCCAATACGGCGAAGATGTCTTCGTTGTTAACAGCTTCTCAAAATATTTTGGAATGACGGGCTGGCGACTCGGTTGGGTCGTGGCGCCAGAAAACGCGGTGGAGCAGCTTATTAGAATCGCGCAGAATCTATTTATCTGTCCATCTGTACCTGCGCAATACGCGGCTCTATCAGCGTTTGAGCCAGAAGTGATCCAATTATTGGATCAGCAGCGAGACGTGCTTGCTCAGCGTCTTGATTTTATGCTGCGATGCTTGCCGGAAGTGGGGCTTGAAATTCCAGTTGCACCCGATGGCGCGTTTTATGTTTATGCAAGGTTGCCGGAAAGCTTTCCGGATGCTGATTTATTTTGCGAAATGTTGCTGCAACAAACCGGTGTCGCGTTGACACCTGGTTCAGATTTCGGTGATTTCGAGACCGATCGATACGTGCGCATTAGCTATGCTCAGGATCAGTCGAGGCTCGAACAAGCGGTGTCACGCATAGGCGCATTTAAACCGTGAGGCTCTTGGGTGCACAATGGACAAAGGGGACAATAATCCGTCGCTACAAGCGATTTCTGGCCGATGTCGTTTTGGCGAATGGTCAGGAGATCATTGCCCACTGTCCCAACACAGGCGCCATGACCAATTGCTGGGCTGAGGGGGATACAGTGTTTTTATCTTCTACCAATGACCCGCGCCGGAAGACGCAGCATACGCTGGAAATCATTCGGCATCGGGGTAGGTTCATCGGCATTAACAGTGCAAAAGCAAATGACCTGATATTTGATGCGCTGAAAAAAGGAAGGCTCGAGCGCTTTTCTGGTTTCGAGCAGATTGAGCGTGAATCTGCGTTCCTAGACAGCCGCTTTGATTTCAAGCTAAGTGCTTCAAGCCAAGTCAGCCAGTTCATTGAGGTCAAGAGCGTCACCTACCACAGCAGTAACGGGTGGGGCTTATTTCCGGATGCGCCCTCGGTTCGGGCCCGAAAACACCTCCAAACCTTGATCGAGGCCCAGCAATTAGGCTTCAAGGCTGCGCTGGTTTTTTGCGTTCAGCATTCAGGAATTAAACAGATCGCTCCTGCGTCCGCTGTTGACCCCGAATATGCAGAGCTTCTAGGCGAGGCAGTTCAAGCGGGCGTATCGGTCTGCGGAGTCGGGGTTGCTTTCAGACCTCCGTTTGCTTGGGTGAGCGGATCGTTACCTGTTGCGCTCGAAATGGCTGTGGGTTGTTAGCGTGAAGCCGGTCCTAATAGGCTCGCTGGTTCTAGTCTGGTCCTTGGCTTTTGGTCTGAGTCTTGCGCTCGGGCATGGGAATGTCAGTTGGGCCGCTCTTTGGGAGCCTAATTCTCCGACGCGACAGATCATCGAAGCCGTTCGGTTACCGAGGGCTTTATTGGCTTCTTTGGTGGGTGCTGGACTTGGGCTTGCGGGAGCGAGTATTCAAGGAGTCTTCAGAAATCCGTTAGCAGACCCCGCTCTGATTGGAATCTCAGGCGGTGCCGCTCTGTTTGCCGCACTGTATTTGGTGGTCGCATCGTCTGCTGGGGTGCATTTGATCGGGCTTTCGGTCAGCGCATTTTTAGGGGGCGTCTTAGCGACCACGCTTGTGCTTGTGATTGGTGGCCGCCGAGCTGATTTATCCACAGTGTTGCTCGCAGGAATCGCCATTAATGCGATCTGTCTCGCGGGCGTCGGTCTGTTGTCATATCTTGCTCCGGATCAAAGCTTCAGATCAGTGTCGTTTTGGGCTTTAGGCAGCTTTAATCATGCCAGCGTTTTAGACGTCGGTGTCGCGTTGGTGATGATTCCCGTTGCGTTTCGTTTATTGATGCTTGGGAGGGTGCTGGATATCCTAACCTTGGGTGATCTAGAGGCCGCGCATCTTGGCGTTGCTGTCGCAGGAAGGCGGTTGGAGGTGATTATCGGATCAGCTTTTATAACAGGGATTGCTGTCAGCCTCACAGGCATCATTGCGTTCGTTGGGCTGATTGTGCCTCACCTGGTTAGAATGACTTTGGGATCGCGGCATAACACAGTTTTGCCCTGCTCAATGATTTGCGGTGCTATTTTGTTACTCGTCGCTGATTGGTTCAGCCGTTGGATTTTTGCGCCGATTGAAATTCCAGTTGGTATTGTCATGACCCTTCTAGGGGCGCCTTTGTTTGTTGTCCTCATTGCCAAGTGGACACGTGGGATAGCGCTCTGATGCTTTCAGTGGATCGTCTTTGCTGGCAGCTCGGAAAAGCAGACATTTTGAAAGATGTCAGCTTCTCGCTCAATGTGGGTGAGCATTTGGCTGTGTTAGGGCCTAACGGTGCTGGGAAAAGTTCATTGCTTGGGTTGTTGAGTGCTGACGAGCAACCCAGCTCGGGCGACTTGCGGTTTCTTCAACAAAACCTCAACGAAATTCCCGTAGCCGTTCGATCGGCACGAATCGCTGTTTTAAGCCAGCAGCCTTTAATTCGGTTTCCCTTCAAAGTTTGGGAGCTGGTAGCGATGGGTCGCTTTCCGTTTGTTGATCAGACGCAAACATTGAGTATTGTTGACGAGGTTTTAAATCAACTCGATCTCCTTGCCTTAAAGCATCGCTCTATCCTGAGCTTGTCGGGCGGTGAGCTACAACGGGTTCACTTAGCACGTGCGTTAACTCAGGTTTGGTCAGCGACTGAACCCAGTTTGTTGTTACTCGATGAGCCACTCTCGAGTCTGGATGTGGCACATCAGGTTTTGGTTAGAAATTTACTGACGCGCATGCTGGCAAAACTCCCATTGTCGATGGTTTCTGTGATCCATGATTTAAGCCAAGCAACGGAGGATTTTGACAAAGCGCTGATGTTGAGTCGCGAGGGCGTTCAAAAAGCATTTGGCTCGCCGAGCGAAGTCCTAACGGAGACCTCTCTATCTGCGCTTTATGCTAGCGCGATCAAAGCGGTTTTCGATGGTGACGGATTACCCAAAGGGTACAGGGTCAGCACGCGTTAATTGAGCCCTAAACTCGGGCTTATTTTCGACAGGGTGGTTTGCCCCTCCGACATAGCGTTTCCCTGTAGCGCGTATTAAAGGATTCATCGATACCAGCTAAGGTCACGATCGCGCCGAAGGCCCAAGCTGACTGGAGCGAGAGATAAGCCCCTCACAGCGATGAATGAATGGTCCTTAAAATGAAAGCGCTTTAACGGAAGTTAACAGAGAACTCCTAACGCTGAAGTACTGTCACGCTATAGGTCACTCGGCAGTAACCGAGCGCCGAAGCGGCTGACCACAGTCCTTGCCAGATCATGGCCCTTAGAGGTGGCGGTCGGTAGTGATTCGCCGCCAATCAAGCCGGAAAGGACAGCCCCTGCGAAGGTATCGCCAGCGCCCGTGGTATCCAGCGCTTGAACCTTATCAGCGGATACAAAACAGGGTGTTTCATCCTCGCCGCTGACGTAGGCACCGTCGCCACTCAAAGTCATCGCAAACCGACTGCCCTGATTGGCGAGGGCGTTGGCCGCATCAAGGCGGTCATCCGTTCGGGTCCAAAGCTTTGCCTCTTCTTCGTTACAAAAAATAAGGTCGACGCCCCGTTGAACCAGGAGGTCAAACTGATCTCTGAAATTTTCGACCATTCCTACGTCGGAGAGGGTGAGTGAAACTGCGACCTGATTCTCCAAAGCGATGCGTTGGGCGTCTAGAACTGCTTCGAAGGCGGACTCGGAGCTCACTAGGTAGCCTTCGATGTAGAGAAACTTCGCAGCGGCCAGTGCGGCGGTATCAATGTTACTTGATGACAACGAACCATTGATCCCCAGATGGGTCACAAGGGTCCGTTCGCCGTCTGGAGTGATCATTGATATACATTCGCCAGTGACGCCTTCTGGGCGCAGGCCAGCCATATTGGTTTTGATACCGAGGCCGATAAGGTCATGCACAAAGAAATCGCCAGTTGGGTCTGACGCGACTTTGCAATTGTAAAAAGCTTCCGTTCCAAGTAATGCCGCAGTTACGATGGTATTGGCAGCAGAGCCCCCACCTGCGCGCTTGGACAAGCTCACGCCATTCGTGTCCTCCAGCAGCGTGATTAACTTGCTGCGGTCATGTGCATCGACCAGCGTCATGGTGCCTTTTTTAAAACCTGACTGATCGAGCATCGGCTCGCTAACTAAATATTCAGAGTCGACGAGCGCATTACCAATACCATAGAGTTGACAGTTCATTGCGGATATCCGGTTGTTGTTTATTGGTGGGTCGGTGGGCGTTTGTTTTAGCGGGTCTTCGCTAACGCGTCAAAAGCGATTTCTGCCGCATCGATTGTTTGCGCAATATCCGTTTTCGAATGCGCAGCCGAAACGAAGCCGCACTCAAAAGGTGATGGTGCAAAGTAAATTCCAGCTGAGAGCATTTCTTGAAAAAACTGATTAAAGCGGTCGCCATCGCAAGCCATCACGGCGGTAAAATCAGTCACCAGTTCAGCATCAGAGAAAAAGAATCCGAACATACCGCCTCGATGATTGGTTGCCATCGCAATGCCTGCTGCTTGAGCGGATGCTTTGAGCCCACTGGTAAGGTGCTCGGCGCTTGCTTCTAGTTCATGATAAAAATTAGGGTTTTTCAGTCCCTCGAGGGTGGCAAGACCTGAGGCCATGGCGATTGGGTTTCCCGATAGCGTCCCAGCCTGATAGACAGGCCCAAGGGGTGCAATGCACCGCATGATATCCGCCCTTCCGCCAAAGGCGCCCACTGGAAGCCCTCCGCCAATGACTTTGCCGAGTGTGGTGAGGTCGGGACGAACCTCAAAGAGCCCTTGGGCACTACCCGGATGAACTCTGAACCCGGTCATTACTTCATCAAAGATTAATAAACTTCCGTGACGATCACAGGTATCTCGTAAACCTTGCAGAAACCCATCGATTGGGCAGACCATGCCCATGTTGCCCGCAATCGGTTCGACGATAATCGCTGCGATGTGATCGCCTTCAGCTGCAAAAAGGTCTCGAACCGCGTCTAGATCATTGAAGGGAACTGTCAAAGTAAGGCTCGCTAGAGCCGCGGGCACCCCAGCTGAATCGGGCTCCCCAAAAGTCAGCGCGCCACTGCCTGCTTTGACCAGCAAACTGTCGACGTGACCGTGATAACAGCCCTCAAACTTTAAAATTTTTTCTCGATTCGTAAAGCCCCTAGCCAGTCTGATCGCGCTCATTGTTGCCTCGGTCCCGGAGCTCACCATGCGCATCAATTCCATGCTCGGAAGGGCATCGCGAATCGCTTGCGCAAGCATGGACTCAATTTCAGTGGGGGCCCCAAAACTGAGTCCAGATTCCGCGGCACTTTTAACGGCAGCAATGACAGCGGGATGGGCGTGACCGAGGATCATGGGTCCCCAGGACCCTACGTAATCGATATAGCGTTGACCATCTTCGTCAAACAAGTAAGGTCCTTGTCCGCGCTTAAAGTAAGGCGGTGTCCCGCCGACTTTGCCAAAGGCTCTGACCGGCGAATTAACACCTCCAGGGAACAACCCCTTGGCATCGGTGAAGAGTTGTTGAGATCGTTGCATGTGAAAACTCGCGGTTCATTAACAAAAGCGAAGCTGATAGAGAGACGCCGATTAGTTACGGTAATAGCGTTCGATATCCTCGGGCAACAAAATGCCCACGGGTTGCTCTAGTAGCGGTGCTGTGATTCTGACCACATAGAGGGATTGGACGCCGGTTTCGGAGATTATATCAAAAGCTTCGTCTAAAGTGGCTTGCCAGGTAATCCGGGCCGCATCCTTTCGTTCCGCAGGAATTTCTCTAAGGTTAATGGGTGTCATGTCGTTGAGTTTTAGTGCTTCCCGTAAATCCGCGGCTCTCAATAAAAAGCGGTTCTGGTCCTCGGGCTCAACCAGTATCCAAACGGGTTCGGCTTGGAGCAGCGCTCTGACAGCGCTGGGCTCGATAGTGGGGCCTGAACGCGCAAATTGTTTGGACATTAGGCTTTCAACCGAGGCGCGATTCAGAGTGATGCTGAGCGGATTACGGTCGAGATTAATGCCATGTAGTGTTGCTTGTGTTGTAAAGATGGAACGGACGCCAAAACCGTGACTCGCGGTGATGCTTGCAACGACAATACACAGCATCGCCGGCAGTACGATTTCTGGGTTTTGGGTTAGCTCCAATAGCGCCATCAGCGCTGCAAGCGGCGCCTGCAGGGCGGCTCCCATCATCGCGCCCATGCCGAGGAGCACGTAAAACGCAGGATCAGCAACATTTTGATTGGCGAAGGCCGCCAACTGCCAAAAGCTGCCCCCGGCCATCGCCCCAATAAAAAGTGTAGGGCCAATCAAGCCGATTGGCATTCCGAGCCCTAAATTGGCGCCTGTAGAAATGATTTTTGCAAGGCATATCATCACCAGCATCAGTAATGGGATTGATCCAGTGAGTGCTTGATCTACAGAGTCGTAGCCGATTCCCAGAATCTGCGGAATTAAGAAACCTATTGAGGCAGTGACAAGGCCCGCCAGAACGAGCCTCAGACCAAAAGTTTTTGGGGCATTTCGGTTTGAAAGCATCATTATGCGAATCAGCGCGGCCGCTAAGAACGCGATCACGATGCCCTCGATCACAACCCATGGCAGCTCCCAATAAGAGTTCAGACCAACGCCAGGAACATCGAATACGGGGTCATTGCCAAAGAACTGCTGTACGATC
>Ga0213863_10000914_pt1 | contig 22071 bp, 16 predicted proteins | sample PICome_8_FD_160128 | JGI IMG/M metagenome (GOLD analysis project Ga0213863, IMG submission 160128) | Coastal seawater microbial communities near Pivers Island, North Carolina, United States - PICO497 | ecosystem: Environmental > Aquatic > Marine > Coastal | place: USA: North Carolina... | reverse complement strand
GCTGATCCGGCAGCACCAGCTACACCGGCACCACCACCGCCACCGCCGACATATGGATTACCTTCAGAACCTGGGCCGCCAACATAACCTTGGTTAGCAGTACCAGCGCCGCCTGCGCCAGGATCGCCTGCATCGCCAGCACCGCCGCCGCCACCTGAACCGCCGGCTTTACCATCTCGATATGGAGAGTTTAGAGCGCCGTAAACTCCTCCACCGCCACCGCCGAGTGATGTTATTGAACCAAAAACAGAGTCATTTCCAGTAGTTCCTGCTGTCGTTGCGCTATTTCTTGTGCCTGCAGTTCCACCAGCGCCACCGGCGCCAACTGTCACAGTGTGGTTTCCCTGTGCCAGAGTGATTCTTGCCTCGGCAGAACCGCCACCGCCAGAACTTTGTCCTACAACTGAAGAACGATAGCCGCCTGCACCGCCACCACCAGAAAGGTCACTGGCGCCACCACCACCGCCAGCGATTACAAGATATTCTGCATTTGAAATAGAATAAGCGCTTGTTGAAAGAGTTCCTGATGATGTAAATGTATGAATTCTATAGTTACCACTTGTGGTAATTGTACCACCAGCTGGTGCGGCTAGAACAGTTTTAGTTATAGTATTTGAACTAGGTGTTCCATCTTGATTTTTAATTGATATTGAAATTGTATCACCAGCAGTTTGTCCATAAACTGCAGCAGGAACAGCGACTGTTAATGAACCAGAAGATACTGCTTGTCCAACTATAGTTGTGATTGCCGAACCACCTTCTGAGAACACAACATCAACATTATCAGTGTTGTTTGTTATTGCAAAAACTAGGTTTGATGAATATCCATCATTAATGTTTCCAGTAATAGAAGTTATTGTTGGAATTAGGTTTGTTGATATCCATTCAGTACCATCGTAAAATTCTAATGAACCAGAAGTACTATTAAATCTAGTTTGTCCACTATTAGGTGAACCTGGCCGTTGTGCAGTTGTACCAGAGGGCATATCGAATGCACCAGTGGACGTTGAGTTTACATCATAAATTTGTGATTCTGCAACTGATTTTGATTTACTTGCCATTAGATTTGATACCTCACCATTATTTCTGAAGCATTCTGTGGTGCGAATGTTGTTGTTAAAGTCGTGCCACTTATAGCATAATCAGTAGAAGGCTTGAGTGCTACACCATTGTAAAATACAAACGCACTGTTTGTTGTTGCTCCGTTATTACTTAAAGTGAATGTTGTTGCAGAACCATCACCAGTAAATGCATCATACTGGTAGTCTGTGCTTCTGCGAACCACTCCACGAATACCCATGTGTTTTGCTTCAATCTCAGCACTTGCGTCTGGGGCAGAAGTAAATGTTAGAGTTGTACCTGAGATAGAATAGTTGGTTGATGACTTCTGTAAGATACCATCAACAAAAACCAAAACTGAGTTTGCGTTTGGTGGTGTCTCTGTTAAAGTGAATGCTGTGGCAGAACCGTTACCAGTAAATACATCTGTAGTAAATGACTTTAGATTGGGTGCAAGTTCATCTGCACCAACTGAACCTGTTGGCGGTTTCATTGTCATAGAACCGATACCTCTATGAACTACATAGATAGAAGCGGCCGCAGAGAGAGAACCAGCGAACTTAATAATTCTTGGTTGACTGTTTGCATTCTCGTGAATTGTAAATGCTACATCTGGTTCTTGAACCACGTTGTCTACAACTACATAAAGGTTTTCAGCATTTGAACCATCAACATCTGTATCTAACGCATATGCGTTTGTGTGTGTCACACTACCGACAGTAATATTACCCAAGTCAGAGCCAGCAAAATCCTCTTTCTGAAATGCAGCAGATACCCTGTTTGGTGTATTGATACCCATATATGAATCAGACATTATCTACCCCTTATGTAACATCTTGTAGAATTGATGCAACCACATCCACAGTTGCCGCAGAGGCATAAACTTGAATTTTGTCATTGCCGTTTAACACAACCTTCTGGCCTGATACAACTTTAAGCGCTGAGCCCACAGGGATAGGTGCATTTTTAATAATGTGATAAGATGCACTGGCACTACTGTCTCTTACAAGAACTGTTACTTGAACAGCAGAAGTTCCTGTGTTTGCAATATCAAGTTCGATAAGAATTGAATTAACGGCAGATGAACCATCATTAGCAGTATATACATCTGTAGGAGAACCACTGTTTGTGGATATACTCGTTGCAAATGCATTCTTAAAATTGTTTGCCATTCTTTTATCTTCCTTTGTTTAATCTATTTATAATGATTACCCTAATGCAACAGCAAGAGCAATACCAAAACCTTCAGTGGCTATCTTACCACCAATAATAGGAAATTGTAATGTGCCAGTCATTGTTCCACTTGAATCTGTAAATGCACCATCAATACCTACACCAGTATTTAATGATGTAAGTTTTGTTACCCCATTAAACTGAATGTCAACACCTGATACTGCATCAACTTCAGTTCTACTGTTACTATCAACCTTTAGATTGCCAGTTCCATTATGAATAACTTGTGAGTGATTACTATCATGGTATATTTGCAAATCGTCATGGAGTCCAAATTTGATTCTTTCACTGGCCGCACCTGTAGAATCATCAAAGTCAATTACTGTAGGAAAGAGAACTGAACTGAGTCCTGATTCTAATTCTTTAATTGCTTCAATAACATCTGTTACTGCTTGCCCATTAATAGAAGAGGGTAGATTGCTGATGTCACCGACATCAACTGCGAGTTCATTAAATTCTACTCTCCACTCTTCAAATGTAAAGGTAGCTGGTGCGTTACGGTCTGCCATTATTTCCTATCCATTAGTTGCATCAATAGAGATTTGATTTCGTGCATTTCACACTTTAAAGTATTTATCTCTCTAACTGCATCTCTCAATTGATCCTTTTGTTTCTTTTTATTTTCCATCATCTTCATATAACTAGTATAATTTGACGTATCAGTATTAATTATTGCATGAGACTTTTCTTCTCTTACATATTCACTGTGTCCTTCTACTTTAATATGCGTCATAGTGCAAGTGCCAATACTCTAAGGTTTCTAATTTTTGGAACTTCTACTGTAGAGGTAGACTTAAACTCAAACTTCACTGCCGCAGTAGAGAATGCATTTAATCCAGAAATGGTATGTTCTCTTTCTCTGTACAATTCTCTATTTTCATCTGGATTATCAGTTACGTCAGTATTTGATAATACATATGGAATATCGTCAAAGTTTCTATTATCACCCTCTTCAGCAATCTTATAATATATTTGTAAGATTGATGGTTCTGGACGATTGGCTTCATATAAAATCTTTAGTGCAGTCGCTGGGTTTGCAAGAGTAAACCTCTTTGTAAGATAGTTTGCTTCGTTTGAAGTTCCCTCTGGAGCGATGCCGTCAAGATAGTTTTCATGTTGAGTAATTATAACAGACTGGCCAGCACTCTCCGAAGTAGTTGAAGGTGACACAGTAAAACTAGCGCCATCAGCTGCAACACTAGTAATAGTAAATGTTCTATTGTTATTACTACTTCCAGTTATAGTTATTTCTTTACCAATATCCAAAGTCTGAATATCATCCCTAATCGTTCCACTTGCAGTTGCAGATATTGTACTACCACTAAATGAAACACCTGTGGATACAGGCAGAGCTCTATCGTCAATCTCTGTCACGTTCTTTGTTGTTCTTGTGTAGTTTGAAATTCTATTAGAAGTCATACACAGTGAAACTCTTTCTGTATCAATAACTGGTGACAGATAAGAATTCTTTGTTGTCATAATCGCTTCTAGTTTTGCAGACGTACCACTGATAATATTATTTGCTCTACCACCTGTTAGTTTAACTACTGCATTTTCTTCAGATGCAATAATATTTCTTAGTGGTGGATAATAGTTATCATTTTCTTGAACAGTTCTAACAGACTGTTTAGAGTAACCGCTAGACATTCCAGTATAACGATATACGAGAGATGTATCAGGGAAACTTAATTGTGAAATTGAAGGTTGAATAATATCACCAGACAAATTCATAGTTGCCTTAACACCACTTCCACCGAAGAAGTCATTACCAAGAACTGAATTGCTTCCTGTAATATCAGCATTGTCAAGAGTAATTACATAACTATCAATTGTAACTTCAGAAACGCTGTGTTGTTTATTCAGCGCATCAGAATCTATACCTTGAGTTGTTGAGTTTGCTCCATAGAACCCATCTTCAACACCACTGAAGGTAACTTTATCTGCGTCTGTAAATCCATGATTCATGTGATGTACACGAACTTTATTTGTTCCAGTTGCACACTGGAATGGGTTTGCTTTCAGTTCTCTCTTTGGAAGAGCAGTGTTTACAAACACTGGATTTCCAGTTGCAGTAGTTTGGAAATCTGCACGATTAAGATTAAACTTGACATCTCTATATTGGTGTGGTGTCCAGGCCTGTCCATTCTGTGATAAGAACAATGTTCCTGTTAATGGATTGGCAGAGACAACACGATTATCAGTTAGATTAGTTTGTCCAACTTCTGAGAAGAATACTCTACATCCTGGCTCATCAACTTTAATAACAAATGCATATTCAACATCGTCAGTTAAATATACAGGAGAAGGGAATGTAAATCTAGTTGGTACAGACGCATCATCTGATACGTTTACATCCTTTGCATCTAGAATTTTTTGTGCAATAATTTTGAGTGATGGGTGTCCATCAACTGCGTTTACAAGTTGTACATATACTGGGCGTGTTCCACGAGCTGAGAAGAATAAGTCAATTGAAGTTACAAATGCACCGTTGACACCTTCTGAAATAAATGTCTGTCCTAGTGGATCGTGTCCGCTACCACCACCGTTGCCACCACCATCGCCGCCATCACCACCATCGCCTCGACTCAATTGTTGGAATGCAATTTGTTGAGATCTTGAAGATGCCGCACCACGAACATCACGAGAGATAACACGACTATCTTGTACTCTATCACGAACAAACTCTGCTCTTCTTACGTTAAGAATAGTCTGTTCTCTTTCTTCTGCAATACCTGTTGCAGAATAAATCTTTTCAGCCTTTGATGAGTGTAGCCCAATCTCTGGGTTATTATTGATATTATCAATAAGTCTTAGAACTCTTTCACCAGTTCTAAATCTTAAAGAATCGCTGTTAGGAATTGTAAACACACCAGTAATTTTACCAGCATTATCTGTGATAATATCGCTAGTATCTACCTTCATAGGGGGAACGGTTGTAGTTGATGTTGAACCGTTAATAGTTGTAATTTGACAAAGGTTTGTACCACCGTCAGTTGTTCTTGGAACAGAACCAGAAAGGTTGTCACTTATTGCAAATCCATTTTGTACATTACTTACTCTAATATCTACAGGAAGTTCTGTTGCAGTTGCAGTTGCATTCTGAGAAGTAACATGGGCAGAGGCCTGAAGTCTCTGACAAGAACCACCAGATGTGTATGAACTAATAGTACCTAATGCACTACCATCAAGTTCTTGAATAGTTATTGTACTTCCACTTACACCAGTTACGACATAGTTATTGTTTCTAGATGTTCTAAAGTTTAATCTTGTTGAACCACCAATACTACTAAACTGTACATGGTGTCCTACTGCAATACCAGATACACTTGCAAGAGTAATTGTTGCAACAGTATCACTGTTCTTTACAACACCTGATACAGCAGTTGCAGTATGTGTTTGGTTTTTAATAATATCACCGAACCCAAATGCCTGTACTGCTTCACCGTTAAATTGTCTTGCGGCATCAGTAGAACTTTCTGGGCCAGGAAGTTCTGTATTATTAAAATCAAAATTTGCTCTTGAACCAGAAGTCACTGTGAATACATCGTCTGGACGGAAGAAGTCTGTTACATTTTCATTATCAAAGTATGCAAACATTTTTGTATTGGGGCGCATATTTGCAACCACAACACTAACAGGGCGTGAACGCATGAATGGTATCATGTTAATACCAACAATTCTATCACCCATATTATGTGAATCAACTGAAGATTGAATAGAGGTTTCAATACCAGAACGAGTTTGTCCTACTTGTTGTGTACCTGTTCTTCTTGTTGTCGTTGTTCTTATAGTTGCAATACCACCACCAGTATTGATTCTTTGTGTGCTAGATGAACTTTGTGTTCCTGTCCACTGTCTCTCACCGAACCAAGAGTTCTGCCATGAGTTCCAAACTGTACCAGTTACACCCATCTCTTCTGCAAGACGATTTATAACATCAAAGTTATTGTCATCATCTACAACAACGTCAGGCCTGCGAGTCACATCTTGCCAATCATCTGAATATGGAACAAGTATCATCTCACCAGTAAATGGTGCAACCTTGTATGGGTTTACATCAAAACTATCCGTTGCATATGGATTTTGAATATATGTAGTTTCTGTATAAGGAAGTGTTATGATACCATCTTCATGTTTTCTATAACCAGAAGAAGCTCTTGCAGACGCAGTGGAAAGAGTTTCAATCATAGTGGCATTATCAGAGAATGCCATTGGACGAGCAACACGTTTTTGGAAATCGACAGCAACTTTATAGTCTGCACTTTCGTAATCACCGATTGCGTGTCCTGTAAAGTTATCTACTATGAAACCATTTTTAAGTCTATCATTTCCATCACTATCTTTCAATACAAGTGATGCGGCTTCTTTCTCTAGAAGATTGAGTGAAGTATAATATTCTAGATTGGTAATTCTTTTGTCAAGTTTACCAATGTCTCTCATCGTATATCTACGATTATCTAGTTTTCTAATATTGATTTCATCTAGTCCAATAACATATGGAGACATGGTTGTTTCAAAAAGAACCATGCCAGTCTCAGGAGACTGTGGAGTTGTAGGAGTAAGTGAAGGAACACCTGTTATTACATTAAACTTTCCAAGTCTATCCATGAAAATCAAATCTTTTCTTCCTAAGAAGAATGAGAAGTCAGCAGAAACATTTGTACCAACAAATGGAAGTTCTGTTATGGATGCAGTTGCACCAGAGAATGTTCCACTATCATCTACACGAGGCCTGAAGTCAAAACAATCTCGTAGTTCTAGTGATGAACCATTATCCTTTGAAATATATGTTGGAATGTTTTCATAAGTAACTTGTCCAGTATACGAATCTACTGAGAAGTAATCACCGGCACCATGTGTGAAGAAATCAAATGCCACACGAATAGAACCTGTAGGAACAGGTTGGCCTGGTTTCAGTCTAATTGATGCAAGTCCATAAAATGCATCTCTCATACCAGTATCAAAAGTATATCTATCTGTAATATCAATTTGATTTGTTGTGCTATAAGAACCAAACGCCGTTGCCATCTTTACAGAAAGAAGTTTAAATCCATCGGCCTTACCCAACGTAACATTTGTTAATGCCGCCGCTGCCTGAGTTGTAATTTCTGTAGTATGATTTTCAATAAGAGTTTTAGTTTTTTCTGTCGCCGCAGTTGAACTTACATCAACAGATGCTATCAGAGCAACAGAGTCACCAGAAGCGGCTGGTGACGAAAGACTAGTAAGGTTTGCAAAACTAACAGTCAGTCCACCACCTGAGACAGTAATATCGCTAGTCCTAATTGGAAGAACTCTACCTACAGTAGCCGCATTAGAACTTGCAGTAATAACAAGAGTAAAGTTTTGTAAGTTAGAACCAGATGCAAAAGATTCGTTATCTGTCACACTGAACTGGGCAACACCGGCACCAGAAACTTGCACTGGTGTGAACTGCCTTCTTAAAGTATATGACGTAGATTGTTCGTTATCTGGATTTGAAGTAGAGTCACCTCTAACTTTTCTAAGTCTGAAAAAGTTTGAGTCAAAGACAAGAGACTTATTATCTGCTTCTTCAATCTTTGCATTAAATCTTTTTATTTGTCCACCAGCGATTGCAGCACCAGTATATGTAACACTTGCTGTCAAATTATCTGTAACAGTAATCGGCCCAAGTCTTGTTCCATTTATAAAGATGTAATCACCAGTTTTTAATTCAGTATTAAATAGAGTTCCTACACCAGTAATTGCTTGTGTTCCAGAACCAGAACCAGCCACTGAGGCTGTACCAAAGAGTGTTGATTGTGTAGGACTGACATCTGCAAGAAAGTTTGCACCATCAAAAGATTTTACATCCCTGTCATAATCTTTACCTGTATTCATATTAATATCGAACAGGCCAAGTTTAAATTTTACGGTTGCCGCAGTCGAAGTGTAATCACCATCATGCAAAGAGAATGCACGAACTCTTGCAGTACCTACTTGAGTACCACCGCCGGGCTGTCCACCCAAGTCATCATACAATGCAACTTCTTCAAATGCATTGATATTCGGAATATTAATTACATTTTCTACAAGTTGAAAGTTACCAACAGGAGTTTGAATTGGTCTATCAACCTCTCTGTCAAATGTTCTTGGTTTATCTACAGGAACAATCTGTGAACCCATTGTCTCTAATTCATAACCCTCGACATATGCCTTGCCTGGTTCGATTGAGAATGCAACTTTAGATTCTAAACCGCCACCAGCTGAAAGGAACACACCTCTGTTTGTTCCATCGTTAAGATGCTCTCTCTTTTCAAGTTTGAAAGGACGAACCTCATAGTTACCACTTTCATCAAATGTTCTACGAGCAAGTGTGTGTTCTAGTTGTGAGTAATCAGAATACTTAACAAACTTTTGAATACTACCCCTGTCAAGACGAGCAAGTTCAATGAAGTCTGTGTCATCAGTTGCAGTTAGAGTTTTCTTAACAAGAGTAAGAGAAATTTTAAATCTGTGGGCGCCAGGAGCATTAACATTTGATGAACCTTGTGCATTGTCAAGAAGAGAGGAATCATCTTCTGGTGTTACGAATGTTTCTCCAATTTGCCATCCAACACGATACGATGGACGATTTGAATATTTGTCAAGTATAATAATTTGTTCTGTATTTTCTACAAAGAAACCGTTTACAAAGTAAACGCCTGCATGAACCAGAACGGCCGAACCTATTCCAGTAGATGTGGAAGAAGAACCAATTTGTGCAGAACGCTCTGTAGTTTGATTTGTTGTAAGTTTGAAGTTTGTAGTCGTAGTATTATTTGCATTGGTAGATATAATTGTTTCACCAACACCAAATGTCTTAGTAACACCATCAGTACCAGTGTTCTCATACTTGATATAAAGAGTAAGAGGGTCAGTATCAGTCGCTGCAATCGTTGTAATAACTCTTGCCTTCAATCCAGATGTTGTGGATTCAATTATCTTATCTTGAAATTCAGTTCTGTATGTTTCTACTGTCGCCGCATTAAATGTTGACTCTAACTGGATATAGTCATAGAACATATCAACATTGATATCGCCAGGGATTACCATAGAACCCTGTTCAAAAATATGTGAACCTAGTTTATTAATCTGCTCCTGTAGAATAGTTTGCAACTGTGTAAGCTCTCTTGCTTGCACAGCGAAACTTGGACGAAACATAACACGATGAAAATTTTTCGTAGTTGCGTAATCGTCATTATATGGAGTGACGTTGAAGTTTGTTAGCGTTTCAGCCATTTATATACACCTTATCTCAAATTAGAATTCTACGACAACTTTAATATCTTCTGTTTGGTCAGACGCACGAGAAATAGGCCGTCTGTTTTCTACATAGATAATATTACCACTGTCTGGTTGTAATTCTGGATTTGCATATCCACTATTAAATGTTATTGAATTACCACCGGCGAGAGTTATACTTCCACCACTTGGTTGGGCTGGAACACCAGTAGAACTAGATGTCGCACCAACGATATCACCTGTTCCAGAAAACGCAACATAATCACCGTTTGCATTTACGCCGTATGTTTCAAATCTTTCTTGTAGGTAGTAAAGTATTTTTCTTGTTGCATCATATTCAACAACTCTACCTACTGCACCAGTTGTTGCTTGTGTAATTCTTTCATCAGGTTCAAATGTTGCAGATGAAGAAGAGAATGCAACGGCGTATGTTTGCCTTGCAGTTGTACCACTATATGGATTTGCACTACCAAATGAACTAGGATCAACTAGTAGTCCTACTTCTCTAAAGTCATTTCCTACGGCAAAATCGTCACCTTCGGCTTGTTCTAGTTTTGCATTCAACATAATATAGTGTCCACCAAGTTCTCCAATTGGATCATATCCATGTCCAACTCTTGGTGAAATTATTGGGGTTATCACACCATTACTTCCTGAACCAAGTGAAGATGCACCTGATAGCGTACTACTAGAATATGTAGTAAAGATATCATTTGTTAAATCTACTATACCGTATGTGTAACCAACACCAGCATTTTCAATCTGTGAGTTGTTGACGGTGTTTCCAAACTTTTGGATTTCTCCACCAGATACATGAATCTTTACAACACCACCAGTACCATCTCCACGAATAGGAGCATAGTAAGTTCCATTTGTATAACCAGAACCACCAGTTACTTGTATTACTTTAACTGGAGCGCCATTAAATGGTGCAGTGTCACCAGAGTTTGTTTGAACATCACTTACAACAGTTGTGTCTGAAAGAACTGGAATGAAATCTGTCGTAACAAACTTTTGAATTTGTGAAGTTGAAAGTGTGTACATATACTGAAGATAGTATCCACCAGAAAAGAATGGGTCTGACGCAGTTGACGTTGGCCCGCTCGCACCAGCCTGAATTGCAGTTCCACCATTATTGTCTAGAACTTTATAAACTTTAAACTCATCAGTGACAAAGTAGTGTGTCGAGTCAAAAAGATTTGTTGCACCAGAGGTGGCGGTGTTAGAAGAACTAATGTTATGTTCGTACATATCATAAGTTGTTCCTTCTACATAATTTCTTCTTGGTATTACATAAGTAACATCAGTAGTTCCAATTCTTTTGGCAGCAATCATTGAATCCCACTTATAACTATCAAGTGTAATTGTGTCTACTGGTGTTGGGGGAGTTGTATCCGAACCACCAGTTGTTCCAGAGGTAAACGGTGAAGTCTTACCAATAAACAAATAATAATTATTTGCCGCAGCCTCAGTGAATGACTCAAAGAACTGGTCTGCATTGTGTTGTCTAAATTTTTCTGTAATTATCGCTGCCATTGTTTTTTCCTATAATCTTATTTATTCGGTTGGTTCAACCCAGTTTCTGTTTTCTTCATCCCACTCATAGAGAATATCATCATCTGGTCTATCAACAGGTGCAGACCACATACAGGTATCGTCATCTAATGTCCATGATGCATATGGTTTGGGTGAATAAAAAGCATCTCTATCTTTATCATAAACAAATCCAACTGCGGCATAATTTTTTCTTAAAGGAGTTCCACCTTCAGAGTGAACTCCACCATGTGTATTGTATGATGTTTGAATCCATTCGCCTGGGCTATCATCAACAAGATTGTCAATATAATCTTGTTCTGCTACAATAACCTTTTCTACAATACCGTTATTTACTTTTGCAAAATGTGCCATCTTATATTATTCTCCCTACGGTAATTGATATTTAATAATGACAACGCCACTGCCGCCATTTCCAGCAACAGTACTATTTGTTGTTCCAGTATCAGCACCACCGCCGCTGCCAGTGTTTGTTCCACCGTTTTTGTCTGCGCCACCATAACCTTCTGCTGTTCCACCGCCGCCGGCACCACCAGCTCCACCAATGCCACTAGAACCAGAAGCTCCTCCACCGCCACCGGCACGAGTAATAGATGAACCTGTTATTGAGGATGCAACACCAGCACCGCCTGGTTGTCCAGCAGCACCTTTTGCAGAACCGTTAGAACCTACGGCACCTGCTCCACCACCGCCTGCGCCGCCTGGGTAAGTACCAGAACCACCTCTTCCAGCAGTATTGGCACCACCAGCGTATCCTTGTCCACTTGTTCCAGCGCCACCGATACCATTTCCAGTATTTTCAGCGATACCAGCCCCACCACCTGAGCCTCCAGCGCTACCGCTTACGTTATTATAGTGTCCGGCCTTTCCACCAGCAACACTGGTAATACTAACAGAACCACCAATGATAGAAGAATTATCACCGCTGTTTCCAGCATCATAAGTACCGTTAGTAGTATCAGCGGCACCACCGGCACCAATCGTACAAACATATGTTGCAGGCGCCATAGTTATTCTAGATTCCGCCGAAGCGCCACCACCAGAGTTTTCACCAACAACAGATGAGCGATACCCACCTGCTCCACCACCGCCTCCATAGTCACCACCAGAACCACCGCCGGCGATAACGAGATATTCTACGTCTGCAAGTGTTACACTAGAAGGAACAACAAAGTTGGCAGAAGAATTAAATGTATGGATTCTAAAATTTCCACTGGTAGTAACAGTTCCACCAGTAGGAGGAGAAAGCACCGTTTTGTTCGTTGCGGCAGATGTTCTACTATCGTTATTCGTAACTGATATTGATATAACAGTTCCAGCACTCTGTCCATAGATTGCAGAAGGAACAGCAACTGTCGCTGAAATATCACTATTAGGTGTTACTGTAACTGTAGATGCAGAACCACCAGAAGGTGTAAATGAAACAACTAAATTTGTAGATAAAAAATTTGATCCTAAGAGAGTTAAGTTTCCAGCACTAGTGTTATAAATGTTTCCAGTAATACTACTGATAGCTGGTGTCAATGGTGATACCCTACCCCAAGCACCCTCGGCATAAATTTCTGTAGTTTCCAAGTCTGTATTATATCTAATATTACCCTCTGTAGGTGAACCAGGCCGTTGTGCCGTAGTTCCAACTGGAATATCCAGAGCACCAGTAGATGTGTTTGAATCATCAGAAACATCTGTTGATGAAACAGATATGGTTGCCGCTCTGTCTATAATCTTATCAATTGCCATTGTTATCTATCCTTACGATGAAGTAATTGTTTCCCAAGCGCTTCCAGTATATACTTGTAGTTTATTTGTTGCAGTTAAGTATGCAACCATACCAGCGGCGGGAGATGTAATTGCGGCATCTCTTGCAGTTGTATCTGCATGAACTGCTGCTTGAAAATGCACACTTGTGCTTGCAGTGGTAAACGAACCAGCGGCAGGAGTGTTGCTTCCAATAATACCATCAAGGTTTCCTGTCACATTACCAGTTACGTTACCAGTAATATTACCTGTTACGTTACCAGTTACGTTACCAGTAATATTACCAGTGAATACACCAGCGATTGTTCCGGCACCAGTAATAGTAGGTGCAGTCAGTGTCTTATTAGTAAGTGTCTGTGTCGCACCTGTGGAAACCAACTCTTGACTTGCTACACCAGTACTTGGAAGTGTCAAAGTAGCAGGGTTGCCACTATTACCATTCAATGCACTATGTGATGCTGCGATAATCTTTTGACCATGAGTATTTTGTTCACAGTTAAGAGTGATTGCACCAGAGTTTGAACCACCACCTTGAATCTCAACTACTTGGTTTGCAGCGGTAATTTCTAGCTCGTCAGTTGCATTTGCAATACCTTCAGTAGTAAGTGCAGTGATTGTCATGGAAGTTGTAGTTCCACCGACTGCTCCATTAATAGTGGGTGCAGTTAAAGTTTTATTTGTAAGTGTTTGAGTTGAGGACGCACTAGACAATGTAGTACCGTTACCCAATTCAGTATAGATTTCGTCAAAGTTGGCGTTAATTTTAATTGCACCAGAACGAAGGTCATCTCCTGTACCATCGTTTGCAGATGTGCCTACGCCGATTGCTGCTTTTGCCATTTGTTATCTCCTAGTAGATATATTCTAATGTTATTTATAAGGTTTCGTCAAGTGTATTTGTATTTGAATCAAATGAAATTAAAGTATCATCAAATGATTTCTGAGGTGGAGCCATATCAAAAGTTAGTGTTCCTGAGTCAAAAGTTCCCTGAGTTCCACTATTATCAAATGATGCATTGTGTATTCCATAAGTTCCCTGAGTTCCACTTTCATCATATGTATTGTTAGCATTATCAAATGTAATAAAGTTTTGATCAAATGCATTGATAAGTGTTCCACGAGTTACTTTTATTTCGCCAGGTGGTGGAACATTAATCCTAGTCTTAAATGCGATTGGCGGAATAACAATATCATTTTCATCAAATGATGTATTAGTTGAATCAAATGTTTGAGTAGTATCATCAAAACTATCCAATGCACCAACCCTTGATGATACATGATTAATTGGATACTGTCCAAACTGGTCAATAGTAAAATACGCACCACTATTTACACCACCTCTTGGATTACGATAGATGCCAGGGTAGTTTGGTATCTCTCCGTCATCCATTACAGGGGGAACTGCAAACGCATACTTAGGTAACAAATCAAGTGTTGGGCCTAAGACAGTTTGTTGTTTCCCAATATTATTTCCTGTTCCTATTGTTACAGAAACGGTTGATGTCAATGTTACTTCTCTACCACTTGGAACATCTGATATGTCAGAGTATCCTTTTAATGGTGCAGATACGACAGTTGTTCCGTCTGTTGTTGTACCCAATCTTCTGCCGAATATAGAAGTGAAAAGGTTTGTAAGAGTAGATGCAAGTTCTGGTGTAAATGTTTCGGTATCAGCAGTAAAGTCTTGGACACCACCAGCAGTAGGTACTTGAATTCTTAGTGAGTTTGCTTGTGCCTGTGCGAGACTTGTTGCAAAAGAAACTTCACCAAAGACGTTCCAACCAGCAGGATGCACAGAGTTTCTAATACTCTCTCTCCACTGATTAATAGATTGGCCAATACGAACAACGTAAGAGTAGTCTTGATAATATAGAGAGTCTTGAACTCTCATTGTGGCTTCTGATACCTTGCCTCTATCAGTTATGAATGTTCCATCAGAACGAACAACTGGTTCTAGAGTTGTAGAACCAAACGCTCCTAGTTCCTGTACAACTGTTCCACTAACACCACCAACTGAAGTAATGATATCGCCAACGACAAAATCTTCTACAACTGTTTCTAATTCAAGAAGGTTAGTATCTGAATTCCAATCAACAACTGTTCCAGTGAATGAGGTAAGAGTATCACCGACAGTATAGTTACCTGTTGGATTTGCAATAACAATCTTTTTATTGAATGTAACCTTTGGAGCTCCAGTGTATTCCAAACCATAGTTTGTTATAGAAACATCTTTTACACTACCCACTCCACTGTTAGATATTGCAACCAACTCTGCATTAGTCGCTGAAGGATCTGCAACCGACCTTGTAACACTGATTGATGGGCGAGATGTATATCCATTACCGTCATCAATTATTGTGACTTTTGTAATTTGCCCAGCCTCAGTTGCAACACCCAAGTCTGTAAAGGTTTGTCTCTCAATAATAATATCATCCCCATTCTCAAGGAGAAGTTTAGTCACACCATCAGTATCTTGTTCCATACCGATACTAAATTCGTTAGTCTCTTCTCTAAGAAGTTGATTCCCATCTTCAAGTATAAGTGCTTCGCCCTGATAACTAATATCCTCAGAGTCAGGTTCTTCTACAATTAACAATTGAGAGCGATGACTTGTTGTTACTAGTGTTCCATCTTCCTGTACTATTGAACCAGAACCATCTTCAAGTTGTAGATACTTGGTTGTTATGCTTGCATCTTCTAAGTCAATCTGACTTGCATGGTCTACAATCAAGTCATGTACGTCAGTACAATTCTGAACCACACTATCTGGAGCAGTAAACGGTTCTAAGAGTAATGAACCACCAACAACTGCAAGTTTGGCTGCGGCGCCAACACCATTTGTGTTTGCATTATCGAAAACAATTGCATCACCTTCATTATAACCAGTACCACGATTGGCAATGTATATCTCATCAATACTACCAGCGCCAATTCTACTAACCTGGCCACGAACACCAATTGTTCCTAGTTTCTCAAATGTAACTGTATCACCAACCTCGTAATATTGTCCACCCTTAATACCATAACCCATACTCATGGGCCCATCAGTAATAGTTACTTCACCAACAATACCAGATAGAGTTGCACTAATCTCCAAATCAAGCACTGTCGATATACCCTTTATAATCTCACCGATTACAAATGTTCCATTAATAGTAGTTTGATCTAGATTGAGTTCTGTGACAAGTGTTGTTCCACTCTTAAACTTAACAAGAGATGATACGATGGCTGTTGCACCAGATGTCTGTCCAGTAATCGTTTGTCCAATAAGTTCACCGAAGTCAGATGTTCCAATTTCAAGAACTCTCATAACAAAATCATCTGACCATTGACCGTCAGATGTTCTGAGCATACTCTCCCTTGGATATAAGAATTCAGATTCTTCATCAAAAAGAATTCTAAAGAATAATCTATGACCATCTTCAGTTCCTTTTGCCTCATACAAATCTTTAATATTCTTGATAAGATTTCTTTGATCTATGCCTTCTGCAACTGTCTCTGGTATAGAGCGAAGAATTGATTCTTTAAACTTATCAAGAAACTTGTATACGGTATTATCAACATCTGCATATGCAAGAAGTTGTTGAATGTTTTGTATGGGGTTTGCTTTGTAATCAGTGACTACTGCACTTGCACCAGAAGTTTGGCCAGTAACCTTTTCACCAAAATTAAATCTTTGTTGTGATGTAATATAAATCTTTTTACTAGCATCATAATCATCTACAATAATCTTTGCACTACTCTTTGAAGTATCACCAACAATGGTTTCCCCTGTAACAAACTTTGCTACAGATGTTTCAAGAACAATGTTCTCTCCGTTCTGATCTAGAATATAATTAACAGAGTTTGTTTCTTGAATAATATAATCATTAAATCCACCAAGAGATAGTTGTGCCCCTTCCATGAACTCATAGTAATGTTTTAAAAGACTTATGAATAGTGGATGGTCTTCCTTAACAAAGTTAGGAAGTTGACCATCAATAAGAGGGGATACTTTATTTTTAAAAGATGGGTTATTACCAGCCATACTTAATTACCTATCTTAGTAAGAACTTGAACTTGATGAACTTGAACTTGAACTTGATGAAGAACTACTGCTTGTTGTTGTAGTGTCTGTCACAGTTCCCCCACCAACAGGAGAATATGAACTAGTTGATGCACCCTGACCAGAATTGTCAGATGTTGCACTAACGCTTCCTTTGGATATGTCTATTTGCAAGAGTTGATTTCTTACAGGGAGAACATCGTTTGACTCTGGAATAACAATCATGTGAATAGACCCATCAGTGTTCGTTGCAGATGTAATCGTGAGATTATTAAGAACTATAGTTCCCTGTGTATAATCAATTGTTCCCACTGCTGCGTTTGCATAAACCTTTTGGTTAGATTCAACTTTAAAGATTCTAACATTGCCCCTACCGTCATCATCCAAAAACTGTTCAGCAGTTGAACCAGAAATTTTAAAACCAGTAGTAGATAAAACCGAACCATGGCCAGCGTGTGGATTAAAAAATTGATTGTAAAACTTTGTTGTATACTGTGTTAAAGTATTGAGTTGTGGTGTTAAAGATTTGTACATACGAACAGTAGTGATGTTTGAAAGAATAGATTCATCTGTGGTATCAATCAAACGTGACAACTCAGAATATCTAAACATAGTATCAAACTTCTCAAGGTTGTTTGTAGAATAATTTGTTATTGTCGTATTAACTTCTGTCTGCAAATCAGATGCAGTCTTTGTTGTTGCAAGAGCATTGTATCTAAAGTTTGTATCTACAATAACATTAATTGTCTCAGGGTCAATAATCTGTGGGCGAACAGATGCTACGTTAAATGGTTTCAATCCGTTTACGATAAATTCTTTCTGGGCCTGAGTTAGTTTTGCTCCAGACAATGGACTGATTGCAATATACACTTGTCCATAAATTGGTGGATCATTATCTTCACCCCCCCACACTTGAACAGACTTGACATTTGGATATATCTCTGGTAGAATAGATTTATAGTCGGATGTGGTTACTGCTCTTCTCTGTGCAGAATAATTAAGAGGAGCATAGTACTTAATTGATTCAATAGTTTCTGGTTCTGCTCCACCAGACGCAGCCTGCATGGTTTCTATAGTAATGTCAGACACACCACCAATTGCTGTACCACTGAATGTAGTTGCACCATTTGCTTCTGTTTTGTTAGTTACAATGTATTCTAGAATTACAATGTTTCCGTTAATAAGTTTCTTACCAATAACATTGTCACCAAAGTAAACTTCAAATCTACCATCTTCATTTTCTTGTAAAAAATAAACTTGGTCAGTAGCCTTTACCGTTGAGATATCTTTTGCAAGATTATAAACATTTGTAGTTGTATCAGATGAAGAGTTCTGGACAGTAACAGTAAGAGTTGTGGTATCTGCTCTGTCGCTTGTAATAGTGTATTTCTTTTCTGGATTATTAAAGTCAACGGTATACTTTGCACTAACCAATGTTCCTTCATAGATAGGTAGGTTTTCAAATTTAAGAATACCATTCGTTGGTTGAACAGTCCTTGATTCATTCACAACAAAACCATATGTGTTATTGTTTATTGTAGTTGTAAACTTTGTACCCTTATCTATTGTTACTGAAGAAAGATTACTATTATTAACTTGGACGTTGACGAATGCTTCTGCAGCTCTGGCAGAACGTGGAGTATAGTTTAGTTTCTTTGCATGAGATACTACAGATGAACGAAGTGTTGCAGTGTCAAGAAACATTTCGTTTGAAAGCATATTTGCATTCATACCAAGGTAATGTGTATTATATGCTAAGGTGTCAATCAGAACAGACAACCCTGAACCTTCAAAGTTATAATCAGAAAATTCTGTCTGCCCCTTGAGATATGTCTTTAGATTATTTTTTATATCATCGAAATCTAATTCGGTGACTTGTAATTTTGACTCTGCCATCTTATCTTAATCTCTCTAAAAATATGTTCATGTCTGCAATGTCCGAAGAGTTCACTACAAAAAATTTAATCTGTACCCTATATTCATTTGCATCAGAATTGTCTGAAACAATAACATCGACTAGTTCTGCTCTTGGTTCAAAGTTTGCAATAACATCTCTAACGTGTCTTTCCAAAACTGTTGCAACGATTGGTGATACTGGTTCAAATAAAACTGAACGAACATTAGATCCTATCTCTGGATGAAAAGGACGCTCATAGAAATTGGTGTTAACTAAATTACGAACACTACGTTTTACTGCCTCAACATTAGAAAGCGTTGCAATGTCACCAGTGATTGGATGTCTTGCAAGCGACAAATTAATATCTTTAAATACTTGTGCATTTCTATCAGAGGTATTCGTTCTCTCTGCATCACGAAATGCTGTTGGATTGGCAGTCATATATTTCTCCTATTTGTATTTATAACGAAACTTATAGATTAATGAAAGCTCTATTCTTGATATGCTCTTCAGCAATATCTTCTTTGGACTGCCCCATATATTTTACTGCATGATGTTCTTCAATCATTTTATTATTGATGTTGACTTCACCATACCACAACTCACCAAGTATCCTACCGAACTTACCTTTACCATCCTTGTGTGTTTTGAGAACAAGTCCGCCTGCGTTAGTCCACTTCATAAGAAAGTCTTTTGCAGCCAATCCGTACTTCTTCTCTTCTAAATCTCTTGTTCTGGATTCTGGTGTGTCGATACCATACATACGAATTCTTTGTTTGAGCATCCATACACCGAACCCTAAGTCAATGTCAACATCTACTGTGTCACCATCAACCACTCTCACCATTCTACATTTATACTCGTGCATTACTTTATCTCCTTAGTCTAGACAGACTCCATTGTTCCAATCATACTGAACACAAGAACCGTTCTGTGCAATTGCTTTTGATGGGTCTGCTGGTGTTCCGCCTCCACTACCACCATTTGCAAATACATTTGATGATGATGATGCAGAAGCATTAGGCACCCATGAACCATGTCCGCCAGTTGCGTCACCTAAACGATGAACTAGTATTCCGTTTACAAATACATTTGGACTAGAACCGACAGCTGGATCGCCGCAACTAGTAGTGTCGCCAATTCTTACTGCACCCTTACTGTTTACAAAAACATTACCAGAACCACTTGCGTATGTGGTTTGATGAAATGGACTAGGTGTAGGACTTGCGTGGCCAACGTGTGCATCCCCTATTCTTACTACGCCGGGCATTAGTTTAGATTGATTACACCAGCATCAATGTCTACTTCCGTAGATGCATCCAAGTCTAGTGTACCTGTTATGTTTGTTGTTTGATTTGCTTTATATGTTTCGGAAACAAGTCCAGTGACTTCTTCCGTCTTTGCGTCTTTATATGTTTCCGTAACAGTATTGGTTACTGTCTCTGCTCTTTTACCTGTAACACTTATAGTATGTGAATGAGTTCCATTCTCTGTTCCATATGTTTCCGTAACATTCTTTTTTACAACTTCCGTCTTGTTACCGTCAACTTGAATATGCCAATCGCCTTTGATATAAGTCTTGCAGTTTGAATCAATCGTAAGGTTTACATCACCCTTGATATTAACAAAGTTACTACCAGCAATAATATGATAGTTCTGTCCGACAACTCTTGTTACCTTGTTTCCGTCAGCGTCAATCTCATAGTATGTTCCACTCCTATGTTTTTCATAGATACGTTCTGCAAATGGTGTATCGTCAAACTCCTGTATGTGGCCACTCTCTGTTTCAAGAACATGATTGTATGGGTACTCTGTGTTCCGTCTTTTGTATGGGGGAGTTCTATCTTCTTGTGTCTCAGGATTTTTACCTGAGGCATCTTCACCACGAATGGAGTCATCCGTAGTCTTTGGTTCTTTCCAAGACGTTGCACTGAAGTCTGTATTGGTTGCTAGTTTATCAGTCCAGTTAGATGCGACATCAACCGTAAAGTCTGCGTCACCTAAAATCTTTTGCTGGTTTGCAGTAGGAACATTTTCCGTAACCGCTTTGTCTCTTGCTTCAATCTCTGGATGAGCATCAAGTAAACCAGAAGTCAACCGTGACGTATCTGCTTTACCAACCAAATCTTTTATTGGGTAAGGCCCAAAGTCTGGATCTTTCTTGTACTTTTCATCCTGTGTGTCTGGAGCATTTGGTGAGTTAGGGTCATTGAATCCTTTTCTTGCATCAGATTCATTAGCAGGGATGCCAGGCATGACACCCATCACCATAGGTTGTTGAAAGAAATCAGGGTCACGCCAGAAGCCGAATACCCAATCGCCTGGTTTAATATTATGGAATGTGCCAACCTGTGATGTCGGTGGCATGACAACGTGCGCCCAAGGTAAATCTTGTGTAGGTAGTTTAACTAAGTCATCAGTGTGCGTACCAAAGACACGAACACGAACACGCCCTAAAGTATCAGGATCATCTCTGTCCTCACAGACACCGATAAACCAATGGAAGCCATCCTTCCCCATAAAGTATGAAAACATATTATTCATTCAAAATCCTCTTTGTAGTATTTATACTGCAAACGAGAATCTATAGAATGTTATATGAGGTTAGACAGTGCCCGGCAAGTCGCCAGTCATCTCAATGATTTCAATCACTTGTTCTTTTGTAAGGAAGCCATTGACGGTATCCTCATCTTGAGTAATAGGTGGTAGACAGATTTGACTTTCACCTTTAAACAATGCAATCTCAAACAAACCCTTCTTACCACCGTAAGAGGAGTTATGTCTTACGACAGACAGTTCATAGTTGTTATCGAATTTAATCGTACCCATAAACTCTGTACCCTTTAGTTCCTCTTCTTCAAACTTGAGGTAGGTAGGAATGAGTGGATTTTCTTTTACACCTTCAAACATGAGGTTCTATCCTTACTTTATTATTATGTATCTTCTGTAGTCTGGCCAGTTCCGAAATTGTTTCTGCAACTGTATTATACCAGAACTCAACATCCCCATCTGGGTATGTCACTTTGAATGTAAACTTGGTACACATACTATCTACACACTACGATAGGTTTTGCAGTACCATCACTTGCATAGACTAGTTTGGTATAACAATGTTTCTGAACGTGTTTGTTTGCAACACTTCCTGTATAGACAATCGCATTGTTCGTTACAATATTATGTGGAAACAATTGTTTGACAACCTGTCCAATAAAATGTTCCGTCATTATATTTTGATTATGATTAAAGTTGATATCAAACGCATTCGCATTTGTCATCATAC
>Ga0213863_10000910_pt1 | contig 22120 bp, 19 predicted proteins | sample PICome_8_FD_160128 | JGI IMG/M metagenome (GOLD analysis project Ga0213863, IMG submission 160128) | Coastal seawater microbial communities near Pivers Island, North Carolina, United States - PICO497 | ecosystem: Environmental > Aquatic > Marine > Coastal | place: USA: North Carolina... | reverse complement strand
TTGGCGTCGTTATTAGCAGTAGCATTTGAACCTCTATCTTTAGAAGAAATTCAAATTATTTTCATATATAGAAAAATTATTTCTAATGATGAAAAGGGAAAAATATTAATTGAAAATGGGTTATCTGCAATCGCTCCGATGTTGAGAAGGGCACCAGACCCAGAGGGTGAAGAAGGCTATACACTCTTTCATTATTCTCTTAGAGAACATATTTTAAAAAGTCAGGATATGGCTAATAGTGTGCAAACTGCAAAGGAAGCATTTTGTGAACTTGCAATGAAGCCTGATGATCAAGAAGAGCTGACAAATTATCTATATAGAACTGGTATTGATCACTTTATTGACGTAAAAGATTTTAAAGCTGCTGGTAAATCACTCCTTGATTTTTATTGGCTTTTAAATTTATTTAATCTTGGTAAAACACCGTCTGATATAAATAGTTATTGGTCTCAACTTCCAATATCTAAACAGCAAATTGATGCCTGTTATTTATTTTCATTAATGGGTAAAGATCATGTTGGTTACAGTGACGGTGATTTTGGTCTTGGTAAAGACTGGGTTGGGTTTATGGAAAATGAAATCTATGACGTTAAATCTAAAAACTCAATTGAAAATATTGATGATTATTGGGCCTTTGACATTCAAAAAAATAAACAATCAGAAATTGAAGAAGAAAAATTAATTAACAATTTATTAACTAGTGAAGAAATGGATATCGAAGCAAACTTAGAAAGTGAAAAAGATATGCGTGACTTACTAACTAGCGAATCTGATCAAGAAAGTCTTGATTCCATTTTTGATCCTGGACCGATACGAGCCTTTAAAAATTATAAAGAATGGTATGAATGTGTAAAAGAAGATTATGATTATTTTGAACCTATGGAAAAAACAGAAATAAGATTATCTTTTTATAACAAATTATCAGATTTTTTTCTTCTATCTAGGATCTGTCACTCTGGTGTTGAACTTAGTGCTAGAATTTGTAGATTGAACATATTTAAAAAGGGAGGAACTGATACAAGTACCATTCTAGCTTTAAACCGGCTGTCTTCTTTTTACTCTTTGTGGGATGGACAGGGCACCGATAATCAATATATGGAACTACACTTACCTACTTGTTGGGGTGAAGTCATTCATACTAATAATTTTATGTCTGGACCTTCAATTTTTCATTATTGTTTAAAATTTATTATAGATCAGTATGGTTTGACTAGCCAATTGCTACCTATATTATTACAAAATCCATGTGCAATGTTTCCAGATGTTTTAAATTTAAATATAAAAAGTAAAAATAAAACTTTGATCAAAATTTCAGATTTATTATATGAAGTTTCTAACTTTTATATTAAGAGTAAAGGAGAAAAACACCCTTCATCATTAGATATAAAAATGAGACTAGCTAATCGTTTATATTTTGATATGAAACTTAGAGAAGCAATATCAATAATTAAAAATGTTTATAAAGATTTACTAGCCATATATGGATTAGAGGACGAAAGAACATTAAAAGCTCTTGAAATTAAGGGTAATATTGAATTTGAACTAGGAAATTTCAAAGAAGCAAAATTAAGCTTTATGAAATTAATGAAAGACACTAATAAAAAATATTTCAATGAAATTATTTTTAATGAATGGCGTTCAAAATTAGCGCTAATTGAATTATCTTTTCAAAATTTTGAAGCTGTAGAAAGTCTATGTCATGAGGGACTTCTCTATTTTGATAATACAAAGACCGATAAATTTCTTTCTTTGTCTGGAGATAGGGTTTTTATAATAATACGAAATTTATTAAAAGAATTAGATGCTGGTTTATCCATCCCATCTTTACCGAATGAAACTGATCAAAATAATTTAGAGAGTATTATTTCCATCTATGCTGAAAGAGGTCTTCACGAAATGTGTTTGGGTTTACTTAATGTTCAAAACGACTCTAAATTCTTAAAAAAGCAAGAAATTTTGAAATTAATCCGATCTTTTAGCTTACCATTAATTTTTACAGACAATATCAATTATTTATTTGATCAAATGACACCGCGGGAGCAAAGGTGTGTTCGTATGAGATATGGAATAGGCATGAACACAACTCACTCTTTAGATGAAATAGCAAAGCAATTTGATGTAACAGCTGAAGAAATTAAAAACTATATATCTAAAGGATTTATGAGTATAAAAGTTTAAAAATTTTAGTTTATACTATGATTATATCAATTTGACTGCTTGATTAAGCACTTTTAAGATCTAATATAGTTCTAGAAATTACATCATAAATTTCTTTGTGCTCTTCAACTGTAAGCTTTAAATCATTCCAACTTGAAAACTTTGCGTATCTACCCTCGTTTCTGTAATCAAGCATGGGTATTGTATTTACAAATTTAATAAAATTATCTCTGTCGGTTTTTTTTTCAGTGATAGGTTTTAAGTTAAAAATCACGTTATGAGTAGAGGTATCTGTTAATTGGATTACTAATTGAGCTGATTTATTAACTTCAATTGTAAAACCAACATATCTTCCATTCTCTAATCCTAATATTTCATTATTAATACCAGGTATATTATTTAAAGATAAATAATCACAAAGCTCTTCTGCTAATTCGAAATGGTTGTAAGAGGCGTGTCTTTCTATTTTTTCTTGAGTGTAGCCTGTAGTAATTTTTCCTGATATTTTTAATCTCTTTGGAATATCTATACCCTTAAGTTCAGGAAATTTTTGGTCTATATCTCTAATAAAATTCACTCCATGTCCAGGTTGAATGTTAGTCAAGTTTTCATGTCCATAAACCCAATGAATTAAAATTGCTTCTACTGCAAAGGCTTCTGGTTCTGTATCAAAACGACCAAGAACCCTAACTATGACTTCAGAATTTTGATTTTCTATTTTTCTAATTCGATCTAGTTTAAGGCTTTTTTTTTCGTTCTCTTTTGCTTCTTTTATATGATCTAACCCGCGAGCTTTAGTACCTTTTCCTATATAAAAGATCTGGTCATCCTGTGTTGGATCAATTAACGCATAGACATAGAAGGGTTTAAGTGGAATCTCAGTATTTTCAAAATCTTCGATTATCATTTTGGTATTAATCCTAAATAAAAGAAATGGTAAAAAAATAAGATCAATAAAATTAATAAGGCTAAAATAATTACTAAAATATCAATCTTTTATATAAAAATACAGGAAAAAAGAAATATGGTAAAGCAACAAAAAGCAGTAGGTAAAACGCTAGTGAAAGTGCGTCAGGTTGGATCAAAAAGCTCACCAATTAATAAAGCATTTAATTTAGCTACTAAGACCAAGGCAATAATTTATAATCATATTTTAATCCTCTATCTTTTATACTAAACCTAATCCAGCTTTTTTGTTAGCAACATTCTTCTTAGAGTATATAGTTTTATTTCGGGCCATAGCGCAGCTTGGTAGCGCGTCCGTCTGGGGGGCGGAATGTCGTGGGTTCAAATCCCGCTGGCCCGACCATATTTATAATAACTTTAAAATCAATTTGATTAGGATATTAAAAATATTATTAAGTATTTATAATATTTTTATACTATAGCTTATCACTAAGTAGTTTTTTTAAAAGTTTATATATTTATGTCATTAATTAATAAAAAATCAAATACAGTTATGGGAATTTCATTGTCAATAACTGAAGTGATTTGCACTATTACTATAGCCAGTTTAGTAAAATTAATATCACCTGATTTGTCAGTATTTATGATTTTATTTTTTAGATATTTGTTCTGTGTTCCTCTTTTGTTAATCACAGGTTTTTCCCAACGAAAAAAAGATGCATTTAATATTGTGTCTAAATCTGGATTAGCCATTAGAACAATCACGGGACTTGGTTCTTTCGGATGTCTTTTTGCTGCTCTACAATTCATAGATCTCAGCCTTATGACAACGTTGTTTCAGACAATGCCAATTTTTATAACTTTGCTTGCTCCATTTCTCATAAAAGAGGTAGTAGGGTGGTTTAGAAGAATTATAGCTTTGATTGGTTTTTTAGGAGTTTTGATTATTCTAGATCCATTCTCTGAAAATTGGTTTCATTATGGTGTTGTTTTAGGTGTTTTATCCCCAATTTTTGGCGCATTAATGACACTGTCTGTTAGAAAATTAAGTCAAACTGATCACCCCACAACCACAGCATTATGGTATAATATCTTTGGTGCAGCATTTTTCTTAATTATATGTATTTTGAATAAAGTTCAATGGCCTGAATATAATGAGATATTTATTATTTTATTAATAATTGGCTTTATTTCGAGTTTTCAACAAATTTGTTTAGCTTATAGCTTAAAATTAGCTCCGGCTAGTATGCTAGCACCATTGAGGTATATTTCTGTTCCTATTGGAATTTTATCAGGTGTATACTTTTTTAATGAAGAGTTATCTTCAACTTTCTTTATTGGAACTTCAATTATTATCATATCTTCTTTTATCATCATTAAAAGAGAATCTATGATAAAAGAAAAAATATAAAAACTTAGTTTGAAAACAAAAATGTATTGTAATTTATAAAAATGATAAAATCTTTACTCACCTTACTATATTTAATTGTTATATCTACTGATTTATATGCAAATGAAAATTATATAACTTTAAAAGAATTTAAAAATAATAGTGATAATAAAATTATTTTTATGAGACATTCACTAGCCCCTGGATATGGTGATCCAAAAAATTTTAATCTTAATGATTGCTCTAAACAACGGAATTTAGATAAAAGAGGAATAGAACAAAGTAGAATAATTGGTAATTCTTTTAAGGAAAATGATATTGTTTTTACTAAAATATTTTCTAGTTTTTGGTGTAGATGCAAAGATACTGCATTTTATTTAAATATAGGAGATTATATTTCTCATAAAGGTTTAAATTCTTTTTACGAAAATCATGTTGATAGGGATCAAACATTAGAAGAACTGAATAAATTAATAAATTCATTAAAGTCTGATAAAGGTCCATATCTTATGGTTACTCATTATGTGGTAGTACAAGCTATGTCTGAATTATCAGTATCTAGTGGAGGAATGGTTGTCTATGATATGATATCTAAAAAATCTAAGTATTTAAAAATAAGCGATTAGTACACTAAAATTTACTTACTATCTTCATTATCTTTTATGATTTTATAATCACCGTCAATAACTTCATTTGTTTGTGATTTTGATTTAAATCTATTTCTATTGTGTTGAGGTTGATATGATGAATCTGTATCATTATTAAAAGTACTACTCTGAGTTTTGTGTTCAGTTTTTCCTTTCATTTTAAAGCTAAGTATTTGCTTAGGGAATATAAATAATAGACTTGGTAAAGTAAAAAGAATAGCGAAAAATATATTCCATTCTAATACATTGATAACTCCGAAAAACACGCCAATAGTTAAAAGTAAAAAAGTAAATCTATAAAAAATACCAAATAAAATTATAACCCAAGCAAAAAAGGTTCCATATTGATATGGTTCCATTAAGTGCTGAATACCTAAAAAGCCAACAATCACGTAAAAACAAAACAAACTTATTATTAAACCAACAGTAATTAATCCGTACTTAAGAATGTTAGTTTGTTTTAAAATATACATAGTTGACCCAAAATTATTTCTTTAATATTAAATCACCTTCAAATTTTTTTAAATAAAATATTTTTTTGCCAGCCCAAAAACATTTTTTTTCATCAGGTGATGCTTCTACATAAATTGATTTGTCTTTAAGGTGAAAAACTTGGCTGCATCCTAAAAAAGATAATATTAATTTACTATTACCAAATTTAACACTATCTTCTCGTCCTTTTCTTGCGGTAACAAAATCAAGATCACTTTTAAAACACTGACCAACTTTGTTTTTCTTACAATTAATTTCTTGACTATCAATAACAGAAATATGTGTAGCCTTGTTATTAGAAAAAATAAAACCATCATTATCTAACATTTTACAATCATCTAAGGGCTTTGATATTTTTCCTGCAAATTCACATTCAAACCATGCCCCCTCCATATTCTCTATTGCAAAAGAATTAAAACTTAAAGTTAACATAAATGTAATGATTAAAAAAAACGGTTTAAAAACTATCAAAATTAACATTTATTTCACTCTTTTGATTTTACAAAATTAAATTTTTAATTAATGATCATATCACAAAATTTTTTATTAGAAAAATTATATGGAGGTTTTATGAAGATTGAAACCAGAGATGCTTTCCCAGATTTTGTTGGTTTTGTATCAAATATTGACTTAAGACAAAAACTAGATAATAAGCAGATAGAAGAAATAGATCTATCCATAAATAAATACTCAGTAATTGTTTTTAAAGACCAAAATATTAGCGATGAAGATCAAGTTAGGTTTACTAAATATTTTGGTAATATAGAGGCTTCAGGAAAAACATCAAATATCACAAAAGCAAAAGATAGAAGGTTGTCTACAGATTTAGCGGATGTATCAAATTTAGATAAAAATAATAAGCCATTTAGTCAAAATGACCCAAGAAGGATATTTAATTTAGGTAATCGTTTATGGCACACTGATAGTTCTTTTAAATCAATACCTGCTAAATATTCACTTTTGTCTGCAAGAAATATTTCTGAACAGGGTGGTAATACAGAATTTGCAGATATGAGAAGTGCATATGATAATCTTGATGAGTTAACTCAAAATAAAATACAAGATATGGTATGTGAACATTCTTTAATTTATTCTCGTCAGAGGTTAGGTTTTGATATGGTAAAAGAATTATCTTCTGAAGAAATTAAAAATTTTACGCCAGTTGAACAACCACTTGTTAGAATAAACAAAATAACTGGAAGAAAGGTAATTTTTCTTTCTAGTCACATTGGTAAAATTAGAGACTGGATTAGACCAGATTCTATGTGTTTTATTGATGACCTAATAGAGTATGCAACTCAAATTAAGTTTAAATATATTCATAAATGGTCACAAAATGATCTTGTCATTTGGGATAATAGACAAACTATGCATAGAGTCAGAGCCTTTGACGATTTAAAAGAAAAAAGAGATATGAGAAGAACTACCGTTTTAGGAGAAGAGAGGTTAATGTAATAAATTACTTTTATCTATTTTAAGCATAGCTCTTTAAATCCATTTTCTAAGTCATTTATCAAGTCGTCAATGTTTTCTGAACCAGCATAAATTCTTAAATATTCCCCTTTGGGTACGTAACTAGATTTTAAATGCCTATTTTCACCAATATTCATAGTAGACAAAAGACTAGAATATCCACCCCAGGAAGCACCAATTCCAAATATTTTACAAGCATCAGCCAACTTATCTACGTCAGTTTGTGTTATATAATCTTGAAATTCAATAGCAAACAGACCAGATGCTCCATTAAAATAATTTTTCCATTTTTCATGGTCAGGGTGTTGAGTTAAAGCTGGATGAATAACTTTTTTAACTTCTTTTTTTGTTTCTAGATATTTTGCTATAGCTAAACTATTTTCTGAAGATTGTTTGAGCCTTAAAGGAAGTGTCCTAAGGCCTCTTAAAGAAAGATATACATCATCTGGGCTTACATAAGTTCCAGAGTTCCTTGTCCATCGTTGCAAGTTTATTAAATTTTCATCATTAGCAACAACAGCACCCATCATAATATCAGAATGACCAGATATGTACTTAGTAACAGCCTCAATTACAATATCAACGCCAAATTCTAAAGGATTAAAATATAGTGCTGTTGCCCATGTATTATCTATAATTGATTTTAATTTAAATTTTTTACAAACACGAATAACTTCTTCAATATCTATTATTTCAAAAGTGTAAGTTCCAGGTGTCTCTATATAAATAGCAGTTGTATTTTCTTTAATTAAAGTTTCTAAACTAGAAATGTCTCTAGAGTTATAAAATTGATAATCTATATTTAATCTAGGAAATTCCTCTTTTACAAATCTTCTAGTAGAGCCATAGACAGAATCAGGTACTAGAATATGGTCATTTGTCTTAATTGTAGACATTAATCCAGTTGTTATTGCACTCATTCCAGAAGGAGCAAGGACGCATCCGTCAGCACTATATAATTTTGCGATAGACAAAGAGAGCGAATCAGTTGTTGGCGTTCCGTTTCTGCCATAAGTATATTTACCTGTTTTATTTCTATAAGCATTCATATTTGGGCTTAAAATTGTACTAGTTCTATACAAGGGTGGAGCTGGGATTCCAAAGTTTTCATAAGCATTTTTGCCTGTATGAGCAATTAAAGTGTGAATGCTTAATTTTTTGTTTTTTGATGTCATGCTTTAGCTTTTAGTTTGTTAAAAAATAATTTATGTTGATTCAATAAATCAAAAAGGTTAACAGAATATTAATTTTCAAAATATTTGTCTTGTAACTATAACAAATAAGTTGGAAAGTACTATTAAATTCATGGTTTCATGAAAAATTCAAAGTGGAGAAAATAAAATGAGCAATAATGTTATTATAGCAGCGGTTGTTGCTGGCGCAGTTGGAATAGGAGCAGGTTATGCTTTGTTTTCAGGGCAGCCAACACAAACTGTAGAAAAAGAAACTGTAACATCAGCACCTTCTGGTGCAGGTACTCTAGACGAGGTTAGGGCAAGAGGAAGTCTAAATTGTATTATTAATACTGGTTTGGCTGGATTTGCTGCCCCTGATGATAAAGGTAAATGGACTGGTTTTGACGTCGACTTTTGTAGAGCTGTTGCAGCTGCAACATTAGGCGATGCTGATAAAGTTAATTACACTACTGCAACTGGTAAAACTCGATTTACTAAATTAGCAGCTGGTGAAGGTGAGATATTATCAAGAAACACTACTTGGACATTTTCAAGAGATGTTGATTTATCACAGACATTTGTTGGTGTAAGTTACTATGATGGCCAAGGTTTTATGGTTCCTAAATCATTAGGTGTAACGTCAGCTAAGGGTTTAGATGGTGCTTCAGTATGTATTCAAACTGGAACTACAACAGAACTTAATTTAGCAGAATTTTTTGCTTCAAATAATATGAAGTATAATCCTGTGCCTATTGAAACTAACTCTGAAGCTCAAGAATTATACAAAGCTGGAAGATGTGATGTTTATACAACAGATGCATCTGGTTTATATGCAACTATGTCTAGTTTTGATAATCCTTCAGATCATATGGTTTTACCAGAGATTGTGTCTAAAGAGCCTTTAGGACCTGTTGTAAGACATGGTGATGATCAATGGGCTGATATCGTTGCTTGGACTTTAAAAGCTATGATGGCTGGTGAAGAATTAAATATTACTTCTTCCAATGTTAAATCTCTTGCTGGAAAAGATAATAAAAACAAAGAAATTAATCGTTTGTTAGGTAAAGATCCATTGCAAGGTGTTTCAAAGCTAGGTTTATCTCCAGATTGGGCTGTTCAAGTTATTAGTCAGGTTGGTAACTATGCTGAAGTTTTTGAAAAAAATCTTGGTATGAGTACTCCTCTTAAAATTGCAAGAGGAGCTAATCAGTTAAGCAGAGATGGTGGATTATTTTACATTCCACCAATTAAATAAAACTTTTTAAACTGCGTCTATATATTTACATAGACGCAGTTTTTTTTATTATTTTGGCCCACCTATGACATTTTTACATAATATTTGGCACAACGAAAAAAGTAGAGAAATTATTATCCAAATCTTTGTTTTACTATGCATAGGTTGGTTTTTGTCTTGGCTTATTTCTAATGTTGATGCTAACTTTAAAGCGCTTGGTAAAGACATTAGTTTTGAATTTTTATTTATCCCAGCTGGTTATGATATTAATCAGTATTTAATCGATTATAACAATAGAGATAGTCACCTAAGAGCAGGTATTGTAGGGCTTTTAAATACTGGGTTAGTCGCAGTTTTTGGTATTATTTTAGCTACGATTTTAGGAGTTACTCTTGGAATAATAAGGTTATCAAAAAATTGGTTAGCCAGTAGAATAGCTTATTGGTACATAGAGTTTACAAGAAACGTTCCTATATTATTACACATCCTTCTCTGGCATGGTATTATTATAAATACTCTTCCTCATTCCAAAAATGCAATTAATATTGCGGATATTAGTTTTTTATCTAATAGAGGATTTTATATTCCAAAACCGTTAACTGAAAATGGTATTGAATTAGTATATTTACTTTTAGTTATTGGGATTATTTTTTCTGTTCTTTTTTTTAAACATGCAAAGAAAAAGCAAGATTTGACAGGTTTACAACTTCCGGTTTTTTGGATTAATTTATCAGTAATTATATCTCTGCCTGTAATAGGTTTTTTCGTTTCAGGCTTGCCCATTTCTCTTGAAATACCGGTGCTTAAGGGCTTTAATTTTAAAGGTGGAATGCATATGAGCCCTGAACTGGCGGCATTAACCTTTGCATTAGGTATTTATACCGCTGCATTTATTGCTGAAATAGTAAGGGCTGGAATATTGGCTGTTGATAAAGGTCAAAGAGAGGCTGCTGAATCAATTGGTTTAAAACCTTCTAAAGTGATGAAATTAGTTATTTTGCCACAAGCTCGTAGAGTTATAATTCCTCCCTTAACTAGTCAATATTTAAATTTAACCAAAAACTCTTCTTTAGCAATTGCAATAGGTTATATGGATCTTGTTGCTACACTTGGGGGTATTTCTCTAAACCAAACTGGTAGAGAGATGGAGACGATGGTTATTGTGATGTTAATATATTTATCTGTTTCGCTTAGCATATCTGCTTTCATGAACTGGTATAATAATAAAGTAAAATTAGTGGGAAGATAAAATGAGCTCAGAAATATATAAACCAGGTTCATATCCTAATCTTCCACCACCTCCTGGAACGGTTGGTGTTTATGGTTGGATTAAAAATAATTTATTTTCATCTATTAGTAATTCTACATTAACAATTATTTCGGTAGTGCTTATTTATTACTTAATCGATGGAATAATTGGTTGGTTCTTTTTTGATGCTGTATTTGATGCAAACTCAAAAATTGAATGTAGGAAGATAAATGACGGAGCCTGTTGGGCTGTTATAACTAGAAGAGTTGGTCAGTTTGTATATGGCTTCTATCCTGAAGTAGAAAGGTGGAGAATTGATATTTCATTTTTAACAATGTTTATTGCTTTTGCTCCGTTACTTTACCCTGATTTACCTAAAAGAAAATGGCTACTATGGTTCAGTGGAATTTATCCTTTCTTTGCTTTTATCCTTATCAATGGTGGTTATTTTGGGCTAACTAAGATTGAATATAGTTTATTTGGTGGTTTTATGCTAACCGTTATAATAGGTGTTACTGGTATTGTTTGTTCACTACCCATAGGTATATTTTTAGCTCTTGGAAGACAATCAAAATTAACAGTTGTTAGAACACTTAGTGTTTGTTTTATTGAGTTTATGAGAGGTGTTCCTTTAATAACCTTATTGTTTGTAGCTTCGTCAATGCTAAACTATTTTATGCCTCCAGGTACTAACTTTAGTATTTTAGTTAGAGTTATTATTATGTTTACCTTTTTTTCTGCTGCATATATTGCAGAGGTCATTAGAGGTGGAATTCAAGCAATTCCAAAAGGTCAATATGAGGCTGCAGATGCATTAGGTATGAATTATTGGCAAACAACTAGGTTTATAACACTTCCACAAGCTTTAAAAATATCAATTCCAGGCATAATGAATACTTTTATAGGATTATACAAAGATACAACACTTGTAGTAGTGATAGGTTTATTAGATCCACTTGGCATAGGAAGAGCGGCCTTAGCTGACACTAAATGGAACGGTCTATCGACAGAAACATATCTATTTGTGGCATTATTCTTCTTTGTAAGTTGTTTTGCTATGTCTAGATATTCCCTATGGCTTGAAAATAAATTAAACACTGATCATAAGTGAGCTTAAAAATGGTAAAAAATAAAAATCAATTATCTAAACCAGTTATTGAAATTAAGGAAATGCATAAGTGGTTTGGAAATTTTCACGTTTTAAAAAACATTTCATTAGGTGTTAATCAAGGTGATCGTATCGTTATATGTGGTCCATCAGGCTCTGGAAAATCCACTCTGATTAGATGCATAAATCGTTTAGAAGTTCATCAAAAAGGTGATATTATCGTAAATGGTACAGAACTCACTGGTGATCTTAAAAACCTCGAAGCGATTAGAAGTGACGTTGGAATGGTATTTCAATCTTTTAATCTTTTTCCACACTTAACAGTTCTTGAAAACTGTACATTAGCTCCAATTTGGGTCAAAGGTCTTCCTAAAAAAGAAGCAAATGAACTTGCTATGGAATTATTAACTCGTGTTAAAATACCTGAACAAGCTCTAAAGTTTCCTGGTCAATTATCTGGAGGACAACAGCAAAGAGTTGCAATTGCTAGGTCATTATGTATGCAACCTAAGATCATGTTGTTTGATGAACCTACTTCTGCCTTAGATCCAGAAATGATAAAAGAAGTACTAGACACTATGATTGAGCTAGCTGAAACAGGTATGACAATGCTTGTTGTTACGCATGAAATGGGTTTTGCAAAAAAAGTTGCGGATAGTGTAATTTTTATGGATGAAGGTGAAATTATTGAGCAGAATGATCCTAAGAACTTTTTTAATAATCCCAAGAATGAAAGAACTAAATTATTTTTAAGTCAAATTCTTAATCATTAGTTTGTAAGTTAAATAGATTTAGCTATTTTTTGTTCAGAGGTCGCCCACTCTGTCCAAGAGCCATCGTATATTGGAACGTCTACTTTACCCATGCAAAAAAGAGCTAAAGAGATAACACAAGCAGAAACACCAGAACCACATGTTGCAATTATATCGTCTTTAATAGAAATTTCTTGATTAGAAAAAATTAAATTTATTTCGTCAAGAGACTTTAAAAAACCTTGCGAATTAACAAAATCTGATGAAGGAAGACTTTTAGAACTTGGAATGTGTCCAGATGGTAACCCAGGTCTTGGTTCTTTAGCTTCCCCTGTAAATCGTTTATAAGACCTGGCGTCTAGGATTATGCTTTTTTCGTCTTTAGAGGCAGTTATCATTTGATCTAAAGTAACAACAAGTTCTTTTTTTTCAGTTTTAGCAGCAAAATTACCTTTAGGTAAAGAAGTTGTTTGGTCTGTAACTTCCCCATTAAACTTAATCCAATTATTTAAACCTCCTTGAAGAATAAATATATTATCGTAACCAAAATATCTAAATAAAAACCATGCTCGTGCAGATGACAAGAATGGTGAGTTATCATAAATAATTATTTCATCTCTATCATTTAAGCCAAGATCTCTCATCTGTTCGGAAAACAATTCCTTTGATGGTATCATGTGAGGCAAAGAGTTATTGGGATCAGCAATTTTATTAATATCAAAAAAAACGGCATTTGGAATATGTTTTTTGTCATACTCATCTTTAGCAATTAAATCAGAATTTGGAAGGTAAAAAGTTGCATCTAAGATCTTTAGATTATTTTGAGTGCTTAACTTTACGCTCAAGTCTTTTGGTTTGATAAATAAATCTTTCTCCATACGTAATCTCCATTTAAAGCCAATGTGGAACGGCTAAATCTTTACTTTTTAAAAATGAAGGATTCCAGATTTTAGATTGATACCTTTGACCAGAATCACAAAGAATAGTTACAATTGTGTGACCTGGTCCTAATTCTTTAGCAAGTTTAATTGCACCTGCAACATTAATTCCACTAGAACCTCCAAGAAATAATCCTTCTTCTTTTAGTAATTCAAAAATTATAGTAAGAGCTTGATTGTCGTCAATCCTAAATGACATGTCTATTGGACAGTTTTCTAGGTTTTTAGTAACCCTACCTTGTCCTATACCTTCAGTAATAGAATTTCCTTCAGATTTCATCTCACCTTTTTGATAGTAATTGTATAAACCTGATCCATAAGGATCCGATAATGCTATTTTAATATTATTATTTTGTTCTTTTAAATATAAGCCTGTTCCTGACAAAGTCCCACCAGTTCCTACAGCACATGTAAAAGCGTCTACTGCACCATTAGTTTGTTCCCATATTTCAGGTCCTGTAGAGTTATAATGAGACATTTGATTTGCAATATTGTCAAATTGATTGGCCCAAAGAACTCCTTTTTCATTAGTCTCTCCTAACATTTTTGCAATTTCTTCTGATTGCCTTATGTAATTACCTGGATTTGAATAGGGTAGGGCAGGTACAAGTCGCAGTTCACAACCTATTAACTTAAGAGCGTCTTTTTTTTCCTGACTCTGCGTTTCAGGCATTACAATTACTGTTTTATAACCAAGAGAATTACCAACTAGACCGAGTCCAATACCAGTATTTCCTGCTGTACCTTCAACTATCAAACCACCTGGTAATAATTTTTTTTTATCAATTGCATCTAAAATTATTCCTTTTGCTGCTCTGTCTTTAATGGAGGATCCGGGATTTAAAAATTCAGCTTTCCCTAATATTTCGCAGCCAGTTAATTCACTAGCTTTATTTAATCTAATTAAAGGTGTATTACCAATGGTATCAATGAAGTTTTCTTTTATTAATTTTTTCATAAATTTTACTTACTAATTATGTGATTTTGTTTATACAAAGTTATTATTATATAATGACTATATAGAGCCTATGTCAAAAAACTATTTTAAATTTTAAATTAAAGAAAAAATCAAATGATAAACTTTAAAAATATTTCTTTTTCTATTGGTGGTGTTTCTCTTCTAGAAGAAACATCTGCTTTTGTTCCTACTGGGCACAAAGTTGGTATTGTTGGAAGAAATGGCGCTGGTAAAACAACATTATTCAAATTAATTCAAAAAGAACTTATTATTGATGGAGGAGTTATTGAAATACCAAGAAATTTTAAAGTAGGTTCTGTTGCTCAAGAAGCACCATCTACAGAAGAAACACTTTTAGATACCGTATTGGCAGCTGATTTTGAACGAGCCGAATTATTAAGAGATGCAGAAATAGAAACAGACCCAAATAAAATTGCTAATATTCATATTAGATTAGCAGACATTGACGCATATTCTGCAGATGCTAGAGCTTCTTCTATATTAACTGGACTGGGTTTCAGTCAAAATGATCAAAACAGTCCATGTTCTAGTTTTTCTGGTGGTTGGAGAATGAGAGTTGCACTAGCTAGTGTCTTATTTTCAAATCCTGATCTTTTATTACTAGATGAGCCCACTAATTACCTAGATTTTGAGGGTACAGCATGGCTGGAGAATTATTTACAAAAATTTAAGAACACAGTTTTAGTAATATCTCATGACAGAAGTTTATTAAATAAATCTGTAAATGGTATACTTCATCTTTCTAATAAAAAATTACAATTTTATTCTGGTAATTACGATACTTTTGATAATGAAAGAAGGATTCAATTAGAACAGAAGATTTCTTTAAAAAATAAACAAGATGCCCAAAGAGCTCATATTCAAAGTTTTGTAGATCGTTTTAAAGCAAAAGCATCTAAAGCCAGACAAGCGCAATCCAGAATAAAAATATTAGAAAAAATGAAGCCTATCGTTATTGAAGAAGATCAAAAAATACCAAGATTTAAATTTGACGAAGCTATTAAGTTTGCTCCACCTTTGGTAACTTTAGATAAGGCTTCTGTTGGTTATAATGATGTTGAAGTATTAAAAAATATAAATATACAAATAAACCCTGATGATAGGATAGGTTTGTTAGGTGTAAATGGAGAAGGTAAATCCACTTTTTCTAAACTTATAGCAAAAAAAATTAAATTAATTAATGGTTCTCTGCAAATTCCCCAAAAATTAAAAATTGGTTATTTTGCCCAACATCAATTAGATGAATTAAGGCCTAATGAAACAGCTTTTGAACATGTTTATTCAAAGTTAAACTCAGAAATACCGTCTAAAGTTAGAGCTAGGCTTGGCTCAGCTGGTTTTGCAGCGGATACAATGGATTTACAAGTAAAAAGATTGTCTGGAGGTCAAAAGGCTAGATTATTACTTTTATTAGTTGTAATAGAAAAGCCTGACTTATTAATTTTAGATGAACCTACAAATCATCTTGATATAGAAAGTAGGGAAGCTCTCATTATGGCATTGAATGATTATTCAGGTTCATTAATATTAGTTAGTCACGACGCTTTTTTGGTTGAAAGGTTAGTGGATAGATTACTCATTGTAAAAAATGGCGGAGTATCTGAGTTTTCTGGTGATATTCATGAATATAGAGATTTAGTTTTAAATAGAAATCAAAATCAGAAGAAGAATAATAAAAAGACTATTAGAATTAATTCTAACAACAATTTTGATAGTACATCATCGTTATCTGATTTAAAAAAGCGATTATCTATTTCTGAAAAAAAAATAAACGAGTTTGAGAAAAAGAAGTCTGATTTAGAAAATGAAATGCTTGATAATCAGTTTTATGACATCAAGAATACTTTACGTATTAAAGAAGTAAATACAGATTTGAAAAAAAATTTACAACTACTTAAACAAGAAGAAAAAGTATGGGAAAAAATTGCTGAAGACATTGAAAATTTTGATAAATGAATGAAACTGAAGTTTACTTTACTCTTTTTACATCCTCTTTTGTATCCTCAACCGTCCTACCTGGTCACTCTGAATTAACATTAACGGCTTTTATTTATTTAAATAAATTCTCTACTACAAATCTTATTCTTGTTGCTAGCCTTGGAAATATACTAGGCTCTGTTTTAAATTGGTATTTAGGTTTTTATTTTGTAAAATTTAAAGAAAAGAAGTGGTTCCCAATAAATAGTTCACAATTAGAAAAGGCTTCTTTATGGTTCGCAACTTATGGGAAATGGACTTTATTTTTAAGTTGGGTGCCTTTTATTGGTGACCCTCTCACGGTGGTAGCTGGAATTCTTCGTATTCCAATAATTACTTTTGTAATTATAGTGTCTATTTCAAAAATATTAAGATATGTGTTTATAAGTTTGATAGCATTAAATGTCTTTTAAAAAAATGATAACTTGTCTATTCATATGTTTGATTTAAAGATATGGCTCCCCGGGACGGATTCGAACCGCCGGCCAGACGATTAACAGTCGTCTGCTCTACCGCTGAGCTACCGGGGAATATTAACGTTTAATGCTCATTTAATCATGTTTTAAATATAAAAAAAGGAAAATGCAAGAAATTAAAAAATGATTTGTAATAACTAAAAATATTAGTTTTTTTATTAATTTTTATTTAAAATATTTTTTGCAATATGTTCAATGTCAGAGTTGTTTAGAGATGATGCAGTAATCTTTTTTAAAACCTTGCGATCATTTTTAATGGTATTTGATGAGTATGAAGGGTCGTAATGATTTTCTAAAAAACTTTTAGTTAAATCAAACCATTTTTTGCTATCAATTAGATTTGCCCATTCATCAAGTAGTTTCTTGCTTAATCTATTTTTAAGACCTTTAATTATAGGTTTTATTAATGTTGGATCATTACACATGTAATCATAATCTTTAACTAAAAACTTAGCACGTAAATCCACATTTGCGGATATTTCTATTCTAGGTGCATTGATCATTTTTTTCCAAATAGATTTAGGTATATGAATATTCCCAATTTTACTACTTTCAGCTTCAATATAAATTTTATCTTTAAGATTAAGATTTTGTATCTTATTGAAAATTAAGCTTTCAAAGAATTTTTGTGATGGTTGAATTAAATCTGGAATTTTACCTAAAAGAGAACCTTTATGATTTGCGAGTCCTTCTAAATCTAAAATTTGTCCACCTTCATTTTCAATACTTTTTAATATTTTAGTTTTAGCAGATCCTGTTTTCCCACTAATCAAAGTAATTTTTAATTTAGGACCAATATTTTCTAAAAAATTAATCACTTGGTTTCTATATTCTTTATAACCACCTTTAAGTTGGTTTGTTCTCCATCCAACTTCTGAAAGTACAATTGAAAAAGCTTTCGATCTTTGTCCTCCTCTCCAGCAATAAATTAAAGGTTGCCAAGACCCCTTTTTTTCTATGAAATTATTTTGAATATGGAATGCTATATTTTTAGCTGCCAATGAAGATCCAATTATTTTTGCCTTAAATGAACTTTCTTTTTTATAGATAGTTCCTACTTTTTGTCTTTCTAGATCTGATAAAACTGGGCAATTTATAGCGCCAACAATATGGTCTTCTGCAAATTCTAATGGTGACCTTACATCTATAATAGTATCAAACTTTTTGTTGTTCCATTTTTTAATTACTTTATGTTTTGTCATGAGATGAAGTTACATTATTTTGATTTGGTTATCTAAATTATTCACATAACCTATTTCAACAAAGTTGATTTTGTAATTTTTTAAAATTGCAAATTGTTTTTCTTTATCTTCCCTAGGTATTATAAAAGCTAATCCTCCAACAGTTTGAGGGTCATATAATATTTCATCGATTGATTTTTTTTGTCGATCATAAATAATACTTTTAATAGCTGAATTATAATTTGATTCAAACAAAGAAGATTTTACATCTTTATCAATAGCTTCTTTAACTCCATTAAATATTGGTATTTTTTCAGGGAAAATCGTTAACCCAGTCTTATTCTTATCCCTTTTTATCAAATTAAGAAGATGGTTTGCAAGGCCAAATCCAGTAATGTCAGTCATTGATAAAATATTTAATTTTTCAGTTATACTACCAAACAAGAAGTTGCCATTTATCATTTGAGTTATCACGTCTTTTTGAAAATAACTGTCAATTATATCATTGTTGATACCAGAAAAAATAATACCAGAACCAATTTTTTCTGTTAGGACTAAAGTATCATTATTTTTAATCTTATAACTTTTTTTATTTTTATTTTCTTTTAGTTTACTTTCACCAGTAACTGTAAATCCTATTACTGGATCACTATCTTTACCTATCATGGTATGGCCACCATTTATAATACAATTATGTTTATCAAATACCTCTTTTGCCCCGGATAAAACTTGTTCTAAATCTCTAGAATTTATATCAACTGTAGAAAAAGGTAATTGAAGCATCATTAAAGCTGCAATTGGGTTGGATTTCACAGCTATAATATCACTCAGCGAATGGTTAGCCGCTATCTTGCCCAATAAATAAGGGTCGGTAATTATAGCATTTATCATATCTATAGTTTGAAAAAGTTGTGGGTAATTAAAAATTGAAGATGCATCATCTGATGAAGCTGTTATATTTTTAGGAAGGGTATTCTTTAATGCAGTAAAAGGAACTTTTGCTGCGCAGCCTTTACATTGCATTTGGTTAGTTTTAACAAAATTTAAATTTGAGGTTATGTTCAAAAATGAAAGAGTTTTATCTATTATGTTTAAGATATATTCACTTTGTTTAGAGTTTTTATTATTAAATTTATTTATAAATTTTTGATCAATATACTTTTTTAAAAAACTATTAAATTTTGAAGAATATGAAAAATTATATTTAGTTCCAATTGTATATCCATTAGAGAGACCAATCAAGGCTAAGTAATTTTTATTAAAAGAATATTTTTTTCCTGATTTAGTCATTATGTAGGACTTAATGCTTCTAGCTAATGGTTTACCAGATCTTACAGCAAAAACTCCAGCTTTATGAAGGTTTTGATTATCAAAATCAACTATATCACCTGCTGCAAAAATGAATTCTCTATTTGTTTGAAAAGCACTATTTACTATAATAAAACCATTTTCATTTAATTTTATATCCGAGGATTTTAACCAATTTGGAGCCATGGCATTTGTAGACAGAATACATTTATCAATCTTTAACGTATTATTATCTGACATAATGACTTTGTTTTGTTTGACCTCTAAAACCTCAGTGTTTTCTATAATATCTATACCAGCTTCTTTAAGGACATTTTTTGAGGTCTGTCTTGTATGATTAGAAAAAGAGCTTAACAGACCATTTATACCGGTAATTATTGATATTTTTAAATTTGGTTTATCTTTTATATATCTTTTCTTTATAGCTAATGCTAATTCAACAGCTCCCGCACCACCTCCAATAAAAGCGATGTCATTTAAATTTTTAATTTTATTTAAAAAATTATTTGCCAACCCTGAGATAGGTTTAACAGGAATACAAAATTTTTCTGCACCTTTTATTTTTTTATAATTACTTTCAATTCCAGAATCTACAGATAAAACGTCAAATTTTAATGACGGTCTATCTTTTAGATAAATCTCTTTATTTGCAGAAGAAATATTTATAACTTTAGAATGAATAAAACGAATATTTAGTCTTAAAGATAACTTATAAAGATCGATATGACTTTCTCGCCATGAATAAACCCCTTCAATAAAGCCTGGTATCATACCAGAATATGGAGTGTCAATTTCATTACTTACTAATGTAATTCTATTACCTTGAATAGGTTTTTTAGATAACTCCATCATTAACACTATGTGTGAATGTCCACCACCAACTAAAACAAGATCATTCGTAATTGGTATGTCTTCTTTCTCAATCATTTTTAAAATCATCTTTAAGTGGAGGCCCGAAGCGGAATCGAACCGCTGTAAACGGCTTTGCAGGCCGTCGCATCACCACTCTGCCATCGGGCCACTGAATAGTTATATTTAAATCTATAACTTTACATTAACATACAAGCAAATAAAAAAATATCTTATGTAATTTAATTTGTAATTCTTTTTAAAATAATAAATATAATGTATGTACTATTTATATAATTTTCTTTTCAAATTTTTAAGAGATGTTATTTATTAGCTAAATTAAGTTAATATTATAAATTGGAGTTTTAATGATTTTACCATTAGAAAAAAATAGAGCTTTTATATTTTTGTCAGCATTTTTGCTAATTTGTTCAATAGGTAATATCCCGAAAGTATCAGCGTCTGATTTTACTTTCAAATTATCAATCACTGAAGCTCTTAAAAACAGTTTGGAGCTTAAGTCAGAAAAATACCGTTTAGAATCTGTTAGGCATTCTCTAGAGGAATCATATTCTTCAAAAGATTGGTCAAATTCGTTTACCACTGTTTATAATTCATTAAACAAACAGTCTGACTCAGTTGGTTCTTATGTTAATGATGACACAACAACTTCTACTATTTCATTAAGCAAAAAAATATTAGATGGTGGAGAGGCTTTTGAAAAATATTCAATTGCAATGGATAATATTAAACTACAGGAAAATAAATTAAAATTAATTGAGCAAAAAGTTATATTAAATGCAGTTAATTCTTATTTAGATGTTTATACAAATCAATCTTTTTTTAGCTTAAGAAAAAAAAGTTTAGAAAGATTCAAAGAGAACGTTGAAGCAACTCGTTTAAAGCTAGAAGCAGGGACTGTAACACCAACGATCTTAGCTGAAGCAGAATCTAAACTAGCAAAAGCAAATTATGATTTGATTTTAGCCGAAGGTAACTTAAAAAATGCAGTTTCAAAATTCAAAAGTATTACTAAATTCAAGGTTGTTCCTAATAAATTATATTTACCAAGTTTGAATTTCAAAGAACCGAAAACTGAAAATGAGACAATAAAATTATCTAATAAAAATAATCTTTCATTAAACATTTCAAAGCTAAAGAAAGCTTTAGCTGAAAAAAACATTAAATTATATAAAACAGGTAACAGGCCATCTTTAAAATTAGAATTTCTTCTAAAAGATAGTCAATCATCTGCTTCAAATTCAACGAGCGATTATCAAAGTTATGGAGCTAATATTACTTTCAGTTCACCACTTTTTTATAATAATTCTTCAAAAAGTTCATTAAGACGATTAGATAAATTATATATGGCATCTTCTTTAGACTTGTCTGAAGAATATAGGAAGGTTGAATTGGATGCTATTTCTTCATTTCAAAATTATAAAAATTCTATAGCTAAAATAATTGCATCTGAAAGTGAAAAAAAGTCATCTTTATTAGCATTAGATGGTATTAAAAAAGAGGCGGAATTTGGAATTAGAACTGTTTTAGAGGAACTTGACGCAGAAGTTGAATATTTGAATGCTTCGGCAAATTTAATTAAAAGTGAAGCAGAAAAAGTTTATAACTTATTGTCTATCAAAGCAATCTTAGGTGAACTCACAATAAAAGTTATTGATAGTAAATATATAGATAACTTTGATTTAAAAGATAAAGATTTAAACTTTAACATTTTAGATATGAAAATGTTTAATTAAATTAAACCGTGGATATAATTATATTATGATGGATAAAAGATTTGATTCAAAGTCAATAGAAAGAAAATGGTA
>Ga0213863_10000908_pt1 | contig 22158 bp, 9 predicted proteins | sample PICome_8_FD_160128 | JGI IMG/M metagenome (GOLD analysis project Ga0213863, IMG submission 160128) | Coastal seawater microbial communities near Pivers Island, North Carolina, United States - PICO497 | ecosystem: Environmental > Aquatic > Marine > Coastal | place: USA: North Carolina | collected... | reverse complement strand
AAGTATTCTTAAAGCGGCGAGAGAGAGAAAGGGAGCACACAACACACGCGCAATAAACTTGCCTGCAAAACTCCCGTTCGTTTGTTCGTGATAATAAATCATCGTCATGGCACCGGGACCGTTCACGCTCCCGTCCGCGGAGAACGATGTAAACGAGAAGCGAAAACGAGCGGCGATCCGCGAGGTGAAAAAATGGGCGGAATCGTACATCCCGAACGACATCTTGGAGAAGCACGACTGCATCGTGGACGTGTCGGAAATCCAGTGCGGAGACCCGAACTGCGCGCCGATTGATACGGTCGTTAGGTTATTGTTTAAAGGGAACGTTGGGTACGTTTTGTTTTGGAACGAGACGACTTGAATTGTTTGTTTGTCCTGTCCCTCTTACTCGTTCTTTCTTTCCCGAGAGCTCTCGCGCTGACCTGTCCTTTCTCTTCTTTCTCTCCTCGCACGTTACAGATGCGTCTTCGGCCTCCCGTTTGAAGCGGTACAAGTGACGAAAGAAATCCTAGACGAACAAATGCCTCCGGAAGAGTACATCGAAGGCTGGATAGAAGGCCGAGAAGACTTGGAGTGGCCGCCCGGACCAGAGCTCGCGGAAGGCGAAGGCCCTCCGGAAGGCGTAGAGTTGCGATTCGGCGTAGACGCGAGAGTGGAATGTTGCATCGGGGTAGGCGAAGACGGATGGGCGCCGGGAACAATCGTCGCGTTGTGGTATCGACACCCGACGTGGGGACCGAAAGATTACGCGCCGTACCAGATTCAGTTGGACGATCACGACGGGTTAATTTTCGCGCCTCAAGATAGCGACGTGTGCATTCGGCTTTTGCAGGACGGCGGGATGAGCGATAGGTCCACGCCGGCCGAAGCCAAGTAAAACACGGAAGAAAACGGGGTGAGAAAAACGAACGCGCGCGAAATATCATAACACGAAATTAACACTTCAAATAGCACACATACTACGCAAACTTTTCTATATATTATCATTCGAACGAATATTTGTATAAACTCGTATTGCGATGAAAATTTTCGTATCTAATACCTTGGGAACTCTTCATTTTTTGCGCGATTTTCCAAGGACATGCTCGCGCTCGCATCGCCAACACTCACGCGCGCGCTCTTGAAACCAACACCTAAAACGATTAAGCGCGATAATAAGAAAATAATGTTCAGTCCAGCGAAGATTATCAAGCGCGTCGTCCCGGGGGGTTCTCCGAGAAGAAAAGAAACTCGTATTTTTTCGCAAACGCAAGATACACCAACGGGAACCGCCGAGAAAAAGAAGAAGTCGTCCTCTTCATCAAAGACGACCGTCGATGAAAAAGAAATGTCCGTGAAAGACGCGAAGGAAATCTTTCAATCCACGTTGCACTCGAAGATGACGGTGGAAACCGCAGAGTTGATCGCGAAGAACTTTGAATCCATGGGCATTCAAACACCCAGAGAGCTGAGAAAAATTGTCGTGAAGCAAAATATCAAACTGATTTTGTTCGAAGCGATGTCGATTCTCTTCAACTTGGGCGTGACGGTCGCAATTTATTCGATTTTTCTCCTGAACGGCGCGCCTGTGGCGTGGGAACCAGGAACGTCGGAGCTGGCCAGTCAAGTCATCGCCTTTACGTTGTTCATCTGCGCCGGAATCTTCAGCGTGGAAACGGTCGCGCACACGGTCGTGTTCTTCTCGTTCGTGTACAGTTTGTTCTTTTTTTCGTTTGCAAACTTGGACAAGTTCACGAAAGCCATGCACACGCTGGCCGAAGACGCTGCTGGTCAGCCAGATTTGTCGTCGATTCGTTCGATTCGAAGAGCCGTTTCTGCGACGAGAGTTTTGCAGAAACTCAACGAAGTTAAGAAGGCCATAATCGAAGACAAGAAGCTCGCAGACGAGAGTTTAAAGGACATGCCCGAGCTGAAACGCTTATCGGCGTACTTTGAACTCAAAAACGCCATCGACGAACATGGTTTTAGCTACGCTCAGTATGGCTTAACCGAAGAACGCGCGATGGTGTTGGCGTCGTTGTTTGCCGACGTGGACGAAGACGCCGACGGCGAGATCAACGAGGAAGAGTTGCGAAAGCTGCTCACAGAGATGGCGAAAAACGAGCACGTGGAGTGGACGTCGTTGAATGCAGATTTCAACGTGGCTTTCAATCTCTTGGATACCGATGGTGACGGCAAGATTGATTTGGACAACTTTTGCGAGTGGTTGAGTGAACCGGAAAAAACAAAGAAAGAGGAAAGTAAGGCGTCGCCGCGCTAAAGCCAAGTAGAAAAGAGGTTGAACGGTAAAAGAGAGAGAGAAAGAGAGAGAGAGACAGACAGACGCACCCAAATTCACACATACACCCAAATTGAATAAATATACAAGTTCATACGTTTTACTTTACATTAGCATCTAAATATTTCTACGCGACTATCTAATCATTGAGTATTTCTCTTTTCGATTCGATACAAGTGAAAATTTCCATCCTCAACGCGTTTCTCGAAAACGAGATTTGCGTATTTTCTCACTTCATTCTCGAAGCACTCAATCATGACCCCTTTCTTCTCGTATCTATCTACAACGGATATGAAAACCACGCCGCCATCATCTTTCGTAAACATATCAATAACAGAAATTAAGGGAGGGATGATTCTTTCATCGTACGCTAACTCGCTTCCTATGACGATATCAAATCGCTCCAAATCGGTCGTCGGCTTACGCAGCGTCTCGCGCATCCATTTCATTTCGTCTTCTTCATCGTTACTCTTCAGGCTCTTTGAAAGTGAACCGTCAGCGATGCTCCCGTCCTCTCGTTCATCCATTCCGCATGCCTCTTCCCACAACAATCTCTTCACTATAAATCTTTCTCGATTGGATAACCCGTTCAACTTGCCGTTCGCTTCGAGGACGTTCAATAAAGACGGAACGTATTCAGTCACCACGATGCCATCTAAAACTTCCTCTTCTTGCTTAGCTAAGAACAAACCGAGCAAACCACACCCTGCCCCGAGCTCTAGCACCCTCTTCCCTCTAAATGAATCTCTTTTCGTCTCTTCTCCGCGCGTCTCTAAAAACCATTCGCACATACGCTTTTCTGACTCGTACACGTAACATCCCAACCCGCCGTCTTGAAAATCAACGGTATCGAGCGCAACTTCGAACTTCCCTCCAAATTGATACACCTCTCGTCTCCCTTTCTTCGCCTGATCCCCGGAACAGTTCGCCACGACAATCGACACGTCTTCGTTGTATTTTTCGTCCACGCAGCACGCTTTAATCAGCGAAGAAAACCTCGCGTGTCGTGTTATCCAACGCACTTTATCCGCCTGAAACGATAAAGATTTGAGCTCCTGCAAAGCGCTCTTTTTCTCGGCATCGGACGACGATTTCTCGAAGAATCTTTCAAATATGTGGTCCGACGGGTCCTCAATATCCTCCTCGTTCATCGCGTTGTTCGCGTTCAACATCTCGCTCTCAAAGCTCGGTGTTTGATCATCCCCTATCTCAGTTGTATCTCAGTTGTTGCGATTGCGTTTTCTTTCCCCAAAAGCAGTTCTAAGGGGAAATTTTTACGAAGAAAAAAACGTCAAAAAGTTGACGCGAAACATCGCCGCGAAACGTAAAGAGAGAGAGAGAGAACGCGAGATCGATTCGTGGTCGAGAGAGGCGGTGCGTTTGTCGTTCACTCACGTTCCTCTGTCTTCGTCGCGTGACTTAAAAGAGAGAGAGAGAGAGAGAGAGAGAACATAAAGGAGAGATATGAATCTTCTCCGAACGGCGACGACGAAATTGTACAACAAAGTCGTCTCTCCTTCGAACGAAGAAGAAGACGACGAGGATAAAAACAACGGTCCGTTAGACGAAGCGTTGTCGTCTGGTGCCGGTCGCGGTGGAGGTGATGGTGGCGTTGCTTCTGCTTCATCGTCCTCGTCGTCCTTTATGATGCGCAATAAATTCGAGAGGAAGAAGAGCGCTTTAATATTTAACGAGAAAAAACCATCAAACGTCGCCAAAGAGGACGAAGACGTGAAAGACGTGATGTTTGACGAGACGTTAGCGAATGAACTCGTGATGTCGAAACTGTGGAAAGAGGTCGAGGTAAAAGCAAACGATGGTGATGCTGCGACGACCAGGGACGCTTTTCTGCGTTTGCTCGTCGCCGACGCGCGGAAGCGTTGGGACGCGAAGAAGATCGTGGACAAAGTGGAAACGCCGAGCGGGATAATCGCCGTCGGTGTTGGTCGGTGTGGGCACCCGAGGAAGGTTTTGGAGTTTGTTTTTGAAGAATTAATGCGCGCGAAAGAGAAGTTTTCTAGACAGCTGGAGGTGTTTAGTAGCAGCAATGAAGAATTAGATGGAGAGCCAGAGGAGGATGTAAATTCTGGACGCGCGGCGATTCGAGCGGCGGCGAGGATGTGTGCGAGCGAACGGAACCGGAGAATATTTTTAGAGATAGGTTCAGAGAGTAGTTATAGTAGAAGCATACTTGAAGAAATGAGCGCGATTGGAAAGTTTGCGGCGGGTAAGTTGCGAGGAATATCCGTGAACGAGGTGGACGCCGAGCACGCGAGTGGAGTCGTGAATGCGTTGTTTGAGGTATGTGTGGCGGGTTGCGAGGCGATTCTATGGTATTCAGATCCCGATGGAACCAGATGGGAAGAAAGAAAACATGCACCAAACGATGCATTTACTACGGTACCAACGCGTTACGCCAAACTTTTGTTTGAATCGAACGCGATGAGTGCATTGGTGGAAGTCATGAAGGCTGCTCGTATAGCGCGCGCTAGGTTTTCTGGAGGTCTTAGTAGTAGTGAACATTCAGCTACGGCATCATCGCTATCGATCCCCGACGATCAAATGAAAATAATTGCGACGAGTTTAGCGTGCGAATTCGTAGCTCTGCGTGCGATTGGATGTGCGGTGATGGGTGATGAGAACATGGTCTCGTCCGCGAATACGAACGGCGCGTTGGATGTCGTTCTCGAAGGGACCGGGCGCATGCCCACAAACTTATTAGAAGCAACTGTTGGAAGCTCGTTATCGTTGCAAACATCGCTTTTGAACAGTTTTGGCTCTCTTTCGCTTGCTTCCTCAACTGTGTCTAGGGCAATCTCGAGAAAGTCCGCTCGCGCCTCAGAAGCGAAAGATCGAGCAGTTGCCGGGGCCCTCGCGGTAGCCGTCACGTGTAGCGCAATCGAAGATGACAATGATGCCAACGTCATCATGGATTCCGCTTTCACTGCAGCCGCTGCTTTCATAACGAAGTCTGAATCGGATGAAGTAGCATCGCAGATTGTAAACATAGGTTCGTCAGCACAGTCTTTATCTATTTCAAAGAAGAGCGCTTTGAAATTGCGCGCGGGTTTGGCGAGATTCGTGATAGACGCCTTCAATCGTCATAGCACAGGAGAAGAAGAAGAAAATGAGGAAAAAAATGATGCTATCATATCAAATGAAAATCGCGAAATTATCATCGATGCCATCATCGATGCTAAAGTGTGGGAGACTTTGTTAAACTCCGAAACATTCGGTGAAGTTCCTAAAATCGATGGCGGCGGGGAGAGCAACAAAGAGGAAGACGAAGAAACGCATCTCGCGCGCGAGGAAGCGATATTATTAGTTGGCTTAGCACTCGATAACAAGAGGCCAGGAGATGAAAACGCATTGCAGCATATTCTATCCGCCTTTTGTCAACGCGTCTTTCATCCTTCCGCGTGCGAAGCCTTAGCCGGAGCTTTACTGCGCATAGTGTATAGAAACAATCCTAGAGATTGCAGAGCTTTGGTTGAACTCGAAGCTCCGAATAGAATAGCAGCGGCAGTACATAGTCAAGTGAGAGTGTGGATGTGTCCACCAAATATGTTTGTCTTTGGGGATACCGAGGAAACAGAGAAAAACGACGCAAAGACAAAGTGTGCGCGAGCGTGTGCGGAGTTATTGCAAGCTTTAGCAAAAGAGACCGAAGACCCTGCGCTTCGTCTCGCCTCAGCGCGGTCTCCGTCACTCTTGAGCGTATTATTCGACGATTTTTTGTGGGTAAACGGTGAGTCTTTGGAGTTTGCTTCAAGTTTGGCGACGTATATTGCCGTGGAACAAACGCGAACGGCGGATTCGGAGCTATTCTTTGACATCGATGCCTTTTTCCTTTGGATCAAAGCGTTTTTTCAAGCGTTACCAAAAGCACGCATTTTTGATAGAGAAAGTGATAATGGTGAAAGCGGTGGTGTTTTGATCCCTCTTTTGAAATCTATTCGGAATATTGCCAAGAGAACGCCTCGGGCCAGCGTGCGCAAATGCCAAAATTGGGCAACTATTGAGAACGGCGCTTTATTTCTCACGTTGGCATCACTCTGCGACGGCGAATCCGGTGAGGTGGTTGCCTCTACCGCGCTCGAAACGATTCATTACGCAATTAAAACTAGTACCGATGCCGCGCAGACGTTTGAACAATGCGTAGGGTACGACGCCTTGATTGAAGCCATGAGAATTAACGAAAGAGGCAAAAGTTCGTTCGCGAGTGAAGTGACGCTTATGACCTCAATTCGATTCGCGTGTGACGACGATAATATCGATGAAAAAAGCTCTTCGCGTGCGTGTAAGATAACCTTGAGAAACCCGGGTGCGCTGCGAATCGCGTTCTCAATCGCTCGGAACAGCGAGCGGTGTTCAAAATCCTCTCAGCTGTTTCTGTTGCGGTTCCTTGTCGATTTACTCGAGAGATCCGTCGCCTCTCGAGAGTGCGCGACGAAAGCGGATGCGCTCACGCACCTTTTCGAATGGTGGTGTAATTATAATTTGGATGACAAAGCTGGCGATGTACACGATACCATCATTCACGATGCCAAATGCGTCGAAAACATTGCCAAGTGCATCGAATCTTGCGCTTCTCACTGTCTCACCGCGCTACAACTCCGACACGCGATGAAAACATTGAAAAAGCTTCGCTCGTCCGAATATAAAAGGTTACTTATTGATGCGTTGAAACGCGCGGCAATTAACGATGCGCCTCGAACTTTCTTCGATTTCGCTGGTGGCGCTTCTGGAGGGGTTCGCGTGAAGAAAAAAATTGCGGAGTGTTCAAACGGTGTCACAATTTCGATGTGGATACGCGCAGAAATTGAAGACGAAACCAATGAAGGCAATGCGTCGGCGGATCAAGGAATCTTTAGTCTCCTCACAGAAGCTGGTGTTGGTTTATGTTGCTCGTTGCGTCCAGATGGATCTCTGAAACTCTCGTCGCTTTTACCCAACGGTGAAAGGCACGATTGTTCGTTTTACGACACGTCGTGCCCAATTATACCAGGGAAGTGGACGCATGTGTGCGTATCCGTCAAAGGTGGTGGTCTTATTCTTGGTGGTAGAAATGCGAGCGCGTCGAGCGCAAACGCGCGAATCTGCGTAGATGGTAACGAATCTTACCCGCAAAAGTTGAAGTATCCTTGGAACCGAGCAAATGTGGCAACGAGCGTCGCGCAGAGTATCGCAAATACAGCTATAGGGGATCCGATTTTGCCAAACTCTTCCTACGATGGCAATAAAGGCACAGTTTCTTTGCACATCGGGGCCGCTGCTGGTATAGCGAACTTCGCAAAACCTTTCACGGGGCAGTTTGCAACATTTCGAGTTTTCTCCGAGGCGGTGGATTTCAGCGCGGCGCTCCTTCTCTACGCTTTAGGAGCGGAGTACGTCGGAGCGTTCATGCCAACCGAAGCCGAACCTTCCATATTACTCCTTCGTAGGGGTATATCAATGACAGCTGCGAGAGATGTTTTCGAGAAGAGTTTGCGAACGAGCTTGAAAATGACTATTGATGCGACTGCGGCGACTGGGAACATGCGCACTCGCATAAACCTGAATGTGTCTAAAGGCGAGTCAGAAAACAATGACGATGACGAACTTTGCGCGAGAGTTTGCAGCACAACGTCAGCTGCAGATGTCTGCCGGTCGCTCGGCGGAGCTGAACAACTCATCCCCGAGCTTTTAGAGCAGCAAAAAGACGATACCGACGATTTGAAAGTGCTTCCGGCGGCTGTTTCGCTCATCGCGGCTTTGCTTTCGGATGGGGGATACCCACTTCGCGCGCGAGAGAAAATCATCGCTCTAACCGCACATTCAATAACTCCAAATCGACTCTCTAAAGAGCTTATTCCAGCGTTTGATTGGTTAGCGAAAAGTTGCGCAGGTCAACAACCTCGTGTAAAAAACGGCGCGGTGCAGACACCCGAGTGGTTGGCGGCGTTAGGGGATGCTCGATCTGAAATATTCAATCCCATAAAATGGGCCAGATCGACGTGCAAGGACGCGCGCGCAGAGTATGTTGACTTTTTGAGAAGTAATTGCTCAAACGCGGAGCTTTTACGAGTTTTACCTGTTCGACGAATCGTTCGATCGCTGGAAAAGTTTTGCCCGGCTGAGGACGACGCCTTTCGCAAAGGGTTGTTTGAAATCCTCGAGAACATCCTGATGGACGAAACCATTGATATCGACGGTGTTTATTGCATAGACGCAATCGAATCTTTATGTGCGGCGGCTTCACGATCAGATGCGCACGACGGTTTCTTAGTCGATTGTCTCGCTTTTCTTCGACGCGCGTCCAAGACGCACCGCTTTTGTTTCGAGCTTGTTTCAAATTGCGGAGGATTTGCTATAGCGCTTGCACCGATGTTGTTACCGAGTACGACACCGTCGTTTTCGAGTAAACAAAACTCGAATTCGGCCATGGCAGCACGGATACTCCATTTGGCGTTTTCGCTTCCTGAAACGGCATCCCCAATCGAGTTAGCACTCGATGAGAACGCCGGTGATGCGGACAATGACGGCGAAGGAAAGAATCCTTCTCCGCGCGGTCACACGAAGGCGATGGAAAATATTAGGAACGCATTGAAAAGCCTCGCGTTGAAAGCAACGCCGTCGAGTAAGAATTCCTCCTCGGCAGCGGAGAAGGATTTCGGCACGAGCAAATCTGAACGTAGAATGGATGTTGCCGCAGCGAATGGCGCAATCGATGCGCTCGGAGAAGCCTTGTTCGGAAAGAGTAATGAAACCATCGTCAATGACGATTCGAGTCAGATCCGGGAAGCTCTCGTCGAGTTAGCCATCGACGGCGACGATGTCAACGTAAAAATCAAACATCCGAAAGCGTTCGCGTATTTTCTTCGCGTGACGAAAAGCTGCAACATCGAAAAGTATGCACACGCTAAGCTGCTCTTATCGAGTTTACTAGAGAGTCACGGGAACAACGCGAAGGCGCTCTCGCAATGTAAAGTCAATATTTCAAAGTGTTTAAATGCCGCGAATGATCCGGAAGACGCTCGCATATTAAATCTCATTCCGGATGCCGCATCTAAAGAGAAAAAGGAACTGCCGATGAAAGAAGATGCCGACCAGATGGAAGATGACGATTGGGAAGACGTATCTGCGCCTCCCGCGTTTGCGATTCAAATTACACAAGTCGAAGCGAACATTGCTAAGTGTGACAAGCGAATAGCGGACGAACAGTTTGCCGTGGAAGAGAGTGAAGGTTCGTTACGTCGTCTTTTATTTGGTTTAAAATCGAGATGGCAAAAAGCACAAGACCAGGTATTTGCAAGTGATGCGTCGACGGTGGGTGATCATCTCGGCGACGATGGATTTTATGTACTCGATTGCGAAAAAGAAGATTCTGTTGGACGCCGTTTACGAGTAAGAAGGGATAGAATGGATGCGTTGACGCGGCAACTTTCGAAGAACAACACTTTAGTGAATGCCGCCGTAGCCTCGAAAGGCAGCGGCGTTGAAGCGCAAGAGGAAAATTTGCCGATTTTGCAATCCGCCGCGAAGCAATGGAAAGACAAAATCGATGCAAGCGCCTCGACAGTAAAACCATCGCCCTCGGGAAACAATACAATCAACGAAGACGCGGACCTCGACGGCGATCTCACCGAATCCGATGAAGATGAAGAAACGATGCAAAAAGAGCTCGAAATGCTTCGTGAAGTAGACGCGAACGAAAAGTCCAAGCTTCTCGACAAACAGAAAACAGCCGAGTGGCTGCATTCCAAAGCTGACGAAGCGAAACGCGACAAACACATCTTTTTTACCGTTTCGAACGTGTGCATGGTGTCGTCTTCAGATTTAGTTATCGAAGGTACTCTAGATGTTGCGAAAGACGTGGTCTTCTTTACCGCTAACCGCGATGCGGCGTTGGATTCTATCGACGACGATAAAGAGAACATAGTAAGTCGTTTTTGGAAGTGGCCCGTGAATACCATTGTAGAACTAGTCCACATGCGATGGCGTTTGCGTAATGTTGCCATTGAAATGTACACTAAAGATGGTCGCTCGGTCTTTTTCGCCTTTGCGAACAAGAAACTGAGAGTTGAAGCGTCGGTGAAAATCGCTTCACTCGATGCCTCCATCGTCATTCTTGACCGACGACAAAAAAATCGCACGGCGCAACTGATGCAAAAGAGATGGAAAGAGCGCGAAATATCCACCTTTGATTACTTGATCGCTTTGAATAAACTCGCTGGACGAACATATCACGATTTATCGCAATATCCAGTGTTCCCGTGGATCTTGAGCGATTACGAGTCGGCGACGATTAATCTCGAGGATCCGAAAGTTTATCGAGATTTATCGTTACCCATAGGTGCTTTAAACCCAGTGCGTTTGAAACAGTTCATCGAGCGCTTTAAACAGCTTGAGAGTGACCCTGATGCGTCTATGCCTGCCTTTCATTACGGCTCGCACTACTCATCTGCAGCGGTTGTCTTGTACTTTTTGATTCGATTGGAACCATTTACGAATTTATCGAGGCAATTACAAGGCGGTAAGTTTGACCACTCGGATAGATTATTCTCCGATATTTCGCAAACCTGGAACGCGGTCCTTGAATCTACCGCAGACGTGAAAGAGTTGATCCCGGAGTTTTTCTACCTTCCGGAGTTTCTCGAAAATAGCAACTCGAACGTGTTTGGGAAGCGACAAGACGGCTCCTTAGTCGATACTGTCGTGCTCCCGAAATGGGCCAATGGTAGCACGCGGACATTTATTCAAACTATGCGAGATGCGTTAGAATCCGACCATGTTTCGCATACCATTCACGACTGGATTGATTTGGTCTTTGGCGCGTCGCAACTAGGCGCTCGCGCAAAATCGAAGAAGAATGTGTTTTATTATTTAACGTACGAAGGTGCGGTTGATTTAGACGCAATTGAAGATCCACAGGAACGCTTGGCGATTGAAACGCAAATCGTTAACTTTGGCCAAACGCCCGCGCAGGTGTTTAAACGACCACATCCAAGAAGAATTCCAAGATTGCGAAGGAAACGCGAGGCGTACGCTTCCGTATACGGAGCCTGCTTGAGAGTCTTCAACGGCGAAGAAGATACCGACGACGAAAACGACGATAGGTTCTCCGAACCGTTGAAATTACAAGGTATATTCCAAGACGCGCAATTTGACGGCGCCGCCATTGTCCAACTATCTTACGACCGCGATAAACTCGTGGCGGTTTCCTCGAATCGTAAAATTTGGACCGCGAGAGTCGTTCGCGAAGGCCATAAACTCGATTTCGACTTCCAAGACCAAAACGCGAGAGTCTCTTTGGAACCAATTAACTCGGCGAACAGCAGCACGAAAGACCAACCGTGCAGATCTATCGCGAGAGAAGCAAAAGTTCGTGAACAAATTATCGGTGGCGCTCGAATGCGTACGAAAGGCGATCGATCGTTTGAGGGTGAAATTCCGCTCAGTGCGAACGGGGTTACAACTCTCGATGGCGGCCGAGTCGCCGTTGTGTCTGGTTTTTGGGACGGAACGATACGTGCATACGCTGGCGATGAATTATGCGGGGAAATCGCCTGCTCGAAAGGCCACAGAGACATTGTCGAGTGTTTGGCGATGGACTTACTGCCGCACCCATCGAAACCGTGGAGATTAGATTTTGCCACGGATGGGGGACACACGTTTTCTGGAGGGAGCATATCTGCGGTACAACACCGCGTGTTTGCACCAAACGTGAACAAATCGAACATGAAATATGGGTATTTAGTTTCCGGCGGCGCAGACGCCTCCGTCGGAGTCTGGGAAATCGTAAGCACGCCAAACGGTTTCGGATTACCTGTGCTGCCCAAACTGCAAAAGTTCGGGCACTCAGACGCCATCGTCTCCGTATCTGTCAACGCGTCGCTCGATATCGTCGTCAGTGGATCACTCGACGGAACTTGTCTTTTGCACGACTTGAACGGCATCGGGTCTGGCGGCTCCTCGAACTCAAACACGAACAAAGGCGATCGAAAGTTGAACGATTTCTTCGAGGAGGAACTTTTGAGTGACGCGGTACCGTTACCATCGCCGTCGGATGATATCGACGGGAAGTATAAAGAAAAAGTATGCGTCCCAGTTTGGTGTTCGATCGCGTTCTCCACGGCGAAGATATTTGTCTTTTGGTCGATCGAGCATCACGCGAACGCAACCACCGGCGTCGCTCATCCTCCCAACGGCGGCGTCCTACGTTCCTACTCCACCAACGGCGCCCTCATCTCCTCCCTCGACGTCTCCCGAAAAGATGCCATAACCTCCTTCTCCTTATCCTCGGACGAAAAATGTATCTTTCTCGCCACCGCCAACGGTTTCGTCAGAGTCGTCGACGCCAAACAAACAGGACTCCAGGTCTTGCACTCGCTGAGAGCGTTTTCGAGCTTTAAAATCACCTCGGTGTGTGACGTCGGTAACTTGCTCTTTGCCGGTTTAGAAGACGGGAAGTTGTGCGTGTGGACGTAAAAGTAGTTTAGAAATAAACGTCTAGAAATACTAGTAGTAGAAATCTAAGAAGAAATAGAATGAATGCCACGCGACGCGCAAAAGCGTTGAAAATCTAAAGAGTTCTCGACCGACCAAAAATCACGAGTAAAATCACTCCTCAATTATTACTCCTATTTGTCTCTGTTTGAATTTGTCGAATTGCCCCAACGACCACACATAAAACACACGACACACACACATAAATACATACATAAATATCTTTATGCCCGCCTCGAGAAGAGCAGGGAACAAACAGAATCGCAGTGATAAAAAGAGACATTCGTTGGACCATTTGTTGCCGTCTTATAAACCGTCTACTACTACACAGAAGAATTCGCCAAATCGAATTTTGAGCAATAAAAGTCCAATTCAACAACAGAAAGCAAACGCGAAGTTTAAGAAGAAGATGCCGACGACGAAGAAGAATCCTCCTCCTCAAAAGCCGGCGGCGAGAACCTCTCGGAGAGGACAACCGCTCGACCCAGCCGTGGCGGCTTTTTTTGACCCGAAAACGAGCGTCACGGCGGAATTGTTAAGTCCAGGAGGCGGTGGTGCAGGAGGAGCAACTTTTTCCCTCAAGAAGAAGAGTAGTAGTAGTACTACTACTACGAAGAAGAACAACAACGAGAAGAAGAACAAACCGTTGCAAGTGAAAAAGACGGTGGCGACGAAAGTGTTGGCCCCGCGAGGGGGAGCGCCGCCTGCAAAGAAGAAGAAGACGCCGGCGAAGAGAGGAGGGAGAGCGGCGCCGGCGGCGAAGAAGACGGCCGTTCCGAAGGCGCCGCAGAACTCGACGCAGTACATCATGGCGGAAAGAAGACGGAAATCGAAGCCGGAAAGACCGATTAAGAGTTTGACGTCGCCGAGAGCGGAACGGCTGGCCAGTCCGGGCGTGCCGCCGAAGAGTAACTTGAACATGTTCGGGAGCATGATGCCGCAAGCGATGAAGGAAGACGAGGAGGAGATGGACGACGGAGAGGATTTGCAAGAGTTAATTGGGGATATTTTCAACGAAAAACCAGTCGCAGTTGCGGCGAAGAGGAAAGTTGGCAACATCGGTGGTCAAGGAGGGAAGAATACCAAGTCTAACGCGGAATCGAACTTATACGACGCGCAGAACACTTTGATCGAGTCGCAGGCGAAGAGAATTGGCGAGTTGCAAAACGAAATCATCCGGTTAAAGATGAAACTGAGAGACTTTGAGGACGAGAAGATGATGGCGGATTCCAACGCCAGTCAGCGTCTGATGGAACGCATGAAAGGCTTATTCAAGTTCTAAAAACGAAAAGTACAGTACTCAATCTACTACTTGTACCTCTACTGGTACCTAGTGATAGCTTTGTTGTTAATTTATTACTATCTAAATGAACCGTATTTCTTCAACACGGCTCGCGCCAAGTCGTCGCATCCGGACGCTCTGTATATCAAGCTCAAGTTATACGCCGCTTCGACGCTTAAATCTGCGTTTTTCGCAAGATCTTTGTTCGTTTTCACAAACTCGTCTTTAATCTCTAAACACTTCTCGTACAAAGGCTGCGCCAAGTACATCAAATTGATTTGGTGTAAAGCTCTCGCGGCGTTGTACGTCGCCTCCATAGGTGATACATCATTTCTTTGTTTCGCCATCGTATTTAACTGACAAATCGCACGCAAAACTCTTGCGTTCTTCTCAGAATCACTAACGCTCAAGTGCGTTTGTACCGCACCGTGAATTTGTGAGCACGCGATGCCCAAACGTACGTTCGGTTCGTTCGGCGCTAAACGCAACGCTTCTCTCGAATGCATGTTCGCCACCGCCCATTGATCGTTCCAGCCGTGGATGTATCCGGACGCTAACAACGCTGGAACTTTCTCGTTTACGGTCGTTTCAGAGTTAGTTGTGTCGAATTCGTTTCCTGGGAACGTGAATGCTTTTACCGCTTTTTTCGCTGTAGCTAAAACTTTCTTGGCGTTGGTGGTGTTACGACACCCGTCGCGCAAGACGATGTTCCACATTTCGAGAATGTCCGGGTACGCGGTTACAACTTTGTTCGCTTGCTCGGCCATGCCGAACGCGTTGCCTTCTAATTGTGAAAGTTTTGTTCGCATGTAACGAATCGCCACGGTTTGTTCTTTGGACAAACCTCGAGGAAAAGACAAACCAACGATTTTGTCCAATATCGAACGCGCTTCTTTCAAACCGCCGTCCAAGAGAAGCGCGTGTAAGACTTGCACGATCATCACGAACTGCGTCGGGTGGCTGAAACTCGCCGTAGAGTCTCTGTGTTTGTTCAAGATATCAATTTGGTCCGTTATTTTCTTCATTTCTTCCTTGAACTCTTTCGCTTCTTTCTCGCGTTGCAATCGCTCCGCTTTGTCCTTTTCGGTCTCTCCTCCCTCGTCATCGACAACGCTATTATTATTCGTCTCTTCGTTTTGTTCCTCCTGTGGTTGTACTTCGCGTTTTTCGGCGGCGATTTCTTCCGAAGTCTTCGTCTCTTCACCCCGTATTTCTCTTTCAATCTCCGCAACCTCTTCTTTCGTCAAGAATTTCTTATCGAGCTCCCGATTTCTTTCCAAACGTTTGTTCTCGAAGCCTCTAAACGCGCCTTTCGACAACGGGACGAGTTCTTCCTTCCTACTACCGCCTCCGTTCCGACCGCCCCATCCGGTCTTTTGCTTCTTCTTCTTCAGCCCATCTTTACCTCCGGTTTTCTTTAAGTACGCGCTATTTCTCGCGTCCTCTATGTTTTGCAAGTGCTTCGCATCCGCTCGTAACTTTTGAATTTGCGCCTTAACGTCCAACGCTTCGTCCAAGATTTGTTGGACCGTTGGTAACGACTCTCTTATAAAGTCATCCATATTTTGTAACGATCGTCGTAATTCCGAAGCTCGTAATAAAACATTATCATCCACGCTATCGTTTACCAGTTCTTCTAAAGATGGCAACATCTCTTTTGCCTTCTCTTCATCCTTCAACTCGTACAAGAAAATCTCCGTCAATTGTACTCTCGCCGCCGAGCTGTGTTTTCTCGTGCTACAAATCTCTTCGTAAACTTGTTTCGCACCTTCCACACCCCTCGCTATTCGCGCACAATCGGCCATTTTCTCCCAAACGTCTGCGCTATCACGCGTTTTGTCGTATATGAGAAGCGCTTTGTACACTTCCATGGCTTTGTGTTGATCGTTGCCGTGTTCTCGATGCGCGTGCGCCAATCGAAACAAATTTTCAGAGCTCAAATCCGGAAATGGAAACACGTTCTTCTCTCCTTTCTCTGCTCGAGGTGCAGCCTTCTCTATCGCGTCCATGATGACATCCGTACACATTCTCCCTACTCTTAACTTTGCTTCGCAATTCTTTTCGTATTTAATCGCGTCTTCGTCTGTTTTGTGTTGCTTGTAAATCCCGGAAAGCATAATCAATGCTCTAGCCTTCATCGCCTCGCAATTCAGCGGGAACGTTTTCATCTCCTTGTACGAAAAATGGCCTTTTTCTTCCCACACTCGACGACATAACTCCACGTATTCGACGACTTTTTCCCACCAATCTAACTCGCTCACTAAATCAATCAAGAACAACATCGTTTTCATGTCCACTCTCGCGGCGTTCTTTCTCGCGTACCCACCTAAAACTTTCGCCGCGTTCGGCTTCAGGCTACACTCCATGCACAAACTCATGCACTTTATGTGCACATCGTACGGATCTATCAAAACATCTTTCGGTCCTAATGATTCTATAATTTGTTCGTACTGCGCAATCGCCTGTCTCTTCTCGCCAAACTCCTCGTACAAATCTGCGCTGTTCAACCTCAACAAATTCCTCTCCGCGTCGTCTAAAATCCCCTCCGACGCTTTCACTGCTCTGCTCAAACAATATATCGCGTGTCGTCTGTTCTCCAACGTCAGCGCCATATCCGCAATTCTCAACCACAACTCCACGTCTTTCTTACTCACGTGCGCCGCGATGGAATAAAAATCCATCGCCTTCGCCATGTCGCCCTTCTCTTCGTAAATCAAACCGAGCGTGTGATACGGACTCGCCTCATGCGGAGCGACCGTGATGCACTCGTGGCACTTCTCGATCGCCTCTTCCACGAAGTTCTGCACGTACAGCATGTTTGCTAATCCTAAAATTTTCTCCGCCTCTGCGCTCACTCGCATCTTCCTCGACACTCTCGTTCTCTTCACCCCGGGAAGGAACACTTTATTCTTCTGTCTGCTCATCGCCGTCATCGGTTTCATGCTCAAAAACGCTTTCGCCTCGGCTGACATCCCAGTCGCCGCGTCCCCGTCGTCCATAGCTTTTAAAACGTCTCGCGTGGTGTACGTCATGTGCGCGTTTTGTAACGCCGTTTTGCGTTGAATTTCCAAGTTCCTCTGCGTGAAGAGCTGCCGTTTTTTTTCCGCGATTTCTTCGTACGATAACGGTTTGTTCGTGTTGTCGTTGTCCTCGTCGTTCGCGTCCTCTTCTTCCTCCTCCTCTTCCAAATATTCTTCGTCTTCGTCTTCGTCTTCGTCTTCCTCCTCGTTGTACTCGTCGTCCGGCGTCCAGCCGGTCGTGAAACGAAACATGATGTTATTTTTTGAATTGGTTTCGAGTGAATTGTGAAGAAAAATTGAAGATGTCTTTGTTTACATCGGGCTACATGTTTTAGTTCTATAAGTCTCTCTCCTTCTCTGCTATCTCTCCATACGATGAATGTTTTAATAATATATAATTGGTTCTTTTCTTTTCTTTATGTTGTGTTTCAAAACAGTGCATTTCTGTTTCTCTGTTTTCAATTCTTCTTCGACCGACCACGCGCGCAAAAGCTCTTCTCTCTTTTTTTAGTTTCCGGCGAGGTACTTTCTGTACTGTTTTCGTCGTCGCTCTTCCACTTGCTCTTGAGCGCGTCGTCTGTACGCTTTCAAGTCCGCGCATCGAGGCACCGGGCACTCGTGCGCGACGCAGCCTTTAGAGTGAACTTGTAATAACGTCCAGATTTTTCGGCACAAGTGGCATCCGCCAGCCGCTTTGGTTTGACACTTCATCGCGTGTTGGAAGAGTTGTTTCACCTTGGCGCAGTTCGGGTTGTCGCACTTGGCGTTGGCACACGAGGAAGCGTGGACGAGTAAAGCCATGGTTCTTTCGATTTGTTGCTGTCTGGCTTGACGTTCCGCGTCGGTCATTTGTTGCTTTTCGCCTCGGCCTCGGCCTTGGCGTTGCAACGGGTGTTGATGACCAACACGCACGCGGCACTCTTCGCAAATATCAAAGTCAGCGCACTTTGTGCATCTGTAACCGGCACCGGCTTCGAGTTCGCGAGAGCAGACGTTACAAGTAGCCACAAACGCTGGTTCGGATGGGTTATTCAAGTGGTACAACACCATCATCGTCGTGTGCTTCGCGCGACGCAACGAATCGAATTGGAAGTGGTTTCCTTGACACAACGAAAGAAACGCTTGTCGCGTATCGAAAAACTCGGATTGCATGGCTTTGTCCTCTTCCTCTTTGACTTTCTCTTCTTTCACGGCCGGCAACGGCGGGCACTTCTGGCACACCAACTCGCCTCTGCTTAAGAACTTCTTCTCCTCTCTGGGCATGGCGGACTCGATCGAGTTACACTCCTCGCACAGACGCAAAGGATCTTTCGGATTTTCCTCCTTCGGAACGTACAAGTTTTCCTCCGCGACGGTTTTGCGGCAGTTCGTACACTTTGGCGCCAAGTGCGCCAAGATGAAATCGTTGCGCATGGCGGAAATCGTCACGCCGAGTTTTTTCATCAACTCGGAGTCTAAATCACCGTCGACAGACGCCGAGTAGACTTTTTTGTTTGCAGATTTTGCCGCTTTGCGCGCGTTGACTTTCGTGCCCGTCGTGAGCGTCTTCATTTGCTTCTTTTGCTCCTCTTGTTCTGCGATGATGCCTGGGATCCATTCTTCAGCAACGCCGGGAAAATAATCGCCATCAAAGTACGGATAATCTCTCGCCGATCGAACCTCTTGCAAAGAGCCACCTAAATTGTACTCGTCGTAAATGTTCGTCACCGAGTGCACGATGCCTTCCTTGGCGGCGCCGCGGAGCATCTTCATGTACCACTCGCGCAACTTGTCGCTTTTAGGGACTTTTTGCACCTTCGGGTGACAATACAAAATGTAATCGTCACCTTGGAACGGTGGGCACGCCCAAATAAAACACGAGGTGAACCCTCTTTGTTTGGCGTAATCCAGGTAGCCAATCAAAATTTGATGGTACACGAACGTTCTCAGTGCCATCGGTTCGCCGATGCTGGCGACGATACCTTCCGGGCGGAAGTATTTCACCGAGTCCAAATAAGACAAGTAAATGCGTCGTTTGTTCGGGTTCGGACAATCCTCGCCGTACTCTTGGACGTAAATTGCCATCAAACACACGTCCACGCCCTCGATTTTTTGAAAGAGCAAAATGACTCTATTCTTGTACAAAAATTCTTCCGGGAAACCGTCCTTCTTGAACGCATCCATGAACCGCTGTTTCGTGTCGCACTTCTTGTCGGTTTGCGATACGACACGAATGGTTAAATCCTCCGCGGTTGGCACCGTTTCGACCGGTATGCCCAGATGTTTCGCTCTTGCGACACGTTCCTCTGCCAAAGCATCCAAGACGCGCTTCTCCAAATAGTCGCCCAAAACTGTCTTCGTCAACGTCTTGGCCGGTTGCATGGAGTTGGGACGTTCAGACGTCACCGTTCGCTCTTGCTTCTCGATTTGCGATAAAATGCACGTAGGGCACGTGAAATGTGCTTCGCCGTGGGTGTTCTTCCTCCCGTTAAACAAGACACATATTTGGTGATACCAATTGTTGCAGAAATCGCATTGGACCCACGGCTCTTCTAAATCGTCGTCGTTCTTCTTCTTAATCAAAGAGTTCTTCGGGAAGCGTTGGCCTTCGATATCGATGTGGCCTTGGATGGTATTATAACACGGATTACACCACGTGTCCTTACGCATCTCGCCTCCCGGAATGTTTGGGACGTGGTAGTACACTTGACCTCTCTTGATTCTTCCGACGCACGAGTAACAATACATCGGCGGCGGCTCAAACGTTAACCGTTCGACGCCGCAAGCGCGGCAGGAAGACTCCGTAGCGTTGGCAATAATCTTGTCGGCTTCTGCATCGCGTCGTCTCGCGGACATTGGCGCCACAATACCAGGTATTTTCTCTTTCCCTTCCGTCAGTCGTAAAGACGCCAAATGCGTTCGGATCTCCTCCGGCGTGAAACATTCCATTAACGACGTGCCTTCGCCTCCTGGTTTTCTATCCGCGTTTCCGGTCCCTTTCACCATCAACGGCGGAGGCATCAAATCAAACTGCGCTTGCGCCGCCTTGGCGGCCGCTTGTTCAGCTTTCGTCATCTTCTGTTTCTTCCCACCACCTTGCGCCGCCGCAGCCTGTTGCTGCGCGAGCATCGCTTGTTGTTGTTGTCGCTGTTTTAACATCGCCGACCGAACTGGGCCGCACACCGGACAACGCGGATCTTTGCAGTTTTGGTGGTGTTTCAACAACTCTCTGGACGCTAAACATCTCGGGTATTGGCACGTCGGTAACGTGCACTTCAAGACGTGCTCCCATAAGTGCTTTGCCACGTGGCAGTGCGGCGTATACGGACACTTTCCTTCCGCCGCTTGACATTTCGACGCGTGACGAAGGAAGAGCAACCATCGCTGTTGCTTGACAATGTACGCTTTCTTGATTTGCTCGTCGGTTGATCCGGGCGGCGCGGATGCCCCCGGACGGATGTGTTGTTGCGTTTGTTGCGTTTGCTGTGCTTGCTGTGCCGCTTGCTGTGTCGCTTGCTCCTGTTCCGCCGCTAATCGAGCCGCAGCTTGCGCTTTCGTTTCTTTCTTCTTCTTCTTCCCGCCCGCTGCGGCTTGTTGCTGTTTGCTCGTCGCAGCGATCGCTTTCGCTCTCGCCACTTGCGCTTTCTTCTCAGCCGCAGTTAACGGTTTATTGCTAGTTGTAGTTCCTTGGTTAAATTGCGTCATTTGCGCTGCGGTTAATGGAACGCCGTTTGGTCCGAGCATCTGCATCGGCGCGTTGTTCCCGCCGCCCGGCGACCCCGCTTCTTGACCTCTAATTAATCGCTGTCCATTTGCTAAGACGTTCCCAACCCCGTTCATGGGAACCATTTGCCCTGGTGGCGGCATACCACCACTCCCAATCAACGCACCAGGTGGCACCGCTCCGTTCATTCCCATACCGTTCGCGCTTCCAATCAACGCCGGGTTCGGTTGGCCGCCGTTCATAATCTGTTGCTGTTGCTGCTGCGCTTGCGCTTGTTGCTGCTGTTGTTGCATCTGCGCGGCTTTTGCACCGGGCCTCGTCACCATAATCCTCGCCACGGCCTGTAACCTCGCCTCTAACGTATCTTTATCGCAATACTCCTCCTTCGTTCGCGCGCCTCGATACACCGCTTCTTCGAGACGCAACACAAAGTCCGGAAGCTTTTGTTGCCACTCTTTCGTCACGGACGGTTTGCGCTGTTGAAACAAACGTAATCTGTATTATTATACGTATTATCAAATGAAAGAGTAAATCAAGTTCACCTCGTCAGTTCATGTTCTAGTATCAAAGATCTTCAAACGCGTTTTTTAACATCCAATCGATGCGACGTTCGCGCGGCGAAAACAGCTTCTCAAAGAAGACTTTCACGCGTGTATTTGAAAACGAGTTTGGACCAAGAGAGAGAAAACCAAGAAAAAAAAAACAATCTCGGTTCTTTTCGCCGCGCGACTACGACCAAATAAAACGAATAACAAAACGTACATGTGTTGAATCAAGATTTTCCGTTGTGGAATGTCCTCGTCGCTTTGCCACGTCCGCCATTGCCCGCCTTTTCTTGTCGCCTCGGTCCCGTTGGATGCCATTTCCGATTACTCTTCGCTTTACGCCTTTCTCTCTTTCTTTTCTCTGTTTTTCTCTTTTCTCTTCTTTCAAATTTTTTGTTCGTCTCTTCCTCTTCTGTTCTTTCGTGGCCCTTCTTTCGCCTTCGAAAATTTCTACCCTGCCTTTCGCGCAATCTCGCTCGACCACCGCGTATACTCTTCTTCAACGCGCGCGCGATCCGAAGTTTCTTTCCGATCTTTTTCGCTCCTAACGAGGCAAACGTAATCGAGCCGATCAAATACCGGTGGATTTGATCGGTTTTTTACGACGTAACGTGCTCAAAGAGGACGATGAATGGAACTCTGGTGCGCGGTGGAGATTGGGAGATTTTGATTTGTGAGTGCGTGCCTCTCCAAGCAGCACACAAAGTTTTTGCAGGGAAAAGAGGTGAATTTTTTTTCAAAAGAGGATGAAACCAAAGCGACTGTGTTGCTTTTCTGTGCGCTTCTCTTTCTCTCTCTCTCTCTCTCTCTCTGCTTTCTTTCTTATAAGCGCTCTTCTCTCT
>Ga0213863_10000906_pt1 | contig 22174 bp, 24 predicted proteins | sample PICome_8_FD_160128 | JGI IMG/M metagenome (GOLD analysis project Ga0213863, IMG submission 160128) | Coastal seawater microbial communities near Pivers Island, North Carolina, United States - PICO497 | ecosystem: Environmental > Aquatic > Marine > Coastal | place: USA: North Carolina... | reverse complement strand
GGGTTTCTTGCTGGGCGGTACCGCCGGTCGCACGACGCTGAACGGGGAAGGGCTGCAGCATCAGGATGGCCACTCGCATATCTTGGCCAGCACTGTGCCCAGTATGCTCAGTTACGATCCCGCCTTTGGCTTCGAACTTGCCGTGATCGTGCGCGAGGGCATGCGGCGCATGTACCAAGCGCAAGAAGACATTTTCTACTACCTGACGCTGTACAACGAAAACTACGCCATGCCGGATATGGCGGAAGTGGTGCAACAGAGCGGTCTGACAGAGGCCGAGATTGCACAGGGTATTTTGACCGGCGGGTATTGCTTTGATGCGGCGCAAACAACAGCCGATGTACATCTATTGGCCAGCGGTAGTCTGATGCAGCAGGCGATTCAGGCAAAGAAATTGCTCGAACAACGCGGGCTGAGCGTCAGTCTTTGGAGTATCACCAGTTTCGTCGAGCTGCAGCGGGATGCGTTGGCGACTGCACAGATCAATCGGGACAACCCACAGGCCCCAGCACAAGTCAGTGCGATAGAAAAGCTGTTTGGCGAGGCCTCGGGAGCCATAATCGCGGTAACGGACTATATGGCAAGCTTGGCTCAAGGTGTCGCAGCTTGGATGCCCGAAGGGTACGAGGTATTGGGCACCGATGGCTTTGGTCTGTCAGAATCCCGACCTGCTCTGCGCGCGCATTTTGGCGTAGACGCCGATGCAATCGTACGCGCCTCGCTGGCTAACCTGTATCGACAGGGTCGGATTGATGATGAACAACTCAACGGTTCCTAAGGAATCCGAATCACACAAAAGGCAGAAACATGGAGAGCTTTGATAACAAAATAGCCGTAGTCACCGGCGGTGGCACCGGCATGGGGCGAGAACTGGTCTGCCAGCTCATCGCGGCGGGTGCGCATGTGGCTATGTGCGATGTCTCCCAAGAAAATATGGACGAAACCCGGCGTTTGGCTGGGGCAGAAGAACGTCTTCTGACCGACCACATCTGCGACGTCAGTCGGGAATCCCAAGTGCTGGGCTTTCGTGATGAGGTATTGGCCCAGCATGAGACTCAGCACATCAATCTGCTGTTCAACAACGCAGGTATCGGTGGGGGCGGTTCCTTCGTCGAGGGAGATCGAGACGAATGGGAGCGCACATTTGCTGTTTGCTGGGAGGGTGTCTATTTCGGCTGCCGTGCGTTTATGGACGCACTGGTCGCCAGCGACGAAGGCCATATCGTCAATACCAGTTCAGTGAATGGCTTTTGGGCCAGTTTGGGCACTACTCAAGCCCACACCTCCTATGCGGCAGCCAAGTTTGCCGTCAAAGGATTTACTGAGGCGCTGATCACCGACCTGCGATTACACGCACCCCATGTCCAGTGCAGTGTGGTCATGCCCGGGCACATTGGCACGTCGATTGTGGAAAACTCGTCCAAGGTTCTGGGTAAGGCGGCGGGCATGGACTTGCCTGCAGAAGAGGTAGCGACGGTACGCGAGCGTATGTTGGCTGCCGGTCTGCCCGTGGGCAATGTACCCGATGACCACATTCGTCAGATGCTGGCCGATCGCGCCGAAGCATTCCGCACCGAAGCACCTACCACGGCGGCCACCGCGTCCAGCGTCATTTTGGATGCTGTGCGCAACAATCAATGGCGTGTACTGATTGGGCAAGATGCCCATGATTTGGATCGGTTGGTGCGAGAAGCGCCGCACGAGGCCTACGAAAAGTCCATGATCGACAAGATCAATGAGCTTAAGCATCTGGGTGGACTGCTTTGACGGCCCAACGCGACGTCGCATCTATACCCGAGGCCTAAGCCGCGATAACCTAATCACAACACACACAGGGGAGAGAGTATGGCTACCCAAAGCCGGGACGCAGCCATTGTTGGCATTCATGAATATCCGTCACGGGATGTAGAGGGCAAGGTCAATGCCCTGCAAATCAAGGCGGCTAGTGCCGCCAAAGCCCTAGCCGATGCAGGCTTGAACTGGTCGGATGTCGATGCCATCTACGACGCCGGCGAGGGCGGCCCTATGAGCGGTCTGATGATCTCAGAATATTTCGGCATCAAACCCACGGTAATGGATACTACCGGCGTCGGCGGTAGTTCCTATGAGTTCCATGCGGCCCATGCCCTGCGCGCGATACGTGAAGGCAAGGCCAAAGTCGCGTTGCTGACCTATGGCTCTACCGCACACAGTAATGCCATGGCTATTGGTGCAGGCGGCCGCGGGGGCGGCATCAGTCCGGGCGATAATATGGAGACCTTTGCCGGTCAAACCTTGATCGCAAACTACGCCATGGTGGCCCATCGCCACATGCACCAATATGGGACGACCAGTGAGCAGCTGGCTGAAATTTCGACGGCCACTCGCTATCACGCGATGCGTAATCCGGAAGCGGTTCAAGCGATGACGGACTTAGAGTTTGTTGGCATTCAAGAGACGACTATCGAAGACGTTGTGAACTCCCGCATGATTGCAGACCCGCTGCACCTGTTGGAATGCTGCATGGTTTCTGATGGTGGTGGTGCCGTGGTGATCGCCAGCGCCGACGTTGCGGCTCACTGTAAGAAAGCACCGGTCTGGATTCTCGGTACCGGTGAGGCCACCAAGTATCCAGAAAACGGTGGTGATATCACCACTTCGGCCGGCGCGCAGTCTGCGCCAATCGCCTTTGCCGAAGCCGGCGTGAGCGCCGCAGAAATGGATATCGCCATGATCTACGATTCCTTCAGCATCACCGTGTTGACCCTGCTGGAAGACTTGGGCTTTTGCGCCAAGGGCGAGGGCGGTGCTTGGGTTCAGGGTGGACGTCTGCGTTTTGATCGTCCGAATGACGGACCGGCGCTGAACACCGATGGTGGCGGACTGTCGTCCAATCATCCGGGCATGCGCGGTATCTTCTTGTTGCTTGAAGCGACCCGCCAACTGCGAGGTGAATCTACTTCACAAGTGGAGGATGCACGCTTAGCGATTGCCCACGGCAACGGCGGCATGTTGGGTGGCCGGCATTCTGCCGGCACAGTGATTTTGGGGAGGGACTGAAGATGAGCGATAACAATACCGAAAAGAAAGAACCCACACGTCCGCTACCCAAGCTGACCGAAATGGATACCGCGCCCTTTTGGCAAGGTACGGCCCAGCAAGAATTTCGCTATCAGCAGTGCGCCAACTGCGGAACCATCGTCTGGCATCCCCGTGCACATTGCACGGGCTGTGTGGACGGCGATCTGCAGTGGAAGGTCTCCGCCGGTCTGGGGACGATCTACTCCTATAGCGTGGTGCGCTTGAGCTATCATCCGTTTTTCCGCACCAAGGTGCCCTATGCGGTGGCTTATGTGGATCTGGACGAAGGCCCGCGTTTTCTGACCAATGTGACGGGTATCGAAGATCCGCTTACTGAAGTGTCTGTCGGACAGCGTGTAGAGCTTGCTTGGGAAACACACGAAGAGCTGTCGATACCATTGGTGAGGCCTGTTTAAGACGATCTCTGGGCGGCCGGGAATGTTCCGGCTCGCCCGATAGCCTAAGCCGAGTTTTCGGCGTCCGCGGCCTGCATTTTGATGGCCTCAAACGCGCCTTGCTGCAGCGCAGCGACAAGCTCTTGCTCGTTGGCGATGGGGTGTTCGAAGCGGGTGCCACAACGGCCTATGTGACTGACAATATGCGCATCACTACCACCGATGCCGCGATAACCCAGAGTTTGCGCCATATCGATGGAGACCTGATCTTCGTTGTCCCGACTGCCGCCGTTGTAGATTTCCACAATTTGCACGCCCTCGGGCACGCCAAATTCCTCCAGGTGCGCCGACATACCAACCCGCTTGCGCCCTGGGTGACACGGCACCGCAACGGCGTTGTGGGCTTTGCATGCGGCGATCACGTCGGCTAAGGCCAGATGAATGTTGCTGAAATCAAAAGCTTCCTGCAGTGCCGGGGTGACCCCGAAAACAAGGACGTGACCGTATTCGGTTTCTACTTCGGCCCCTTTGAGGATGGTCAAACCAAAGGATTTGCCCAGTTCTGAATAGTCCGATTCATCATCAAACTGCCGGTGCTCTGTTAGCACGAAGCCGTCGATCGGAATGTTCTTGGCGCTAATCCACTGGCAGTAGTTTTTCACCTTGGCGCGGCCGTCGTCGGATTTGATGGAGTGGGCGTGTAAATCCAGAATCATGTAATTTTTCCTAACGACTGTTAATTGGTTGACGCATCGTGGCTATACAAGACGTTGCCACAGAGTCTCCACTTGCTTCAGCAAGTGAGCCTCATCGGCGGAATTGTCGATGACCTGATCGGCGTAAGCGCGACGTTCATCATTGCTGAGCTGAGCGTCCAGACGGGCCTGCACCGCTGCGGGGTCTAAGTTGTCTCGAGCACAAGCCCGCTCAATGGCCGCATCTGGCTCTACGATGGTCACCCACACTTGATCCACCAGACCCAGCCACTGGGCTTCAATCAGCACCGCTGCCTCGAGCACGACGGGTCTAGACGCATCGGCAGCCAAGGCCTGATCGATTTCGCACTGGGCCATGGCCTGAATCGCTGGCCAGACAATATCCGTCAGTTGTTTCAGTGCGGCCGGATTACCGAAGACTTTACCGCCCAAGACTCGGCGATCGACCTCTCCGTCGTCACCGACTACATCGGCACCGAATGCCTGCACCACCTGATCGAATGCAGCGGTGCCCTTGACGTAGGCCGAGTGCCCGAGCTTGTCAGCGTCGATCGTGTAGGCACCCAGCGCGCCTAGAGTTTTTGCGACAGTCGATTTGCCCGAAGCAATGCCGCCGGTAAGACCAATAATCAATGCAGAACCCCCGTTCATTTGGGATGCAATTCTATCCGGCTGGTCACGGGAATTCGACCGCGGTTATGATGTGGCGATGAATACAATGAAAAACATCATCAATGTCACTTTTATCCAACCCGACGGTCGTGAGGAAACCTATCAAGGCCCGATAGGCGATCATGTGATGGATGTTGCCGTCGATAACGGGGTGGCCGGTATCATCGGCCAGTGTGGGGGCGGCTGTACATGCTGCACCTGTCATGTCTGGCTTGATGTGAACTGGCAAGACCGAGTAAAGCCCGCACACCATGATGAAACCGAACTCCTCAGTTACGCCATTGGGGTTTGCGAGCGTAGCCGCCTAGCCTGTCAGGTCAGATTGACGGAAGATCTAGACGGACTCGTGGTCGAAATCCCCTCCGAGTCAGAGTAGAGCGATCAGACCAGTTCGGCTTGCTGTCCGATGCGAGAGGCACTGAAAAACAGCAGCCCGGCCATCACCAATTCCGCCACAATAAACGTCGTTGCCAACTCGGCCCCGTACAGTGCCCATGCCATTGTGCGAAAAATTGCAGCCAACAGTAGCAGCAAGCTCGCGCTGCGTAAGTAATGGCCAGTCTGAGTAATGACGCCCATGACACACATGATCACTAAAAAGACAAAAAAGGCGCTGAAATCGCCAACCTGAGTGCTACGTCCTATGCCATCCAGGTAGGGCATGCCGAGACCAGCCGCTGCGGCGGCAGGGTCGAAAAGCCATGAGACCGCTGTCGTTGCGAGCAGAGCGGCAACGAGGCCTGGAATAATGCGATAAACCATGGGTTTCTCCTAGTCGGTAGGGTTAGAGCCTAGCTCTAGTTGTGGTTAGCACGCAATACGCGTTGGGTTTCAGATGCGCTATCCGTATCATCAGGGTCTCTTACACGCAGACTAAGGGCACTTATGGCACTCGTGAACAAACGGATCGTGATCACCGGCGGCACGGGCGTACTGGGTCAGGGGGTGGCTCGCGTGGCGAAACAGCAGGGTGCCGAGGTCGTCTTGCTGGATGTGGCTGGACCCCAAGCCGGCGCAGTCGGCGAGTTTGTGGCAGTGGATCTCACCGATACAAACAGTTTGATGGCGTGTTTTGACCAGATCGGTGACTTTGATGTGCTGGCCAATATCGCCGGCGGGTTCGCCATGGGCCCGAGCGTGTATGAGACCGAAGACGAACTTTGGGACGCGATGTTTACCATCAACGTCACGACGCTTCGCCGCGTGTTGAATGTGGCCGTGCCTCGATTGTTGGCCCGTGGCCGCGGCAGTGTGATTAACGTTGGTGCCCTCGGCGCGCTGAAAGGCGGCCCCAATATGGGTGCCTATCTGGCCTCCAAGTCAGTGGTGATGCGGCTCACCGAATCGTTGAGCGAGGAAGTCAAACATGCCGGGGTGAATGTCAACGCGGTGTTGCCGACGGTTATCGATACCCCGCGAAATCGGGCCGATATGCCGGCGGTAGATCCTGCTCTCTGGGTCAATCCAGAAGATTTAGGCAGCGTAATTTGTTTCTTAGGGAGCGATGCAGCACAGGCCGTCCACGGTGCGCTGGTGCCCGTTAACGGACTGTCTTGATCGTCTCAGCCCCTGAGGGCGGCAAACTCGTACAGCCCGGCACCGCTCCCCTGTCGTCGGTGCCTCGGTTCAGCGTCTGGCTACTCCATGACCGGAATATTGAACGCGGCGCCTTGAGTCTCGCCATCGGGCCATCGCTGGGTCACTGTTTTCGTTTGAGTATAAAAACGCACGCCTTCCATACCATGCTGGTTGGCGTCGCCGAAGGCTGAGCGTTTCCAGCCGCCGAAGCTGTGATAGGCCACAGGCACTGGGATTGGCACATTGATACCGACCATGCCGACGTTGACCCGCTGAGCGAATTCCCGCGCCGCGCCGCCACTGCGGGTAAAAATAGCCACGCCATTGCCGTACTGATGCTTGGATGGCAGCTCCAGTGCGCCTTCAAACGACTCTTCTCGAAGCACCTGCAGCACCGGGCCGAAAATTTCGTCCTGATAACTTTGCATGGTGGGCTTCACGTCGTCGAACAGGGTAGGGCCCACATAGAAGCCTTTTTCGTAGCCCTGCAAGGAGAAGTTGCGACCGTCGACCACGAGTTTGGCGCCTTCGTCCACGCCCATTTGAATATAGTCCTCAATGCGCTGTTTGTGTGCGGCAGTCACCACAGGGCCGTAGTCGGCTGCTGAATCGGTAGAAATTCCCACGTTCAGTTTACCCAGCTCATTGGTCATGGCCTCGACGAAACGATCGCCTGTTTCATTCCCCACCGCGACTACGGTGGAAAGTGCCATGCAGCGTTCGCCAGCAGAGCCATAGGCTGCACCGGTAATATCCTGAACCGCTTGCTGCATATCCGCATCGGGCAGAATGATGCCGTGATTTTTCGCACCTCCCATGGCTTGGACGCGTTTGCCCTGTTTCGCGCAGCCTTGGTAAACGTAGTGCGCGATATCCGACGAGCCAACGAAACTTACCGCCCGAATGTCTGGGTGGTCGATGATCGCGTCCACAGCTTCCTTGTCGCCGTTAACCACGTTCAGAACGCCGGCGGGAGCTCCAGCTTCCATCATCAATTCGGCCAATCGCATGGGCACGCCGGGATCTTTTTCCGACGGCTTGAGAATGAACGTACAGCCTGTGGCGACGGCCACTCCAAACATCCACATCGGAATCATGGCGGGAAAGTTAAAGGGCGTGATACCTGCCGCCACGCCAACGGGTTGGCGCATGCTGTAGACGTCGATGCCAGGTCCAGCACCCGGCGTATACTCTCCTTTCAGCAGGTGGGGTACGCCGCAGGCGAATTCGATCACGTCGAGGCCACGCTGAATATCGCCAAGAGAGTCGGCGAGGACCTTGCCGTGTTCTTCTGACAGAATGCGCGCAAGCTCATCGGCATGGGCTTCCACCAGACTCTTAAAGTTAAACAGAACCCGAGCGCGGCGCTGGGGGTTCATGGCAGACCACTCCGGCAGAGCTGCCTTGGCGGCGGCTACCGCATCGTTAAGTTCCCCCGCGGTGGCTAGGGCGACATGGCCGGTGACCTCACCCAAACTGGGATTGAAGATGTCACTGGTCCGTCCTGATGTACCTTGAACCGTCTGCCCATTGATGAAGTGTTGGTAGGATTTACTCATAGCCTCTCCGCAGTAACCTGTTTGTTTATAAATTGAAGACCAGAGAGTCTATTCTCACTAGTCGAACAAGAGAATCTTGACGAAGGAAAAACCTCAAGGAGCGTAAGTGACGAATTCGAAACTTCGAGTGCTACTCACCCGGCGTTGGCCCCAAGCCGTCGAAGAGGCCATGGCTCAAGTCTTTGAGTTGCGGGTCAGTCCAGACAACAAACCGATGACCCAAGCAGAGCTTGCCGATGGACTGGCTTGGGCCGATGTACTGTGCCCGACGGTGACCGACGTGATCTCTGGGGAATTGCTCGGCGGGTCCGCTGTCAGAACCCGACTGCTGGCGAATTTTGGTGTGGGCTTCAATCACATTGATATGGCCGCCGCCAAAACCGCCGGTATCGCTGTGACCAATACTCCCGGTGTGCTCACCGATGCCACAGCGGAAATCGCCATGACGCTGCTGTTGAACACAGCGAGGCGAGCGGGTGAGGGCGAACGGTTGGTGCGCGCAGGGCAATGGGAGGGTTGGCACCCTACCCACATGTTGTCTACCCAAGTAACAGGGAAAACGTTGGGCATCGTGGGTATGGGCCGAATCGGATTGGCCCTCGCTCGGCAGGCCCACTACGGATTCGGCATGCGCGTGCTCTACAGCGCACGAACACAGCGGACCGACGAAAACTTTGACGGCATGCCGGCTCAGTATTGCGAGCTGCCTGAATTGCTCGCGCAGTCAGACTTTGTCAGCCTGCATTGTCCGGCGTCTCCCGAGACCCATCACCTGATTAATGCGCAATCTCTTGCGCTGATGAAATCCACCGCCCATCTGATCAACACCGCTCGTGGTGATGTGGTTAACGAAGCGGAATTAGTGGATGCGCTGCAACGTGGGGTTATTGCCGGGGCTGGGCTAGACGTTTACGAAGCGGAGCCAATGGTTACTCCGGGCTTGCTCGACTTGCCCAATGTCGTATTGTTGCCGCACATGGGAAGCGGCACCACACAAACTCGGATTGCGATGGGGGAATGTGCGATGGCAAATATCCGGGCATTTTCGAATGGGCAGGCCTTACTCAACCCAGTGGTCTGAAGGCAGCTCGAACAGAGGAACAGGGGAACAGGGGAATGGAACCAAATCGTATACAACGGCTGAGTGCAGCTGTCGCCGAAGATTATCGACGGCGGCCTCTGTGGATGAACCTGATCTTTTATTTTTGTGTCTACATGACGTTCATCTACATGCCCTTTGATCTGTTTTTGAAGCCCGTGGCCGAAGACCATGAGATCTGGTTTGGATTTTCGCTAACCGGTTGGTGGGCTAAGATCACAGCGCCTTTGCACTGGCTGATATACGGCCTAGGTGCCTACGGTTTTCGCCATATGAAATCGTGGATGTGGCCATGGGCGGGCGTTTACGCTGCCCAAGTAGTGATTGCCATGGTGGTTTGGAATGTCATCAACGTTCGAGGTGGTGGAATGAACGCCGCCATTATTTCAGGCCTGATTTTCACGGTACCCATGGTGGCCTTGCTTCGTGCTCGGGATACCTTTCAAGCAGAAGTAAGCCAGTCAGAATAAAGACGAAAAAGAAGAGGAGAAACCTATGAGTCAATCAACCACGCTGCCTGACTGGGCAGTTGATCACATGAATCGGTATCTGGAAACCGATGGCGAAGATGGACACATATGGCGGGGCGTGCCGACACTACTGCTAACCACGCTGGGTCGAAGCAGCGGAGAGCAGAGAATGCTGCCGCTGATTTACGGTAAGGACGGCGATGATCACATCGTCGTTGCCTCGAAGGGCGGTCATGCCGATCATCCGGCGTGGTACCTCAATTTGGCAGCGTCAAATTCGGTTAGGGTGCAAGTCGCTGCGGACAAATTCTCTGCGACGGCGGAAGTGGTCGAAGGAGCCGATCGTTCGCGTATCTGGGACATGATGGCGGAGATCTGGCCACCGTATAATGAGTATCAGGAGAAGACGGATCGATTGATTCCCGTAGTGCGTTTGCGTCGCAGCTAACGTCGCAACACGGTCAAGGTTCGGGCTGTCGCCACAAAAACGTGGCGACGACCAACAGCACGACCCCCTGAAGACCAGCGGCCCATAGGGGCGCGCCAACCAATGGCGTGATCACAAGTAACACCAGCATGGACGCGCTAGCGACCACCTTGCTGCGCCGCGAAATAGCCCGTTTGTTTTGCCAGTCGGCAATGGGTGGCCCAAACGTCGGGTGATTGAGTAACCACTGGTGGATTTTTTCAGATCCACGGCTGAAGCACAGCGCGGCCAACAACAAAAACGGCGTGGTTGGCAGTAAGGGTAGAGCAATACCAATCACCCCCAAGCCAACAAATAGCCATCCCAAGCTGATCCATAAATACTTCAAGCCCAATCCTCATCCGGCAATGCGCAGAGCCTAACAGGGAAAGTATCTCGTCGTTGTGTTAAGTCGCCATCTCAGTCAGATGTCGGCGTCAAGAGTTGCATACGTCCTGCCCAGAAAGTAACGTCAAGACGCTGTGTTTGGAGGGGCATAGCAGCGCGCATTGGCGCGATTTAACGTCGTCCCCTCCCGTAATGACAACTAGGAGCTGATGATGAATTTCGATATACCTCAGGAGATGCAAGAGTATCTCGATGAACTGGACCAGTTTATCGAGAACACGATCAAGCCACTGGAAAACGAAAACGACAACATCCGCTTTTTCGACCATCGACGCGAAGACGCCCGAACGGACTGGGAGCGTGGTGGTCTGCCTAACGAAGAATGGGAGGCCTTGCTGTCCAAGGCCAAGCGTCTAGCTGACGAAGCCGGACACTACCGGTATCCGCTACCCAAGGAGTACGGTGGCCAAGAGGGCAGCAACTTGGGCATGGCGATTATTCGCGAACACTTTGCCGCGATGGGCTTGGGATTGCATAACGACCTACAGAACGAGCACTCCATCGTGGGCAACAATGTCGGTCTGTTGTTGATGATCGAATACGGAACAGAGGAACAAAAAGCCGCATGGATCGACGATCTGGCCGAGGGCCGTGCAGGCTTCGCCTTCGGCATAACCGAGCCCGACCACGGTTCTGATGCCACGCATATGGAAACCACGGCAGTTCGCGATGGCGACGAGTGGATTATCAACGGCTCGAAGACTTGGAATACCGGCATCCACAAAGCCAAGCACGATCTGATCTTTGCCCGTACCAGCGGCAAGGCAGGTGATGGCGATGGCATCACGGCCTTTTTAACCCCAACAGATAGCGACGGTTTCAAAGTCGAAGAAATGCTTTGGACATTCAATATGCCCACGGACCACGGTCGCGTCAGCATGAAAGACGTGCGCGTGCCTCACGAAGCCATTTTCGGGGGCGAGGGTCGAGGCCTAGGTGTGGTTCAGCACTTCTTCAACGAAAACCGAATTCGTCAGGCAGCATCCTCCTTGGGCGCGGCCCAGTTCTGCATCAACGAGTCCATTGCGTACGCCAAGGAGCGAGCGCCCTTTGGTAAGCCTTTGGCGACCAATCAAGGAATACAGTTTCCATTGGTCGAATTGCAAACCCAATGTGAAATGCTGCGCGCGTTGATTCATAAGACAGCGTGGCAAATGGATAACTACGGTGCTTTCTCCGTCTCCGACAAGGTATCGATGTGTAATTACTGGGCCAACCGCTTATGCTGCGAGTCAGCGGACCGGGCCATGCAGGTTCACGGCGGTCTGGGTTACAGCCGCCATAAGCCCTTTGAGCATATCTATCGCCATCACCGCCGATATCGGATCACCGAAGGGGCGGAAGAAATTCAAATGCGTCGCGTCGCCGGATACCTCTTCGGCTTCATGGGACAGCGAGCACCCAAGGGTGTGCGAGAACCCACGGCAGAGAGCTAGACGTTGAACGTCTCTCACAGCGAGTTGGAACACATCCTGGGCGACTTGTTGCCTAGAGTGATCGAAGACTGCGACAGTCTGCTCAAGCTGGAGCGCCTTTCCGGTGGCGCCAGCCAAGAAACCTATCGCATCACCATCGCCTCGCCCGAGGGTGATCGGCTGCTTGCGATGCGCCGGGCGGCGGGCGGCGAAGAGGGGGAAATTACCGCTCAGCACCCGGGTCTGGCTGTTGAGGCTTTGCTGATGCAAGTCGCGCGAGCACAGGGCGTACCGGAACCCAAGGTGCACTATGTGCTGCAACCCCAAGACGGCATCGGGGCGGGTTTCATTATGCAGTGGTTGGAAGGCGAAGCGCTGGGCGCGAGAATCGTTAAAGCCCCTGAACTTGATGCCGTGCGACCCCAACTGGCACACATGTTCGGCGTTACACTGGCGCGTATTCACTCCATTGATCTACAGGCCACGGGCTTAGATCAACACCTGCAACACCTCACGCCGGAAGACTATGTGCGACAAACCTGGGAGCGCTATCAAGCCTTTGAAACGCCTCAACCGATGATTGATTTCACCGCGCGCTGGCTGCTGGATAATCTACCCAGTAACTACACCCCAAGTCTTGTGCATAACGATTATCGTAACGGCAATGTCATGGTGGATACCTCGGGCATTGTAGCGGTATTGGATTGGGAGGTGGCGCATATTGGTGATCCGATGCGCGACCTCGGCTGGATGCTGACCCATTCATGGCGTTTCGGCCGTGCCCATCTCCCCGTTGGCGGGTTTGGTACCGCAGACGACTTTTATGCGGGCTACGAATCTGTCACCGGTGTCGCGGTCGATCCGCAAGCAGTCAAATTCTGGCAGGTCTTTGGCTCATTCTGGTGGGCTGTCGGATGTTTGGGAATGGCCGAGCATTATCGCAATGGTCCGGATCAAAGCGTTGAACGACCAGGCATTGGACGGCGTTCCTCCGAATGCCAGGTCGACTGTGTGAATTTGCTGATCCCCGGACCGGTCAGTCTGGTGGAGCCCCAAACAGACAATGTCTATGTGGACATGCCCCGTGCCGATGAGCTGCTGAAAAGCGTGACGGATTTTTTACGCGAGCAGGTGATGAGCGAGACCACAGGACGCACGCAGTTTTTGGCTCGTGTAGCCGGTAACTCTCTGGATATCGTGCAGCGCGAAATGGCCTTGGGCGAAACCGCTGCCGGTCAAGAGCGTGAACGATTGCGAACCTTGCTGGCGAGCCCCGAGACTGACCTGATGCAACTGCGTGAGCAGTTGGTGCAGGGTTTACGTGAAGGGCAGATCGACCTCAACGCGCCTGGTTTGGCCGAGCATCTGCGCGCATCCATTGTGAATCAAATCAACATCGACCAGCCGCGCTACGCTGGGCTGGCCACAGCCCTCAATGGCGGCGAGGGCGTTTAAACCGCCTGAGTGGCGGCAATTCAGATCAGTCGAGAGGGAAAGAGTATGGGATTATTAAACGATAAGGTCGCCGTTATTACTGGCGGCATCAGTGGGTTGGGTCGTGCGAGCGCACTGCGTTACGCTGCCGAGGGAGCTCGGGTTGTTGTCGCCGATATCAACGCCGAGCGAGGCGCGAATGCGGCGGCAGAAATGTCCTCTGGCGGTGCCTCAATCGAATTCATACAGGTGGATGTTACCTCCAAGGAAAGCCAGCAGGCATTGTTTGACGATGTGGTTTCCCGCTACGGTCAAGTCGATACGGTGTTGGCAGCGGCAGGGGTTTCCTCCTCCGGTTACATCAGCGGAGAAGTCAGTGAAGTCGAAGCCGAGCCGGAAGAGCGGATGTTCCATAACCGAACCCTTGAGGACTGGGAAAAAGTCATGGCGGTGAACGTCACAGGAGTGATGCTGACCAATCAAATCGCGATTAAGCATATGCTTGCCAATGGCAACGCAGGTTCTATCGTGAATATCGCCTCCATCGCCGGTCGACGCCCCTTGCCGGGAGCATCAGATTACTGTGTGTCAAAGGCAGCGGTAATCATGCTTACCCAAACCGTCGCCACGGAATACAGCACCAGCAATATTCGTGTTAACGCCATCGGGCCCGGTTTTATCGAAACGCCGATGACCGCGAACATTCGGCAATCGCCAGAGTGGATGGAAACCGTCATGCAAATGACGCCCATGCAGCGCATGGGGCAGGCCAATGAAATCGCCAGCACCGCTTTGTTTTTGGCCAGCGATGAATCCAGTTATTTTACGGGCCAAACATTATTCCCCAATGGCGGGATGTTCACGGGCTAAGCAATTCAGCAGCGTCATTCATCGAAAGCGTCGATGTAGGCGCCCAGACTGGCGCTGCCCCCGGTGTGAACCAGAATCACGTCGGTCAGATGGTTGAAGTTGCCCAGATTGATTTGATCAATCAGGGCGGCCAGCGCCTTTCCCGAGTAGACCGGATCAAAAAGCAAGCCCTCCAGTTGCGCAGCCATACGAATCGCTTTGATGCACGCGGGGGTGGGCAGCCCGTAGCCGTCGCCGAAGTAAGCGTGATTGACGTCGACCTGAAAGGTCTTCCCAACCGCTGCGTCTGGCCATCGCTCGCTCATGGTTTGGGCCAGAGTCAGAATCCGATCTTTGAGGGTTTGGGGGTCGGGGTGAAACACATTGACGCCTAAAATTTGACCGGGCATACCCAACAGACTTTTGCCGAAGACTAAGCCGGCCTGAGTGCCGGCACTGGCAGAGGCATGTACGATTAGGTCTGTGCCGATATTCCGGTTTCTGCATTGGACCATCAGTTCTGCGAGGCAGCGGGTATAGCCCAAGGCACCGACCGCACTTGAACCGCCCGCAGGAATCTCATAGATCCGCTTGCCTTGGCCCGCCAGTTTGGTCAGCAGGGATTTTCTCCTCTCGGCCACATCATCCAGCGAACTGACGTGTATTTGAGCGCCGAGTAGACGATCCAGCAGCATGTTCCCCTGATGAGCATAGCTGTCGTGTGGCCAATCTACCCGCTCGCTCAGTAGTAGGTGGCAGGGTAGACCTAACTTGGCACAGGCTGCTGCGGTTTGCCGGGCGTGATTTGATTGCACGGCGCCATAGGTCACGATGCAATTGGCTTCTTGGGCCAGCGCATCCGCCATTAAGTACTCGAGTTTGCGCGTTTTATTGCCGCCTGTGGCGAGGCCAGTGCAGTCGTCCCGCTTAAGCCAAATACGCGGCCCGCCCAGTTCTTCGCTCAAGCGATCCAAGGGCTCTAGGGGGGTTGGACTTTGACCCAACTCAATTCGCGGCTGTTGATCGAACCATGTCTTATTGTCGGTTGAGCTCATGTTGTCTCCCTGCCACACCATCGATTCAAATCTACGAACGACTGTAGGTTTGAGAGCCGCGCTCGGTCAGGCATCGGCCGGCCTGATGGATGCCGGCGCGAACAATGCCGTTGATATTCTTTTCCCAGTGTCCGTCCACAGATTCGTCCATGGCCTTGAGCAGTGCGGGCACAAGTCCCGCAACAAAGGCGTCGCCGCAGCCCGTTGGATCCACTACCGGTGACACCGCAGGTGTGGGCAGTGTGCGCTGATTACCGTCTGTGAGCAGGGTTCTAACCGGCCGTGCTCCGTCGGTTTCTATGACGGTCTTGTGACTCAAACCGTTTGGCAGCATCTTACGAATATGAGCAATCTCATGAGCGTTGCCAATCAACACGTCGCAGTAAAGTATGGCATTGTTGAGCGCGGTAGCATCCATGCCGTCGGCGTATTGTCCGGGGACCCACAGATTCAAAATGTTCTCATTTTTGACTTTTGCGATGCGCAAAGCCGCCTGCATCATGGGCGCTGGAAATGGCGCGCAGACGAACAGATCCAAGGACTCAAAGGCCTGGTTCTGCAAATGCACAGTCCAGGTATCGATATCAATCTCCGGTCCGGGCGAAAATGCCGTGAACTGGGTGCCGTTAGGGTCCGTAATGATATTGGCCTTGGCACAGTGGGCGCCCTTGACGGTCAAGATGCCGTCTAACTGATGGCCCAGATGCTGGGCGTAGCGACGAAAGTCTTCACTGCCGGCGGCAGACAAGAGAAGGTACGGTGTCTTCAGCAAGCTCAAGCCGTAGGCGATGTTGCCAGCACAGCCTCCAAAGAATTCCTGCTGACCGGTCACCTTGCAGTTTAGGCCTGGCCCGCGGTCGTCAAAGACCTTATCGGTTTTGCCGATAAGGTCATAGGCCACTGCGCCCATCACCGCGATACGACGATTATTCGTGGAGTTAATGCGAAGAGCCTCCCAGCAAGCGCAGGGCAGAGCGGAATGCTGCCCTCACACGTAATTTGAATTCCAGTTCCCGATTTTCCTCCAGTTCATGAAGGAAGAGCCCAACTTTCGGGTAGCTAGCAAGCTTACGACGCAAGGTAGGCGATGCCGATGACAGACAAATAACTGCGATACCGAAAAATACGAAACCGGGCATCAGAGGAACAGCTAAACCGACAAAGCCAAGGATAATGCATAAGCCGCCGATTCCGACGAGCAGTACTCTGACAGTAAACGACACGAATTTAGACTTCCGGTTATGTAAGAATGACCAGCAGCGATGGTGGCAAACACCGCACAAACTTTCCACTGATATTGAGCAAGGGCGTCAACGGACCGCCTGGCAAACGAGGTCTTCATGCTGGAAATCGAAATTTTCTCTGATGCGATTTGTCCCTGGTGCTTTATTGGTAAGCGCCGGCTCGAGAAAGCCATAGAAAGCTCGGGTGCAGAGAATGGATTTGACCCTGAGATACGCCTGCGCTGGCGGCCCTACCTGTTGTATCCCAATCTACCGATTGAGGGTATTGATCGAAACGAAATGCTGCGCCGGCGCTACGGTCCCCGCGGCGATAAGGGCCGGGTGCCAGCGGCAATTTTGGCTGAAGCGGCTGCCGAGAACATTGAGCTGCGGTATGACCTGATCGATCAAACACCCAATACCCGCGCCGCCCACCGCCTAGTGGAATGGGTCTATGAGGAAAGCGGTTGGCAAGCCCAACACGCCTTGGTGGAAACGCTTTTTCAGGCCTATTTTTGCCTCGGGCAGGACGTGGGAGATACCACGGTATTGTATGAGTTGGCCAAACCATTCGGGTTAACCCAGTCCGAGAAGGATGAGGTGTTAGCCGGCGAGGGCCGTCTGGGAGCGGCACTGGATGCCGAACTGGATACCCAGCTCGAGCGCGGTTTGGATCTGGGGGTTTCTGGTGTACCGGGGTACGTAATGGGCGGGGGCTATTTGCTGCCCGGTGCGCAAAGTGTCGACACCATGCAGGCCATTGTCCAGCGGGCTAAAACTAAATTTTCTTCTGCTTAGCGAGCGCCTCTAGTCGGTGGACGCCTACTGAGGTCCTCGCGCACAGGCGTGCTAATCCATCGTGTGGGCCGGAATAGCCTCGCTGTCTACCTTGCCTACAATTTTTGCCGGCACGCCAGCAACGGTAACGTTGGCGGGTACGTTTTCCAGAACCACGCTGCCGGCACCGACCTTGGCGTTCGCGCCGATTTCAATGTTGCCAATGACTTTGCAGCCAGCACAGAGCAGTACACCCTTGCGAATTTTGGGGTGTCGGTCGCCGCTGCTTTTACCTGTGCCGCCGAGGGTGACCGAATGCAGTACCGATACATCGTCCTCTACCACCGCCGTTTCACCGATCACGATGCCGGTGGCGTGATCAAACATAATGCCGCTGCCGATGCGGGCTGCCGGGTGAATATCCACACCCAAAGTCACGCTGATCTGATTTTGGAAGAACTGAGCCAGAGTGTGACGATCTTGGTACCACAGCCAGTTGGCGATGCGGTGCGCCTGCAAGGCGTGGTAGCCCTTAAGAAACAAAAAAGCGCTGGATAGGTCGCGGCAGGCCGGGTCCCGTGTGTAATTGGCAATGATGTCGATTTCAGCGGCGCTGAGTATGTCTTTATGGGCATCAGCGGCTTCGGCGATCACGTCTCGAATCAGCATCGTCGGCAGCATGGGGTTGTCCAGCTTACTGGCAAGACGAAAGCTCAGCGCATCGGCAAACGACTTGTGGTTTAGGATCGTTGCGTGGAAATAACTGCCTAAAATTGGCTCTTCCTTAGCCTTGCGCTGCGCCTCTTCTCGCATCACAGGCCACAGGTCATCCAAGCTGTGTAGCTGTGACAGGGAGTCGGAATGCTGGTCTTGCATGACCTCTAAAAAGCGGTTTTGCAGGGTATTGGGTGTCGCTTCTGCCGACATGGTGTTTTCCTGAATTGGTCGCCACGATGCAGTGTAGGCGAATTTACGGGTATTCGATGGCTCGGAGACTAGCAGCCCCGAGCTGTGCAAGTGAAGTACAAACCGCATAGAGGATTGTTCCAACGCCTCTGACTGTGTAGGGTCGCGCAAATACCACAGGTGTCACCTGGTCGTTCACAAAAGGAAGTCGAAACGCTTTGAATCAGTCTTTCACAACCGTCGCCATCGTTGCGCGTCGCCAGACCGATGCCATCGAGGCCAGTATCAATGCGGTAGAATCCGTTTTACATCAGCACAGGGTCAAAGTCCTCTTTGGATCCCAAACCCTTGCCGCGCTGCCAAGCGCAAACGGCAACGCTCGCGAGAGTGTGGCTGAGGAGGACATGGGTAGCGCCGCAGATCTCGTTGTTGTGGTCGGTGGTGATGGCAGCCTGTTGGGTTTTGGTCGCGAGATGGCCGCCTCAGGCGTGCCCGTGGTTGGTGTGAATCGAGGTGGATTGGGCTTTCTTGCGGCGATTTCTCCGGATCAGATCGACACAAAGTTCACCGAAATTCTCGACGGGCAGTTCACGACAGAAGAACATTTTTTGTTGCAGGCCTCGATCTTACGAGACGGCGAAGTGATCGCCCAGCAAAGCGCGCTCAATGACGTGGTCGTCAGCCCTGGTGGCGTCATGGGCATGATGGAGTTCTCGCTGTGGCTGGACGATGAATTTGTCTACGATCAGCGTTCTGACGGGCTGATTGTGGCCAGTCCCACCGGTTCGACAGCCTACGCGCTGTCTGCGGGTGGTCCGATCATGCATCCGGGATTGGATGCCATCGTCGTGGTGCCCATGTTTCCCCATACGCTTACGTCCCGGCCCTTGGTTGTTCCCGGCAACAATGTCCTGCGACTGCGCTTGCAAAACAGTTCGAGCGCCTCGCCGCAGATCAGCTGTGATTCTCAAGTGCAAATCAAATTCCAAGCAGGGGATGAGATTCAAATTCGCAAACACCCCAATGCGCTAACCTTGCTGTGTCCGTCTGATCACAGTTTTTACGAGGCCTGTCGATCGAAACTCGACTGGGCCAGTCGGCTGGGCGGCCAAAAGCTCAGCTAGCGGGCAAATCTTCCGGTCGGTCGATGTCTCGCACAAGGCCAGGATCCATCAGCTCAACGTCCTGAATGTGCTCGGGGTTTGCCCGTAGCACCGAGCGAGCCCCCTGATCGCCGGTCAGTGCCCGAAGATCGCCAAAAAGGGATCGGTGAAAACCCATGGGGTGGCCGTGAGGCGCGGTTTGATCCGCCTGATCCATCCGCCTCAGAACGGGGCGAATAATCTTTTGCGCAGAGTCTGTGGCTCGTGCTTGCAGGAGGTGTAGCGTATCCGTCGCGATAAAGGGCATGTCCAATAGCCCCACAAAGGCCCAATCCCACGAAACATCAGTGAAGCCTGCCGCCAGCGTATGCCCCATGCCCAAGTGTGCCTGATCGGTCGGTATGACCTCTCCAAACCGCTCCAACCGCTCAATGAGGGCAATGTCTTCAGAACGCAGAACGATCCGTACAGCCTTGAAAGCGTTTGCGTAGGCGGCAGCCGTGGTCTCGGCGACGGTTTGATTACCCAGCGGTGCGAGGCGTTTGTCACTGCCAAAGCGGCGGCCAAAACCGGCGCCCAAAAGCACAGCGCCGATTTGTGGGGAGGGCTTGGTCACGTGCTAGGCGATTGCGGCAACGTGGTCGCGGGCCGCTGTTGCACGATGTTTTCGCACCGCGGTGATTTCGGCCAAAATCGCGATGGCAATTTCCGGCGGTGTTTTGCTGCCGATGGGCAGGCCAATGGGGGCGTGCAAGCGGTCGATATCCGCAGGATTCAGGTCCAGGGCCAAGAGCCGTTCGCGACGGCTGGCAGACGATCGGGTGGACCCCATGGCGCCGATGTAAAACGCCTCGGTCTCTAGAGCTTCCATCAGGCCCATATCATCAATGCGCGGATCGTGAGTGAGAGCCACGATGGCCGTGGCCGGGTCATTGGCGTATTCGCGCACCGCATCATCCGGCATGTCTGCCACCTTGCGTACACCCGCCACGCTGAATTGGTCCAACAGCTCCTGTCGGGGATCGCAAATGGTGATTTCGTAGTCTAGGCTCAGGGCCATTTGGGCCAAATACGCACTGACCATGCCAGATCCGATAACGAACAGCTGATGGGCGGGGCCGTAGGTATGTTCGAGCACCTGATTCTGCTCGTCCCACGCTAGGGGCGCAGCACTGCATGGGGCCACGATGGCCGTACGGCCATGCTTGAGATCAACCACTCGCTTGGCGCAGCGGCGTTCGGCAAGTGCGGTCGTAAGCTGGGCAAAGTGCGTCTGCGTGTCGACGGTTGGGTGTAGGGGTTCCACAACAATGTAAAGGTGTCCACCGCAGGGTAGGCCCAGCTTTTCGGTTTCTTCAGCGGTAATCCCGTACTGAAAAAATTGCGGGCCATCGGCGGCGAGCTCGCCCGCGGTCAGTTTCTCGAGCAAATCATCTTCCACACAGCCACCGGACAAGGATCCAATCACGGTCCCTTCGGTGTTACAGGTGAGCAGAGAGCCGACGGGGCGGGGTGATGAACCCCACGTCTGCACAACCGTCGCTAACCAGCATGACAGACCGCTTTGCAGCCATGAATTGATCTGATTGAGTACTTCCTTGTCTACGGCTTGGAGCATGTCAGACGCCTTCTCTGCAACTTCAAAACAAGAACCCTAGCGTGTTGTCCGTTGAGGTGCCAGCAGTGAAGCCTTCGGCGAGTGACAGACTTGGGTACTAAATCCGTGAACTCCTGCACATAGAAGCGGACAGCGGGTGGTTATGATCACGGCAAGGGAAATGGATGAAAACGCGAATCAGGGGGGTTGAGAAATGGATGCACGAACCGTAGGACTGCGCTTGGTCGAACTCACGACCGCGGGCCAAGACGCAACAGCGTTAGACGAGCTGTACGCTGATAGCGTGGTTAGTGTCGAAGTCATGAGCGACCCGGTCGCGGAACCCCAGCGTTGGGAGGGCATACGGGCCGTGCGGGAAAAACACGAATGGTGGGAAAACGTCGCCACGGTTCACCAGGTTGATGTTGAAGGCCCCTTTGCCGGCAACGGTGACGATCACTTCGTAGTGCGCTTCGCCATGGATGTGACCTTGGATGGCCAGCGTAACCAAATGGCCGAAGTGGGCCTGTTTACCGTGGCGGATGGTAAAATTGTGAAGGAAGTGTACCTAGGACTGGTGGGCACATCGCGTCAAAACGAAGAGTCCTAAGGGAAGGTTCGTCGACTTTTATACGACGGGCACGGCTGCTACGCCTGCATATGCTGTAGTAAGATTCCACTTTTGCCGAGTAGGATTGCTCATGTCAGATCAGGCCCAGCCCACCCCGAGTTCAGAACCTGCGAAAGCCGTCTATCTGGCGGATTACAAAGCGCCGGGCTACACCACGGAGAAAACCGAACTGCACTTTGAGATCCGTGACGGTAAGACCACGGTGTCCTCAACACTCCATGTGCGCCGACAAGATGAAAGTGAGAGTTCGCTGGAACTGATGGGCGAAGAGTTAGTCTTGGTATCCGTTGCCGTGGATGGGCGAATACTGTCCTCTAACGAGTATGAGCAGTCCGCGCGTACATTGACAATCTTCGGTCTTCAGGACCAAAACCAGATTCAAATCGTCACGGAAATTTGCCCCGAGGAAAATACCGCGCTGGAAGGCCTGTATCGTTCCAGCAGCATGTATTGCACCCAGTGTGAGGCCGAAGGCTTTCGCAAAATCACGTACTACCAAGATCGTCCCGATGTACTGTCGAAATTCCGTACCACGATCGTTGCGGATGCCGAGCGCTATCCGAACCTGCTGTCTAACGGCAATCTGGTGCACGAGGCCCAATTGCCAGATGGCAGGCGCGAAGTGACGTGGGAAGACCCATTCCCGAAGCCAAGCTACCTTTTCGCCTTGGTGGCCGGTGATTTGGCTGTATTGGAAGACTCTTTTACGACGATGACTGGCCGGGAGGTCAAGCTGCAGATTTTTTCCGAAGCCCACAACA
>Ga0213863_10000905_pt1 | contig 22175 bp, 16 predicted proteins | sample PICome_8_FD_160128 | JGI IMG/M metagenome (GOLD analysis project Ga0213863, IMG submission 160128) | Coastal seawater microbial communities near Pivers Island, North Carolina, United States - PICO497 | ecosystem: Environmental > Aquatic > Marine > Coastal | place: USA: North Carolina... | reverse complement strand
ACGCCGAGCGGATCACGGCCATCGGTCGGGGCCTCAAGTGGCTGTCGACGCGACAGAGCTCCCGGGATGGCTCGGTCGAGGTCGGGGACGCCGAACCTGGTCAGCGAGCTCCGCTCGCGGTCACCTCGCTGGCCGCCCTGGCCTGGATGTCGGGCGGCTCCACGCTCACCCGCGGTGAGCACCAGGAGCAGGTGCGGAGGGCCATCGAGTACCTCCTCGCCAGCACCCACCGTGGCTCCGACGACTTCCCAGGCTTCATCGAGGATCGCGGCGACAACATCTCGCGGACCCACGGGCACGGCCTCGCGACCCTGGCCCTCGCGCAGGCCTACACCGTCTCTCCGAACACTCCGCTCGGCAAGCGCATCGGCGAGACGCTGCTCGCCGCCATCGATCGCATCGAAGGATCTCAGGGCGCCGAGGGCGGCTGGTACTACTCCGCCGCCCGCTCGATCCAACACGAGGGGTCCGTCACCGTGGCGATGGTTCAGGCCATGCGCGCCGCCAACGACGTCGGGATCCGCGTGAACCCCGACGCGGTGGCCGAGGCCGTGGACTACGTGACCCGACTCCAGGTGATGGAGCTCCCGTCGCAGGACGACCCCGCCGTGGACGACAAGGAGGCGGCCCGCAGGCGCGCCCGCCAGACCCTCGGCGGCTTCAAGTATGGGCTCGACGACCCCCAGACCTCGATCGCCCTGACCGCCGCAGGCCTCGTGACCCTGCAGGCCAGCGGGACGTACGACGGCCCCAGAGTCCAGGAGGGCTATGACTTCATCTGGCGCAAGCTCCTCGAGCGAGAAGAGGACGGCGCCGGGGCTGCCGATCCCTTCCCCTACTACGAGCGGTTCTACCTCAGCCAGGCCCTGTGGCACCACCGGGATACGAGCCACTATCGCCGCTGGGCAGAGCCGGTCATGCGGCGCCTGTGCGCGTCCCAGGAACCGTCAGGATCCTGGAAGGACGTCCGGGTTGGCGGCAACGGGCTGAAGTTCGTGAACCGCTACGGTGCCGCCTACGCGACCGCGAGCAACGTGCTGTTCCTGGCTCTGCCGGACGACACGCTCCCGCTGTTCCACCGCTAGTTCGCCGGCCCCTGGACGCTGTGGGCGCGTCGCGCAGCACGCGGCGATGAGATGAGGGGCACCCGTGATGGGCGGCCGCTCCTCAATGTTGCAGCTCGAGGTTGGCCTCGAAGATGCACTTCATGAGGTCCTTCTTCTGCTCGAGGCGGCCGTCTCCCTCGTCGAGCCCCTGGACCTCCGAGTAGATCGAGGCCACGCCTGTCTCCTGGGCGCCGCGGGCGCGCGTCCGGCGGAGCTCTCCCTCCGTCTGCTCCAGCAGGCCGGCGAGCTTCGTGATCCGGCGCTCCAGCTGTCGGGTCTCTCGACGGCTCTCCGCCATCCGCCGCTCGGCTGCTCGGCTCCGCATCTCGCCCAGCTCCCCGAGCGCAGCCTGCACCACGGCCCGCTCTAGCTCCGGGTCTCGCCGTTCAGGCCGTGAGGCAAACACCGCTCGCAGTCGGCGCTCCAGCGCTTCGTCTTCGACTCCGAAGTCGCTCCCGTCCAGGCTTCGCCCCCTCTCCTCGAGCTCGGCGCGCCGCGCCTCCAGCTCGTCTCGTAGCCGGTCGAGGTCCGCGAAGGCGCTCGAGTCCGCCCCCACGTCGACCCGGCCCGACATCTCGGTCCGAGCGAGCTCGAGGAACCCCGCGCGCGCGTTGGCTGAGAGCGAGAGCGCATCGTCAGTATCCCCATCCAGGGTCCGGGCGATGAGCTCTCGGTTGATGGCCTTCTCGATGAGAGAAGCGATCCGCGACATGCTCACGCTGCGCACCCGCTTCACGCCTCGCGCCTCGAGCTCCTTGGGCGTGGTGGGCTTGGCCCATCGCCGGATCGTGGAGGTGAGCGTGTTGTCCAAGGAGCGCGGCTCGGTCCGAGCTTGATCCAGCGTGGCGGCCGGCTCGGCTGCTGATTCGGCTGCTGATTCGGCTGCTGGCTTGGCTGCTGGCTTGGCTGCTGACTTGGCTGCTGACTTGGCTGCTGACTTGGCTGCTGGGGCGTCCGCTCCGATCTCAGAGCGAACCACCCGTTTGGTCTCAGCAGCTTCCTCCGCAGCAGAGCCCTCCTCCCCGAACACAAACGGCTCAACCAGCAGCGGGGGAGTGCGCAGTGCGCTGGCCTCCTGTGCGTCCCGGTTGTCACGGGTCTCTCGGGCGTCACGGGCATCACCGGCGGCGGGGCCCAGATCGGCAGGAGGAGGCGAGGGCACCACGCCTCCCATCCCTCCGGCCTCGCGAAGGTCCTCAAGCGCGCGGGCCAACGCGCTGCCCCGGGGAGCACGCGATGGAGCGCCGAACGGCTGGAGCCCCGGCTGGAGCCCCGGCTGGAGCCCCGGCTGGAGCCCCTCCTCGGACGTGACCTTCGGCCCTGCCGGAGGCGGTGTCAGCTTCTCCCTGGTCATGTGCGATGCGACCGATCGCCCACACCCACCGTGCGGTGCGGGTCGTGGAGGTCTCGATGGTCGGATGGTAGCGACTCGATTCTCGATCCCGATGAAGGAAGTGTAGCCGCGAAGAATGGGCTCCTGCATCCCTCGGGAGTCCGTGCCGCCCGGCTTAGGATGGAGCCATGCTCGCGCTGCTCGCTCTCGTCCTCTCGCCCTCGATGGTCCCCCAGCAGACCGTCGATGAAGGGCCCTCACACCTCGGAGCTTACCTCACGACGATCGCCGGTCTCCCTCGACCGGTGGCGGCCGCCTTCGGCCCGTTCCAAGGAAGACCCAACGCGCTGTTCATCGCCACGCGCGGTGATGCCGAGCGCCCGCCTTCGGTGCAGGTCTTCGAGCCCAGCGCCGACCCGGAGCCGCCCGCCCCGAACCTCGCCGAGCTCGGCGCCGACCAGCTCGAGCGGCCCGTCGGGCTCGCGGTCTCGGAGGAGGGAGACGTGTTCATCACCGACGAGCTGCAGCGGATGCTCTGGCTGCTCCCCGCGGGCGGAGGAGAAGCGGTGCCCGCAGCGGACGCGATGGCGCTCACACTCCCGGCTGGCGTCGACGTGACCGGGTCCGGCGAGGCTCAGCTGGTCGTGGTGGCCGACCCCGGCGCTGGGTCCGCGAAGCTCTTCCGAGGCGGCTCCCTCACGCCCGATGTCATCGGCGCGGAGCTGCTCGTTCGCCCCCAGGCCGCGTGCTTCATCGAAGGGCCCGACGGGGCGCTGCAGATCGCGATCTGCGATCGCGCGACCCACCGGATCCATGTGTTCGATCTCGACGGTGGGCACGAGGAGAGCTTCTCGCAGCTGGGCCCCCACCCCTCGCTCCTGTCTGGCCCGAGCGACGTGGAATTTGCGGACGGCAAGATCTTCGTCGCCGATCGCGAGAATCATCGAGTTCAGGCCTTCAACACCGGCACCGCGATCGGCGAGCTCGCCTACCGGTTCGGAGTCCATGCGATCCGCCCGGGCGAGGGTGCCGGCGCGCTCCACTACCCCGCGGCCCTCGCGGTCTCGGGCGACGCCCAGCTGCTCGCCGTCGCCGAGCCCATGGACGACAGGGTCCAGCTCTTCGGGCGCGCTCCGGGCGCGGAGCCTGTAGAGGATCCCCTTCGGGCAGCGATCGGCCCGCCCGCTGCCCACTTCGGACCGAGCCTGTCAGGCAGCGGGATCTACATGGCGACCGTCTCTCCCGAGAGCCACCAGGTTCAGGTCCACGACCTGAGGGGCAAGGAGCCGGCCAAGATCTCCGACGTGGCGAGCTACGGGACACGCTTCGGCATGTACCGCACCCCCTGCGCGACCTGGCTCTTCAACGGTGGCCGCTCGCTGCTCGCGGTGGACGAGGGGAACGCGCGTCTCACCCGCTCCCTGCTCCGCGTTCAGCCCCAGCGCCCGCTCAATGCAGACCCAGAGCTGGCGCAGCAGCTCGACGGCCTGGATCTCGCCGCCGCGTCCGGCCGACCGTTCTGGCCGGGGGCGGTGTCGATCCTGTCGCCGGGTACCAACAACGAGATGATCCTCGTCTCGGACCGCGCGACGGACTCGGTGCTCATCCTCAACCACGACCTGGAGACGATCGGGACCCTCGAGGGCGACGACGAGTCCGGGCCCATCCGCGGCATCGCGGGCCTCTCACCGGCGACCCTCGGCACCGCCAGCACGATCCTCGTCGTGGACTCAGGCGGAGAGGGAGCCCCAGGCGCCCGAGGGGGACGGGTCCTGGAGTTCGGTCCCAGCGGGCAGCTGCTGCGGACGTTCGGCGAGGGGGTCCTCGTGGAGCCTGACGGCGTGGCCTCTCGCGAGAATCGCATCTGGGTCACCGACCGCGCCACCGACCGGGTCGAGCGGTTCGAGCGGCAACCGGGCGGCGCCGTCCAGCACGTGGGCGGATTCGGCGGGCGCGGCCTGGGGCCGGGCCAATTCCACGACCCGCGCGGGATCGTCGCCATGGACGAGGGGCGCCTCGTCGTGCTCGACCACGGCAACCATCGCGGCCAGATCTTCGACCCCGACCACCTCACGTTGATCGCTGGATTCGGGGGCCGGCTCTATATCGAGCCCCTGAAGTCTGCGGCGACCTGGGTCCCCCTCCAGCCCAAGTCCAATCAACCGGAAGGTGAAGGACGATGAGACTTTCCATCCCCGTCATCCTGTCGCTCATCACCCTTGGCTGCGGCGCGGGCGAGCAAGATCCGCCGGCCTCTGACGCCGGGACCAGCGTGGCGGACCGCACCGATGAGCCGGCGAGTCCCGAGGTGCGCGGCGAGACGCTGGAGGCGCTCTCCAGCGGCGGGATGTTCATCGCTCGGATCACGCCGCTGGTCGACCCGATGCCGATGAACGAGGCCTTCAGCGTCTCGCTCTCGCTCATCGACCCGGAGTCTGGTGCCCCCTTCGACGCCTACGACGCGGTCTCCATCGACGCCCGGATGCCCGCCCACAAGCACGGCATGCTGCGAGACGTCGGCCTGACGCCCCAGGAGGACGGTTCGATGCGGGCGGACGGCCTCCTCCTTCATATGTACGGACACTGGGAGCTACACGTGGACGTGCAGAAGGGCGCCCGATTCGAGCGCGCCCAGGTCAGCGTGAGGCTTCAGTACTGATGCGCGCCGGCGTCCTCCCCTGGCTCGCCTCGGCGACGCTCCTCATCGCGGTAGCCTGCGGCCCAGCGCCCGAAGGACCGGCTGCGCCGGTGGAGACCGCGGTGCCCTTCAGCGAGGCGCAGGTGCGGCGCATCCTGCAGATGTCGCCGCTGCCCCCGCTCCCCGCGGACCCGACCAATCGCTTCGCCGACAACGCCCTCGCGGCCCGGTTCGGCCAGGCGCTCTTCTTCGACGAGCGCCTCTCGGCGGACGGAGAGGTCTCCTGCGCTACCTGCCACGATCCGAAGCGCGGCTTCACGGACGGCCGGCAGCTGGCCATGGGGCAACAGGTCGGAAACCGGCACACCCCGACGCTCTGGAACGTCGCCCACCACCGCTGGTTGACCTGGGACGGTCGCGCAGATTCCCTCTGGATGCAGGCCCTCGATCCCCTCGAGGACACCAGGGAGATGGGCACCACGAGGGGGATGCTCGTTCGGGTCATTGCCGATGATCCAGCCCTGCTCGCGGACTACGAGGCCGTCTTCGGGCCCCTGAACCGCGCCGCGCTCGGCGGACGCCCCGACGATGCTCGGCCTGCCCGTGGCAGGGAGACGGCTCAAGGGCCCGCGGCCCCCGAGGCTGTTCAGGCGTGGGCCGCCCTCGACGACGCTCAACGTGCCGCGATCGACGAGGTCTTCGTCCACGCCGGCAAGGCCATCGCGGCTTATCAGCGCCTCCTGGTCCGCGGCGACGCCCCGTTTGACCGCTTCGTCGAGGGGCTGCGTGAGAACGACGCCGAGAAGGTCGGCAGCCTCTCGCCCGAGGCCCAGCGTGGGCTCGCCCTGTTCATGGGGAGGGCCAACTGCGTCCTCTGCCACAGCGGCCCGAACTTCTCGGACGGAGAGTTTCACAACAACGCCCTGCCAACCCTGCACGGCGGCGAGGCCCGGGATCCGGGCCGCTTCGACGGGGCGAGGGTGGTCGCTGGTAGCCCGTTCAACGCGGCCGGTTCGTACAGCGACGATCCCGACGGACCGGCGGCCTTAAGGGTCCGCCAGCTGCGTCAGTCCTCCGAGGCCTGGGGCGAATTCAGGACCCCGAGCCTCCGTAACCTCAATCATCGCAAGCCCTTCATGCACCAGGGCCAGCTCGAAGACCTCGCGAGCGTGATCGAGTTCTACTCGGAGCTCGAGGGGGCCACCGGAAGAGGCCATCACCAGGAACAAGTCCTGGTGCGGCTCCGTCTCACCGTCGGGGAAAAGCGTGACCTGAGCGCCTTCCTGGCGGCCCTGGAGGGCAGCCAGGCGGCCCCCGGGCTGCTCGCCCCACCGTCTCAATCTGCGCCAGGTCGCTGATCGAAACGCCGACCCCTCCTTTACAGCCATCCCCCAGCGTCGCCCGCTCCCCTCCTGGGGGTTCGAGGTAGCTTTTAGGGGCCCAAGCTCGCCCCCCGCTCGCCAGCTCAGTTCTCCGAACATGATCTTCCCCATCCTCGCCGCGCTCACGCTCTCCACATCGGCCCCGGCCTTACTTCACGACGACGACCCCAAGATCCTCGACCGGAAGCCGCCGGTCCCCGGGACAGGGTTCACGGCGGCCACCAACGCCCAGGGCCTCAGCGCCCTGACCGCGGCCGCCTCCCTCGGGTTCCCCGCCGACAACTTCACGCTCCAGTCCTGGATGACCCTGAGCGACCTCGGCTTCAGCGGCGCCAACGGCAACGACTGCTGGGGCTACACCTCGCCGTCCGGGCGTGAGTACGCGCTGATGCTGACCACCCAGGGGACCGCGATCGTCGAGGTGTCGAACCCGACGCTCCCGACGCTCGTCGAGACCATCAGCGGCCCGAACAGCACCTGGCGGGACATCAAGGTCTACGGCTCCCGTGCCTACGCCGTCTCCGAGGGCGGAAGCGGCATCCAGGTCATCGACCTGACCAACGTCGACGCTGGCGTGGTCAACCTCGAGAACACGGTGACGGGCCCTGGCACCAACGCCACCCACAACGTCGCACTGGACGAGGTCAGCGGCTTCCTCTATCGCACAGGCGGCGGGAGCGAGGGCCTTCGCATCTACAGCCTCGCCAACCCCTCGAACCCCCAGTACGTGGGTTCCTGGTCGCAGCGCTACGTCCACGACGCACAGATCGTCACCTACACCACGGGCCCCTATGCCGGCCGTGAGATCGCGTATTGCTGTGGCGGCCTGAACGGCGGCCAGACGGACACCGGGCTCACCATCGTCGACGTGACGAACAAGAGCAATCCAGTCGTCCTCTCGCAGGTCTCCTACCCGGCTCGCGCCTACAGCCACCAGGGCTGGCTCTCCAATGACCGGACCCGCTTCTACCTCGGCGACGAGCTCGATGAGGGCTCGACCGTGAGCACCACGACCACCCGCGTCTTCGACGTGTCCGACCCGGGCAACGCCTCCTACATCGGCGCCTTCGACAACGGCAACGCCGCGATCGGGCACAACATGTACGAGCGCGATGGGATCCTCTTCCAGGCCAACTACACCTCCGGCATCAGGGCCTTCGACCTGAACCAGAGCCTGAACTCGCCGCCGGAAGTGGGGTTCTTCGACACCGCCCCGAACTCCAGCAACACCTCGTTCAACGGCCTCTGGAGCTGCTTCGTCGGGTTCCCGAGCGGGACCATCATCGGCAGTGATATCGAGTCCGGGCTGTTCGTCCTGCGCTTCGGCCCGCCTGAGCTCTCCATCGCGCTCGGCGAGCCCACGCCGGAGACCATCGACCCCTCTGGCGGCAATTGCTTGGTCGAGATCACCGAGTTGATCCCCGGCTCGATGGATCCCAACAGCCCGACGCTCACCTACGACGCCGGGGCCGGCGTCACGAGCGTGCCCCTCGTGTCCACCGGCGGCTCGTCCTACTCCGCTCAGTTCCCGCCGATCACCTGCGGCGCCCAGGTCTCCTGGTACGTGAGCGCGACCTCCCTCAGCGGCCAGACGGTCAACGCACCATCCTCTGCCCCCTCGTCGAACTTCTCCTCCATCGCTGGCGACTCGCTCGTCGTGGCGCGCTTCGATGACATGGAGGGGACCGCTGGCTGGACGTCTGGCGCTCCCGGCGACGACGCGACGACAGGCATCTGGGAGCGCGGAAACCCCGTCGGGACCGCCGCTCAGCCGGAGGACGACCACTCGGTCATCGGCGCCCAGTGCTGGTTCACCGGCCAGGGCAACCCCGGCGGCAGTATTGGCTCGAATGACGTCGACGGCGGCAGCACGACCCTGCGCACCCCCATCATCAACATGGCGTCGCTGAACGATCCGACGGTGTCCTACTACCGCTGGTACTCCAACGATCAGGGAGCCTCTCCCAACGCAGACGTCTTCGTTGTGGAGATCTCCAACAACGGTGGAGGCTCCTGGAGCCTCGTGGAGAGCGTCGGCCCGGACGGCACAGGCACCGCCGGCGGCTGGATCGAGAACGTCTTCAGGGTCTCCAGCGTCCTGACACCCACCTCCCAGATGCAGCTGCGCTTCGTGGCTTCGGACCTCGGTTCCGGATCGATCGTGGAGGCCGCCATCGACGACTTCAAGGTCTCGGACGTCACCTGCGGTGACGGTATCGGCACCGTCTACTGCGACGCCACGGTCAACTCCAGCGGTCGAGCAGCCTCGATCATCGGATCCGGCTCCGCCGAGGCCGCACTCAACGACCTGACGTTGACGGTGATCGACCTGCCCTTCGTCTCCAGCGGTTACTTCATCGTCTCCCGCAGCCAGGCGTTCATCACGAACCCGGGTGGCAGCCAGGGCAACCTGTGCGTCGGTTCAAACGCTGGCCGCTACCTCGGACAGGTCGGGAACTCGGGTCTCATCGGCAGCTTCTCGATCACCGTGGACACGAGCGCCATTCCCCAGCCGACGATGACGGTCCCCGCGCTGCCGGGAGAGACGTGGAACTTCCAGTGCTGGTATCGGGATCAGAACCCGGGCATCACGTCGAACTTCTCGCGCGGCTACTCCGTGACCTTCCAGTAAGCCGAGAGGTCACCAATGAGCCGGCCCGCGCCTCCTTGAGGAAGCGCGGGCCGGCGGTCATTTGGGCGACGCGGCGCGCCCCCACGCACAAGCGGGGCGTTTACCAGGCCACGATGTCCACCGTCTCGACCGCCATCGGCGTGAACGGGGGGAGTGAACCGAGGTCATTGAAGTCGTCGTCGTACTGCCACGCTCGGATGGGCGCCCTGTAGCGGTCGCTGCCGTAGCGCCAGTCGCCCGTGGCGTGCTGGCTGTCGAACAGGTTCACGAAGCTCCCGGAGATGTTGCAGGCCACCCCGCTCCAGTTCTCGTGGAAGCGCGGCAGGTTCTCAAGGCCACCGCTGTAGCGGCCGGGCACGCTATCGTAGGAGCCGGTGACCATGGCGAAGTTGAAGCTGGTCTCGCTCGCGCTCGGCAGAGTCCCCGGAGCCTTGCTCCCGTCCCAGGCGTTCGAGAGCAGGTTGACCGCGTCACCGATGATGGATGCCCCCTGCTTGTTGACCACGTTGTAGTCACCATGAACGTAGACCGAGGACGGAGAGACCACCGTCAGGGCGGACGCCAGCTCCGACCCATTGGTGAGCATTAGGCCGCTCGCGTCGGTGCCCGTGCCGAGCGCCTCGTGGGCCGCGTAGACCAGGCCATTGTCCGGGAAGTATCCGGAGTCTGCGAGCAGGCCGAGGTCGAGCTGGATCGTCTCGACGTCCGTGGAGCCCCCGTTGGACTGACGCATGTCGGGGACGGAATCGAGGCTGATCGCGTCCGCGACCTCCATGGTCACGTCGTTCCCCTCGGCGTCATAGACGGTGAACCCGTAGCCCGAGCTGTCTGCAATGATGGAGAGGCCTGCGTTCTCGTGGTAGAAGCCCCTGTCATGGTCCCCGAGGCCGGGGCCGACGAACGAGTACTCACCCGTGTTGGCGTCGAGCTCGTAAGACCCTCCCTCGACGGACTCGTACATCTGGATGGACCCGATCGGGGGGGTCACGGCCTCCTCGACGCCGTGCTGCCCCGTCATCACGGTTTGGCCATAGCCCTCCTCGTACCCCGAGGGCGGGCTCCACAGCTCGGCCGCACCGAACTCGAAGGGCAGCCACTCGCCTGGGCCGGTGAAGAGCCCGTCGCCGTCGAGATCGAGGCCGTCCCTGTAGTTGCTGTCGTAGCCCGAGGTGCTGGAGACGGGCAGCTGCGCGCGGCTGAGCATTCGCTCGAACTCCGACGGCGCCGAGGGGTCGAAGGGGTTCTCCACCCAGCGCCGGATGTCCACGTTGCCGCCCGCCGCCGTGCCGTCGCGCTTCTTGTAGCGGAAGACCCCGCCAACGGCGTGGACGTAGTTGGTGTCCAGCGTGATCGTGTTGCCGCCACCCAGATACATGTCCCGATTGGAGTGCACTCGGCCGCGCAGGGTCATGTTGGGCCCGGCGTGGACCTCCAGGTCGCTGTTATAGAAGACCGCGAACTGGAAGAGCGGCGTCCAGGTCGCGTTGACGATCCGGTGCGCCCGCTGCCGCACGCCGTCCACCCGAACTCGAGTCTCGAGCTCGTAGGGCTGAACGAGGTTCGAGATCCCCGACTCGTTGGTCGTGGTGACCTGCTCCCCGAGGGCCGTCACGGTGAACTCGACCTGCTCCCCACCGACCACCTTGGTGCCGCTGAGCGTCGGGGCCTTCCAGTTCGCCAGGTCGTTCTGGAGCTCCTTGGCGACGACCCGCAGGGCGCCCTCAGCCAGGTAACGGCCCCTCGTCTGGCCGTTATGGACCGCTGCTTGCCGATCGCTAACCCCAGCCATGGTGAACATGACCGAGACCATGCTGGCCACCACGAAGCTGCCAAAGACCGCGTAGATGAGCGCGACGCCCCGCCGCGAGGCGACTCCCTTTCTCGTTCGAATCAACTTCATGTTCTGCCCTCGATGTTCCACGCGCCGCCCTCGGCGCGCGGTGTTGCCTGGCCGCGGTCCCCCCCGTGCCTCCGCTCGGAGACACGGCGTGGCCGCCTCAGCCGTTGTTGTTCCTCAACCTCACCAGCGCCTCGGAGTGGGTCCGGAACAGGTGCCCGGATTCCGTGGTGGCGCGAAAGTCGATCCGGACCCGGACCGTGCCGGCCGACACGCTCGCCGCGCCCGGCTGGGAGGTCTCGAAGGTCAGGCGCTCCACAGAGCGCGCCAGGACCTCTCGCCCGCCCTCGCCGTTGGAGACGAGGCGAACCAGCTCGTTCTCGCCCGCCGCGGACTCGATCACCATGTAGGCGATGTCCTCGTGGGACCAGACCAGCCGTGACCGGGCGCTGATGGTGTGCGATTGCTCATCCCAGATCCCCAGGACATCCTCGGGCTCATCGGAGACCGATCCGTCACCGTTCCCATCTAGCTCCGGGGTCCCGTCGCCGTCCACATCGATCTCAGGCCGCCCGTTCCCGTCCAGGTCGCTCGGGGCGCAGAGGACGATCGAGCACATGGGTCCATGAGCGGCCTCCCCCGGAGCGGCGGCCTGCGGCGCGGGGGTATGCTCGAACTCGCGGAACTCCGAGTCCGGCTCACCGTTCAGGAAGACGTGCGGGTACGCCCGCCCATTGACCGTATGGAAGCCGGACATGCGCAGGTCCTCCATGATCCGCCCCATCGCCCGGTCGCTGTCTCGCTGGATTCGCGACTCCAGGTTCCCGCTCTCGGTCAGGTGGCTCACGCTCGTGGTGGCGCTGATCATCGTCTTCGCGAGGAGCGCGAGGACCGTGGCCCCCAGGATCATCTCGAGGAGCGTGAAGCCGCGGCTGCCGCGCTGGCGCTCCCCCGTTGTTCGATTCGGACACATCATCGGCTCACCTCGCCACCTGGGTCGTCAGGTTGAGCCGCTGCAAGCGACCGCGCGAATCCAGCCATGTGGCCTCCAGGACCACCTCGAGCGGATCAGGGATCGACCCGCCTCCCGAGTAGCCCGGGAAGCTCGGCACGATGGACTGCTGCCGGAGGCGAACGTCGTCGTACCCCGAGATCGGCTCCCCCGCGGGATAGTCCACGGGGATGTTGTCGCTCGACTTGGTGAGCACCTCCTCCATGCACCGCTCGAGCTCCGTCATGGCCAGCGTCGAGTCGCGGCTGGAGTCGATGAGGCCGAAGCTCGCGACCTGGCTACCGAAGGCGGCGGCGAGGGAGATCAAGAGGATGGTGATCGCGACGAGGAGCTCGATCATCGTGAACCCCGAGCGGACACGAAGCGCCCTGGCCGACCGCAGCCTGCTGCGGTCTCCGTCGCGCCATGGCGCGCGTCGATGTTGGGTCCACCTGCCCGAGGCGGTGGGTGCGGTCGAGTTCATCTGGGCACAGCCCCCCCAAGGGCCGCTCCGGTGCCCATCCAGCGCTCCAAGCGGAGCGGTGGACGCTTCAATATGAGGCCCCGGGATGACACGACGGCGAGCGCCAACTCGATCCGCGCCGCGAGGCGTGCGAGAATACCCTAGGAACTCGCATTGTCAAATGGATTTGGGGTTTCACCGTTCGGTGGTCCCCGAGCGCGCCCCGCGGGGCCTCACCCCTGCCCGTAGACGGCGAGCTCGTGGCTCTCGAAGCCGCTCTCGATGAGCCTTGTCTCGATCTGCGGCACCATCCCCTGGCAGGCCTCCAGCTCGTCGGCCCCGACCTCCACGCGGGCGTGCGCCCCGTGGTGACGCACCCGCAGCACCCGGATCCCGAGCTCTCGCAGGGCCGCCTCCGCGCGCTCGACCGTCAAGAGCCGCTCAGGCGTGACCTCTGTCCCCACCGGGATCCGCGACGCTAGGCAGGCCGAGGCCGGCTTGTCCGCGACCTCTAGCCCGTGCTCCGCGGCGTAGCGGCGGACGTCCTCCTTGCTGAATCCCGCGCCGCTCAACGGGGCCACCACCCCGTACTCACGGGCTGCCATCGCGCCGGGCCGGTGGTCACCCCAGTCGTCTACGATCTCACCGAAGGCGAGCACCTCGAACCCCTCGCGGGCGGCGAACTCTCCCATGGCGTCGAACAGCGCCGCCTTGCAGAAGTAGCACCGGTTCCCCGCGTTCTCGCGGTAGCGCGGGTCGTCCCCCTCCCCCGTGCGGACCTCCTCCAGCAAGACGTCCAGCGCCGCCGCGATCTGGCGCGCGTCCACGAGCTCTGCCCGCGGAAGCGACGGCGAGTCGGCGATGACCGCGACGCCACACTCACGGCCCAGGACACGGCGCGCCGCGTGCAGGAGCACCGTGGAGTCCACGCCGCCGGAGAACGCAACGGCCACGCGACCGAAGCCCGCGAGCGTGCGGTCCAGAGCCTCCAGCTTGCGCTCGTAAGGCTCCGATACGGTGATGTCTTGCTCCCCCATCGCGCCGCCTCAGCCCAGGTATTGGCTGAACTTCTCCACGTACCCCTGCGCGCTGCGGCGGATGGCTGCCACCGCCTGCTCGTCGATCTCCCGCACGACCTTGGCGGGGACGCCGACCACCAGGGAGCGGGGCGGGATGACCATGCCCTCCTTCACCACGGCGCCCGCGCCGATGATGGACTCCTCGCCAATGACGGAGCCGCCGAGGAGGATCGCGCCCATGCCGATGAGGCACCGATCTCCCACCTGCGCGCCATGCAGCACGCAGCGGTGGCCGATCGTCACGTCCGCACCGATCACGTTGGGGACGTCCACGTCGGCGTGGATCATGGTCAGGTCCTGGATGTTCGTCCGGGCGCCGACCCGGATCGGCGCGTCGTCGCCTCGCAGCACGCAGCCGAACCATACGCTGACGTCCTCACCCAGCTCGATCGAGCCCGTGAGGGTCGCGTTGGTCGCGGCGGCACCGCCGCCCTCCAGCCTTCGAAACAGGCCTTGCCTTGGGTACTCAGCCATGGGGATTACGCCGGGAGTCCTCCCGAGACGATGAAGAACGTCGTCGCGCCGTTGTGGAGCGCGTGGATCGCCCAGGCGGCGCCCAGGCTTCGTGTCCGGAGCTTCACGCAGGCGAGAACGAGCGCCAGCCCAAAGATAGGGAGGAAGACCGAGGTGCCGTGCAAGAGCGCGAAGAGCGCAGATGACGCCACGACCCCGACCGCCGCGCCGGCCCTGGAGACGAGCATCTCCAGGAGGAAGCCTCGGAACAGGATCTCCTCGAGGAGCGGGATCACGAGGGCGACCATGGCGCCGATCAGCAGCGGATTCTCGGCCAGCCCCTCCCCCACGAGGACAGCGACGCCCTGGACCGGGGGCCCCTCCCCCTGGGCGGCAGAGATCGCCGCGGTCAGAGCACCGAGGCCCATGAGCGTCGGGATCGACAGCAGATAGCAGACGCCGGCAAAGGCCCCCCGCGCCCCGGGCGTCAGGGCGCATAGCCCGAGGGTGGCCGCGCCGCCCTCCCGCCGAAGGGCGAGCACGAGGACCACCCCCGCCGCGAGCCCCTGGGACGCCACGCTCAGGCCGAGGGCTGGAATCACCCCGAGGGACTCGATGTCCAGCTCCTTCACCCCGACCCAAAGGCGGTAGGTCTCGACGACCAGGACCTGGCTGAGGATGAAGGCCAGGGCAACGATCAGGAGGTCCGTCGGACGGAACCCCGCCGCGCGCTCCGGCGTCGCGCCCAGCAACCACGCGCTCGCTCTGCGCATGAGCGGGACCAGGGAGACCCCGACCCCCAGCAGCAGCGCTGCCACGAAGAAGCCCTGGGTCGCCGTCATCTCGACGGCCTCCTCGGATGCCTGCGCGAGTGACGCGATCGCCAGAGGGAGCGGGTGCCCCATCCCTAGGAGCGCGGCCCCGCCTCCTCGATCAGCCCTTCCTCCGGAGAGGAGGCGTTCGCATAGAGCCGCCGGGGAATCCGCCCGGCCAGGTGGGCTTGACGGCCCGCGGCGCAGGCGTCCCGCATGGCCGCGGCCATACGCAGGGGCTCCCGTGCGCCAGCGATCGCAGTGTTGAGCAGGACGCCTTCCGCGCCGAGCTCCATGCACTGCGCCACGTCCGACGCCGTGCCCACACCGGCGTCCACAATCACCGGGACATCGATCAGCTCCATGAGGATCCTGATCGCGTTGGGGTTGAGCACCCCTTGCCCCGACCCGATCGGAGAGCCCGCAGGCATGACCGCCGCCGCCCCGAGCTCGGCGCGGCGCACGCCCATCCGAGGATCGTCCGAGCAGTACACCATCACCGTGAAGCCCTCCTCCACCAAGACCTTGGTGGCCTCGAGGGTCCCGATCGGATCGGGGAGCAGGGTCTTCGGGTCACCGAGCACCTCCAGCTTCACGAGAGGCGTGTCCAGCAGCTCGCGCGCGAGACGGGCCGTCCGCAGCGCTGAGTCCACGTCGTAGCAGCCCGCGGTGTTCGGGAGCAGGTGGTAGCGGTCGCGGTCCACGTGGTCGAGCAGCGACTCGCCCTTGGAGGGGTCGAGGTTCACGCGACGAACGGCGACCGTGACCATCTCCGTGCCGCTGATCTCCAGGGCCCTCGCGGTCTCCGCGAAGCTCGCGTACTTACCGGTCCCCACCAGCAAGCGAGAGGCCATGGAGACGTCCGCTCCGATCCGGAGGGGGCTGTCCGCGACGTGCGATTGATCAGTCTGGCTCATGGTCGGTTCCATTGTAAGTCGGTCCGGCTAACCGCCGCCGACGAGGGTCACGATCTCCACCTGGTCCCCCGCCTCGAGCAGCCGCTCGGGGTGCGTGGCGCGTGGCGTAAGCTCCCGGTTGACCTCGACGGCGACCTGCTCCGGCCGCAGTCCGCGGGACGCCACGAGGTCCGCCACCGTCCAGCCGGCGGCGACCTCCAGGGACTCTCCGTTCACGCGGATCGATCGTGTCGTGGTGGCGTCCATGTCCCTTCGCTCAGTGCACGCGCAGGAAGGCGCACTTCAGGTAGTCCGTCTCGGGGAGGGTCACCAGGTGCGGGTGGTCACTGGAGGCGCTGGTGAGCTCCTCCATCCAGACGTGGCGACCGGCGATGCTCGCGGCCTTGCCGATGTACTCCACGAAGTCCCTGGGGCTGACGTTGTAGGAGCACGATGCGCTCACCACCGCGCCACCGTCAGGCGTGAGGTCGAAGGCCCGTCGGTTCAGCTCGACGTAGCCCCGCTCGGCCCCGGCGATCTCCTTCTTGCTGCGCGCAAAAGCGGGCGGATCCACGATGACGACGTCGTGGCGGTCGCCCCGCTCGGCGCGCGCGCGCATGTCCTTCATGCAGTCGACGCGCTCGACCTTGATCTTGTCCTGGAGGCCGTTGCGCTCGGCGTTGGCCAGGATGCGCTCGCAAGCGCCCCGGTTCTGCTCGAGGCACGTGACCTCCTCGGCCCCGGCCAGCGCCGCGTGCAGCCCGAAGAGGCCGTCGTAGGCGAAGGCGTCCAGGACGCGACCGCCGCTCGCGAGCTGGGCCGCCTTGAGGCGGTTGCTCGACTGGTCAAGGTAGTGCCCCGTCTTGTGGCCCTGGAACACGTCGACCTCGTACTGCAGGCCGTGGTCTTGGACGAGGACCGGCCCATCGATGGTCCCGTCCACGACCTCGACGATCTTCTCGAGGCCCTCCAGCTTTCGGACGCTCGTGTCGGAACGATCGATGATCGTCTCCGGCTCGAAGGGCATCGCCTCGCGCAGCAACGCGATGAGGAAGTCGCGCATCCGATCGGACCCCTGCGTGCCGGACTGGATCACCAGCGTCTTGGCGTAGCGGTCCACGATCCACCCGGGGAAGCCATCCGAGTCGCCGCCCACGAGCCGGCACGCGCCGGCGGGATCCATCAGACCCAGGCGCTCGCGATGGCGGACGGCGCGCTGGAGCCGCTCGGCCCAGAAGGCCCGATTCGGCTGCTCGGCCTCGCGGGTGACCATCCTGACCCGGATCCGAGACTCGGAGCTGAAGAGCCCCCAGCCCAGCGGCGCGCCGTTCGGGTCCTCGACCGGCACGAGCTCGCCCGGCGTGGCCTCGGCTGAGGCCACGTCGTCCTTGTAGATCCACGGGTGCCCGCGCAGGTACCACCGGCGCCCTTTACCCGTCAAAGTCACCTTTCCCATGGAGTCGCTCCGCGATCGTGGCGAGGCGATCGGCGTCCGCGAGTGGGCCTCATGCCCACCGGGAGCCGCCGCGAGAGCGATCGGGCCCGGGAGGATATCGTCAGTCGACCCGGACGAGGCGCCTGAATCGCGGGTCGTCCCTGAGCGAGGCCAGATCCGGATCCTCGGCGGCCCATTCCTGCTGGCGGGCCCGTGACTCGGACGACGAGTGGTTCTGCTCGAGCTCCGACCGCAGGTACTCCAGGGCCTCGTCCACGTCCCCGAGGAGTGCGTGGGTGCAGGCGAGGTTGTACCAGGTGCCTGGCCCGGGCTGGATCGTGCGCAGGAGCGCCCGCGCCTCGGGCTCCGCGCCGCTACGGGCCCGGTAGCAGGCGAGGAGCGTCCGCATGAACTCGTCCTTGCGCAGGGCATAGGCCCGCTCGTAGTAGCTGCGGGCTCGGTCCGGCGCCCTCAGCTTGACGTTGGCGTTGACCGCCAGGCTCACCAGCGCGGAGGCCCGCATGTTTCGGAACTGCGCCACCGCCGCCTTGGAGGCGCCGTTCTCCTTGAGCTGCTTCTCGATGTCCTCGATGCGCTCCACCGCACGCAGGAGGACCTCCTCCGCCTCCTCTCCGAGCCCCTCGTCCGTGTACGCGCTGCCCTGGAGCAGCTGCGCCCGCGCGATGCGCTCGTGCCCCACGTAGAACCACCAGTTGGAGATCCCACGCGACTCGATGTCCAGCTCCAGGCGCCTCGCCACCTGGCGCGCCTCGGCCCCGCGCCCCTCCTCCGTCAGGTCCTGTGCGAACCAGAGGGCGGCGCTGCCCGGGATGCGGAGGTCGCGCACCCAGCGGCGGTCCCCGGCGCGCGTGGCCTGCTCGGCGGCCTGGGCGGCGCGCATGCGCATCCCCTGTAGCCTTTGGAGGGCCTCGTACTCGCGCTCGGGGAGCATCCCCGGAGCACGCCGCTGCGCGCGCAGATAAGCCGCGTCGGCCTCCTCGATGGCGGACTCCAGCCCGGTCAGCCTGGCGGCGTTGATTCGCTCCAGGAGCTCACGCCGCTGAGGATCCTCAAGCGGGTCGGTCAACGGCTTGAGGAGCGCAGACCCTGCGGACCCTTCCAGCGGCTCGAAGCCGGGAAGCTCCCCGGGGGACACGGTCGCGAGGATGCGGCCGAGGGCGCCCTCCAGCCGGACGATCGTCGCGCGGTCCAGCGGGCGGAGCGCCGCACCCTCGCTCGACGACCCCGCGAACCCCTTGCGGCCGAAGAGCAGCCGGTACGGCGAGAGGTCGGCGGTCAAGATGCCGTCCCAGCCGGTGGTGACGTTGCCCTCGATCTCCGCATAGACGGCCTGGGCCTCCAGGTGAATCAGGTGCGCGGAGCGACCTCGCTCGAGGGCGCCGATCCCCGAGTCGCCGCGGACCACGAGCGCCAGGGTCCGCGCCACCTCGGTGACCGCCCGCTGGTGCAACAGGTCCACGTGCCGCGCGCGTTCAGGGCGTGAGAGCAGGTCCCGCCGCTCGGAGAGGGCGACGTCGAGGGCGCTGGCCGCGCTCGAAAGAGAGTCCGAAGCGGCGGCGTGATCACCGAGCGCGATCTCGGCGATCCCCTGCAGGTAGAGGCCTCGAAACAGCCAGAGCTGCGACTCGAAGGCGTCCGTTCGCGCGCTGGGACGGAGCATCAGCCCCCTGGACCGAACCAGCTCTCGTGCCGCCACCAGGGCACCAGCCGCGTCGCCTTCAGCCGCCAGGCAGATCCGAGCGCGCTGATAGAGCGCCACATCTCGTTCAATCCCCACGCCGCCGAGCTTCCCGAGCAGCGAGGAGGCCCGGCCCGGGACCGCCGAGTCGATGAGCCGAGAGATCAGTCGGTCGAAGGCCACCCGGGCCGCGGCCCGGACCTCGAAGGATGGGTGCCGAAGTCCAAAGACGAGGGGCGCGTGATCTCCCGCGGTGGCCGCCGGCTCGTCGGCGAGCCACTGGCCGTAGCGGGGCAGGAGTTCCACGAGCACCGCCGAGCGAGGCCGACCCTCCGACGCCGTGGAACGGCGGACGAGGGCACAGAGTGGCGAGAGCCCCCCGGGGGCTCCCGCGAGCGCTCGCGCCGCGGCCACGGCGACCGCGTTCATATCGTCCCCGGTCAGCGCAGCGAGCTCGGCGGTCGCGCGGGGGCCACCGATCCGGCCGAGCGACTCGATCGCCGCCATGACCACCCGCCGGTCCGCATCCAGCGCGGCGGCCCGAGCCAGGGCGCCCACGCGCTCACGCCTCGCCGCCCCTGCAAGGTCAGGCCTCGCGAGGAGCCCTGCGGCGATGACGCGAATCTCCGGGTCCCGGTCGGCGAGCAGCGGCAGCGCCTCAAGCACCTGGCTGGTCGGGAGGATGTCCGCGAGCCGCTCGGCCATCTGGACTCGTCCAGGCCGGTCGCCTTCCAGGAGTTGAACCAAGAGTGGCCCAGCAGCGAGCGGCTCCTCCGAGGGCGCGGCCGCTCCCTCTTGGGTCCCGGCCCCAGCCTCCACTTCCATGCCTGCTCCCCGCGCTGCGGGTGGAACGAGGACCGAGCCGGAGGGAGGCAGCGTCAGGGCTGCCAGGGCATAGAGGATCAGCGAGGACATCTATCGAGGACTCTAACAGGGCGCCGCATTCATCGAGCCCGCACGCGCGCTGACGCGGCTCAGCCCTGTCCCTCGGGCTCCGCAGCTCGCTTCTGGCGATAGGCGAAGGCTCGACGGGAGAGCCCGACGCGGCGCGCTGCCGCAGCCACGTTGCCCCTCGACTCCTCAAGCGCCTCGGCGAGCACCGCGGCGTCGAGCTCGTCCAGACCGACGCCTGACGCCAGCGCTTGCCGGGCAAGCTCGCTCGCCCGGCCCCGGATGGTCTCATGGAGGAAGTCAAAGTGCACCCCGTCCAACGGAGCCTGCGGCGGCAGCGCCGCGCCGCCCAGCACAAGGGCGCGCTCGAGGGCGTTCTCCAGCTCCCTGAAGTTCCCGGGCCACGGGTGAGCTCTCAGGGCGTCCACCCCCCCCTTGGAGAGCCGCCTGGTGGGGACGCCGAGACGCGCCGCGACGTCGCCCGCGAGGTCTCCGCAGAGCTCCTCAAAGCTGTCCTCCCACGCTCGGGCCCTCAGAGGTGGCACGGAGAGCGGGACGACCGCAAGCCGGAAGTAGAGGTCCTCCCTGAAGGCCCCTTCCTCCACGGCATCCCGCAGGTCCCGAGCCGAGGTGGCGATGACGCGGACGTCCACTTGCCGCCCCGACTCGGACCCAAGCGGCTCGACAACCCGCTCCTGGAGGACCCGCAGGAGCTTGACCTGCAGGTCGAGGGCGAGGGTCTCCACACCCTCGAGGACCAGCGTGCCGCCGGTGGCGAGCTCGAAACGGCCCAGCCGCGCCCCCGAGGCACCCGTGAACGCACCCGCTTCGTGCCCGAAGAGCTCGGCCTCGATCAGCGTCGAGGAGAGGGCCGCGAGCTGTACCGCGATGAACGGGCCCTCGGCACGGGGGGAGCGATCATGCAATCGGCGGGCGGCCCGACTCTTGCCCGAGCCGCTCTCTCCGGTGAGCAGGACCGTCGCCGGGACCGCCGGCGCGGAGAGGCCGGAGGCGGCGACGCGATTCAGATCGGCCTCAAACGAGGCCCAGGCGCTCTCCTCGCCGCCTCTGGGGCTGGCGGGCGCTCCGGCGCGAGGGGCCTGGGGATCGGTGGGATCTGTGTTCATCGTCGGATCTTGGGCAGGGGCCGACACGCGTCGAGGAGGCGTCATTGAAGGCCCCGGGAAGCGAGCCGGGAGAGGTTGACTCCCCGGACCCCCTGGACCAAACTACGCGGCGCCTGAAGACCCTACAAACTCTCCTGGACACCGCGCATTCGCTGCCAGCCCCGTTCTCAACACGGAGCTGACTGCCCCTGCGCAGCGGAAGGAGCGGGGATTCCCCCGCTCCTTTTCTATTGCCCCGACCTCGAGCCATGAACCCCGAGACCCTCCTCCAGACAATCGACGCGCTCCACGCGATGAAGAACATCCCTCGGGAAGTCATCTTCCGCGCCCTGGAGGAGTCGATGGCCGCTGCCGTGCGCAAGCGCTTCGGCGAGGGCGAGGACCTGATCTGCACCATCGACCGGGAGTCCGGTGAGGTCACGATCGAGGACGATGAAGGCGTCTACGAGTTTGACATGGAGGATCTCGGCAGGATCGTCGCTCAGACGGTCAAGCAGGGGTTTACACAGCGCGTCCGAGAGGCCGAGCGCGACGTCTTCTATGACAAGTACGAGGCACGGGTCGGCCAGCTCATCAGCGGCGAGGTCCAGCGCTACGAAGGGCAGGACCTCATCGTCAGCCTCGGAGACGTTGAGGCGAACCTGATCCGCGAGGACCGCGTCCGCGGGGAGACCTATGCCCCCGGCGATCGGATCCGCGTCATCATCGTCGAGGTCCGCAAGGACGGCAGCCGCGTCAAGGTGCTGGTCAGCCGGACCCACCCCGACCTCGTGCGTCGACTCTTCGAGCTGGAGGTGCCTGAGATCGCTGACCAGATCATCGAGATCAAGCGCGTCGTCCGTGAGCCCGGCTATCGCACGAAGATGGCCGTCCTCTCCAGCGACCCCAAGATCGACGCCATTGGCGCCTGCGTCGGCGTCCGCGGCTCGAGGATCAAGGCCGTCATCGACGAGCTGCGCGGCGAGCGCATCGACATCATCCGGTGGAGCGACTCCCTCGAGACCCTCGTCATGAACGGGCTCGGGCCGGCCAAGATCCACCTGGACAACATCTACCCCCACGTCGACCGTCACTCCGTGACGGTGCTCGTGGACGAGGAGCAGCAGTCCCTTGCCATCGGCAAGCGCGGCCAGAACGTTCGCCTCGCCAGCCGCCTGTGCGGCTGGGAAATCGACATCAAGACCCGAGAGGAGTACTTCGAAGACGCTGGCTCTGCCCCCGCAGAGGGTGAGATCGACGGTGACGTTGAGGCTCCCGCTGAGGCTCCCGCCGGATCCGCTGAGGCTCCCGCCGGATCCGCTGAGGCTCCCGCCGGGGACCACTCCGAAGCCGAAACTGTCCCCGTGGAGGCTCCCAACGAGGCCGCCTCGGTTGATTCTGCGGCTGTCGAGGAACCGCCGG
>Ga0213863_10000904_pt1 | contig 22199 bp, 21 predicted proteins | sample PICome_8_FD_160128 | JGI IMG/M metagenome (GOLD analysis project Ga0213863, IMG submission 160128) | Coastal seawater microbial communities near Pivers Island, North Carolina, United States - PICO497 | ecosystem: Environmental > Aquatic > Marine > Coastal | place: USA: North Carolina... | reverse complement strand
TCTTACAGCGGCTAAATTATTATATGGCGCTAGTAAGGTGTCTTGAGCAGTGCCTTTGGTTACTCCAGGACTACTAGGACTTCCAAAAGTTACGGCACCACTACCTGCCTGAATTAAAAAAGCATCTGAATGGCCATGATAACAGCCGGCAAATTTGATTATTTTTTCTTTTTTTGTGACTCCTCTTGCTAAACGTACCGCACTCATACAGGCTTCCGTCCCAGAATTTACAAATCGGATTTTATCCATATTAGGAACCATATCTAATGCTAGGGAAGCTATTTCTGTTTCCAAAGCAGTGGGCATCCCAAAAGATGTTCCGTGCTTCGCCCGTTTCATGATTGCATCAATCACTGGAGGATAAGCGTGCCCAAGAATCATAGGACCCCAGCTCGAAATATAATCTATGAGTTTATTGCCGTCCACGTCAAAAAGGTAGGCCCCTTCTGCATACTCCACAAAGATCGGTGTTCCTCCTACAGATTTAAATGCTCTTACTGGAGAATTTACTCCTCCGGGAATAACTCCTTGGGCTTCTTTAAATAATGTACTGCTTCTTTGGTATTGCATAATCATGGATTTGAAGGAATGGTTAAAGACTGTCCCAAAAAAATGGTTTGATCTTTAATGTTATTAAGCTCTATAATTTGCTTTAAAGTAACGTTGTATTTTTTGGAAACCGAATATAAAGTATCTCCCTTTTCAACTTTATGAACAAAAGTTTTTTTAGATACCTTAGGAGTATTGATCACTAGTTTCAGTTCATTTTTTTTTAAGTCATATTTAGTTAAATCAAAACGCTCTATCAAACTGATTAATTTATCTGGATATTTTGGATCAGTTGCATAGCCTGCTTTTTTCAGTCCTTTAGCCCATGACTTATAATTGTCAATTTTTAACTCAAACAAAAAGGCATAGCGACTTCTGTCTCTTAAAAACAAGGAGTGGTCTCTGAATGAATCTTTAGGGTCAGCATAAACTCTAAAACATTCTCCCTTTTCATCATCGTCGTGATAAATTCTTTTCCCGTCCCACTCTGTATGACATTTTATTCCAAAATGATTATTCCCCTCTACAGCCAAACGACCAAAGCCCATTCCAGACTCTAAAATTCCCTGAGCTATAGTAATACTGGCGGGAATACCGAAAGACTTCATTTCCTGTTGTGCAATAGGTGCAAACAAGTCAATGTATCGAACTATTTTCTCTTTGTTTGTAAGCGGTTTTTCAGGCACTTTATCTGCTTTCTTGGGCAGGTTAGTTGAAGTAACCGCTTTAGTCTGTTTGGTTGGAGAAGTCTGCTTTTCAATAATGACTTTTCGCGAGCTTCCACAGGAGGTGAATCCGTTTAAAATTATCAGCAAAACAATTCCGAAGCATAGTTTAAAGTGAGTAGCCCCTTTTTTTGTAATAGTGCATTCATTGGCTTTACTCCTTGAAGTCCCCCGGTATGTATCACTAAAATATTTCTTCCCCATGTCCACTTTTGTTTTTTAATAAGATCAAAAATACCAAAAAGCATTTTTCCAGTGTAGATAGGATCCAAAGGAATCTGATATTGTTGATAAAATTCATTCATAAATTCAATAAGTTCAGAATTTACTTTAGCATAACCTCCAAAAGTATAGTCAGAAATAAGTGTCCATTTTAAGTTTTTTGTGAATTCAGAAATGGTGTTTTGTACTTCGAAATTATTCAATGCATTAAATCCTAATATTTCCTGCTGGGGCAATGCACTTTCAATTATCCCTGCGAGTGTCCCTCCAGTTCCAATACTTGAACATATTACGTCATACTTCCTATCCTCTTCAGCTAAAATCTCTCGGCATCCTTTTATTGCAAGCACATTGGTTCCTCCCTCGGGAAGCAATTGTAACTCTGGATCCTCAGCCAAAAGTTTTTGTGCTAAAATAGAATTCTCTTTTTCCTTATAAACTTCTCTAGTAACACAATAAAGTGTCATCCCCTGTCTTCTACAAAATGTTAAAGTAGTGCTGTCCTCTAATTTATCTTGCCATTCTTCTCCTCTTACAATACCGATTGTAGGTATATTAAATAATTTTCCTGCCTGAGCTGTGGCTGCCAAATGATTGGAAAATGCTCCGCCAAAACTGATGACTCTTGGATTATCCATTTTACTATACGCTTCAAAATTATATTTCAACTTTCTAAACTTATTTCCAGAAACAATCGGATGGATTAAATCTTCTCTTTTTATTGTAATCGAATACCCATTGAGGGAGTCAACTAACTGATTTGTGCTATTTTTGAAAGAGTTAAAAAAGGACATGATCAAAAATACATTAAAATGAGTAAGAGTTTACCCCCTTTAGAAGAAGAAGATTACTACCTTTCGGCTGAGGGATATAAAGTCTTTACAGTTCAATACCATTTAAAAAGAGGTTATTGCTGTCAAAGCAATTGTAGACACTGCCCTTACAATTTTGATCCAAAAAGAAGCTGAAAAATTCGGCATAATTATTGTTTATAATAAATAAATTCTGCTCATATGAAGAACCTCGCTTTTTTATCAATTATTTTACTCTTTATTTCTTGTAGCTCCATTCAGGTGTATTCTGATTTTGATAGTGAAGTTGATTTTTCAGTATACAAAACATACGCTTTTTTTAAACCACAAATTGATGAAGTAGATATTTCCGATTTGGATAAGCGAAGAATATTAAAAGCCATCGACAAAGAATTGAGCAGCAAAGGCCTCTCCAAATCTGAAACACCAGATTTACTCATTGGTTTCACAACACGTGCAAAAGAACAAATTTACATCAGTAACATGAATTCATTCGGTTGGGGATGGGGATGGGGATTTAATCCCTGGTTTTGGGGACCAAATAACAATACCGTTAGCACACGAACAGAAGGAACGTTATATATAAATGTGATTGATGGAGTGAACAAACAACTAATCTGGCAAGGAAAAGGCCGAGGAGGAATTCAGGAAAATTTAAAAAATAGAGACGAACGGATCGCTTTATTTGTTCAAGAAATCATAAAAAATTATCCTCCCGAATCAGAATAAGTTTTTCTAGAAACACTCTGTTTCTGCAGCCTGAATAGCTACATGAATTCCATCTGGATTTTTTCCTCCAGCGGTAGCAAAAAAAGCTTGGCCACCACCGCCTCCTTGAATAAATTTACCTAGATTTCTAACAATCGTACTGGCATTTTTTTGTTTGTCTTCTACAACTGATTTTGAAATATAACAACTCAATAAGGCTTTCTCGTTTTTCTTTGATCCCAATACGATAATCGCTTGTTCAAAATCAGTCCCTAACTCAAAAGATAAATCTTTCATCCCTTGGGCGTCTAAATCTACCTCAGCAGCAACAAAAGAAATTCCTTCAATAACTTTCATTTGAGATTTTAAGTCATCATTTAACATGGAAGTCTTTAACTTAGACAAAGTATTGATTTCCTTTTTTAGGTTCGTGTTTTCTAATTGTAAAGATTCAATTGCTTTAAGTGGATCCTGACTTTGTTTCAGCAATTGATTTACTTTCAATAATAGTTCACTTTGTTTTTCAAAATAAGTTTTAACAGCCTCACCAGTAATTGCTTCTATTCTTCTAATTCCAGAAGCTACAGCACCTTCTGAAAGGATTTTAAAATGCCATATGTCCGAAGTATTTTGGACATGGGTTCCACCACAAAGTTCTATAGATTGACCAAACTGAATAGTCCGAACTGTATCTCCATATTTTTCTCCAAAAAGAGCCATAGCTCCATTCTCAATTGCTTTTTCATAGGGAATATTTCGTTCTTCCTTCAATGGGATTTGCTCCAAAATTCTAGCATTTACAAAACGTTCTACAGCAGCCAATTCATCAGAAGTTACTTTAGCAAAGTGAGAAAAATCAAACCGAAACATCCCAGAATGTACCATAGATCCTTTTTGTTCTACATGTGTTCCTAAAATTGATCTCAAAGCCTGATGCATCAAGTGGGTTGCAGTATGATTACACGAAGAACGCTTTCGCTGTTTTGCATCAACTACTGCTGTAAAATCAGCATCTAATTTGTCTGGTATCGTTGATGTCTGATGTACAATTAAGTTGTTTTCTTTTCTTGTATTGAGTATGTAGGTAATGTCTCCATTAGAAGACTCTAAATAACCTTTATCTCCTACTTGACCTCCTCCTTCAGGATAGAAAGGGGTTAGATTAAAAACCAATTGAAAGTAATCGCCTTCTTTTGCAGAAGTCATTTTTCTGTATCGTGTAATTTTCACTTTGGTGTTCAGGTGATCGTAACCAATAAATTCTTCCACATCATCTTCCTGTAAAACTATCCAATCTCCAGCTTTCGAAGCTGCTGCAGCTCGAGACCGAGACTTTTGTGCCTCCATCGCTTTTTGAAAACCTTGCTCGTCAATAAGATAGCCTCTTTCGCTGGCGATCAAAGCTGACAAATCAAAAGGGAAGCCAAAAGTATCATACAATTCGAATGCTTTAGCTCCTTCTACCATTTTGTTTTTTGAGGTTTGAAGAATTGTTTCTAAAAGTACAAGTCCTTGATCCAAAGTTTTCAGAAACGACTGTTCTTCTTCTCTAATCACGTTATACGCAAGTTGCTGTTCTTTGGTCAGTTCCGGGAATGCACTGCCCATTTGTTGACTGAGGGTATTGACCAGTTTATAGATAAAAGCCTCTTTTTGATCTAAGAATGTAAAACCATACCGAATGGCTCTTCTTAAAATTCTTCGAATTACATATCCCGCTCCGTTATTGCTGGGCAATTGTCCATCAGCGATGGCAAAATAAACAGTTCTGAGGTGATCCGCAATCACTCGGATAGCTCGATCTGTAGTCTCGGAAGCTCCGTATGTAGTCCTCGTAAGTGTTTCTATTTCTCTGATCAACGGTGTAAAAACATCGGTATCGTAATTTGAATTTTTGTCTTGTAACACCATACAAAGACGTTCAAAACCCATTCCTGTATCGATATGTTTTTGAGGTAATTTTTCTAAACTTCCATCTGCTTTTCTGTTGAATTCGATAAATACAAGATTCCATACTTCCACCACATGAGGATGGTCCTTATTTACCAATTCAGCGCCAGGAATTTTACTCTTCTCCTCTTCAGTTCGGATATCAACATGAATTTCAGAACAAGGTCCACAAGGTCCTTGGTCTCCCATTTCCCAAAAATTATCTTTTTTATTGCCTAATAGTATGCGATCTTCTGGTATTAAAGCTTTCCAAAAATTATAGGCTTCATTATCACGCTCAATATTATCTTCTGCATCCCCTTCAAAAATTGTTACATATAATTTTGAGGGATCAATTTTATATACCTCAGTAAGTAATTCCCAAGCCCATTCTATAGCTTCTTTTTTGAAATAGTCCCCAAAGCTCCAATTTCCTAACATTTCGAAAAATGTATGGTGATAGGTATCAATCCCAACTTCTTCTAAATCGTTATGCTTTCCTGAGACTCGAAGACATTTTTGAGTATCTGCAATACGTTTTGAAATAGGCTTGGCATTTCCTAAAAAATATTCCTTGAAAGGGTTCATCCCTGCGTTAGTAAACATCAGAGTGGGATCATTTTTGATCACCATCGGTGCTGAAGGAACTATTTTATGTGCTTTTGACTCAAAAAAATCTAAAAATTGCTGCCTAACTTCAGTGGATTTCATACCTATTTCTTCTATAATGTTAAAGTTGCTTATCTTTGCAAAAGATTAATATTGGTTTATCCACCTCAAAATATATAACTTTGAGGTGCAATTAAAATTATTAGTGCAAAAGAAAAGAAAATTTATAAAACTTTATGAGTAAAGTTAAATACTATTACGATCCCGAAACGCTTTCTTATAGACCCATTACTATAACCAATAAGAAACGAATCTCAAATTTCGCATTATTCTTTTTAGGGTCTTTCGCTTTTGGTATAGCCTCTTTGATGATTTTATTAAATTCAGAATGGATTAATACTCCTGCAGAAATAGCTCAAAAAAGAGCTTTAGAAAATTATGAATTACAATTTGAAATTCTCAATAAAAAACTGAATCAAATCGAGGCAGTAGTTTCAAATATTGAGGACAGAGATAACAACCTGTATCGTGTTTATTTTGAGGCTAGTTCAATCCCTGAAGAACAGCGAAAAGCAGGTTTTGGTGGTGTAAATCGCTACAAAGATTTGGAAGGGTATGATAATTCTGAATTAATCATTAACACTGCAAAACGACTTGATATTCTTTCAAAACAAACAGTTGTTCAATCACGTTCTTTGGATGAAATTGAACGTTTAGCAGCAAATAAAGCCGAACTCATTGAGGCTATCCCCTCCATCCAACCAATCAAAAATGAAGATCTAAAACGAATGGCTTCAGGCTATGGTTATCGTAAAGATCCTTTCACCAAAAAGAGACGTTTTCATTATGGGATGGACTTTACTGCAAAAAAAGGTACGCCAATTTATGCTACTGGGAATGGTATAGTAAAAAGAGCAGACAACCGATCTTCTGGATACGGAAAACATATTCGTATAGACCATGGCTTTGGATATGTCAGCCTTTATGGGCATTTAAATAAATACAATGTCCGCAGGGGTCAAAAAGTAAAACGTGGAGACATCATTGGTTATGTTGGAAACACAGGACGTTCCGTGGGGCCACATTTGCATTATGAAATCTTTAAGGATAACAAACGTATTAATCCTCTAAATTTTTATTACGGGAACTTGTCTCAAAAAGAATTTGATGCAATGCTCACTCAGTCCAAGCAAGAAAATCAATCTATGGATTAATATGCATATAGACCTTCCAGAAAAACGGTATTATTCCATAGGCGAGGTCGCAAAAGCATTTAATGTTCAACCTTCTTTACTTCGTTTTTGGGAAAAAGAATTTAAAGAAATTCAGCCTAAGAAAAAACAAGCTGGAACGCGAAAGTATACTCCAGAAAATATTTTGACCATTCAATTTATTTACCATCTCGTCAAAGAAAAGGGCATGACCCTTCAAGGAGCCAAAAAACAACTGGAATTAAAGTCAAATTCTGCCTCAAAGCAAACACTCCTAGCCAAACTTGAAGGAGTTAAAGCCTCCCTTGAAGAACTCAAGGGAAAACTTTAAGATTATTTTTTTCTGAAAAAAATCTGAATGGGTATTCCATTAAAATCGTAGAGCGTTCTGAGTTTATTCTCCAAGAATCTTCTATACGGATCTTTCACATATTGTGGCAGGTTACAAAAAAAGGCGAATTGAGGATAAGCAGTAGGCAATTGGGTGCAAAATTTAATTTTTACATGCTTCCCCTTGTATGCTGGAGGGGGATATTTTTCAATTATTGGAAGCATTTGATTATTAAACTCTTTGGTTGGTATCCTTCTGGACCTATTTTTATATACCTCAACAGCTGTTTCGACCGCTTTATAAATTCGTTGTTTGGTTAGGGAAGAGATGAACAAAATTGGAACATCTGTAAATGGGGCAATTTCTTCTCGAATTTGAGCTTCAAACGCTTTTGCTGCATTGGTGTCTTTTTCAACTAAATCCCATTTATTTACCAAAATCACAACACCTTTATGATTTCTATGAGCCAACCAAAAAATATTTTGAACCTGACCATCAAACCCTCGTGTTCCATCAGTAATTACAAGGCAAACATCCGAGTTCTCAATTGCTCGAACTGATCGCATTACCGAATAAAACTCAATGTCTTCTTTTACTTTAGCCTTCCTTCTAATCCCTGCGGTATCAACCAATTTGAAGTCAAACCCAAAACGATTATACTGAGTATCTATACTGTCTCTTGTAGTTCCAGCGATGTCTGTAACAATATATCGCTCCTCACCGATCAAAGCATTTATGAATGAAGATTTTCCAGCATTAGGTCTTCCGACTACTGCAAATCGAGGAAGATCGTCTGTATCGCTTTCCTCTTCTTCAGGCAGTTGTTTTACTAATTCGTCTAACAATTCTCCTCCTCCACTTCCATTGATACTAGAAATAGGAAAGAGATTTTCGAAACCAAGCGAATAAAACTCAAGAGCATTTTCTTGATGCATGGAATTATCCACCTTGTTGATCGCAAGAAAAATAGGCTTCTGAGATCTTCGAAGTAACTTTGCCATGGTCTCATCCATACCAGTAACTCCATCTGAACCATCCACCATAAAAATAATAGCATCTGCTTCTTCAATAGCTAAATTGACTTGCTTGTCAATCTCTTTCTGAAATATATCTTCACTACGCTCTACATACCCTCCAGTATCTATTAAAGTAAAAGCACGACCATTCCAATCGGACTTTCCATAGTGACGATCTCTAGTTACCCCACTTATTGCATCTACTATAGCTTCACGCCTTTGAATCATTCGGTTAAAGAATGTAGATTTTCCTACGTTGGGTCTTCCAACTATGGCAACTATACTGCTCATACGCTTTATTTGTTTGCAAAAGTACTTTAATTATGGGGAAGGGTGTGATTCAATTCTTTAAAGATTTTTAAAAAAAGTGAATGCCTTTCGATGATTCACTCTAAAAAATGAAACTTAATTGTAGTTGCACAACAATAGAGAAAGTTGTAAATTTGCATTTCAAATCGCGAGGTAGAGCAGTGGTAGCTCGTCGGGCTCATAACCCGAAGGTCGCAGGTTCGAGTCCTGCCCTCGCTACTCTAAGGTCTTCATTTGAAGGCCTTTTTTTATTGGGATTAGCCAACCATACAGGGATAATGATACTAACCCTCCTGACTGTTAATAATTGCTAAATATATAGAAACTGACACTAAATTGACAGTAAAATGACCAAAATCTGTCAGTAATTACTGTCAGTTTTTCCCAAAAAATTCCACCCTAAAACTCTGAAATAAGACCCCCATACCTAAAATTAAATCCACTTTTCTTTTGAGAGTAGAGCTGGTATAATAGTATATAATCAAAAACCTCATCACATTTAATTATATTGATGGTTTAATCTTAAATCAAACAAAATTAAAAACATCAAAGACATAGTAATAGGAATATTTGCAGTAATAGGATTTACTGCTATTTTAATGTCATTCACTAGTCTTAATCAGCCTGAAAAAGTTGATGTTATAATATTAAAATTGATGGGTAAGAAACTCGAATCAGCTTATGTAATCGACCAAGGTCGAGAAGACAAAACTAGAGATGGCTTAACAGGCGATGAGGCTCTTGAAAGTTATTTAAATAATGGATGGAGCATTAAGGGGACAACTACAGCTTCTGATGCGGGGAGATTTAGTGTTGTTTATACTTTGGTAAGAGAAATGGAATAACATCTTACTTTAACTTTTGAAAGTTTTGTCAACGACACTATAATGTAAATAAATCTGTAGTGAATTAGGCTACCTTTAAACCACTGATTCTATTAGCTTTAATGGGTTTTGTACGACCGTGTTTTGTTTGGGGTTGTTTTCGGCACTGCGGGTATAACCCTCTATCTATGTATGGTTTAATTTTTACCTAGGGCGATAGATGAAGGAAAGGTTTATCTTGTTTTAATTAAAACGACACACTTAGATATCTGTTTAATTTGTTCTGTAAGAGGTAGTTCTTTTAATTTAGTTTCAGAGGGTAATTCTATTGATTTTGGCAAGATATCTATAAGGTTAAGAACGTAACTTGTTTTTATAGAATCACAAATCCCAGAACTTACTGAAGATGATATGACTGGGGTTTAAGGACAAGTCCCCCAGACAGGTTTTTTAAAGTTTGTTAGGGAAGAAGTTGCAAATCCAGCTGGTTCAGAGGAAATATTGGTAACACACCAGCCTGAAAGGTCTTGATTGAATGCGTCAGCAGCCCAAAACATTCGTTCCATACCAGTCACTTTAGAAGTATCCCAACTGCCTATGTCTTGATTGAATAATGATGCTTCATAAAACATACCAACCATATCAGTCACACTTGAAGTATTCCAGTTACCAATATCTTGATTGAATGATGATGCTTCATAAAACATACCAACCATATCAGTCACACTTGAAGTATCCCAATTACCAATATCTTGATTAAATGCTGTTGCATTTTCAAATATACTTGACATATCAGTGACATTAGAAGTATCCCAAAAACCAATATTAGAGTTGAAAGATTCATCATTAAAAAAATTTGAATATGTATTTGAGTCTCCAGTCATATTTGTAACCAAAGTCGTACACAAATTACAATTACCATTTGCAATTTCAGTTCTAATTGTTGTATTATCCACTACCGTATAGGTTACTCCATTAATCACTTCTGTATACCCAATGGCTGCATTAGGACATTTTATTGTAATTCCATTAGAGTCTAAATAAACTTTTTGCATAAAGTTTGCTGTTATATCAACATTTCCATCATCTTTAGAACAAGACACGGTTGACGAAATAAACAGTAAAACAAGAAGTAACTTTTTCATAGTGTTGGTTTTAAGATAGTTCAAGATATGAATTTTACACATATTATAAATTCCAAATCTGACGTCTAAAGAGGTTCTTATAATTTACGGGGTCTGAGAGAGTATTTTTAATTTATCTACTTGATAAACATAGAGTTATGATTTTCTGTTTTTGTTCTATTTTATTCAAATCCGTTGATAATGTTAAGTAATAAGGACAAATGTTGAAAAGTCTCCCTTTCAATTTCAAAAATATCTTTGGAGCTTTATACAAAAGAAAAGCCAACAGAATCGGGCGTGAAGCATTCAACTATTGGCAGTAATTGGATACAGTAAATATACGAATTTCTCTCGTATCTCGCGATGAGGTCTTAATAAGCATCCATATGTTAGAAGGCAGCAGAGATGTAGATTACTATTGTATTGCTTTATTTCATTTATAACATCAGAGATATTATTTATGGGTTTATTCGACTTGCTGAGCGGCTTATGTAGCTTGACCGCGCTCATTAGCTTAGGCATTGAAAGGAGTGGAGATAGAGTTGATTTAATTGTTCTCTGAGTCTTAGGACCCCAGCTCGGCCTTATTATAAACTTAGATAAATGCTTTTTTCTCAGTTTATCAATTCCTATGTTCCTGATATTATTATCTCTTTCAAACCTCTTCCAAAGAGTAACAACCCTTCTAGCGTCCTTGATATATCTTTCAGAGCAACCTTGTGAAACCTTATCTCTTATCCCCCTATTTAATATATCTACGACCGTAGGGATTAGCTCAACTTCTTGTTTTGTTTTCTGTGTTGGTCTCCAGCCCTCAATTAGTTTCAACTCAAAAGCAGCTTTTAATAGCTCAGGATTGTCATGAGATGTAAGCTTTAAACCTATAGCTCGTCCAGTCCAATATCTATACCTACTATTAGCGTAAAAGAGATTGATTACAGGGACTTGTTTTTCATTTCCAATTGTTAGTTTCCATTGTTCCATACTGTCAGTTTTTACTGTCAGTTTGGTTTAATTTTTATTCAACCCTTGTGTCTAGTGGCCTAGCAGTGGTAGCTCGTCGGGCTCATAACCCGAAGGTCGCAGGTTCGAGTCCTGCCCTCGCTACTAAAACAATAAAACGGTTATACTTTTATACAGTGAAACCGTTTTTAATTGCTAAATATCACCCTTTAAGCATCTTGTGAAAAAAGGGAAATCATCTGTAACTACATAATAATAAATGCCTTCAGGGAATTCTGGGGTTACACCAAATCGACCATTACATTGATCTAAATCTCCAAGTCCTTCAACGTATTCAAAATCTTGTGTAAAAGCACCCATTGGGATTGGTGTATTTGGATTGGTTGTTCCCTGACCAGGCCCACCAATTAATGCAGTTAAAGTTGTAGGTCGATTAGCATCAGGCTCAGATTTTAATCTATAACTCGGAGTCAGTGACTTGATACTGCTGTTAGAATTATTAGCGTCAGAATAACCATATCTTGCGTATACTGGGAACCCATCTGATGCCCATCCAACTATTGTCATCCCTTGATTCTCGCCAAGAAAGTCTACCAACAGTTCTGGTATTCCATGATAATGATACTCACCATTAGGTTGGACATGAGCATGGTTCATATCATCTCCAAAGTCAAAAGTGTCATGACCTAATGCCTCAATATTCCAATTCCCCTGACCTTGTGCTAAACTACATTCACCAGCATCATTACATCTGCCAGCTGTGGCAGGATCAAACTTGACACTATTTATTGCGTAGGCGATCGCTAAGGCAGGACCTACCACCTCCAATCCACTTTCTGTAATTATTTTAGGACAGAGGGTAAATCTCTTGTTTATATTTTGTTCTCTTATTGTGTTTGGGTTATTTGGGTTTGGAAAGGTTCCTACTTCATGATTTGGTATTCCATTTCCAATTAGAATTCTGTCAAAATCATCTGAAGACCATGAGTATCTACTATAATTATCTATCGATTCATCATCATTATAAATTTCTTCATTGATGTCTACTAAAATTCCAGCAGTTGAGTAATCCCCAGAACAGTATAAATCATTTTTTTCTTGAGGGTCTTCATTTTTGTTACACGAAAACAATAGGATTACTGTAAATAATTTAAATAGATTTCTCATTGAGCTCCCTTTATTAAAAGATAGCAATTTATCTAATAGGTTTAATAAAAATACTAAATATGATGTCAATCCTTTTGAATTAGGTGTATAGTTTGAATGGTAATTTCAAAATCTCGAGGTGTGAAATCAACGTTCGATATTTGAACAGAGTTGTCTACTTTTAAAATCTGCAAATATCTTTTAAAATGATGCTGCAGATTTTTTTTATTCATTAATTCAATGCCGATCATTCATTAAAATTGTTTCTTAATAATCTTGGAGTGTTTTATGGGCATTTACTTAGCTCAAATCTTTGGGAAGCTTCAATGGTGTTATCTACTATTAAAATTCGTGACTCATTGAAATTTTTTGATTTGAATTTTCGGAAACTTATGGGTATCCTTAAATCAAACACAAGAAAATTCTTGAAAAATATTTTTTTAACAACATTAGGGAGGTGTTTAATTAAAAAAAAATGTAATAACTTACATTTATTATAAACCATAAATTAATTCAAATGAAAAATTACTTTTTAGTACTATTCGTTTTCAGTACAATTTCATTAAAAGCACAGTATTGTGTATTTTTTGATTTCAAAGCTGAAAATCCTGAAATGGTTGTATCAACCATAACCGCTGCAATGAATACTGAGTGGGCAAAAAATATCCAAGGCACAAAGTCTTTATTTGCTTATCTTCCGAATGGTTCCACAGAATCGACTCATTCAATTCAATTTTGTTTTCCAACTGAAGAAGCATTCGAAAACGCTTTTATGTCTTATGGTCAGTCAATGGACGTAAGATTACTATTGGATGAGAGATTATCTCAATATTCAATTGAAGTATCACAAACCATCAATACACCGATTTGGTATAACGGACAAGATTGGGCAAATGATAATGTATTTATGATGTATCAAATGGAAGTGACTAACCCCTCTTTATATCTGAAAGAATTTAAAAGCTTTTCTCAAAAGATGGCAAAAAAATTAGGGTATGAAAAAAACTCTTATGGTCTTGCTTTTCCTATAGTCGGAAAAAATGCTGATTTTTCTCATTTTGCTTGGATAGGATCACCCGATATTAAAACAGCACTTTCTAATACAAAGAAAATGTTAAGTGATCCATTATTTGCTGAATTTTCAAGTAAAGTTTCAGGAATCAGAAAAGTAGTCAATTCAATTATGTCCGTTCGTATTATGGACTTCTAAGTACGTGATTAATGATAACCCTCCCAAGTGGAGGGTTTTTTATTTCATATAATCTGTGTATCTTTAAATATCAAAAATCATAAATCAATTCAAATGAAAAAAATCTATTTATTTATTCTATTAATCACCTTTTCAGTGACTATTAGCGCACAGGAAAAAGTTGTTTTAAGACAAACCTTTATAAAGGTAAAACCCGGTAATAATTATGCTGAAGATTTAAAAACTAAATTTGGTAAGATGGCTCAAGAAAGGATTGATGCCGGATATCAATTAGGTTGGCATTTATGGGAGGTTGTCGGAAATCCTCAAGCGCCATTCACTCATTTAATTGTAGAGCCCATGTTAGTTAGCCAGATGGAAAAAGAAAGATCTCCTGAAGGTTGGTTAAAAATGAGAGAAGAAGCAATTCCTGGCATGACTGAAAATGACTGGAAAACTTTTATGGAGGACGTCAGAGACAAAAGAGAAATCGTTGCTGAAGCCTTAGTAGTTTCAGTATCAGATATTACACGAGATGGTGAAGTAAGCTTGCCTGACAATATAGGTGTTGTTAACTGGATGAAAGTCAAGGAAGGAAAGTTTAAGACATATGAAAATATGGAGATGCAACTTTATTCAAACGGTTTAAACAAAAATGGGTTAAGAACTGGATGGACTTTGGCAAAAAGAATTGATAAATATGGAAATGATTTATACTGGAATTATTTGACTGTAAATTGGTTCTCGAGTTATACTGATTTTGTAAAAACAGCTGCAAATGGAACAGCATGGGATGCTGACAAAAACTACCAAAATATGATGAAAATTAGAGATTTGAGAGAATCTGTAGTAATCAGAAAAGTTATTATGTTAGAATAACATATGTGCTAATATTTCTATAAACCCTCCCTAGTGGAGGGTTTTTTTATTTAATCAAATTCTACAAGTAAGAAAGCCCCAAAATATATTTCATATTCACTTTTCTTTCTATTTAATTTTTCTCTTATGAAATTTGCATTTTAATAGTATTACTATTAATATTGCATTTAATAATTACTATTATAGTATTAATACTTTTTTAATCCTATTGGAAATAAAAACCAAGCTTATAGCCAACTAATTCTAATGAGTAATTCGCCTTCTAATCCGTGGACACGATTTTTTAATCTTTTGAGATTAGAAAAAAAAGATGTGCTCCAGATCTCCTATTATGCCCTTTTTTCAGGGGTACTTTCATTATCACTTCCCCTTGGTGTTCAAGCCATAATCAATCTAATACAAGGGGCACAAATTTCAAGTTCGTGGATTATTCTTGTGGTACTTGTAACCATAGGAGTAGGTTTTACTGGCACAATACAAATCATGCAAATGAGAATTATTGAAACAATTCAGCAACGAATTTTTACCCGCTCCAGTTTTGAATTCAGTTACCGTTTCCCCAAATTAAAAATGAATGAACTTAACAATTTTTATCCTCCAGAATTAGCAAATCGTTTTTTTGATACCTTAAGTATTCAAAAAGGTCTCGCAAAAATTTTGATTGATGTACCTACCGCATTATTGCAAATTATTTTCACACTCATTCTCCTTTCATTTTACCACCCCTTTTTTATTTTATTTGGCTTAGGGTTACTTATACTGATGTATTTTGTATTCCAATACACGGTTCGAAAAGGGTTAGAAACCTCTTTAGAAGAATCTAAGCACAAGTATAAAGTAGCGCATTGGATCCAGGAAATCGCTCGTTCCATCGTAAGTTTCAAATTAGCAGGCAATACCCAAATGGCGCTTCAAAAAAATGATCAATTGGTCACTGGATATCTTGAGGCTCGTGAAGCTCATTATCGTATCATCAAATTTCAATATATAAAATTAATAGGGTTTAAGGTTTTAATTACAGCAGGTCTTTTAGTTATTGGAGGGGGATTAGTTTTAAATCAACAAATGAATATTGGTCAATTTGTAGCTGCTGAAATCATCATCCTTTTGGTGCTATCATCAGTTGAAAAACTGATCGTTAATTTAGAAACTCTATACGATATGCTTACTTCAATTGAAAAGCTTGGGAAAGTAGTAGATCTAGAAACTGAGAATCAAGAAGGTCGAATTATTGACGCATCAGAACCCTTTAAAATTGAATTAAAAGACGTAGAATTCTCCGTGACTGAACGAAATATTCAGGTGCTTTCTGAAATTAATCTAACCATTAATCCAAATGAAATTGTTTTAGTAAGAGGAGATTCTGGATCTGGTAAATCAAGTTTACTTCGGATTTTAGCTGGTATTGTAAATCCGACAAAAGGCAATGTTTTTGTAGGCGAACATAACCTTGAATCTGTTCAAATTAATAACTACCGTTCCCATCTGGGATTAGCCCTTTCAGAAGAGTCTCCTTTTGAGGGAACAATTAAAGAGAACTTAACCTTTGGGAATACAAGCATTTCAGATGGGGAAATTGTAAACGTATTAGAAATACTGGAATTACAATCTTTTATTAAAAAACAACCTTTTGGAATGGATACCTTCTTAAACCCTGAAGGGAAAAACATTCCCTTTATTGTCATTAAGAAATTACTTCTAGCTCGTGCTATACTTAACCAGCCAAAATGTCTTATTCTAGAAGACCCTTTAGATATTTTTACAGCTCCAGAAAGAAAGCGAATTATTGATTATTTATGTTCGCCTGAACATAAATGGTCCATAATAGTAGTCAGTAACAACGACTATTGGGACACTAAATGCGATCAATTAATTTATTTGAAGAATGGAAAAATATCTTCTAAAATGAACTAATATGCTTAATATCTCTAACAATCCCGTAAAGAAATTTGATTTTAAAAATTTTGAATCAGGCAAAGTAATTTTTGAAGTGTCCTATTTCCGTCAATTCAATTACTTTTTATTCGTGCTTTTGTTTGTATTCTTAACCATTCTCTTTTTGCCTTGGACTCAAAATGTGGTTGGTAAAGGGTACGTAACAACTTTAAATCCTGAAAAAAGACCACAAAGTATCCAGTCTAGCATTCCTGGAAAGATTGAATCTTGGTATGTAAAGGAAGGGGATTTAGTAGAAAAAGGAGATACTATTCTAAAAGTATCGGAAATAAAAAGCGACTATTTTGATCCTGAATTAGTAAATCGGACCAAAGAACAGCTGGAAGCAAAAAAAAAGTCAGTTGAAGCATATCAAATAAAAATTAGAGCACTTGATTCACAAAAAATCGCATTAAAACGGGAGCTTGAACTAAAAATAAATCAATTCAAAAATAAGCTACAGCAAGTAATCCTATATGTGCAAAATGATAGTATAAAAAGGGAAGCCGCAAAAACCGACAATGAAATTGCTAAAATCCGAATGGAACGAATCAATGCATTATATCGCGACGGCTTAAAAGCTAAAAAAGATGTAGAAGAAAAAAGGTTACTTATGCGTGAGGCAGAGGCCAAATTTGTAGCGGCAGGAAACTCTTATTCTAATTCGCGAAATGAAGTACTAATTTCTGAGACTGAAATTAATCGAATAAAAGCATCTTACCTAGAAAAAATTTCGAAGGTAGAATCTGACATAGCCACTGCACAATCCAATCAATTTGAAGCAAAAGCCGCTGTAGCTAAACTAAAAAACACCCTAATGAATTATACAAAAAGGGCAGCGCTTCAATATATCTTAGCCCCACAAAAAGGGTATATAAACAAGGCACTTAAAGGAGGTATAGGCGAGACTTTTAAGGAAGAAGATAAAATTGTATCCATTATGCCCTATGATTATCAAATTGCTGTTGAAACCTATATACGCCCTATCGATATTCCATTAATTCAAATCGGAGAAAAAGCAAGAATAGAGTTTGATGGCTGGCCAGCAATTGTATTTAACGGATGGCCAAATGCCTCCTTCGGAACTTATGGTGCAGAGGTTGTTGCAATTGAAAATTATATTAGCGAGAATAATTTATATCGAGTACTACTCAAACCTGATTCAAAAGATCATGTATGGCCAAATAAAGTGCGAATAGGCTCAGGGGCAAGAACAATTGCTTTATTAAATGAAGTCCCCGTATGGTATGAGATTTGGCGTCAACTAAACGGCTTCCCAGCAGATTATTATAAGGAGACATTAACTTCTAACGATTCGACGGTAGAAAAGAACTAATTATTTATGAGATCTTTACTTTATAAAATTTTGTTGTTGGGAATTATTCTGCTTCCAAAGCAAACTGTGCTCTCCCAAGAAATCATTTCACTAGAAGATTTTTTAGGGTATGTAAAAGGATATCATCCTTTTTTAAAACAAGCCAATCTTAAGTTAAGTGAGAGTCAAGCGAAGCTCCTCAAATCTCGCGGAGCATTTGATCCAAAATTTCAATTAAACCAAAAAGAGAAAACTTTTGAAGCATTGTCCTACTATACTATCAGTGAAACATCCATTGATATTCCTACCTATTATGGATTTTCCATTGAATTATCTTCTCAACAAGCAGAGGGAACTTTTCTGAATCCCGAAAACAGTATAAAAAATGATCGTCTTTATGGTATAGGTGCCTCAGTTGACTTGGGCAAAGGTTTACTTTCCAATCCAAGACAAACCGCTCTAAAACAAGCAAAAATCTTCACCAAACAAGCAAAAGAAGAAAATGCTTTGCAAATTAATTCTATTTTAAATGAAGCTAGCCATGCCTATTTAGACTGGTATAAAGCCTATAAAAGTTATGAAATTTACACTCAATTTGTGACGAATGCTAAATTCCGTTTTGAAGGTGTCAAAAAAAGAATGCTGACAGGGGATATGGCAATAATTGACACTATTGAAGCACGAATAGCTTATCAACAACGGATTTTGAGCAAGGAAAATGCGCGCTTAGAGTTGCGAAAAAAAGCCTTTGAAACTTCTAATTTTATTTGGATTAATGAACAAGCTGTGATACTAAATGAAGGGGTTTCGCCAAAAATTAATGATCAATTTTTTAATCAAAATTTTATGCCCGACACGCTCCAAATCATAGATCATCCAAAAATACGAGCTCTGGAATATAAACAGCAACAGCTTCAATTAGAAAAACGACTCCAACTAAATAATTTACTCCCTGAAGTTACTCTACAATATCAATGGCTTTCAGAAACTGATCCTCTTCAAAATCTAGCTTTTTCAATAGATCCAAACAACAATACAACAGGGTTAAAAGTCGCAATACCCCTCTTTCTTCGTAAAGAAAGAGCAAATCTGAAACTAGCCTCATTTAAGTTAGAAGGAATGGAACTTGAGCAGGCACAAACTAAAACTACACTTCAAAACAAAATCAATTCATTATTCATTCAAAGTAAGTGGTTAGAAAAACAAAAAGCCATTGCAAATGAAATTGTGAACGATTATCACGCTCTATTCGAAGGAGAAAAAAAGAAATTTTTAGCTGGTGAAAGCTCACTATTTCTTGTCAATGCTAGAGAATCTAATTTAATTGAAGCTATGCTAAGGGCTATAGCTATGGAAGTTGCTCTAAAAAAAGCACAAATTACCTATTATTACGAAATAAGTTTCCCCGACTATAGCGGTGATTGAATAGATTTTTGTTTTGGTGAACAATCAATAAACAACAAAGTGTTTTACAAATGAATATTTCTTCTTATTTAAGTATTCATTCCTTCATTTTATAGAAAACCGTTTCGCATTAATTATCCCTACCTTTGAAGAAAATAAATGCTTGGAAACACAAGAACACAAATCTGGCTTCATCAGTATTATCGGAAATCCAAACGTAGGTAAATCTACATTGATGAATGCCTTGGTCGGTAAAGATCTCTCGATCATTACTCACAAAGCACAAACTACAAGGCATCGTATCTTGGGGATTGTAAATGGTCCTGATTTTCAGATGGTTCTTTCTGACACTCCGGGTGTAATCAAACCCGCATATGAGATGCAGGCTTCTATGATGAATTTTGTGAAAGAAGCCCTCGTAGATGCAGATGTACTTCTTTATATGGTTACTGCAGAAGAAAAAGAGCTGAAGGAAGAACGCTTTTTTGAAAAAATTAAAAAAAGTAACGCCCCTCTTTTTATTTTAATTAATAAAATTGACCAGATTAGCCAAGAAACATTAGACGATACCGTAGCCTATTGGCAACAACTTTTTCCCAAAGCGGCAATCTATCCCATCTCTGCTTTGACCGGCTTTTATATTCCAGAACTTTTGGAAGTTTTGATTGCACAACTCCCTCCTTCCCCAGCCTATTTCCCGAAAGACCAACTAACGGATAAACCCGAACGTTTTTTTGTAAATGAATCTATCAGAGAGCAGATTCTGTCTCATTACTCTAAAGAAATTCCTTATGCTGTTGAGGTCGTTACAGAAGAGTTTCATGAAGACCCTAAAATCATAAAAATCCGTGCAGTAATTATGGTAGAACGAGAGACTCAAAAAGGAATTGTAATCGGACATAAAGGTAGTGCTTTGAAAAGAGTTGGTGTTGGTGCACGAAAATCATTGCAACAGTTTTTTGGCAAAAAAATCCATCTTGAACTTTACGTAAAGGTTTCTAAAAATTGGCGTTCTAGTGCTCAACAATTAAAACGATTCGGCTACAATAATTAGCTAGCAGTTTTAAATTATTTTTATCTTTAGTACAAAGCTTTCAAATGATTCAAAAAATCTTTTCCCTTGGATTGATATTCTTGGCAATTGTATCTTGTGAAACGAAATCAACAAGTCGTCCAAATATCGTCTTTATTATGTCTGACGACCATGCCTATCAAGCTATTAGTGCTTATGGTCACGGTTTAAACAACACTCCAAATATTGATCGTATAGCACAAGAAGGAGCCCTCTTTCAAAAAGGTTTTGTAACCAATTCTATCTGTGCACCAAGTAGGGCAGTTATGCTCACAGGAAAACATAGTTTTGTAAATGGAAAAGTAGACAATATTCAAGATTTTAATTGGGATCAAGACAATTTCGCAAAACAACTTCAAAAAGGAGGCTACCAAACTGCGATGATTGGCAAAATTCACTTAAAAGGACTTCCTCAAGGATTTGATTATTCTGCAGTTCTTCCAGGTCAAGGGCATTATTACAATCCGGATTTTATTATCAATGGCATCAAAGAACGGATTGAGGGTTACGTTACCTCAGTAACTACAAATTTGGCTTTAGATTGGTTAAAAAATAAACGACAAAAAGAACAACCATTCTTATTGCTATACCACCAAAAGGCACCCCACCGAAACTGGAAACCTGAAGAAAAATACCTTACGCTTTTTGATGATAAAACCTTTGACCCTCCAGCTAATTTTTTTGATGATTACTCCAACCGGGGTACAGCAGCGAAAACGCAAGAAATGTTGATTGCAGCCTCTGAAGAACAAATTGCTTCAGCCCATGGCAATGGAGGTCATGGACGCTGGGGACACGATTTTAAAATGCGTACCGACCCATACGGAAACGCAACAGGTTTTGACAACGAATTGAAACGGTTTAATCCCGAACAAAGACAGGCTTGGTTAGATGCTTACACTCCCAAAAATGATGCGATGAAAGCACAAAATTTGAAAGGAAAAGAGCTCGCACTTTGGAAATTCAATCGCTATCTAAAAGACTATTTAAGAACCATTCAATCCGTAGATGATGGTGTAGGGGAAATATTGGATTACTTAGATCAAGAAGGACTTACCGAAAATACAATCGTAGTTTACACCTCAGATCAAGGGTTTTATCTAGGAGAACACGGCTGGTTTGACAAACGATTTATGTATGAGGAATCCCTTCGTACTCCTCTACTTATGCGTTATCCTAAAGAAATTCCTGCTGGTTCCGTAGTGAATCAGATGGTGCAAAACCTTGACTTTGCACCTACTTTTTTAGATTATGCTGGCCTCCCAAAACCCAATGATTTACAAGGGGCTTCCTTTAGAAATTTAGTCAATCAAAAAGGGGGTGAATGGAGGGATGCAATCTATTATACGTACTACGAATATCCTTCAGTTCATATGGTCAAAAGACACTATGGTGTTCGTACGGAACGGTATAAACTGATTCATTTCTATTATGATATTGACGAATGGGAAATGTATGATTTAGAAGAAGATCCTTCTGAAATGAATAATATTTATAATGATCCAAATTATGCGGAAGTTCAAAAAGAATTACATCTAAGGTTAAAAGGCTTAAGAACAAAGTACGGAGATTCTGATGAACTGGATCAAATGCATTTAAAAAGATACTTGTCCTCAGGGAATAATTAATATTTAAAAAAGCACCATAGAAACACTAGATCTTCACCTCATCCGCCATAAAGAGGCAATGGAAAAAGTTCGAGATACCCTAGCTAACGCAAAAAATAGGGGTTCCTTTTCATTAACCATTATCACTGGAAATTCTAGTGTTTTACAACAACGTATTTTTGATGAAATTCTCCAAGAATCCATTTATACATATTATATTCCTAGTTGGAATCTCGGTCAAATAATTGTAGAGTATATGGAATTATGACTATTAAAAACTATTTGCTTCTAAATACCCTATTTTTAATGATACTAAGATA
>Ga0213863_10000903_pt1 | contig 22200 bp, 21 predicted proteins | sample PICome_8_FD_160128 | JGI IMG/M metagenome (GOLD analysis project Ga0213863, IMG submission 160128) | Coastal seawater microbial communities near Pivers Island, North Carolina, United States - PICO497 | ecosystem: Environmental > Aquatic > Marine > Coastal | place: USA: North Carolina... | reverse complement strand
ACCTTCGTTGTATCGGTGGATGATGTAAAAGGCACGCTAGTGCTGCCGACAGGTTCTGGCTACACCTTGGATAGCTTCATTGTGGAGCTCGAAAAAGGCATCAATCAATTGGCGTCGGATAATGGCAGCACCGTATCCGGGGTGACTGTTGAATACGATGCAGAATCTAACGGGCTCGTGTTTACCTCGGGCACCACGGGCACCGACTCTTTCATCAAGGTCTCTGGTTCAGCCACTTGGGGTTTGGCCAACATTGGATCGGGTCGTGGTACCACGACCACATGGATCAAACCATCTCAGTCCGCGGACTCGGTGAACGGTGTATCCGTAAACAAATACATTGACGAATTTGGTGTGGAAACCGCCAGCGCCGACGGCTTCTCCACACTGCCCGAATGGTCACCGATCTTCTTGGATAAGGGTGAATTGACCTTTGATACGTCGGGTAACTTGGTGTCACCAACGGGCGGCGCTCAATTGGATACGGTGTTCCTGGCCGGTGGTCGAGGTGCATTGAACCTGAGCATTGACTACACGGGCACCACCCAGTTCTCTCAAGCCTTCGCAGTAAAAGCGCAATCGCAAGACGGATCTCCGGAAGGTGACCTCGTTGGCGTAGACATTGGCGATGATGGCTTGGTGGTGGCGAGTTATTCAAACGGTTCTCAGGAATCCCTCGGAAAAATCGTACTGACCACGTTTGCGAGTAATGAAGGCTTACGCCAGAACGGGGACAGCTCGTATCTGTCTTCCGCGAAATCAGGCGCAGCAGCCTTTGGTGAGGCAGGCACCGCAGGATTCGGAACGATTCGGGCGGGTGCTCGAGAACGGTCTAACGTTGACCTGACCACGGAACTGGTTGGTCTGATTACGGCTCAACGAAACTTTCAGGCAAATGCCAAGGCGATTGAAACATCATCTGCCCTGACGTCGGCCATTATCAACATCCGAAGCTAGGTAAGCGGCAATGGATAAAGGCATATACACCGCGGTGGGCTCAATCAATGCCCAGCGTATGCAAGAAACGAATGCGATCCACGAGCTTGCGAACGTTTCGACCGTCGGTTTCAAAAAGGCTTATCAGATCGCTCTGGAATCCTATCGAGTGGACGGCGATGGCTTTAAAACACGTTTTTTAGCGGCTAATTCACCTAGTGGAGTCGTGAATCTGACCCCAGGCAGCCGTATTGCAACTGGCAACGCCATGGACATCTTCATGAACGACGAGACCGTTCTCGGAGTGCAAAACGAAGATGCCCAGGTCGCCTTTACCCGCCGCGGTGATGTTCGCATCAATCAAAACGGTGAGTTGGCTCTTGTCACGGGAGAACTCGTGCTCGATGACGGTGGCGGTGCCATCGTGCCGCCAGTCGATCAAATTCTGAGTATTTCAGATGAGGGGGTGGTCTATGCCGTTGATCCAGAGCAAGAAGTAGCAGAACCGCAAGAGGTTGCTCGATTGATGCTTCGCGACGCCAGCGGCGTGTCTCTGGAAAAGATGGAAGACGGATTATTTAAAGTGCTTGGGCAACCAGCTGGCGACTTTGAATCGGGCCCAAACCCGGTTTCGATTTCCAGCGGTCAGCTGGAAGGAAGTTCAGCCAATGCCATGGAAACCATGGTCAAGATGATGAACGGCGTCCGCTCCTTCGAGATGAAGATGAAGCTGGTCAAAGAGTTAGGCGACTTGGGTGATTCCAACAATACGTTGATGAGATTGAGTTAACTGGTTAGACACGCTCGACTGACACGATAAACAAAGGACAACGACGATCCCAATAGGGGTGTCGAAACGGATAAGGACAGACTATGGATGCTTCTTTGTGGGTTGCTAAGACCGGTTTGAATGCTCAGCAAACGCGCATGAGTGTGATTTCCAACAACCTGGCTAACGTCAACACAAACGGCTTCAAACGCGATCGAGCGGTATTCGAAGACCTGCTGTATCAAAATATCCGCCAGGCCGGGGGGCAAACCGGCGCGGACACCAACGCACCGAATGGTTTCATGCTGGGCACCGGTACACGAATCGTCGCGACGGAAAAAATGCAGGGCCAGGGCAACATGATTGCCACGGAAAATGCTCTAGATCTTGCTGTTGAAGGCCCGGGTCTTTTCCAAATTCTGCAGCCAGACGGCACCATCGCCTACACACGTGATGGCAGCTTTAAGCTTTCCCAAAACGGCGAACTGGTGAACAGTTCGGGCTATCTGCTGCAGCCCCAAATCGTGATTCCTCAAGAAGCGGCAAGCATCACGGTAGGTACCGATGGCACGGTCAGCGTTGAGTTAGCGAACGGTGGCGGTAACCAGCAAATTGGTCAGATACAGGTCGCTCGCTTCATCAATGCGTCGGGCTTGGAATCACTGGGACAGAACCTGTTCCGAGAAACTCAGGCAAGTGGACCACCCATTGTCTTGGTGCCTGGTGAACAGGGTGCGGGCCGAGTGGCTCAGGGCATGCTGGAGGCCTCCAACGTTAACGTCGTGGAAGAGCTCGTGAACATGATCGAAACCCAGCGAGCGTATGAAGTGAATTCCAAGGCGATTTCCGCTGTCGACTCCATGCTCCGCTTCTTGAACAACAATTTATAGGCCACCTGATGCACTACGCTAAATCATTACTTTTGATGGTCGGTAGCATCGCGATGGCCGCAGGATGCACGGCGCCCCAGATGGCTCCGATCATAAAAGAACAGGCTTTCGAGCCGGTGACACCTGTTATGCCAGCAGAGATCACCTCGGTAACCGGCTCGATTTTTGCCGACAGCAATGCCCGTTATCGCTTTGGCTATAAGAAGAATTTTCAGGTTGGAGACATCATCACGGTCGTTCTCACCGAAGCGACTCAGGCTCAACGCCAGAGTGGTGTAGAGACATCTCGCGAGGGTTCTAATAGCCCTCTAAAGGCACTGCAAGGCGCCTTTGGGTTGCAGGGCAATCGTTTTGAAAAAGCCGTAAAGGTTATCCCGTTCGATGATTTGAAAATCGAGTCCAAGGGATCGGGTACCGCCAACCAAGCAGCATCGTTAAGCGGTGCCATCGCGGCAACGGTAATACAGGTATTGCCGAATGAAAGTTTGCTGATTAAGGGGCAGAAGCGTCTGACGCTGAGCGAGGGTAGCGAGACCATTCAGGTGCTCGGACTGGTTGATCAACGCGATGTCCAGCCGGACAACACCGTACTGTCATCACGTTTGGCCAACGCCCGTATTTCCTACGAGGGTTCAGGAGATTTGTCCGCCGTCGCCAAGGTGCCTTGGGGTACCAATATTGTTAACAAAGTGTGGCCATTCTAATGAATTTCAAAAGAGCTAATATTCTGGCCCTGTTCCTATCTCTGATCGTGCAGCCCATGTTGCTTAATCAGGCGTCAGCAGACCGTATCAAGGACCTTACCTCGGTCGCCGGAGCGCGTCCGAACCAGCTGATCGGTTACGGATTGGTGGTCGGCCTGCAGGGAACGGGCGATAAAGACAAAATTTCGTTCACTGCCCAAAGCTTGAAAAAGGTCTTGGATCGATTGGGTGTAGACGTAGACGGCCCGATTTCCAATTACGATCTGTTCGATCGCGGTGTCGCGAATCTGGCCTACGACAAAACCAAGCTCGACAACGTCGCTTCTGTCCTTGTGACGGCCACTCTGCCCCCCTTTGCGAAGCCGGGACAATCGGTGGATGTGAATGTGGCGACTATTGGCCTTGCGACCAGCCTACGGGGCGGTAACTTGGTCATGACTGAGCTGCGTGGTGTCGATGGACAGATTTATGCCTTAGCGCAAGGCCCGCTGACGACTACTGGTATCGAAGTGAATGCCGCCGGATCAGAAATCAATATCGGTGTGCCAACGACCGCCCGAGTACCGAATGGCGCGCTCGTCGAGCGAGCCGTCGAAACGCCGTTTGGCGAATCGGAGTTTGTGGTTTTGAACGCCCATCAAACGGACTTTACGACGGTCAGTGCGATATCAGATGCGATTAACGAAAAATTCGGTGTAGGTACAGCGAACGCGATGGATGCCAGATCGGTTGCCGTACGTGCGCCTCTGAGCCTGCCGGACCGGGTTGGGTTTCTCAGCATGGTTGAGAATATTGACGTGATCCCAGGTGAACCGAAGGCTCGGGTCGTTGTGAACTCGCGTACGGGTACGGTTGTGATCAGCCGTACGGTAAAGGTGACCGCGGCCGCAGTAACTCAAGGCAGCTTGTCGGTTTCCATCGCAGCCACTAACGAAGTCGTTCAGCCGGAAGCCGGTCTGTTTGGCGGCGGTGGTGAGGCGGTAGAAGTTCAAAACGCCGACATCGAAGTAACGGAAGAGGTGAACCCGATGTTCCTGTTCCAGCCTGGTGTCGATCTAAGAGATATCGTCGAAGCGGTGAATCAAGTGGGCGCAAGCCCCTCCTCTCTTATCGCGATTTTAGAAGCGCTAAAAAGCTCAGGCAGCCTTCGCGCTGAACTGTTGGTTATCTAGCGGCCATGACAGATTCCATCACATCAGACCCACGAATGACCAATGCCCTAGACTTTGCCGGGCTTGCGCAAATGCGTGCAGGCGCTGTCCAGGGTGAAGAGAAGGTCACGAAGGAAGTCGCCCAACAATTTGAGTCTATCTTTATCAACATGATGCTGAAGTCCATGCGCGATGCCACAGAACGGTCTGGGCTATTGGATTCCGAGGCGACTAAAACTTATGAGTCCATGTTCGATCAGCAAATGTCTACGGAACTCGCGGGCAAAGGTACCTTTGGTATCGCCCAAGCACTGCAAAACCAGCTGAACCTCAACCCGAGTAAGGGCAGTCGCGGCGAGTCCATGCCGCTGAGTCAGTCTCGGGGTTTTGAGCTCAAGCAAGGGGAAGGCAGCTACGAATTACAGCGCGGGACGCGCCCGCTGACCTTTACCAAGGGTGATCTATGACAGATCTCCTCTCTATTGGCGGTTCTGCGGTTCGAAACAGCCAGCTGGCCTTATCGGTTGTCAGTAACAACATTGCCAACGTCAATACGGACGGCTATGTCCGACAAGATCTCGATTTGCAGGAAGGCCTGCCTACAAAGAATGGCCTGTTTTATCTGGGCAGTGGTGCCATCGCCGACGGCGTGCGCCGGTCTTACGATGGTCAAGTGGAATCGTCGCTGCGTATCAGTATCAGCGACCTGAATGCGCAGTCGCCGCTGATCGAAAACACCGAGCGGTTGATTAACGTATTCGGTAATAAAAATGCGTCTCTGACGCCTGCCTTAGGCAGTTTTTTCGATAGCCTGCGTGCCCTAAGCGTTGATGCCTCTTCGGAAGTGTTACGCAATCAGGTGCTCAATGAGGGACAAAACCTCGCTTCCCGCTTTAATGGCCTTGCCACCCAGTTGGACGGCCTCGACTTAGAAACCCGCAAAGTGGCGGAAGATCGGGTCGCCACGTTTAATGTGCTGACAGAGCAACTGGCCAGTATCAATTCTGGTTTGCAAAAGTCATCGGATGTTGCCAGGCAACCCGCCAGCCTGCTGGACAGTCGCGACCAAGTACTCCGCCAAATGGCCGAGATCACGCGGATTTCTGTGCGAGAACAGGGCAATGGCTCGGTTACTGTAGGCATTGGCACGAGTTCGACAACCGCTGTGGTGGTTGACGGGCTGAAGTCGGTTGCTATAGGCGTCAATTTTTTGTCGGGTACACCTAACCGTTCTGAGCTCCAACTCAATCCTTTTGAAGATCCGGTGAATCTGTCCGGACTGATTGGTGGCGAGTTGGGCGGCGTGCTGGCGTTTCGCGACCAGATGTTAGCCCCCGCAATGGCCAAACTGGATGACATCGCTTCGACCTTTATGGGCGAGATCAATACCGCCCACGCCAAGGGCATGGACATGGCAGAACAGGCGGGAATTCCGTTGTTCGCCGCCTCACCGGAATTTGCTGTGGATTACAGCATGGCCGATGGAAGCACGACGCTAAGCGTCAGCGTGGATGAATCCGGCGATGCGAATCTGCGTCCCATAAACCTTGCTTATGATGCCCCGAACACACGCTGGGTTGCCGAAGACACGCTCTCAGGTCTGCGCTACGCGTCCAGTGGTTCACCCCAGCAACTCACTATGAACGGTCTAACCATTAGCCTTAATGGTCAGGCGCAGGCCGGTGACGTTCTGAGTATCAGCGGTGAATTTCGAGCATCTCGCAGCATCGCTGTGGCGATTGAAGACCCTAAGTCTTTGGCTGCCGGCGACCTGTTCCGGGTGTCCCAGAGCGTTTCCAACATCAGTGACACCAGTGCCAGTATTCGGCTCGTTGAGAATGCTGTTGCCGAGGGCTCTATTTCCAGTCTGGATTCATTGCTGGTCAACAATCTGAACATCGATGCCGCGCTGACGGTAAGCACCAGCTATTCGCTGGCGAAAATGATCCTGCCGGCGGGCACTTCAAATTTGCAGCTCAGTATGAATAAAAGCACCAGCAGTGACGCCGAGCTGCAGGTGTTCACGCGAAACGGTCGACACCTGTTTGGTAGCGAGCTCACCGATGCGCAACAAAGTGTTATGTTGAGCGAACAAAACGGCTTCGTCTCAGGCACTACCTACAGCAACGACTACCTCAACGGCGCTGCCGGTTACACAGATCAAAGTTGGTCCCTAGGCAGTAGCGCCAAGGCCGTCATCGGTACTTTGGAAGACGGCAGCTTGGAAGTAAAAGCGGAAGCGCTGTTGCGCGGTGGCGCCTTGCCCAGCCTGACAAACAGCGGTACGAGCACGATGACCGTGATCGCCGATGGTGCGCTGAAGCTCGATGGCATCGCGCTGCCTGCGCTTGAACTGGTACCAGGAGCGAGCTTAACGAGCAGTGCGGTCGCGAGCTGGCTCAATACCACGATCGCTTCTGACGGTTTGGCGCTAAGCGCATCGGCGCAAAACGAAATACGCATTCCGGTGAATGACATCTCGACGACGACGGGTGCGCTGACGATCAACAACGTGAGTGTCCACAGCGCCACGGCAATTGAAAGCACCACAGCCTTAGTCAATAACATCAACGCCCAAAGCAGCAACACCAATGTTCAGGCAAGGCTAGATTTTGACGGGGCATTGATCCTAACGAATACAGCGGGCTTTGAGGATCAAACCATATCTCTGGGTAGCAGCAGTGCCGTGTTCACGGGCATTTCCGGTGACATTCAGGCAGGTATTGCTATCACAGCGACCCGCAGTGCCGGTGATACCAGCGATCGTACGGTGGCGCTGACCTTGTCGGAAACAGGTAGCGCCTCAGATCTGGCCAAGCTGGGTTTTGCGACGACGTTGGAGGTGCCCAACACCCTGAGCGAAGATCTGATCGTGTTTACCACGGGCTCTCTGGGCAATACGGCGGCGTTAAGCGCCAGCTACGAAAAAGGCGAAACCGATCCATTGCAACTGCGTTCTTCGCCGCTGCAAATCAACTTTACGTCGGATGCCACTTATCAGATTACGGATACTCAGACCTCAACCATCGTGGCCGAGCGATCCTATGTGGCGGGTCAGCCGATTCAATATCAGAATCTTCAGGTGACATTGGATGGCATACCAAGGTCTGGTGACACCTTTAGCATCGATAACAACAGCGACGGCTTTGGCAGCAATGAAAATCTGCTGCGCTTGATCGATATCGAAGGGGCTAAGGTTCTGGGTAATAACGACACGTTGCATGAATCCTACCTTGGACTGCTCAATCAAGCGGGCAGCACGGCGCGTCAGGCACAGGTGACTCAAGAAGCCATGCAGGTGGTGTACGAGCAAGCCAATGAAGCCCGCGACAAGGTGGCCGGCGTCAACCTGGACGAAGAAGCAGCCAACCTCATTCGTTTTCAGCAGTCCTATCAAGCATCGGCGCGTTTGATTCAAACCGCCAATCAGCTGTTTGATGCGATTCTGAGATTGTAAGGGAGATCCCGATGAAAATTTCTACCGCTCTGAGCTTCCAGCGCTCACTTAACACCATGCAAGAAACCTCTGCTCAAGTGGCTAAAACGCGTGAGCAGTTGGCGACGGGCAAGGAAATAGTTCGGCCCAGTGATGACACGATGAAGGTCAGCACGATTGAAAACCTTGATCGGGCCATTGCCAAAGAAGACACCTATCAGGCGTTGATGGGCCAATTGAAAGACCGATATCAGCTTGAAGAAACGGCTCTGACCAACGGCTCGGATATTTTGGTTAGGGTGAAAGAGCTGGCGTTACAAGGCGCTAATGCCACACTGTCCGCCAAGGATCGCGAGATCATCGCGGTGGAAGTTCAAGGTTTGCGGGATGAGATGCTGAGCATCGCCAACACCCGTGACGCAACCGGAAATTCTATTTTCGCCGGCGGCAATACCGAAGTGACGGCCTTTCAGACTCAGAACGACGGCAGCGTTTTGTATCAGGGCGATGCCCGCCAAACACTGGTAAACGTCAGCGATGAGCGCCAGCTGGGGAAAAACCGTAACGGTTTAGATGTGTTTTCTTCTACGGATCGCCACGTGCCCGGTACTCCCGCAACGTTTAGCGTATCCGTCGCGAGTCTGAGGCCATTCACCATTGATCAGGCCTTGTCAGACGGAACAACCAGTCTGATCTTGGCTCATGATGGCGACGGCGCGCCGACCGATGCTCAGGATTTATTGACCGATATCACGGGCCACGAGGATTATGACGCCTTTGCCTATACCGCATCTCTGTCAGGGGACAGCTTGGTTTTCACCGCGAAAAGCAATGGGCCAGTAGAGACCACTGCACAACCAACACTTGGCACGATAGACGTGACCGAGGGCGCTGTGGGTGTTGCAGATAACATTGTGGGTGTGGGATTTTTTGACGCGTTAGATGACTTTATCGCCGCTCTGCAAAGTGACGACTCGTCCAATATTCAGCGTGCATTGGGAGAGATTTCAGCGCTTCACGATGGTCTGGCTCTGTCGATAGGCAAGGTCGGTAGCGAGATTCAAAGTGTTGAAACTCAAATGGAAATTAATACAGACACGCGGCTGCGGCTGCAGACTATGTTGTCGACAGAGGAAGATTTGGACTACGCCGAAGCAATCACTCGCTTCAACCAAGAGATGACCCGTTTGGAAGCAACCCAAACCTCTTTTGCCAAAGTCGCTCAGCTGAGTTTGTTCGAATACCTCTAGGCCAGTAGTTCCGCGGACAGGTCGGTGCCGTGAGCAACGGTCTGAGAAGGCGAGGAGGTGGTTGGCATCAACAGGGACTCCCAACCTTTTTGCAGGTCGCAGACTAACAACCTAATTTCTTGAAGATCTTCTTCTAATGGCAGCTGCATGCTTTGATCCATTGAGCGTTCGAGCATGCCAAAGAAATCATTCAAGTGTCCGACCAATTGCGAATCGGGTAGATCCTGAAAGCTTCGATCCAAAAACCGCATCAGATTTTTTGCGTGACGTAGCGAAGTGCCCGCAGAAGCGTGCCGCTGTGCCTGAGCGTTTCGCTCGGCAATCGCCAGACTGTTAATCAGCGAATCAAACAACCAGCGAATTTCCTGCTGTTTGTCCTCGCTGAAAATCGCTAGCGATTTTATGTACTGCGCAAAATGTGACACATGCAATCCAAAAACTTTGCCTACACCTTACTATCGGGGAAATCCGCAGCATCTTTAGTCGATTTTTCAAAAAAGAGAAAACAGTGCCTTAGTGCTGGTTTTATGTCGGACAACTGGCATAGCCGCTATCAAAGCAGCTGCGTGCCAGTTCCGCTGCCTTCTCTTGGACGCTGCTAGAGAGCTGCATTTTGCTGAACTCTAATATTGAGTCTGCGTCCGGATAGCCATTGAGTTTGCTCACCATCCCCCAAATGAAGGCTTTCAGAGGCTCTGCTTTCTCGGCCGGATGTCCCTCACCACCTTGGAACATAAAGGCAGTCATGAACTGGCCTTCAGGGTTGCCAAGCTTCGCAGCCTCTAAAAAGTGCTCTCGAGCCTTGGCGGTGTTCTTTTTCAGGCCGCTGCCCTGATAATAGATCAGTCCCAGCATGTACTGCGCGTCACCCATCTGCAGGTCTGCTGCGGCGGTAAAGTAGCGTTTGGCGGCTAGGTAGTCCTGGCGCATGCCATATCCTTGGTAAGCCAGCATACCTAAGTTGTGCAAGGCTTCCGGGGAGTTCTGGTCGGCGGCCTTTTTGTACCACTCAATGGCGCGGGTATAGCTTTGTTTGACACCATAGCCTCGCTCGTAGAGATAGCCGATATTATTTTGCGCTTCCGACGCTCCGTCCTCGGCCAAACCCTTCCAGGCGCGAAACGCTGTTGCGTAGTGTTCGCGCTCCACCGCATTAAGACCGGCTTGGAATGGTTCGGCGTGAACTGCCGGTGCCAGTAATGAAAGCAGGCTAACTCCTAGCAGCAGCCAATGTCGGGAATGAAAAGAAGCAGGAATCATCATTGTTGTCTCAAACTTGCTTGAATTTGTAACACTTTGTTGAAGATATCGCCTTCACTCAGCGCGCCCACCAACCGGCCTTGATCCACCACAGGAATGCTCTCACCAACAAAGGTGCTGGCGGTGGTCATGGCGGTATTGAGGTTAGCATCTGCGGCCAATACGGTTGGACTGGGATCTAAGGCCGCGGTCAGTGACGTGGCGTGGTTTAGGCTGTGAATATCGATTTTACCCACCAAAGTACCTGCGTCGTCGCACACGTAGGCCTCGGTGGCTAATGCCTCACTCAACGCCTGCCGGGCTTGCTGGACCGATGCATCATTGGGCAAGCGAACAAAGTCGCCCCCTTGGATTTCGCTCACTGGAGTTAAGGACAATTCCACATGCTCTTGACCAAGGCGCAGGTCGATGCCGCGGTCCAATAGCTGCCGGTCGAAGTAAGACAGCCCGAAAAGCCGAAGCGTTAACACAGAACATAAGATGACGCAGAGCATGGCGCTGAGGCCGTAGGCGTAGGACCCCGTCAATTCGATTACGATCATAATGACCGCAAGCGGCGCACCGATTACCGCTCCCCCAACTGCTGCAATGGCGGCGACGGGCAGTGCATAACTCAGGTGCGGTGCGAGGCCCATCATGACTGCCAGATAGGCGGCAATGGCTCCGGTTGCCGCGCCAACAAAAAGCGCTGGGCCAAATACACCGCCAAAGAAACCTGTGTTCAGGCAGTAGGCGGTGACGAAGATCTTCGCCGCCAGCAAAATTACCAGCATCCCGAGAGTGAATTGTGCATCGATCATTTGATTGACCTGAGTCAGGCCAAGACCGGTAACGTCTGGAAGCACAACACCAACACAGCCAACAACCAAGACACAGCTGCATATCAGTTTGGGCATAGACCACTGAGACCGGGTGGCGAGTTCCCGGCCTTTACGGATCGCCGCCATATAGGCCACGGCACTGGCCGCGCTCATGAACGCCGTCATGATCAGAAAAGGAATCAGTGGCTGCAGCTCGATGGGCATATCAGGGACAGAGAACGTGGGCTCAATGTTAAAGAACGCCTGATTCGCCGCATAGGCAACGATAGACGTGACCGCTATCGGCGCGATCGCGCCGATAGAAATGCGGCGCAGTAGTGCTTCGTGGGCAAACAGCACGCCCGCAATGGGTGCATTGAAGCCGGCGGAAATGGCTCCAGCAACGCCGCAGGCAATAAAGACTCTGCGGTCGATTTTGATCCGAATGTATTTCAGCAGAATCTCGGTCATGGTGGCACCAAAGTGGACTAAGGGACCGTATTGGCCGACAGAACCCCCGCCGCTTGCGGCGACGAAGGCCGCCAAGGTTGAACCCATGCCCAACCGGATATCTAGCGGCTCGCGGCTTTGTTGAACCGCGTAAATGCTGTCGGCGGGTCCAGACCAAATGGTAATACCCAAAACACGCCGCACCAGCAGAATGAGAACCGCTGCACCGGCAAGGGTTAAAAAGATGTCGAGAGTGTAATTGGCTCCGCCAATTTGCATGGAGATAAAGCTGTCGACACGGCTGAGATTGAGGAACCAGCGGGCACCCTCTACGAAGCTATTGGCAACCACCGCCATCACAAGCCCTACCACGACGGCGAGGAAAAACTGGCTGGCGATGTCTACGAGGATATTGCTCACGCGTTGCGTGTTTGTCTTGGCGTCGTTTGTCTGGTCCATGCCGCATCTCCCTTGCTTGCCTTAGCTTATTGTCGGTTGTTGGACGTTAGGGTTTTGGCTTGAATGCCAGACATTCCCGTCCGTCACTCTGGCGCACCTCAATGCAGGGCAGCATGCGACTTTTAAAATTCAGTGCTCGGCACAAGTAGGGAAAATTTTTGTCCCAACTGGTGTTGAAGTAGCGACACTGCCAGCAACTGACCTTGGGCTGATCGGATCCCCGCTCAATCATGACTGCCCTTGGCAATTTGTGTCGTTTCGCCATCAATGTCCAGCACAACCGTTTGCTGATGCTGGCTGGCTTTTAGACGAGCAGTACTCTGTATGAGTTCATCCAGCGTCTCCGGGCGCAAACCCATGTCGTTGCCCATACCACGCAACCTATCGATTTCGTCCTGGGTTAAAATGCCGTCCTCGAGTGCCTCATCAACACTGGCCTGCAACGATTTACGGCTGCTGCGCAACTGGTCGGAAAAGCTGGCGGCCAAAATACCCGATGGCAGGGCGACCATGCCGATACCTAGGATCGTGACGATGGAGCCCAAAATCTTGCCCAAGGTTGTCATTGGAATAACGTCACCGTAGCCCACGGTAGTCAGAGCAGCCATAGCCCACCACATGGCTTGGGGAATGGAGCCAAACGACTCCGGCTGCACACTTCGTTCGACAACGTAAAGGGCCGAAGCCGCCAAGGTCAGTACGATCAACATGATCAAAAATGTGCCAGTCAGATTTTTTCGCTCGTCGTAGAGAACGTTGAGCAAAATATCCAGCGATGCGAAGTAACGAATCAATTTAAAGACCCGAAAGAGCCGTAAAATGCGCAGGAATCGCAGATCCAGTCCTGGCATTAGCACCTGAAGTATCGACGGTAAGAAGGCGACTAAGTCGATAATCGACATGGGTTTAACCATGTGTCCGAGCCGTTGCCTTAACGCGCTGGATTCAGTCCGGTGTGATTCATGTGCCGACGCAGGTTTTTCTACGCAGACCCAAACCCTGAGAACATATTCAAGCAAAAAGAAGACGCAAGAGATCAGTTCAATGACGAAAAAAGTTTCGCCGTAGGCTCTAGCATATGCGGGTATGGACTCTAGAATGATCGCAATTAGATTGATGGCGATAACACCAACGACCATGGAGCTGATGATGACCGAAGCTGGATCGGTTCGATCGTAATGCTCTAGCGCGTGGTAAAGACGCTTTCGGGTGCTTCCTAGTAAGGCCATCTTCGTTCTTCGTTAGTTTTCCACGATTTGATATACCACGAACGCCCTCGGTGTTGCCTTACCCGTCGATCAAAATCTCGATCCGGCGGTTCTGCGCCCGTCCTGCCGCATTACCGTTATCGGCCACAGGCTTGGTGTCGGCGTAGCCGAAAACACTGACCCTTTCGCTGTCGATCTGGTTATTGGCGAAAAAGAAATCGGCCACCGCCGCTGCTCTGGCGGCGGACAAATCCCAGTTGGAATCAAAGCGCTCGCTGAAAGCGATGGGAATGTCGTCGGTATGCCCCGAGACCTGAACGTTACCGCCGGCGCGAGCGACGGAATCGCCCACATTTCTCAGGGTGTCCGAAAAAGCGGGTTGCAGTTCTGCGTAACCTGAGCGGAAAGAATTCGCCGCAGACAAGCTGATCAGAATTTGGTCGCCGATTTTTTCTACATTTGCCAACCCTTGCTGAATTTCCGAACTAAGATCCGCGCGTAGTGCTTGGTATTTGTCATCCAGCTCTTGAGTCTTGCGTGTTTGCCGCAGCATTTCGTCTTCGCTGTCGGACGTCAGGTATTCCACCTCCAGCTCGGTTTCCATAAACGCCTGCGACTCGGCTACCTTGGCGAAGATCTCAAGTTCCTCTCGATCCAGCTGGCCGTCATTGTTCTGAGAGCCGGTCTCGTCGCGGTCGTTGCTGTCCGTATTTTCGTTTACCGATACGGTAATTTTGCCGTCTTTTTCCTCGAGAGATACTTTACCCGCGGCGATTTCGGTGGCGAACGTTCGCTCCAGATTTTCTATGTCGGTAAGTGTTTCCGATTGGCTGACGTCTGGGCTGTCCTCCAGCTCCCGCTCCTCCGGTTCTTCCGTGGTGGTGTCCTCCTTTGCTTCCGTACCAGCGGGAGCCTTCGTAGTTTTGTACTGCTGAGCAATAATGGTTTGGCCCATGGGGGCTTCTGTGCTGGGCTTTCTCCTTTGCACACCAAAGGCATCGGTCATGGTGCCCTCAAGCATTTTGGTGATCGAAGGGTCTTCCATTTCAGTAAATGAGAGAATAAGCACGAAGAACGCCATGAGCAGTGTGGCCATATCGGCAAAGGTTGCCATCCAAGCGGGTGCTCCTGCTTCGCAAGCCGGGCACTCGAGGGGTTTCTTCTTCTTTTTCTTCGGTTCTTCGGCGTCAGCGTCGTCTGTTACCTCGGGTTGCTCAACGGCGTCCTCAATGGGGTCTTCGGTGCCATCGCCGTTAGGTTCTTGGTTTTCCTCAGCCATCGACAATCACCTCGATGCGTCGGTTTTGCGCGCGCCCTGCGGCGGTGCTGTTATCGGCGATGGGTTCGCTATCCGCGAGTCCGGTGATGGTGACCCGGCCCGGCTGCAGCTGGGAGTTGTCCAACAAGAAGTTCGCTACGGAGGCAGACCGTGCCGATGACAGATCCCAGTTGGACCGAAACCGTTCACTGAACGCGACAGGGATATTGTCCGTATGTCCTTCTACCCGAACAAGGCCGCCGGTGTTGTTTACCGCGTTACCAACGCTGATCAAGGTTTCGGCGAAGCCGGGTTGCAGTGCCGCACTGCCCGAGGCAAAGCTGTCTTGTTGACCTAGGCGAATGATCACGCTGTCACCATCACGCTCCACTTCAGCGAAGCCTTGTTCGATTTCACGGCTGAGCTCGGCTCTGATGGCCTCGTACTTGCTGCTGGCTTCATTGGCCCGCCCCTCGGCGGCGGCCTCACCCGGATTTTGTCGTTTGACTAAAATGTCGCTGCTGACTTTGCTTTGAATGTCGCTGACGGCTTGGGCGATATCCAAGGTTTGCTGAGAAATTCGGCCACCCTTACCAAGACTCTCCTCACCGGATTCGCTTTGGTTCGAGGCCTCTTCGACCAGTTCCACGACGATGTCATCGCCGCTGATGCTTACGGTGACCTGACCTTGCTCTATTTCGTTCTCCAAGGCCTCCAAGACTTCTCGGTAGTCAGCTTGAGTGTCCAAGGGCGCGTCTTCAAAGTCTTTCATTTGCTTGACGTTTTCTTGAGTCGGATCTTTGACGGCTTGCGTATCCTGGGGTATCACCGTTGGCGCCGCTTCGGATATTGTGAAGGTGCTGTCCAAAACAGTCTCGGCCTTGGGAATCATAATTCTTGGCACAACCCGATCGATACCAAAGGCGAGCTTTACGGATCCAGCGACCTGCTCGAACTTGGGTACGTTAACGCTGGCAAACGATAGAATTAGAACGAAAAAGGCCATTAGCAAAGTGGCCATATCCGCAAAAGTGGCCATCCAGGCCGGTGCGCCGACCTCGCACGTCGGGCACTCTTCTTGCTTTTCTTTAGGCGGCGGTGGCTCAGCCGGCGGCTCGTTTTCACCGGCATTGTCCTCAATCAGATCCGGATCGAGATCGTCCTCACCGCTTGTTTCTTGTGTTTCAGCCATTGGGCGGCCGCCGCTAGACGCCTTCTAGAGCCGCACGGGCACCGGGTGCAAGCCGGGTCGCTAGCAAATCAGACAATGAGCGCGGATTCATGCCGCTTTGAATGCCCATAATACCTTCGACGATGAGTTCGCAGTTTTCCGCCTCATCTACGGAATAACCCTCGAGCTTTTCTGCGATGGGTTTGGCGAGAACGTTTGCGAAGAACGCACCGTACAGCGTGGTTAACAATGCGATGGCCATGGCGGGACCAATGGCCTTCGGGTCGCTCATATTCTGTAGCATGCCCACCAGCCCGACCAAGGTACCGATCATGCCCATGGCGGGGGCAATATCTGCCCAAGAGCGCCACATCATGGCGGCATTGGCGTGGCGTGATTTCATGAGAGTCAGCTCGTTGTCCAAACTGGATTCGATGATTTCCGGTGGTGTGCTGTCTACGAGAAGCCCGATGCCTTTCGCCAAATATTGATTTTTGATGTCTTGGCCTTCCAGCGCGATGAGCCCGTCTTTGCGCGCGATATTTGCCATTTCAATGATTTGTTCGATCAGGTCGGCCGGTTTGTCCACGCCGACGAAGATTGTCTTCATGATCACTTTGGACCACATGGCGATGAAGTCAGCAAGGCGCGATCGCATCAGCAATACGAGTATCGAACCACCAAGTACAATCGCGATTGAGGTAACGTCGATAAACGCGCCGATACCCGCAGCATTGTTCATCGCCCAAATAATGATGCCCACGGAAGCTATGAGACCTACGACTGTTGCAATATCCATTTGAATTCCACAGTTGTGATGATGCTAGGCAGATTCTCCGCCATAAATTACATGTAAACAATCGGTTGATCGTGCATATACTTTAAAGATCTCACCGAGCGTCGAATTCTAATGGGAAATCAAGGCGATGATGAATATTTGCGAACAAACTGATAGCCGATTGAAACATTGCCTTGGCTGGATGTGTGCGGCGATGGTCAGTCTCGTGCTAGGCGGCTGTGATTTTTCTCGGGTGAACGTGTCTTGTGCTGAACACATCAAACCCGGCGACATGGGGCGTTTCGTCGATCAAGGCAACGGTATTGTTCTAGACCCTCAAACTCAGTTGGAGTGGTATCGGTGCGCCGTCGGGCAGCGCTACACTGAGCGGGGCTGCTCCGGGTCGCCGAAGCTCTTGGCTTGGTCCGAAGTCGATGCCTATCTCGCCGAGATCAGTGAAAAATCCGGTGATCTGTGGCGCGTGCCGACCGGCGGTGAGTTTGTGGCGCTGGCCGAAGCCCAGTGCATAAATCCATCGCTAAACCCCAACGCCTTTCCTAACAGCCTCATCGACAATCATTGGGTGAAGGGCGAGGGTGTGTACGATGGAGAACCCTGCATGGTTTATACCTACCAGGGAACTCGATCTTGCAGGGTATTCAGCGAAGATCTGCGACCTATCTTTATGGTGAAAGCGTCCTAGGGATCGTCTTAGGAAACCGTCTGCCACGCTTCGCGAAGTTCTGACATCGCAGTATAGAGTTTGACGATGGAGTCGCCGTCTCGGTCGTTCTTTGCCTTGAATAAACTTGCCGCGATGGACGTATAGGTGTCATACAGGCTTTGTGCTACTTCACCGCCTTGTTCCATATCCAAAACCCCTCTCAGAGCGATGACAATTTGCATCGCATGAGTGGTCGCTTTGTCGAAGGCCTCGACTTCCTCACGGGTGAGGTTTTCACTGGCCTGGCGCAATAACACGCAGGCTTTATCGAACAGCATGAGTACCAGTTGAGCCGGGCTCTGAGATTCGGTTTTTGTTTCTACGTCAATGTCGCTGTAGGAAGCCAGCGCGGATTTTCTGTACATCTTTTTTTTATCCAAGAGAGTCTCGCGCTGACGGTGTGTCAGCACGTTTTACCTATTAAATAAATCGGATACAAGTGGCGCAGCTTTAGGGGTTTGTGCAGGAACGCCACCTGTATCCGTTTTAACGGGCTATGTGCTTTTGTCGATGAAGGTGCCGAGCATTCGCGTTAGGTTGCGCATGAACGACAACAGCTCTTCAGCCGGCATTTGACGGATCACGTCACCGGAATTTGAGTCCACGACTTTGACCACGCGCGCACCACTGGATTCATCGGTGGTGAACTCTACCGAGCGGTTACGCAAGTCCATCATGACTTGAATCTGTTCGATGGACTGATCCAGCTCTTTTTGAGACACGTTCTGTCCTGTCGTCTTGGCTGTTGGCAGTACACGCTCTGCTTGCACTCGATCCACGGTCTGTTGGGGCATAATCGGTTTGGTCGCTAATGGCCCCGCCACCGCATCAGCTATGACGCCTGATGTAATATTTTCCACTGACATTTCATTCTCCTTGGGCGACCATTTCGCCCGACTACGTTGCGTTGCGGCTGATGGAGCTGCCGGTAACGCTCGAGTTAACCCGTGTTTTGGTCACGGGCATGCTTGGCCCCGACTGCCGGATGCTAGCCTCTAAGCACCTGCAGGACGATTTCGGTAGAGGCGTTTGCCTGTGACAGCATGGATGCCCCTGCTTGTTGCAACACTTGGGCTTTGGCTAAGCGAGATGTTTCCGCCGCGAAATCAGCATCTTCGATGCGCGAACGGGCACCGATGGTGTACTCCGTCACCTTCATTAGGTTGGATACAGAGTAATCCAATCGATTTTGCAAGGTACCCAGTGAGCCTCGCATGGACGACACCCGCTCCAGCGCACCGTCAATGGTTGCAATTGAATAGCTCGCGCCGAGCTGTGTTGATATGTCGACGACGCCGACAGATTGCAGCGCTGCCGTTTGAAGGCTGTCGGCGAAAAAGGTGTCTGTGGAACCGCTTGTTTGTTCCAGCGTAAAACCAGACGAAGAACTCAAGCGTAATGTTCCCGTCACCAAGGTCGTATCCGTGCTGCCAGCCGCAGCCAATGAAATGGCCGTGTCGCTTTGCTCGGTGATGCCATCGTTACCCACGGCTTTGACCGTAAGGTCCGTACCCGACGTACTGTTTGCAATAACAATGTCGTCCCCGTCGGAATCCGTGAGCAGTACCTGATTTTCTGTCGTGGCAGAAGCCATTACACCGGTTGTCGCGGAAATGGCATTGATCTTGGATACCGCATCGGTGACGTCGTTACTTGAGATCGTAAAGGCGGCGGTTTCGGTGCCGTTGATCGCGACTTGGTAACTGGTTTCCGTAGCGGAACCAGAGGCAAGGTGAGCGAACGTTCTCGCTTGAGCGAACACCGTGGTTGCCCCGGCAACAGAATTGACTTTCTTTGCAATATCCTTAGCGGTGTCATTGGCCGAAATGTCAACGGTTCGGGTATTGCCGTTGCCGACGATGGTGATGTCGTCAGCGTCATCGGTGTCGTTTGCCGTATTGGCGTAATCGGTGGATGCCGCATAAGCACTGAGATTGTTTTCACCAACGATGGTGTAGGCCCCCAGCAGAGACGATTCGACGGAATCAATGGTGAAGTTGATTTCTTCACCGGACATGGTGCCGACTTGGAGCGCTTTGGCAGAAAACGTGCCGTTTAGAACTTGGGTACCGTTGTAGCGTGTATTGGCTGACACCCGAGAAATTTCCAGCTGGAGCTGATTCAGTTCGTTGTTAGCGAAGGCTCTTTCCGTCGCTGAGTTAGTGGCGTTGGCGGACTGTACCGCCAGCTCTCGCATGCGCTGTAGCATCCCGGAGACTTCCACCAGCGCGTTCTCCACGGTTCGGATCAGTGCAATGCCGTCGTTGGCATTCTTGGTGGCCATGGTCAGGCCACGGATTTGCGAATTCATTCGCTCCACCATGGCTAGGCCGGCGGCATCGTCGGCGGCACTGTTAATGCGTTTACCTGTGGATAACCGCTCCATAGCGCTTTCCATTTCTTCCCGAGACTCTGAGATGGCGCGTTGCGCCTGGATTGCACCAATATTGGTGTTTAATACCATTCCCATAACTAAACCCCTTTAGCTATCTACATACCTGCACATCTTTGCCGCTTTTGGGCGGTTTCGTTGCGGTAGCGGCAATTGAGGTGGCAAAAAAGGCGGTTTTATTCCGGTTTTTTGGCAACGTTTTGCCGCTTACAGACAGTTAGTCGGGCTGGGGGATTAAAACTTTAGAATTTTTTTCAGCAAAGGCAGAAACCCGGCCAGACCCCCTGACCGGGTTTCGAGGAAAAGGAAAGACATTTCCTTTGAGCTGGTTCCTTATTTAAGGCCCCGGACCAGGGGCTCTTCAGCTTTGCAGCTAAAGGGGTCGTGAGCCCCTGGCCAGAGTATGGTCTGCCTGATTAAAGGTCAGGCAGAGAGCACTGGCCAGCGGACCGACAGACCCTATCGGATCAGCTGGATAGCGAGCTGGGATGATGCGTTGGCTTGAGCCAACATTGCCGTACCCGTTTGCTGCAGCACCTGGGCTTTGGCAAGGCGTGCGCTTTCTGCTGCGAAGTCAGCGTCTTCGATGCGAGATCGAGCGGCTGTCGTGAACTCTGCAACATTCATCAAGTTGGAAACGGTGTATTCGAGCCGGTTAGACAATGCGCCGTAACCTGCGCGATTTCCCGCGACGGTTTCAATGGCCGAGTCAATTGCGGTCAGTGCGGTAGCGGCAGTGGTTGCGTCTGTGAAATCCAGCGAATCGACGCCTAACGTGGTTGCATCAATGGAATCAATCGCGAAATCGATGGTCTGTCCTGAAGCGGTACCCACCTGGAGTGACCCGGACAAGTTGCCGTCGAGTACGACAGAGTCGTTGTAAACGGTGTCGGAAGATACTCGGTTAATTTCCGCAACCAAGGAATTGACTTCCGTTTGCAGGTAAGTGCGGTCTTGTGTGCCGTTGGTATCGTTCGCTGCCTGTACAGCCAGCTCGCGGATGCGTTGCAGCATATCGGTCACGTCGTTGGTGGCGTTTTCGATAGTCGACAGCATCGCTAGGCCGTCATTGGCGTTTTTGGTCGCCATGTTCAAGCCGCGCACTTGGGCGGTCATACGTTCAGCGATGGCGAAGCCTGCAGCGTCGTCGGCAGCTGAATTGATTTTCTTACCAGAAGACAGACGCTCCATGGCGGTGGACAGTTCTCGAGAGGATTCAGCGAGTGATCGCTGGGCGTTCAAAGAACCGATATTGGTGTTTACTACAATGCTCATAACAGACCCCTGTCATTTTGGATGGTTAACGATCCATCCGTGTTGTTATTGAACCGGCAATCTGTGTCCGTTGTTGCGGTCGCTTATTGCCGGTTTTGCTTCAAAGCGGCAGGTTATTGCCGCGTACAGAGATCTAATCGGGGGAAAGCGGCAAACCTTTAGGAAAAAACCGGCAAAACCGGCAAAAAATGTCCGATTGGGCGGAATATCTTTGCCGCATAAGGCTTCAGAGAGTCTTCGGGGTGCGGGTCGTAGAGTTTGATAGGACACAGCCGGATGCGCTGTAGAAGATAGAAAGTGTCGGGCTGAAGGGATGACGCACGTATGGCGGCATGAACCCGCTGCGAAAAAAGTCGGGCGGCCCGTGCCAATCGCTTGGCCGAGCACACCCGATAAAACGGCAAAAGCCGTCAGTCGTTCTTATCGGAAGAGCGACAGCGCCAGTTGCTGGGAGGCGTTAGCCTGAGCCAGCATGGCAGTACCGGTCTGCTGCAATACCTGAGCTTTTGCTAGGCGAGCGCTCTCGGCAGCAAAGTCGGCATCTTCAATTCTGGATCGGGCCGCGGTGGTGTATTCCGCGACATTCATCAGATTTGAAACCGTATATTCCAAACGGTTCTGCAACGCACCGTATTCGGCGCGGTTGCCGGCTACGGTTTCAATCGCGGCACTGATGGCGCTGAGTGCGGTAGCCGCATTCGTTCCATCGGTGACGTCAATCGCGTCAATGGCCAGCGTCGTGGTATCCACTGCCGCTACAGAGAAACTGATGTTTTGACCAGCTTCCGTGCCAACCTGAATCGTAGAATTGGACAACGTGCCGTCCAATGTGTTCGATCCGTTGTACTGCGTGTCGCTAGACACCCGATTGATCTCCGCTTTAAGCGCTTGGACTTCACCGTCCAGATACGCGCGATCTTGAACACCATTGGTATCGTTAATCGCCTGTACCGCAAGCTCGCGCATGCGGTGCAGCATGTCAGTGACATCGTTTGTTGCATTTTCAATCGTGGCGAGCATAGAAAGACCATCACTGGCATTCTTGGTCGCCATATTCAGACCCCGAATTTGGGCCGTCATTCTCTCAGCAATAGCAAAACCCGCAGCGTCGTCGGCGGCGCTGTTGATTTGCTTGCCAGAAGAGAGACGTTCCATAGCTGTCTTTAATTCTGCTCCGGAAGCAGACAAAGACCTTTGTGCATTCAACGATGCAACATTTGTGTTTATGACTAAACTCATAACATCAGCCTCTAAAAAGTTTTAGATAGCCGCGTCATACGGTTGATGAC
>Ga0213863_10000902_pt1 | contig 22207 bp, 16 predicted proteins | sample PICome_8_FD_160128 | JGI IMG/M metagenome (GOLD analysis project Ga0213863, IMG submission 160128) | Coastal seawater microbial communities near Pivers Island, North Carolina, United States - PICO497 | ecosystem: Environmental > Aquatic > Marine > Coastal | place: USA: North Carolina... | reverse complement strand
ATAGGCATTGTACTGCTTCTTGATTTTCCCGGAGGAGAGATCGCTCGCGCCGTATCTGTCCGACAGAGCGTACTGAATGGCTTTGTCCACAATGCTCATGCGCACCCGCTCAAAACACTTGGCCACGTCGTCAGGCGCCATCGAAGTGGAGTTGTGATCGATCAGCTGGCTGTCTTCACCCCCAGCCGCCGCCAGGGGGTTAGTAGCGGTTCGCGTTGCCTTGCGCTGCTCAAGTACGTTCAAAAACATGACCCACGAGATCTTGTAGACAATGACTTGCTTGTTGCCAACCACGAACTCCTCTGCCGACACCATTTTCTGAGATCGCATGTCTTTGTCCCCGGATCGGTCTGCGATGTAGGGCAAATTGTCTCTGGCATCCTCGTACTCGGACGAGTTGCTGATTTCCGGGAACTTAAACGCTGCTCCCACAGCGTCTCGCACGTCTCCGTCGTCGGGCGCAGGGAGGCACTCGTAACTGCCCCACGAGCACTGCAAATTTTGAATCTTAATCCAATCAGACTTGAAGTTGTGCTCGCAGCTCGTGTTGTGGTGATCTTGCGCCATCGTCTTCCAGGTGGCTTCCAGCTTCTGCGTCAGGGGGCAAACGTCCGGCCGCTTTTTGATCCTCGTAGAGGCGTGCAGGATGTAGCCGTGCAGATTCTCGGCGCCGTGCTGCTCCTTGTACTTCTCGATAGCCTCCCTCTCGACTTGAGACGGCGCCTTGTGAAACAGGGCGCGCAGCAGCGCGTCCATGGTCTTCAGCTTGAAGTTGATGCCCAGATCGCCCTCGCTGGCGTAGAGGTACACCTTTGCGGCGATGCGGTCCGTGCACACGAGCCTCGGCAAAACCTGGTAGAGGTTGTCCATCGTCATGGGCAGTTTCTCCAGCACAATGTCGCCGTTCGCCTTCTTCACCCTGCGTGGTATGTCGAACGTCTGCACAATGGCCGACTCTACAGTCAGCGCGCGGCACATCTTAAGAATGTTGGCCATGAAGCGGTTGCTCGTCTGCTTGGGCTTGACGCCCTGCGTCAGCATGTACTTGGCGATGTCGTCAAGCACCTTGTACGCCACCGTCAAATCTACCGTGGCCCCGACAGTGGCCAGATAGTACTCAACGAGAGCCTGCCTGTTCGTGTGGTTGTTCCACTGCTTCCTGTTCATGTTTTCGATCTCGAGAACCCTGCCCTTCTTGTTTTGGCGGCTCTGCGTCTCCTGCGCCACCGTCACGACGTTGTGCCCAAAGAGCTTGCCGTTGATGCCGCCGGCGCCGCCGAACGAGTCCTCCTTGTCGTCTCCGTAGATGAAAATAAAACGGTCGTTGAGCGCCTTCTGATCGGCGTCCTGCGTTTTGGGATCGGGGGCCCGGTTCAGGCAAATGACCCACGCCGAGTTGACCCGGTTGGAAATGTTGTCCTCGCCGTAGTCTTGCCCTCCCGCCTCGTTGATGCGAGTTACCGTGCGCTTGCGCTTCAAGGTGCCCGACCAGATGAGAGTCTTCCAGACGGCGATCGTCTGGTCGTCAAGCTTCTTCACCTCATCGTTCCAGATCAAATTGCACTCTCGCGTGTCGCGCGAGACGCCCTGGCCGGCCGCCGCGCTCGTGAACGCCTCCTGCTGGAAATGATTCTTGGTGAACAACGACTTCACGGCCGCACCCTTGAACGACTTGCCGACACCGTGGTCGCCCACAAACGCAATAGACGAGCACGGCGACGTGTCGTTCATCTCGTTCGACTCCATCTTGTGAAACGCGGTCAACCAGTTGGCATAAATCAAGTGGCACTGCTTGTGATTCTTCCACACGTTCTCGGCGTACAGCATCTGCTGATGACGCGCCGCCTCGATCACGCACTCCGGGTACAGATCGGGATCTTTGCGGTGCCAATCGGGGTACTCCGTGTCCTTCTTCTCGACGTACATGCCCGATTCGAGCGTGAAGCGGTCGCGCAGGAACGGAAAAACCACGTGCTCCAGATGATACTCCGGGTGGCGCGACTCGAGCACGATTTTCTGGAAAATGCTGCCAGAGTTCTTCAAAGCATACTCGGCGCCGTGCTTCTTCTTCGTATCCTCGTATTCAATGCGGGCCACCGTCGTCTGCTGCTCCTCGTTACGCGTATCGTCCGGTCCGCAGCTCAGCAGCGACACTTTGCGATGCGTGCTCTGCTCCACGAAAATCTGCTGCGACGTCGCGTCGTCGTCGTCTCTGAAAATGCTCTTCGAGTAGTGAAACGACGCATCGTCGCCGGCCAGCGGCACGTGAAGCTTTGTGCGGAGCTTCTCGAACAGAACTGGAACGCGCATATCCTCCTCTACGGTCTCGTCCTGAACCATGAACGACTTAATCTCCTGCTCAATCTTTGCCTCGTGGGCTCTCCTGGACACGTCCGGGCGCGCGAAATGCATGGCGTACGTGATGACTTTGGCATCGTCGTCCAGCGACGGCGGGTTGTTGAGGCACAGGGACGTGCGAGGCATGCTGCCGGGAGAGCGCCTGCTTCTTGAACTGCTCCTCCTGCTCTGTTGCTGCCTGTCTTGCTGCCTGCGAAGATCGCGGGCGATGTCGTTGCGGCAGCGCCCGTCTTGCAGCACGTCTTCCATGAAAAAGGCTTTCGGGTAGAAGTTGCTGCGGCTGAGAATCTCCTGTGCCTCCCTCAGCTTGTCTCTGCTTCTCCACTTGCAGTGGTCCGGCAGCAGCACGACTACGCCGTTGCCCCAGACTGGAGCGTCGATCGAAGCCGCGCCGTCGCCGCTGTCCAGGCAAAAATCTTCGAGCCTGCCGTCGTCGTCGATTTGCAAGATGACCATAGGTATGGTCTCGTGCCCGCCGTCCCAGACGGACACGTTTTCAAGAAACTCGTTGTACTCGTGGCAGCGATGGAAAAACACGGGAGCGTCCGCAATGTGCGGCGTGTTGCCGACGCCGTCGTCTATGGTGAGATCGAACAACTTGAACTGATGATTGTTGTTGGCCCTTGTTCTGCAGCACCTTCGCTTGTCAAGACGCCTCTGCGGGCGCAAGATTAGCCAGTAGTTGTCTTTCGTCATCAGCACCTCCTGCTGCACGCCCGCCCGGTACGTGAACTTGTCGAGAAGGCGCACGAGCAGCGGCATGTTCCGCTCGACGGCGGCCAGGCTTATGGTGACTTGCGTGGCGAGCAGCATGCTCGGGCTGTCCTCGCGCTGCCTGTGCGCCGTGGCGCAGTCTTTGATGGCCGCCGACATCTGACCCATGCCCTTCAAATACCGGTCCGAGATCCGAGAAAAGGGCGCGCTGTTCACCGGCCAGAAAATGCGCTCTGTGTGGTAGATGTAGTTGTTGACGTTCTTCGCGTCTTCGAGAACCGCCTTCCTGTACTTCTTGGCCGCCCTGTCCTTGCAGTCAGAGTGGTCGGCTTGCAGCGACTGGAACGGCGGCGACTCCGGGTTGAAGAAGATCTCGGGGTGCGCGTGGCCCAGGTTCTTCGCCGTCGCGCCGTTGCAGTCCGTGGTGCCGTTGATGTACATGGAAGGCAAAATCCTCTTGTAGTCCGAGATGTGAACGATTTCGTTTTGGTTAAACTCGTTGCGGCCCTTCTTGTCGAACTGGTCGAGCTTGCCCTTCATAAAGTCCTTGAGCTGCTGGCCGGCAAAGTAATTCAGCTTTGTGGCGATGTCGAGAGGCACGCAGTTCAGCTCCGGGGTAGCCGTCGGCTGGCCGCCCGACTTGGCAAACGACCACTGCCTCAAAATCTTGTCGTCAGGGACGCTCTTGAACATCTCGCCCGGGCGCAGCGTCTGTCGCGGCAGCGACAAAATCTCCCAGTACATGACGACTGCAGGATCCGCGGACGTCAGCGACAGCGTGAGCGAGGGGTCCAGCTTGCCGCCCGCCTTCATTTTCAAATCTTTGGGCTTCACGCCGTGGTAGACGCAGTGGTACGCCTTGATCATGTTGAAGTACAACCCGACTGCGGCCATGTACGTGTCACTGTCCGCCGTCTCCATGATCGGAGCCAAATCGGCTACCGTTTTCGCGTTGACGACGTGATTGAACGTGTGCACCATGACCCTTGCGCTGCCCGCGGGCGTGACGCCGTCCGCGGGGGGCGTCGTCGGCTCCACCCTCGCCTCGTCGTCATCCTCAGGATCCCACGCGACTTGCTCCGCGTCGAGCTTTACCGCAAGATCCACGTAGTTGTGTTTGAGCTCATCGAGTGCCTGCTGGCGGTCCATCGTGCCCCTCGCCGACATGGGTACCGCCACGTCTCGCCGCTGCGGGGAGTGCTTCAAGCGAAGGGAGCCCCGAAAGACCCCGTTTAAATGTGCGGACGAGGCTCCAGGTTCGCGGTTCCGCAAAATCCGGGTGGTTACTGCAAAGCCAAGGTACAACGCCAAATTCACTGAAACCAACGCGAAAGTAGAAACCAATCTGGCCACTCACCAGATGTCCGCATCTGCCATTATACCTCTCGCTTTGCCGAAGTGTCAAGTATATAACTCTACAACGATACATTTCACATACTTTGCACAAGTAGTTTATTGTAGGAAGGCGTTGCTTGCAGACTCAGGGCCCGCTCGCCGACGCCACACGTCAAGGCAAACACCCCACACGTGTTTCCCCCTCCCCCCACCCACACCTTTCTTTTTCTTCGCAGTTTCAGCATGAGCACGAGCCAGTCTACCCCCATGGCGCCCGCCGCGGCCCCCGATGCGGCGTCCGCCGCGCTGCCCGCGCCCTCTCTGGCGCAGAGGGTGTATGCCGACTTCATCAACGTCGCGGAAGTGACCGGCGTGGCCGACGCGACGGCAGGCACAAGCCCTGAGAAGGCGCGCGCGTACGCGCAGCCGGTCTTGGAGTCGACCAAGTGGAAGATGCACCGCACGGTGCAGGAGTTCAAGACGCCGCTCATGCGCGACGACTTGCCCACGCACCACGTGCCCGTCGGCACGAAGGGCTTTTACATGGGCGAGCAGGCGGCGGTCGTGGACTACGACGCGTCGCTGCCGTGCAACTACAGCGCGGCGGGGGACGAGTGCCTTGTCACGGTGGCGTGGGAGCGGGGATTCGTGCGCATTCCCAAGACGATGTTTCTGAACGAGTCGAGCGAGATGTGGACCGCGCCGGCCGCGACCGGCGAGGCAAAGCGCAAGTACGAAGACGGCGAGACGGGCGCGGCGGAGAGCGCGGCGGAGAGCGCCGCGAGCGCCGCCGCAGGGGCCAAGAAGCAGAAGGTGGCTGCGGCTGGCCACAAGGACCCCACGGGGGTCGCCGTCGTCTTGGTCTGCGTCATGGACAACAGCTTTCACGTGTTGGGTTTCCAAGAAGACCGCCACTGCTGGCCCGACGGCGTGCGCGAGGAGTGGGACAAGCTCTTTCTGCGCAACAAGGGGCGCGGAGACTTTCCGAGCTCCCCCTTTCAGCTGTACACGGACGTGCCCGACGACGGGCTCAGCGTGCCTGGCAGCGTGTTTGAGGAAGGCACAAGCCAGCGCTGGACGCGCCGGGAGTGCCTGCGCATGATGCTTCTCCACATGCTGGCGAAGGGATGGTGCCCAGTGTGCTTGTCCGACCAGTTCGACGTGAGCAACGCATCTTTCGACGTCTTTGTCCAGCCGTTTAAGGAGCGCGAGAAGCTGGGGCTCGTTCTCTCGTGGAAGAGTCACTTGTGCGACCAGCTCACCGACGAGACGTGGGACAAGTTCAGCGGCATGATCAAGGCGAACCAGCCGGAAGACGACTGGCACTTTATCACCGTGCCCGCAGAGAACTGCAGGGGTAAGGACATGAGCACCCCAGAGCGCTGCGAAGCCGAGGCTGCAAGGGCGATGCGCGAGGAAGCAGGGCTGTCTTGCGCCCCGAGCGCAACGAGCCTGGTCGAGTGCACCAAGGGCAAGTACAAGACCAGCGTGCACGCGTTTCTCTGCAATGATCCTGAGGTGCTGTTGTATAAGTCCACTGCCACGCTGCAAGTACGCCAGGACAAATTCCCCTGGCGCTGCCCTCACAATTGGCCGGGCGTGATCAGCAAGGAGTACAAGCGTGACTTTGAGGAGAATATCAAGGCGTACCGCGAGACGTGCAAGCCGCGCTGGGTGCCGGAGCAAGACTTTGCCAGCGTCTTTGACGCCAAGAGCCAGGCGGCGATCGCCGCGGTGATCGGTGAAGTGAAGGCGCGCGTGCACAGCGTGTAGACGGGGCACATGATCACGCAGCACGGCTTGTGTCAGACAGACACGATTTAAAACTTAAAAAATAAAATATAACAAAAGTTGCTGCTTTTTTTCCCGTTGTGTAATCTTTTTTTTAATGGCAGCCTGCGTGGCACCCGGGATACGCGAACACGGTCAGCGCGTCGAATTCCGCTGCAAGAAGCTCGTACTTTTTCATTTCTTCCTCTGCGTCGCGTCGTTCTCTTCCGCGCTCGTCTTCCATCTGCGCGGCTGCGGCGCGGGCTTTCTCCTGGCATTTTGCAGAGTAATAGATCGCTCTGGTCGCCGTTCTCTCGCGTACAAAATTTTGCTGGTCTGAGACCGGCGCAAACAACAGAGGAAACCACTGCACGAGCAGCGCGGCGTGCCGCGCGTCGCACGCGTCCACGGCCACGCACACGCTTTTTGACCCTTCGACGACTCTGCTCTCCGTACTCCCGGGGCGCAGGTAGATAATACCCTCGTAAACCTCTGCGTTGGGCGCAGGGTCGACGCTGTCTGTGATGAGAATGGGTTTGCGGTCGTGAGGGTACCTGGAGTAGTGCAGCGTCTCCGCATCCATCTGCTCTGGCAAGTTGCAGTTCCTAATCTGAGGCACGCTAAGCCCAGCGCAAGACGATTTTGCCGCGTTCGCTCTTGCGTGTTGCCTGCTCCATGATAATTTCGTTAGAATCGCCGGTTTTAGCATCGGCGAAGCCCACGGCATCTTGCCTAGCACCTTTTGCGCGGCGTCGCGCTCCTTGTAGAAAACGTTAGCCCACGGCAGCGGAGCAGTGCACTTCTCCTCCCTATCCTTGGTCACAGCTCTCACAGAGAATCGATCACCAGCCCCGTATTTGTCCCAAACCTCTCCAACGTCTTCCGCTTCCATTTGCCGAAACGCCGACTCTTTCACGCCCCGAGACAAGTCCCGGTAAAAGAGCACGTGTTTGCGCAGCAAACGCTCGTACACGCCTCGCAGCCCTCCGCGACCAGTTGTCGTGAACAATCGCGGCGAGAACTTTAACTTTTCAAAACCAGCGCGGCAATGCAACAGACTAATAAATCGGTACCACTTCGCGCCTCCTTCGACGCAGCAAGCGTCCACGGTCAGCCGGTGGTCCACGTGCGCGTGAAGTAAATCTATCATAATTTTCTCCTCCGCCGGACCAAATCGACCGAGACGCACGTGCACGCGCGGCGTGTTGTACGCTTTATCTTCTGCTTGGTATTTGATGCTGTTGACCACACCTCGGGCGCAGTACCTGTGCAGCTCTTTGTAAGGGAAAACTCTGCCGTTGACTATTACGCCGGCGTCGCGCGGAGGATCTGGCTCGAGCAAAGACGGGTGCACCCAGTCCGGAACAACGGGTTCCGGATCCGGACCGTCGCTCGGACACCTAGGCACGAACGTGTGCACCAATGAAAACCGCGGCCCGTCTTTGCGCACAGAGTACTTTTTGAAACACTGAACACAGTCAAAGTCGTCCCCAACAAAGGCGCAGTTCTCAGGGTCCAAGACAAGCGAGCCCGCAAACTGAGGCAGCGCCCGCAGCACCGACGGCAGCAACGTGGCACCGCCTTCCGTTAACCTTTTGCTCAGCAGAGCGAGTTTGCCGTACGCCAGCGAAGGCGGGTCCGCGCGCGCCATGCGAACGGGGTCGGGGTGCATGACATCGGCGACAGCGGCCACACAGTAATGCATGCCGAGGAACAGGGTGGTTGTACTGTTCCGCAAGCGTTTAAAATCCGCTCTATGGGTGTCAAAATGCCGCGACCCGACGTCGGGCCCGACGTCGCATCCGACGTCGCATGCGACCAAAAAGTGATCAAGGTATATTCTCCTACAAAGTAAAAAAATGGGCCGGCCCTTTTAAAGTTCTCATGAGAGAAAAAGCTCTCGTAAGAGAATAAAGTGATCAAGGTATATTAAAGTATGCTATATTTATGGAAAAATACGAAAAGTGCACATTTGAACACTTTATTTAAATAAATTCGGTTGTATTTCACAATTGGTCTTTTCATAAGTTACATATGTTACATATTTTGAAATAATATAAAATTGTACCGTGAAATAAATGTATTTTTTTCTGCAAAAAATGCCCCTTTTCAAAAAACGCCAGCCGGGCGGCCGCCCTGGCGGCCGCCGGGCGGCCGCCCTGACACAAAGTGATTATGGTACTTTGTTGCATTGTATTCACGTTTGAAGAAATTTGGTTCGTTCTGAGAGAAAAAAATTGCGAGACGAAGTGATTAAGGTATATTAAAGTATGGTATATTTATGGAAAAAATACGAAAAGTGCAATTTTGAACACTTTGTTTAAATATATTCGATTGTATTTCACAATTAGTTTTTTCATAAATTACATATGTTGTATATTTTGAAATAATATAGAATTATACTGTGAAATAAATGTATTTTTTTCTGCAAAAAATGCCCCTTTCTCGACAGGGTATATTATAGGCAACCACCCTTGCAAGCCACAGGTTCATAAAAACCCGCACGCAACACAGCAAAACGACAGCATGGCTACTCTGGCGACCGAAACAGATTCCAAGAGGCGCAGGCTCGCCGCTCAGGGCCACGCCGGCAAGGATAACGACAAGAACAACGACAAGAACGCCGACAAGAACGACAAGAAAGACGACACAGTGGTAGACACGCTCGCAAAGGTTTGTCATAAGAACGGCGTGCTGTCTGCGCGCGTCGCCGAGCTGGAACAGGAAGTCGCAGACCATAAGAAGGCGTTTGCGTTTCTCGCAAAGGTGGCTAAAGACTATGCCAAACGAGTGAAGGTGATGGAACGCCTTCTTGCGGCCGCCGCTCCGGCTGTCCCCGCCGTTCCCGTCGCCGCTGCTGTTGCCGCTCCCGTCAACCGCGCCGTCTCGTAGAACGCGTGCTGTCCATACCCGCTCACAAGGTATAAGAAAATATACGCGAAATAAAACATGCACTTGCTGGCATAAACACGTGTTTGGACGCTACATTTAACCACACGTCATGAGCGGGAGGCGTGGACGAGCGCACACACTCACAATTGCACATTACAATAATCATAAACAATGAATCATTTGCGTGTCTTTTTATTTAATTTTTTTTAATCTAGCAACTGTATCTTCTTGTGGTCAGAAATTATAATTTTGGCAATTGCGGTAGACACGCGCGTCTTGTTTGCAACAAGACAGCGTTGAATACACTTCATGTGGTCGCACGCTACAAGTGTCGAAGACGTGTTTTTTTGGATGAGTACGTCTCCGAGCAAGGTGCTACCACCGCAGATGCGACACGCAAAGGGGGTAGGCACTTTCAAATAGCACGATAGGTGGCAGTAGAAACCTGACACTTTAAAGCGGGGTTGCTTGACCGTCACCGGCTCTTTGCAGGCAAGGCAGTTTCCCCTCACCGTGTGGTTGCTTGCACTCAAAGTTTTCTGTTGCGCACGGCGCCTTGGTTCCAGACACGTGCGTTTGGCACGCTTGGTGTTGTTTGTGCAGTCCGAGCGACCACCCACGTCGTCGCGACGACGCTTTGGCCCCATTTTTTGAGTTGAGGGGAGCATCGGTGCCTTGGTATGAATGGGGGCACAACAGTTTTTAATAAAACATTCATGTCAATATTAGTAGTAAGTATATTACAATACCATTTTATGGCACAGCACACTTAAGTACTTTGTGTCGTAGTGTACGAAATTGCGTGGTCATTTTGTTCGGAGAGCAAACACCCCACCACACAGTCCACCACACGTGAAGCCATGGCAGCCTTGACCGAGCAGTGCTTCGAGCAGTGCTCCGTGTGCAAGACCACCTTTGCGGCACGCGGCAGCTCACCCGCGAAAGGGTGCAAGGCTATGTGCGACACGTGTGAAGCGGCTTACACGGAGCGCACAGAGCACGGCAGCGCGCTCTTTCGGCTGACGCGAGCTGTGCTGCGCAAGCCTGTGCCGTTTGTGCAGCCCCCGCCTCCGCCCGCGGACTTGAAGGCAAAGCGCAAAGCGTTTCTGCGCGCTGTCATGAAGCGTACCAAAGCCCTCGGATTGCAGGCTTTCAAGGCGGACAAGAGGGTGCATACGGTGAAGGATTACATTGAGTTGGCTACCGTGTACGCCCCGAAGCATCCGACGCGGGTGCTTGTGCTGTGGATAGACATGGAGGTGCCGTGGTGCGTGGACTACGCCAACATGCATTTTTCTCAGTTGGGCGACACTGGGGCGTACGACACGCACTGGGTTTGTTTTCACCAGGACAACTTTTGCAAGGGCTCTTTCCACCAAGGCACAGAGTTCGTGATGAAAGTGTTTGATAGCATGATCGAGAATGCTGGAAAGCCCGCGCCGCCTTGCGACATATGTAGCAAGCCTCTTCTAGACTCTGTCATGTGCGTGCAGTGCAACAAAGAGTTTTGCTCTTTGTGCAGGAACAAGTGGCACAAGAAGTGCCGCGAGTCTGGGCAACCAACGACGTGCCCGTTCTGCAGGCACCCCTACGAGCTGGAGGAGCGCGCGGTGAACTACGATGGCATTCTGTCCGATTTAAAGGAATAAAAATATAAAAGAGTTTAATATTTTTTTATATAATGTTACACACACGCAGAGCTCTGCAGGTACTGTAGTAGTTGAGCCGCCTCTTGCTTGGACACGGGCAGAGTGTCCACGCCCCCGCACTCGGTGCCGAGCATGGCAAGCCCTCCCCTTCCAGCATCGCCGGTCATCTTCTCTACGAAATCACGCCACGCGCCCCCGCCCACGCCGCCGCTGACGGCGGATTGGTTCACGTGGGACACGACTTGTCCCGGCATTAAGGAGTAGTTGTGGAACGCGGCTGAAGACGGATCAACCGACGCAACAATGACTTTCTCCATGTGCCTTTTATCCGGCTGCCCGTACTTGGCGGCCGTGGCGGCGATGCGCGGGTCAGCAAAATCACTCATGCGCAGCACCTTGAACGCCACGCCGCCCACCTGAATGGCCGCGTTCAAGTGCACCTCGGAGGCGTCCAGGTGGCGGACGGCGGGGCGCTCGCCGGCCAGCGGCGGCGCGTGCGTGAAATTCACGGTGACGGGCACGCCGGCCCGACAAATTTTAAACGCTACGTTAGTGCCCAGAGGCGCGCGGTCCACAAGATCGGCGAGCCCCAGCGACAGCCCCCACTCTCGCTTGAAGTGCTCTCCCTGCTCGTCCAGCTTCATAGCCCCGTCGTCCGTGTGCACCTCCGTGATGATGTCGTAGGGTTTAAGCATGCTCGAGAGCGCGCCGTACGGAAGCACTTCGCTGACCACGACGCCGCCCTGCACTCGCCCGGCGTTCAGCGCGGCGCGCGTCAATTCAGACGTCGCCTTGTAGTCGAAACCCAGCAGAGGAGAGTGCACCACCGTGCCCGGCGCCGCTGATACGCAGTACAGATGCTCCTTGTCGTGCTGCGCGCTCGTCTCGCACTGAGCGCACAAGTGAGCGTCAAATCCTTTGCCGATGGCCATGCGGCGCAGTTTGTTAAAGTCGCCGCTGTGCAGCAGATGCGACACTTTAGAAAACAGAGAGTGAAATCCCGGTCGGTGGGCGTAGTTGCGCACAAAGCTGCGCAGGGTGGGGTAGCGCTTGGTGTCGCAGTGCACCACTCCGCCGCAACTGTGATCCTCGCAGGACATTGCCTTGGCGTACGCCGTCTCCATCGCGCGGGCGTCGCCGACGACGGCGCTTTGCTTGGCCACGCTGTCGAGCAGTTGTGGCTGCAGCGACTGGGCGTTCAGCTGCGTCGCCAAATTGACGACGGCCGCGGACAGTTGCTGCTGTCGCTCGCATAAAATACTAGGCAGATAGCTCAGTATGCGACGGGAAGGGATAGCCATATTCAAATTGTCGGTGGTGGCTCCGGTGGCTTTCAGCGAGTTAATGCCTACGACGCGATTTTTGTACAAAAGCGGCCCGCCGGAGTTGCCCGGCTGGATCGTGGCCGTGTGCGCCACGTACAAGTTGGACGCGCCCATGTTGACGCGCTTCAACCCCTCCACCTGCCCCACCGTCTGCGTCTGGAACTCGCTGCCCAGAGGGTGCCCGATCGCCACCACGCTGGCGTCCGCCGCCAGAGGATCGTACTGGCTGGGCATCACCGCCTTGTCCGAGTCCATCATCGGAAGCAAAGGCACGGACGTCAACCCCGTCTTCTCGCGCAGCTTGTTCTCCAGATACGTTTTTGCCGCCCCGGAGAGCCGCACGACGGCCAGATCGACGTCCGCGGCCACGCCGCACACGCTCAGGGGCAAATCCGTGCGCCGGCACACCACGTGTCTGGAGAACAGCGAGCACGCCCCGGTGACCACGTGGTTGTTGGTGAGAGCGTACAGCGAGTCTTTTGCCAAATGTGGGAACTGAGAGTGGGCGTACGCCTGCGCATCGGCGGAAAACCAAGCCGTCCCAGCCTCCATCTGCCCGTCTGGGTGCACGGCGAGCACTTGAAAGACACTGTGATGCATCGTGAATCGGTTGCGCTTTTTTTGTCCGAGCGCATTTTGCCGAGTACTTATATAGGGTTGCATAAAAATTACGCAGCCTTTCAGCGCTCCGCAACATGAGAAGGCGAAGACACTGGCTTGACAACGCGCTGTCTTCTCCGACGTCGCGCCGACGCCTCGAAGACTCGCCCACCGGAGATGTGGTCCGCCAGTTCGGCAGCGCGCTCGACGCCGTGGACATTACCCTGCAACTACCGTCTCGAGTCATCGATTTGACCGGTGAGACAGAACTCGACAACTCTTTGCTGCAAAGCCCCGTCGGCGAGGAAGACGACGACAACAACGAGGAAGAAGAAGGGGAGGAGCAGGAGGAGCTGCTGCTGCCAAGAGAAAGTTCTCTGACAAGTTCCGCGGACATTCATGATATGATCGAGCGCAGCGTAGTGCGCACCATTTCGCGCGCGTACAGCGACATGCTAGCGCAAATATCGCCACCCGGCACGCCTCCTCCTCCGCCACCGCCAGCGCCACACCGCGTGCAGCACATCACGCCAAGAACTCCGCCTGCTAGACCACCACCGACAGCGCCTCCTGCACTAAGGCGCGCAACCTCAAACACTCGAAGCCAAGGCATGCCGCTTGACACAGTGCTGTTGCGCATACGAGGCAGGCGAGAACCGCAACTCGTCGTGCGATTGCCCGGGGGCGGGTTCTCCTACGCGCCAAGCCCGATGTTCAGCGAGGAACGCAATGTGCTCAGCTCCGCGGGGCGCCGCCGCGGACGCAGAGCCCGAAGATCTCTTCGCGTCTCCGAAATGCCCATTGTGCGGCAAACATCGCCGGAAGACAGTGCTCTGTCACGACGACTGGAAGAGAGACTGAACACGCGAGAAAACGAGCGCATTCGCCGCATACGAAGACAGCTGCGCCTTGACGAGCAGCAGCTAACACATTTAGAAGTCAGACCCAGAGGTGTGCGCCACTCCCCCGTGCTTGCCTGGTCCAACCTTGCCAGTGCTGCTGCCGGAGCTGCCTCTGGTGTTGCCAGCGCCGCTGCCGGTGCTGCCGCTCAGGCTCAACCGGTACAAGCACGGCTCATCCCGTCCTTCGCGGCCACGGAAGAGATGGGAATACCCGAGGGCAAATGCGGCATCTGTTTGGAGGAGTTCAAAGCCGGCACGAGCATCAGCATCATTCCGTGCCAGCCCGAGGGCGTCAGCGGAACGAAGGATCACGTGTTCTGCCATCCCTGCATACAACAGTGGGTTCACGCATGTCGTGGCCAGAGATCGTGCCCCCTGTGCCGCGGAGCGTTCTAACCAGCGCGAGTAGAACAGTGCGCAGTCGCTAGATAAAGTACTGTAATTAAAAATACACGTGCACATACAACATTTTATTTTTTTTTGGTTTCGTGATTTTCGCGACATTTTCGAAAAATGTGTACTATATATGGTCTCCAGCACCCTCTGCGAATACAGGTGCATCTCCTTTCATCCAGCTTCAACTTCAACCCTTCTTTCTAAGATTCTACCATGTCAGGACCAGGCGGCTTCTCCAAAGCGTTCTCTTCGAACGGAAAATACGATTCTACGCGCGGGGCGTCCATCGGGCGCAACGACAACTCCGTCGCGACCGCCAAAGACGGCTCCGACTTCTCGAGTTTTCTCGGGCCGCTGCCGCCGTTCAGCGGACGCCAGCGCGCCGACGAGGCGTTCTCTCGGGAGACATGGGACATGCCCGACAAGTACGCCGACGAGGTGGAGTTCCTCAACCACGTCTTGGACTTCTTCATCATCGAGTAAGTTTTGTTTGCCAGTTTCTCTTTGCACATCACCACCGTCTCTCACACTCTCTTCTGATATTTTCTCAAACCTACAGCAAAGCCGAGTTCTGGTGCAACGTCATTCGTAAGTGCTCGTCGCAATTTTATGTTTAACTTGGCGCGCATGTCTCACACCTTTTCAAACCCGACATCAAAATTTTTTTTACAGTGCCATGGAAGAAGACGGACTCGCTGCACTTTGCTTGGAATGTGTGGAAATTTGATAGAACGATCGGTACGTGAATCATACGGCGTTGCACTTGCAGTTTTAGTGATGGCTTCTGACAACACACACACACACACATACAACTTTTCTCTCCTACACTCTACAGCCGACATCGAGCCGCACCAAGGTGTGCCTCGTTTGGTGACCAGTTCGCGCCAGTCGCGCTCCAGCTCGCTCATCCGTCGCGGGCTCGCCTTCATGATCGAGCACGGTTTCTACAACACCGACCAAGGGGTAAGCGGTTATAATTATGTTTTGTTTGCACTCCTTTTTTCACCACTTTTACGCTGACATTCACGCCAATTCTCACTGCTCGTTTGCACGTATACAGAGAGAGACGTTTGCGCTCAACCTCAAGCAGATCACCGACGCGTAAGTTGTCTCGTGCATGCATTTCGATCACACGACCACACGCACACACTCACACGTAGAATTCCCAAACCATACCTCCACAGTGTGCACACCACGTGCTACTCGGACGTTCTGCACTCGCTGCTGCAATGCAACTCCTACTACAAAGAATGGAACACGAAGTTTGGGCCCACGCACGGCAGGCAGTCCGACGTCATGACCCAGGAGCGCCGTCGCTGGTCCATCGTCTCCAAATCGGCGCGCGGGCTCTATTTGCTTGACGCCGATCTCAAGCGCGAGTTCCGCCGCGAGGGCGTGAATCCTACAGGTAAGTGCATGAATCTATTTCACAGCGCTGTTTACGCCGGTTACACCTTTCTAATCACAACACACACTCTTTCTCGCCCCCCCCCCTTCCCTTTGTACAGCCTGGGTGTGGCCGGACCGCATGAGCGTCTACCTGCACATGAACCACGATTCTGAGACCGTGTACAACCAGCGCGGACCCGGCGCGCACGAAGCGTTGGCGTCGGGCAGCGTGCCCGCCAGCTTCCGCGGTCTGCCCGTCTACACGTCGTACCCGCTCGACACTGACTTCAACGGCGCGCCCATTTCGCTGCTCGAGCGCGACCGCATGATCGGCGAGTGGTTCTACATCGAAGAGGACGAAGTGATCGCCATCTTCTCGGCCGAGCACGACAAGTTCATGAAAATCACGTATGCCGATGCCGCGGCTCACAACGTGCGCCCGCAATCAGGCACCAAGGCGCTGTCTGGCAACCCACCCATCTTGATCTTCCGCCCGTTCCAAACCGTAAGTGTATTCACTCGTTTGCCTGTTGCGCGTTCATATCCCTCACACAATCCATCTCTCTTATTCCCCTTTGCAATCACAGTGGACGATGGCGTCGTGCATCCTGCTCAAGGCGGGATCGGAGCTCGGCAATACATTCCGTAAGTGCACACATTCAATACAACGCGTCATTGCCCGCGCACACATTTCTCACTCTTTTTTAAACTCTTCGCTCCTTCTTCGTACACAGACGGGCACCACGACATGCAGCTGCAGAACGACGCGATCCGCAAGATCATGGTCGGGCACTACACGTTCTACTCGCGCGCGGTCGTGAAGAACGAAAAATTGGTCTCGGTCGTGGAAGACGTGATGGCGAACGACTACGTTGCGGGCGAGGGCGTCAAGTTTTTTGACGCAGCGTCGTTCAGCAAACGCTGGGCCGATCAGGAGATCGGCCGCAAGGAGATGAGCGAGTCGCTCATCGCGTTCTCCGTGGACATGACGGACAAAGAAATTCACGAGTTGCCCGATGCCCTCGATTTGCTCGGAGACTTCCCCGAGGCGCAGGAAGGAAGCATCGCCGAGAACACTAAGATGTTCAAAGGCGTGGAAGTGCTTGAGAGTGCTCTTGACTTGGGCTCGCTGCGCCCGATGCGCAACGCCGAGGGCAACCTGTTCCTCAAGTCCATGATGCCGCTCAACACCGTGTGTTTCCGCGGGCACACGTACCGCAGTCGTATAACAAAAAAGAGCAGCTCCGGCGCTATTCAAGAACAAACAAAGTTCAAGCTTACGCAGAACGGCCGCGGGCACTGGGGCCAGAACATTTACCCCGGTGTGGCCGCGCACCGTACAGGTTTGTCGGGCGACGGATTCATTCAGCAGAACAACGGCGGCTGGCAGGCAGATTTTTAAATAACTGTTGATTCCCACACAAAAAAATATAAAAAGTATATCCATTGTCTTTTGACTCTCTCTGTGTACTAGTGTATGTCAGAATATGCTGTGCGCCTTTGTCACCCCTCAGACGCCGCCTTTTGACGTGATGTTCAACCGCCTTGCAGCCAGAGTGACCGGCGGAGAGTACTGTCACGTGGAAGTAGCGTTTGAGTCGGTGCCTTTGCGCCTGCTGCGCGATCTCCGCAAGAATGTCCCGGAATCCAGCAGCGTATCCTCCGAGCTTCAGCACATTGGCGCTACGCTGAACAATGTTCTCAGCTCCTTTCCGCCGGACACTCCCGACGATCACACCGTCACGCTTGCGTTCCACGCGCTGAACGGTTGTCCTCTTGGCTGCCGCATCCTGTCAAAACACGCGTCCGACCCGTTGTACATGCCGTACTCCAAAGATTGGCGTGTTTACCAATTGGCCGGCGCGCCCGACGTCGCCGTGCATGCAAATTTAGTGTGGTGCATGAGCAAAGTCGGCATGCCCTACGACACGATGGGCGCGTTGACGTCGCCGTGGCGAGGCGCCGAGGCGCACGGAGACGCGCCGGACCCTGAGACCTGGTTTTGCTCGAATCACGCTCTGCGATTCCTGCAGCACATGAATCTGTGCTCGGATCTGTCGATGTGGGGCACGACTCCTAATAGCCTGGAGCGCGCCCTGCGCAAGTATATCCACCCCACGTCGGCGCTGTTGCAAGAAGATAACGGGCCGGGCGGCGCGGACGATTTGGATCTGGACACGGTGCACTGGGATCTCGTGGCCTCGGTGGCGCCTTACATCGTGCGCGCCGAGTTAAGGCTCTTGCACTAAACCAACCATGACAGCTCCGTCGGCGTTCATGCGCACGCTGGGCAGAAGACTGCAGCTGTCGTTTAACGTGTACCAGGACGCCGCGCTCGACGCTCTGGACGCGCTGCTGCCCAAGTCGGTCGTGGACACGTACTCGGACACCAAGCGCAAGCGCCGCGCCTGCATGGGGGACATTCGCGTCGACAAAATCAGACACATGCTCGAGTCTGGTTTCGGGGTCACGCGGTCCAAAATGCAAGTGTCGTTCCACGAGTCGTTTCTGGCGGCCACGTCGCGGCACCTGTACTCGGAGGACGACAACGTGGACTGGGCGCGCGTCAAAACGCAGCAGGGGTGGGAGGATACGCGCAGCGTGGTGCTCGCGCAAACGCCACGCCGCTTCGGGAAAACGTGGAGCGTCGGGCTGTTCATCGCCGCCTACGTCGTCACCGTCCCTAACTCGGAGCAAAGTATTTTCAGCACCGGCAAGCGCGCCTCGTCCAAGATGGTAAGTGTTTGTGTGAAACTATTTGTGCATTGTGCCCAACAACATCTCTCACCCAAATGCTATCCCCATTTGTTGCCTCTTGCAGTTGGAGCTGATCAAGGGGTTTGTGGCCAAAGTGGTGGACCCCAGAGACATTGTAAAAAGCAACGCAGAAATTCTGGTTTTGCGCCACCCGGGCACGGGCGAAAAAAGCATCGTCAACTCGTACCCCGCGGCGTCAAAAACGTTGCGCGGATCGGGCGGAGACGTGTTGTGGCTGGAGGAGGCGGCGTTCATGCCGCCCTCTTTGTTCTTCGAGGTGGTCTTGCCGTTGCTCGAGGTGGACCGCACCTCGATGCTGGCGATCTCAACGCCGTCGCCCGAGGGCAACATGAACTTTTACACCACTATGATGGACTCGAAAGACCCCAACACGGGCAAGCCCATGTTTAAGGTGCTGAAAGTCGGAATGGCGTGCGACGCCTGCCAGGCGGCGGGCATCGCAAGCGAGTGTACTCACATGGAGTCGTTCCGCCCGCCGTGGAAGAGCGCCAGCAAAGTAAGTTCTGCGCTGCTGCTGTATTGCGTACGCCCCTCCCCCGCTTGCACTGACCCGTTGAATGTTTTCTTTCTCCTCGCAGTTCGCTATGGTCAAGCAGATTTACAGCACGCAGAAGGGCATGTTCGAGCGCGAGTCGATGGGTCTAAACACGGAAGACGCCGACGTGGTGTTTCCGGGCAAGGTGGTGGCGTCGTTCTTGCGGCGCACGGCCGACGTGCACCCCGAGTCGCGCGTGCTGCTCGTGGCCATGGATCCCAGCGGCGGCGGCGACTCCAGCATGTCTCTTGTCACCGTGTCCTTGATGTCCAACTTTATTACCCTAGTCGCGTTTGACGAAGCGCCCATCAAGGGGGTGGCCGAGATGGAGTCGATGATCATGCGTCACGTGCGGGTGCTGCGCAGAGAGTATCCCGCACACTGGCTGGTGTTCGCTCTGGAGAGCAATTTGGGACAGGAGGCGGCGCACGCGTCGGCCATGCTGGAGCGCAACCGCGTCGCCAAGTACGTCGTCATCCAGGAAAAGGACAGGGTGGGCGTGCTGACCACGGCCCCGCGCAAGGAGCTGTACGCGGACAACCTGCGATTCTACCTGGAGCAGAATTCGATAGGGCTGCGCAAGGGCGGCGTGCTGACGGGCAACCCGGCCGAAGGGGAGACGGCGAGAGTGCAGCAGACGCTGCACGAGCAGCTCACGAACTACAGGCGCGTGAACGTGGACGCGGGCCCGGGCAAGCTGGCCAAACGGCACTTTTCGGGCAAAATCGCGGGTTCCAGACAAGACGACTTGGTTTTGACGCTGCAGCTGTCGTGCTACTGGATGGTGAGGCTTAGCAGCCGCTCCATCCCCGGCATGAACTTTGATAAGTTCCGCTGAGCTTTTTTTAAAAGTATATACACACACAGTCGTGCGGTGACGATACCTATAAAAGTAGTCTTAGACATCATGTCTGCAATTGCCTCTGCGAGCTACTCTGCTGCTGGTCTCAGCGACGGTTACTACACGGTCGTGAAGACTCTGCGCCACTCCAGCGGGGAAGAATTTGACGTGACATCGCTTCTCTACGTGAGCAACAAAGACGGCGAGGCGCAGGCGTACAGCGTCGGATTAGGTGGTGATTTGAGGAAAAAAATAGGGACGATGGCACGAGGTAATTTGCACGAGCTTTTACTTGTAAAAAACAACGGGATTGTTGAACAGATCAAATCTTGTGTCGTACAAGTTGTCAAACCAATAACACGCGAAGAAAGAGCGTCGCTGTACAACTTTGCCGCGAGTTCGCAACAATCTCGCGACGATGTGCCGGGATTTCAACTCGCGCGCCCGCTGCGCACCAACTACGACGTGACGCAGACGGGGTTTATCAGCGACATGAAGAAGGGGTTGAAGAAGGCTGTGGACGAGGGAAAGAAAATGTACAAGGAGGGGAAAGAGATGTACAAAGAGTACAAGAAAGGTAAAGAGAAAAAAACAGAAAAGTAGTTTTATTTTACTCATTCCTACACCGGCAAAGCCACGATTGTATCGCAGTACCCGTGGCCCGGCAGCGGAGGCACCAGCGGAGGCACGGGCGTGGCGTTTTGCATCGGCGTGAACACGAACACGTCTGATTTGTACACGTAAATGGGACGCCTGGCCGCTCGTCTAATACTGTGAAACGTCGTCGTTTTCCTTTCGTGCCAACACTCGCCGTGACCGCACCAGTGGCATCTTTGAAAACGATTTTGTTGACTTACATTACGCCAAAAGTAAGGGCACGGGCAGCTTGCAAACTCACACGCCCCTCTGCGAATCTGCGACATGCATCCACCGTATCGCTTGTGCACAAACTCGCACTACCAAAGCTAAATACGCGCGCTTGCGCTGTGCATCAAAAGCGAAACGCGCTCGCGCTGTGCACTCCCTCAAACATATAACTGTGGTTGTTTAGACGACGCAGCAAGCTGGGAGCGCACAAGCGTGCGCTAGCACCGTCGTCGTACCTCTCCACCCTTGCCCCGACCGTCGGAGGAGACCACCATCGGTCGTCGTCGTCGTCGTCGGAGTGAGGAGACCACCATCGGTCGTCGTCGTCGTCGTCCGCCGAGTCCATAGAATCGGAGTCGCTCGACACCTCCGAGCCGCTCGAGTCGTCGTCGTCGTCCGCCGAGTCCATAGAATCGGAGTCGCTCGAGCCGCTCGAGCTACCACCCGCAGCAGCTGACGAAGCCGCGGCCGACAAAGCCGACACTTGCGTTGCGTCAAATGCGTCTAACATAGATCCCACACCATCGGCCACTAGCTCCGACCGCGGCCGCCACTGGTCTTTCTCGGACCCAAAACCCCGCCATCGAATACAATACTCATATTCGCGTGTCTGCACGTTCGTGCGACGAGCAATAATGCGCTCGATTTCGTACCTGCGGTTCGCCTCAAAGGCTTCCACCATCATTCTTGCGTCGCGCTGAGCCTGCGCCCTGGCGCGCAGCGCGGCTGCCGCACCCTGTTGGCGCATTCTTCTCTCTCTGCGATCTCGCTCTCGGCGCGCTTGCACCTGTGCCACCGTGCGCCTCTCCCTGCCACGACTTTGCCGGAACTGCGCCGCTCTCATCCGCCGCAACTCCTGTTGCTGCGCTGCTGCCACCGCCGCCGCTTCCGTCTGCCTTTTTTCCTCCGCCATTAGCGCTCGCCGTCGTGCGTCCGCGGCAAAGTATGCGTCCACGCGGCTAAGAATTTTTTTTCTTCTGGTCATTGTCTTACCTTGTAGCGACCAAGCTACCACTTCTTCTCGTCATATATACTTCCTATTTTTTTTAAACTGTAGAGACACAATCATCATGTGGGCCCGTCCACGCCCGCTAAGACACGTGTCTTTTGCTGGGCGAGTGGCGTTTCCGGGCGTTCCCGTCGTGTGGTGCGTGCTCTTCGTACAACTGACAACCAGCGGTCGGGGTGCTACAGTTGCGCCCATGACGCACATCAATCTGGGATTGGCCAGCGCCTACGTTCTGCTGGCAGGGTGGTACGGCACTCTGCGAGAACTAACGGCGCGCACGGACACGGTGACCCGAAGATCGCTCAAAACGCTGTACGTCGTGCGCACGTGGGCCCTGCGCGCCTCCAACACAGCGGCGGACGTCGGCGCGTCTCTGTGCTTTCTCTTCTTCACTCTCCTGTGGTTTCCCGCGGCCTGGTTTGCTCCTCTCTTCTTCGTTACGCTAGCGTGCCACGCCGTCACAGAGGCGGAGGTGGAGCAGCGCCTGCGCGCTCTGCACGCTCACAACGGATACTTGAGCGGCAGGCGCCCGACCCAACAAGAAATGGACGCTCTTACCTCCTTGAAAGAGCTTGAAGTGAACGGCGTGCGCGTCGTCGCTCAACATGTCGAGCCTGTGTAGCTAGTTCTCGCAGGGTTGACCCAGCTTCACAAGTTGGTCCGAACATTCACCGAACATTCACCGAACACCCAAGTCATTGAAGCTTTTCACCCATAAATGACAGTACGACAAACTACTCTGGATTTACAGTACACCAAAGTACTTGCTAGCGTGTTTGTTTTTATTTTTCTTTCCCCCCCTGGGGGGGGGGGGGTTAATTTTATTTTTTTTATTTTTTTTTTTTTA